>Ga0306923_10002829_pt1 | contig 16091 bp, 14 predicted proteins | sample sta12Can44000108_FD_203841 | JGI IMG/M metagenome (GOLD analysis project Ga0306923, IMG submission 203841) | Lab enrichment of tropical soil microbial communities from Luquillo Experimental Forest, Puerto Rico - statanox.12C.anox.44.000.108 (v2)... | ecosystem: Environmental > Terrestrial >... | reverse complement strand
GCTGTGGTACTTGCCATCGGGATCGTGGTGGATGACGCCATCGTTGTAGTAGAGGGAACGACCCAACACATCGAGCGCGGCAAGACGGCAAAACAGGCCAGCATCGATGCGATGAAGGAATTGTTTGGCCCAATCATGGGCGTGACTTTGGTACTGATGTCGGTGTTTGTGCCGCCGGCGTTCATGCCCGGCATTACCGGCCAAATGTACCGACAGTTCGCTTTGGTTATTGCCGCAACAGCACTGATCAGTGCCATCAACGCCGCCACTCTCAAACCGACTCAGTGCGCTCTGTGGCTGCGGCCAGTTGATCACGGCCGGCGGAAGAACTTTTTCTTTCGCACGTTCAACCTAGTGTACGAGCGCATAGAGGCGTTCTACGTGGGGGTCCTTCGGCGGGTCGTGGAACGCAGCACATTGATGGTGGGGATCGGGATCGTGTTGATTGCGCTCGCAGGTTGGGGATTAACGCGCATTCCGACCAGCTTCATCCCGACAGAGGACCAAGGCTACCTGATGGTGACGGCACTATTGCCAGATGGTGCGTCGCTGGAGCGCACGGATCACGTGATGGATGAGTTGGTCGAAATCTGCCGAGAGAACCCCGCGGTCGAACACACCATCTCCATCGGGGGCATGTCGCCGCTCGACAACAACGCGTCGCTGGCCAATGCCGGCATTGTTTATGTGATGTTCAAAGACTGGAGCAAGCGCGGCAAAGCAGAAGACCTCCGATCTATCTACAACGACCTTTCGAGGCGCTTAGTGAACTATCAGGACGCCAAAACAATGCTGCTTGTGCCCCCGCCCATTCAGGGCCTGGGGCTGTCCGGCGGTTTCCAGATGCAGATCGAATTGGTCGATGGCAGTTACGATTTCGTGCGGTTACAAACCGTCGCCGACAAAATGATCAGCCAGTCCAAAGTCAGCCCGCCAATTCGCATAGCGTTTACGCCACTGCGCGCTTCTGTTCCCCAGATCCAGGTGAGTGTGAATCGCACGCAGGCGGAATCGCTCGGTGTTTCTGTGGGAGATGTCGACAACACGATCCAGACATATCTGGGTTCGAGCTTCATTAATCTTTTCACCCGATTCGGATACAACTACACGGTTTACGCGCAGGCCGACACGCCTTACCGCCAACAAATCCAAGGGATCGCCAATTACTACGTTCGCACTCCAAGCGGGAAGATGGTTCCGGCTGGAACGCTCGTCCACCTCGAACAGACCCAAGGACCGGCCGTGATTACGCTCTACAACCTCTACCCCTCCGCCAGCATCAGCGGCGGAGCGAACGACGGCTTCAGCTCCGGCCAGGCGTTGCAGACGATGGAGGACATCGCCGGTAAGGCACTTCCGGCCGGAATGAGCTACGAATGGACAGCCATGTCTTATCAGGAAAAGCTTGTGGGCAGTTCGACGTTCCTTATTTTCGCCCTGGCTATCCTGCTCGTCTATTTCGTGCTCGCTGGGCAATACGAAAGCTGGATCACTCCGGGAGCCGTCATTCTCGCAGTGCCGCTCGCTTTGTTTGGTACCGTCGCGGCGTTACTGAGCCTCGGCATCGCCAACAACATTTACGTGCAGATCGGCTTGGTACTGCTCATCGCGCTGTCGGCAAAAAACGCTATTCTCATCGTCGAGATGGCGCGAGTAGGCCGCGCTTCCGGCAAGACCATTCTGGATGCAACCGTCGACGCCTCGCAGGTTCGTTTCCGCCCGATCCTGATGACCTCCGTCACTTTCATCCTTGGCGTACTGCCGCTAATCATGGCCAGCGGTGCGGGTGCCAGCGCGCGCAAGTCTCTCGGTCTTGCCGTGGCGACGGGCATGTTGGCGTCTACGAGTTTGGCAGTTCTCTTCGTGCCGGCGTTCTATATCGTGCTGCAGCGGTGGAGCGAACATCATCGGCACAGAGAAGATCGGGGCTAGGGCTAATTGACTTGAGTGGTGATCTTTTGAGGCCGAAATTCTGGATCCTTCTCCGCCAACTAGCCTGAGGCGATACCAGCCAACCCTAATCCTCCGTTTTCTTTGCTCTGCTAACTTCGGCCGACAAGGCTCGCCGGATCTCCCTCTTTACGCCCGAAGGGGTAAGTTGTAGCAACGCACTGAAAAACGATATATGATAGCGCCGCCTTGAATGGCCACGTTCGAGGGCATGTAATTTAGCGGTCGATACGCATCGAATAAATTCCGCGCAACTAGCAACGGAAGCCTAAACCCGTAACCTTGCAGCCCTAGCGAAACTTTACGAAGACTTGCCGGCCATGGGGTATACATCGTGAGAAGACTCAATTCACGCGTGGCGTTTGCCACTACACTCTCGCTCCTTCTCCTTCCTTTCTCTGTGCCGTTGCTTCGGGCATCGCCCGCTCCCGGGGCGACGCCCTACGTTTCACCATGGCCCAGAGCGTTTGACCGCGACGGGGCGCACGTTATCGTCTACCAGCCCCAGGTGAAAAGCTGGCGCAGTTACCGGTCCCTGATCGCCGATACCGCCATATCCATCCAACAAGGTAACACCAAGCCCATTCTCGGCGTGATCTCTTGGCACGCCGACACCGTCACCGACGTAAGTTCCCGGAACGTCTTCGTCCGCAATATCGATGTCGTGAGCTCCCGTTTTCCGTCCCTCGACGCCGTTCAGGAAGCCGCCATGCAGCAACGCGTCCGACAGGTTTACCCCACCATGACATTCACCATCAGCCTCGACCGGATGATCGCCAGCGTTGAAAACGCAAATGCTCATGTACCGGCAATTACTGTCAACCCGCAACCGCCTCTTATTTTCGCTAGCACTGCGCCCGCGATCCTGGTTTTTGTCGAAGGCAAAGCTGTTCTGGCGCCGGTGTCCGGTACCGCCCTACACTATGTCGTCAACACCAATTGGGACCTCTTCTTCGACAATTCCGACTATTTCCTGCTCGACGGCAAAACGTGGTTAAAGTCCAAGGAACTGTCGGGTCCTTGGATGGCCACTTCCAAATTGCCGGCCGATTTTGCGAGGATCCCTAAAGGTCAAAACTGGGATGATGTTTTGAAAGCGGTCCCACCCCCCGCCGCTGCCTCCGCCGCTCCCCAGGTTCTCTTCACCGAAAAGCCCGCTGAATTACTGCTGTTTAAAGGCGCTCCCGCCTACGCAAGAATCCCTGGTACCGCGCTTCAATATGCTACTAACACTGAATCGAATGTTTTCCTTCACACGCCAGACAACCAGGTCTACGTACTTCTCTCGGGCCGCTGGTTCCGCGCCGCTACTCTTCAGGGTCCTTGGGCCTTTGCGAGCAACGAGCTCCCCGCTGATTTTTCGCGCCTCCCCCGAAAGCAGGCTTACTCCGTAGTTGCCGCGTCCGTTCCAGGCACACAAGAAGCAAGTGATGCTGTGCTCCTTGCCCAGGTTCCCACGACGGCCATAGTCAATCGCGCCCAAGCCGAATCACAAGTCAAAGTGGTCTACTCCGGTGAACCGCAATTCATTCCGATCGCACCCACCACCATGTCTTACGCTGTCAACACTCCCTACAAGATCATCCGTGTCGGCGATCTGTACTATCTCTGCTACCAGGGCATTTGGTTTGTCGGCGCCTCTCCCAACGGCCCTTGGAAGACCGCTGACTCGATTCCTACGGTTATCTACACAATTCCCCCCAGTTCGCCTGTCTACAACGTCACCTATGTCGTCGTGTCAAACCCCACCCCGACCACAGTAGAGATGAGCTATTCCGCCGGTTACATGGGGATGTTTGTCATGGGCATGGCTGTCGGCGCGACCATCGTTTACGGCACCGGCTACTATTATCCGCCCTACGTCTATTGGGGTCCTCACCCCGTCTACTATCCGTATCCTTACACTTACGGATGCGCTGCTGTGTACAACCCCTACACGGGCTTCTACGCTGTCGGCCGCTCGGTCTACGGCCCGTACGGCTCGGCGGGAAGCGCCGCCTGGTACAACCCCGCCACAGGCATGTATGGCCACGCTTATACTGCGCAAAACGCCTACGGCGGCCGCACGTACGCGTCCGGCTACAACCCTTGGACGGGTACTTCTTGGGCAACTTCCCAAGGTCACAATCAATACAGCTCGTGGGGCAGTACTGTCGTCAACAACGGCAACAACTGGGCCGAAGCGCAACACTACTCCAATGCCAATGGCACTACAGGGTCCTTCCAAACCTCCAAGGGAAGTGCTGGTGCGGGTTTCTCCGGCGCCAATGGCAACAGCGGCTTCGTCGCCAAGGATGCCAATAATAACAACGTCTATGCCGGCGCTGACGGCAACGTTTACAAGAAGGATTCAAACGGCAACTGGAGTAAGTGGGACAACGGCAGTTGGACTCCCGTCGATCCGACCACAGCTGAGGCTCAGGCCAAGACCGACGCACAAAACAAGAAAGCGGGCAACCAAGCCGCTGGTTCTTCTAACGGTCTCGGCTCGACTGCAGGTAAGAATTCCAGTCCCAACCGCCCGGACGGCAGCAGCCGAAGCCAGCCCGGCTCCAGCCAAAACACCTCCATCCAGCCCCGCTCAGGATTGTCAGATTCCTCAGGCATTATGGGACAACTTCAAAACGATGCGGGCTCGCGCGAGCGCGGCGATCAGCTCGAACAAAACCGTAGTCGCGGAGGAGGGTTGGGCTCAGCTCAAGGCGGCGCAAACCGTCGCCGTCCATGAGTTGGCCTCCGTCAAATCGCCAACCGGGTTTGGTAAAGATGCCCCTGGTCAGGCCGCTCGACGTACTTTGATGGATTTCTACCATCCCCACAAGAAGGAACTCATCAACAGGGCCACGCAATCAAGAACGTCGAACCGAAAACGGTACAAGGCCTGGACAGCGCCATGGAAGAAGCGGCTCAAGAGTATCCCACCAATTCCCCAAAGAGAAGTAATACACGAGAGGACAGACGATGACCTATCGCTCAGCTGCTCTTTTGCAAATCTCCCGCAAGAGCGCCATGCTGGCCGCCGTCGTCTTGGCCGGCTCGTTGTATTCGGTGCAGCTTCACTCTCAAAGCAATGATCTCCAGGCGCGACTCGGCGGCCTGCAGGAGTCCATGGCTCGCAACAAAGAAGTTCTTTCCCAATACACTTGGGAAGAGACCGTTAAGATCATCCTCAAAGGCGAAGAGAAAAAGACCGAGCACTTCGAAGTTCGTCAAGGTCCTGATGGTAAGCCTGTGAAAACATCGCTCGATCCCCCCGACGCCCCTCAGCAGCAGACTGGAGGGCGTCTCAAACGGCACATTGTCGAAAAGAAAAAGGAAGAGTACAAAGCCTACGCCGACCAGATGAAGGAACTCGCCGAACACTACGTCCCTCCGGACAAGGACGCTATCCAGAGCGCTTACGCCAAGGGCAACATCGCCATCATTCCCGGTGGCAGCATCCCGGGAGAAATCAAGCTCGTCATCCATGACTACTACAAGCCCGGCGACACCGTCACCCTGCGCTTCGACAAGAATGTGAAGCAGCTTCAGGCCATCTCCATTGCTTCCTGGATGGATAATCCGCAAGACGCTATGAATCTGAATGTCGCCTTCGGCCGCCTTCCCGACGGCACCAACCATGTATCCACCGTCACCATCGAGGGCGTTAGCAAGCACCTCAGGGTCAACACGACGAACTCCGACTATCGCAAAATGTAGCTCGAGCTCGGGCAACAACCAGCCCAAATGGCGGGAACATCGGTTTTCTGCTCGACGGCCTGCCTAAGCTTAACGACGGCGGACAGAAAAAGGTCCTCGGCGTGATTGCTGGTGCGTTGCCGGAGTGATCCAAATGAGACTGAGCCTGGCAAGTTGGCGCCGGATCTTCGCTGCTTTTCTCTTTCGCGGGTTGTGGATGCATGGGAACACCTCATCGCGGCGATTCTACTCAGCCAACCCCAGCACCGTCGACAACTCGCGCAATTCGTCAAAGCGGAAGGTTCCTTTGCTAGATTCAATCGAGGAAGGCGTAAGGACAGAGGTGGCTTGACTGAGCGGGAAAAAGAGGGAAAAAAGCAAACAGAGAGGCAATAAATTGTTGACACAGGTCGGCCTTTTCATGGAAAGGCTTAACCGCTTCCCGTCCGCAGACTGCGAATGTTGGCGTCTTGAACGAGCGACGGTGTCCTTTCCATCATGGAGACTGGTCGCGTGGCATCCTTAGGTGCGCCGCCGCGCCATCGGTCGCAGCTGACGATACGAATTTCGGAATTTAACGGAGGCGCTGTGAGCCGGAATTGTTGCAGAATCGGCCTAAAGGGGGCGGTCCCAGCGGGCAGGTGGATGTCGGTTAATGGGACGAACGTGAAAACGCAGACACGGGGAACAATTATGACCGATCGATACGGAACGAAGCGGCAGTGGGTAGGGCGGTGCGCGGCGGCTACGGTCTTCGTGTTGACCTGGATGTGTGCAACGGATGCGCAAGTACCGGGTACGCAAGGGCAAATGGGGTCCGGCGTGCCGAACCAGACCGCGGTGGGAAATTCCGGAGGCGGGATGACGGATTCACTGCAATACGGGACATTCGGTCACGATGTGATGCGGGAGGAAGATTCCGCCTACCAGGCCTTCGTCAAACAGCGGGAGCCCACGAAAAAAATCAGGCTCGCGGATGATTTTCTGAAGCGGTATCCGAAGAGCCCGCTGGTGGAGCAGGTTGATGTCGGAATGATGAATGTCTATCGAGCGCAGCAGGATTGGCCTAACGCATTTCTCTGGGCGGACCGCGCGTTAGCTTTGCAGCCGGATGATGTGGACGTCCTGACCATTATAGGCTGGACGATCCCTCACATTTCCACGCCCACCGATCCGGACGCAGAGCAGCAGTTATCCAAAGCGGAGACGTATGCGAAGCATGCGCTGGATCTGATAAGCACGATGAAAAAGCCTCCTCAGCTTACGGAATCACAGTTCCAGGCCGCGAAAGAAAAACGATCATTCCAAGCGCATAGCGCGCTCGGAATTGTGTATTTTCGACGGGACGACTTCGAGAAATCGGCGAACGAACTACAGCTGGCCACCACGGGCAATGCAACGCCAGATCCGACGGACTTATTCATTTTGGGAATCGACCAGCAAAACGAGAAGCACTATGACGGAGCGGCGGAAGCGTTTCGAGAGTGCGGCCAGATTGCCGGCCCGTTGCAAGACCAGTGTAAGCAGAACCGGGATGCGGCGCAGGCTGCATCGAAAGCACAATGACAGCGCCGCCGAAAAGCGCGAGCCTTTCCTGTCCGTAAGCAGCGATGCTGGAAAATGCGGTGAGCACCACACACCACCACGACTCTGATGAAGCTTTTCATCTTGTCCTCCTCCAATAATCTGCGAGGTGAGAGTAGAAGTCCGGGCGGAAAGACAGAGAACGCGAACACACCCCTGACAACCATGTTTCCAAGTCAGCTAGTAGAACTGACAGCGCGCTGCAGCATTTTGGCCGATTCGCATGATTCACCGATTGGCCTTCGGGAAGGGCCGAAACTGTTTTGCGCGCCCAGGCGAGGAAATCGAAAAGCGAGTCGAGCGTATGCCCTGTCCGAAGCGCTCCGGTGCTGCGCCGCGAATATTCGCAACGCATCAAAGCACTAGCCGCGCGAGAGGTCGTGAAAAACGCTGCGACATGAATCGCTCGGCGACGCGTGCCCGGCTTCATTGGTGATGGACTCACCGCGGACGCCCTGGGCGTTGACTTACGTGAGGACGCCCCCTAACATTTGCACGAAATGACTGAATCGGAACCACATGTCGGTCAGTCTATTTCTCACTACCGAATCTTAGAGAAGCTGGGTCGCGGGGGGATGGGCGTTGTGTACAAGGCGGAAGACATGCGCCTGCACCGAGCCGTCGCCCTTAAGTTTCTTGCTCCCCGATACGACCAGTCGGCTCTTCAGCGCTTCCGACGCGAGGCGCAGTCTGCATCCGGCCTTAGTCATGCAAACATCTGCACCGTCTACGATATCGGGGAGCAAGACGGTGAACACTTCATCGCCATGGAATTTCTCGATGGACAGGCCCTGAAGCAACGCATTGCGAACAGGCCTCTTCCTGTTGAGGAACTGCTGGAACTCGGAATCCAGATTGCAGACGCGCTCGACGCAGCCCACGGAGAAGGCATCATCCACCGTGACATCAAACCTGCCAATATTTTCGTCACTAAGCGCGGTCACGCCAAGATCCTGGATTTTGGTCTGGCCAAGCTGGCACCGAGCCGTGACCAAACGGTGAACGAGGACACCCTCACGAAAGCGTCCGCTGAATTCGTCGAAAGAGACCTGACCAGCTCCGGCGTTACGGTCGGGACGGTCGCTTATATGTCCCCTGAACAGCTCAGTGCGCTGGAGTTGGACCCCCGCACCGACCTGTTCTCCTTCGGCGTAGTCCTTTATGAGATGGCGACCGGGAGGCTCCCGTTCGCCGGGGACAGCTCGGCGCTCGTCATCGATGCCATCCTACACTGCGCACCTGTCGCCCCCGTTCGCTTGAATCCCAAAGTTCCAACGAAACTCGAAGACGTCATCAATAAGGCGCTCGAGAAGGACCGGAACCTGCGCTACCACTCGGCGTCAGAAATCCGCACGGACTTGCAGCGTCTGAAGCGTGACACGGAGTCGCGTCGCTTCGCCGCCGTGCCAAGTCCGCAGGAGGCGACACTGTCTACCACCTCCCCGACGCCGACCCGTACGGCTCGGGCAACGTTGATGTCTCGCGGCTCTGCGCACGCGGCCGGGCACCTCAAACGGGTCGTTCTTGCAAGCTCAGCAGCGCTTGTGGTCTTCCTTGCCGTGGCCGCATGGCTCTACTTTGCCCGCCGAACACCAGCCCTGACCGACAAGGACACGATCGTCCTGGCGGATTTCGACAATAGGACCGGCGATGGGGTATTCGACGACACCCTGCGGCAGGGCCTGGCCGTGCAACTCGCGCAATCGCCGTTTCTCGCCCTGATATCGGACGACAAAGTGAACCAGACGTTGAAGTTGATGGGGCGCCCCGCTGGCGACCGATTGACATCAGAAGTGACACGCGAAGTCTGCCAGCGCACGGGCAGCAAAGCCATGCTGACTGGCTCGATTGCAAGTGTTGGTAGCGATTATGTCATCGGGCTAAAGGCAGTGGACTGCCAGAGCGGGGAAGTGCTGGCGCAAGTGCAAAAGCAGGCAGCAGGCAAGGAATCTGTCCTCAGCGTTTTGGATACGGAGGCGGTTCGCTTGCGCAACACGCTTGGCGAGTCGATCGGCACAGTAGAGAGATACGCCACGCCGTTGTCGGAAACAACCACATCATCCCTGGAGGCGCTAAAAGCGTACAGCTTGGGGCGAAAGAAGACCTACGCAAGCGGAGACACCGCTGCGCTACCCTTCTTCAAGCGGGCGGTTGAACTTGATCCTGGTTTCGCGGCGGCGAACGCCAGCCTGGCCATCGCGTACAGCAATCTGAGTGAAGGAAGCCGAGCCGCCGAGTATGCCCGCAAGGCGTACGAGTTGCGAGACAAGGTAAGCGAGCGTGAGCGCTTCGCGATCGAGGCACGCTACTACCAAAGCGTGACGGGAGAGCTGGAGAAAGCGCAGCAGACGTATGAAACGTGGATGCAGACCTACCCGCGAGACTCTGTGGAAATCGGAAATCTGGGAGCTGTTTCAGCCAGCCTAGGACAGTGGGAAAAAGCAGCTAGGGAAGACCTCGAGGCTCTGCGCTTGCAGCCGAATGATGAAGTCAGTTATGTCAACCTGGCTGCGGCTTACATCAGCCTCAATCGGCTGGATGAGGCGGAGGCCGTCTGCAAGGAAGCGGAAAAGCGCAAGTTGGAGAGCGAATTCCTGCCCGCGATTCGCTACGTACTGGCTTTTCTAAGTGCCGATACAGCGCATATGGAGCAATTCGCGGCGTCCGCTGCTGGCAAGCCGGGTGCCGAAGACCTTTTTCTGGCGCTCCAAGCGGACACCGAAGGCTGGTACGGCAGGCTGAAGAACGCCAGAGACCTGACGAAGCAGGCCATGCAATCGGCACAGCGCAACGATGCGAGAGAGACTGCTGCGTTCTACCAAGCCCAGGCCGCCTTGCGGGACGTGGAATCCGGCTACCAGGAGCAGGCTCGCGCCGAAGCGAATGCTGCCGTCAAGCTGGCCCCGAACCGCGACGTGCGAGCTATGGCAGGACTGGCTCTCGCGCGGTCCGGGGACGTGCGCGGCGCAGAAATGCTGGCGGCCGGACTCGATGAAGCATTCCCGCTGGACACGCTCGTGCAAAAGTATTGGTTGCCCACTATCCGGGCCGCGGTGGCGCTTGAGCGCAAAGACGCCAGCCGTGCCGTCCAGCTCTTGGATGACGCCAGCGCGATAGAGCGTGCCGCGCCAACCTCCACTTCGACGATCCTGTGCCCGGTTTACGTGCGCGGGCAAGCCTACCTCGCAATGCTAGACGGCAGCCGTGCGGCAGCGGAATTTCAGAAGTTCACCCATCATCGAGGAATCGTCACTACGTTTCCGTGGGGCGCAGTCGCCCGCCTCGGCCTGGCCCGCGCTTACCGGCTCGAGGCTCAATCCATTCGAGGTTCCGAAGCGGATGCTGCGCGCGCCAAGGCCCGGACCACTTATCTGGATTTTCTGAACTTATGGAAGGATGCTGACCCCGACGTCCCCATTCTAAGGCAGGCAAAAGCGGAGTACGCCAAACAACAATAGTCGCCATCAATCAATGGTGAACTGCATTGGCGGGCCCGCGTTTGAGGCAATTTCCGACCAGTCGAGCAAGTCCTGGGTCTAGAAGAGGCTGCCTTCCACTCGAACGACAAAATCAACCCAACATCGTTGTCGTCGGTAAGAACGCAAAGGAAACATATCGAGGAGACGCACGGCGAGGGCAGCTACCACATGAAGCACGACGGCTCCTCGGTGAACGGCACTGCCGATGTACTTGCGCCCCGCTTCGCTGGGTGGGCTTGACCAACCTGCAGGCAGAATCCGGAACGGCGACGGAGATCGTTGCCCGGCGTACACCCCAGACCAATGTACTTGGCTCCGTTCATGAGGGCGACCTACTCCAAGCGGAAACAAATAGGCTCCCGGGCAACTCGGGCGGGGCTCTGGTGGGTACCATCGACCCCGACGCTCCACAGGCAGGATGCGCCACCGAATCGTAGTCTCGCTGATGAGCGGTCTGCGAATTACTACACTTGCATGCGCAGCACGGCGAAGCGATGAACGATTGGAGTGCCATTCACCACCAGAAAACCGGAATCCTTGCTCTCAATTGTGCAGGACTGAGCAGAGTCGGCGTTCACCCTGGGTAACTCGATGGGAGGCTCCCAACGGAAGAATTCGTGCCGAATATTCAGGCGGTCCAGAAAAATGCTGATCGACTTCTCTGAAACCAGGTTCCAAGGGGATTTATCCCCCGAACGCTCCACAATAGGGTTGATCTCGAGCACCTCGCGGTTAAAAAGCCCGCAAACATACGCGCTTCGCTTTGTGAGGGAAAGCAGGTTTCGGAGCCATAGTTCGTAATCTGAGAACAAGTAGTGAACGCCACCACTCATAAACACCAGGTCAAACCGCTCCGCAGGCAACTGGTCTTGAATGCAAATGTCGCCGACCCAGAACTGTGCGTCTGGCACCGTTTCCATGGCTTCGCCGATGAATCTCGGCGAAACATCCATTCCCGTCAAGCTCAAGGCCGGGTAAAGCGAGCGTACGTAGGAAAGGAATGCTCCGCGAGTACAAGCGACATCCAATACCGTCGATCCAGGCGTTAATTGCCACCGGGCTTGACGCACTAAGAAGTTGAACAATTCCTTGGTGTAATGTTCGATCTTGTACATTGGTCCCCCACGGGCCAGGCAGTCCGCGCAGTTAGATTCGATTTACGGTCTGATGAAAAATCGGTTAGAAGTCTTACTTCAAGTGGGGAAGGCTATGTTCGCTGGGTGCACAACAGGTGAAGCATTCCGTCTGAGGTCCGGAACGGGCCAATCAGCCGGTTAATGGACGCGGCGATCGATGGGTAGGGGGGCGCTGAGGAAGCCCGGCGTTTTTCAGGGAGGATGTAAATCCGAACCTTGACTACGCCCGGGGCATCTTTTGCAAACACGACAAGAGAGAAATCGTTCGAGCTATCGTCGATGAGGTTAACTAGCTCGGGGAACTCCATGATTGCGAGACTACAGAGCAGCAAGGCAATCACAGCCGCCAGTGTCAACCTGCTGTGCACGTGCGCTCCCAACACTACCGGGCACGTTTATACAATTCTTATGGGAAGAAGAAAAGGGGCAACTTAGGCAGCTTCTTTGTGTCACTTATCTTGCAGATAAGGGAAACTCCTTTGGTGCACCGCTTCTATTTCAAAAGGTCGAGCACGTCACTCGGCACATTGGTGTCATCAGGCCTCTTCCAGGCCTTTTCGAACCATTCCTCCCAGTTCTGCGCCCGGGGGCGTCCGTAATAGTCGATGTAATCCGAATCACCTTTGGTGAGCTGAACCGGCCGTCCGTTGACGTTCTTGACGTTCGACAGGCACTCGATGAAGGTAAATCGGGCATTGGGATAGCCGGCAACGGCCCGACGAAGGAAGCGGTCGCGGACGCGCACGGGCTGAACCAACGAATCTGGGTCATACCAGATCGCCTCGTGGTCCAGGCCGATGAAGTGGTGCTGCGCGTCATACAGGGGCTTGAAGGTTTCCACCGTCTCCATCTTGTCCGAGAACTCGAAGAGAGTGTGCTGCGTCCAACCCTGTACGTTGGCGGTCCAGCCGACGAGGGTGTCGCCCTCCCAGAAAGCGATCGTCTCGCCATACCACTGCGGAACCTTCGGCACGTGCTGCTGCTGGCCGACCAGGAACTCACGAATAGAGTTGTCGGCAATGCCCGAAACGAACTCGACGCGGGTCCGTGTGATGGTCAGTTCAAAGTTGGACGCCTGGGAGGGAGCAGCCCACCAGCGGGTGAGCCCCTCGGGCAAGCAGAAAGAGGCGCTCCACTGCTTCGAGTTATCCACCACCTCGTGGTAGATCATCTGGACGTAGCGTCTCTGATACTCTGGGGTGAGAAGCGAGAGCAGGGTCGGAACCTGGTTGATGCCGCCCCATTGCCAGCGTTCGCCGCGTTCGAATGAGCCAGCACGGCGGTCGGGGCCGACGAAGCCGGGTGAGTCGGTCCCATTGGGATCACGGACGTAGAAGCCGTCCCAATCGGGCGTAGTGGCTTTGGCGTAGACGGTGGGGCCGCCATGAGCCTTGGCCTGGGCGAGGAGGGCCTCATAATGCTCTCTGGCCGTCTTGTAAGGATACGGGCTACCGATACGATCACGAGGGAAGTCGATGCGGCAATCACCCCAAGAGGCCGAGATCGGTGGATTGGGCTGCCAGTACTGACCTTTTCCGTTTACTGGGCGCTGAGCAGCTTGCGGAAGTCGTGATGGCGAGAATTTGCAAGCGGGAACAGGTGTGGTTGGAAAGGCCAGAAGTCACTTCGGGCACTTGCGCGCAAGCCATTCATCGGCGGTAATCTCCCATATCTCCGTAGGCCAACGGCCTGAAACATACTCTCGCTCTTCTGTGCCAACGATACGCATGCCTTGTTTTTCTGAAATGCGGCGCGACCCTGCATTGGCAATGGCCTTCGAAACTCGCAGAAGCGGAAACCTCAGCGCATCAAACCAGTAATCCGTCACCGCTTCGCTGGCCTCGCTCATGAATCCCTGCCGTTGCCAAGGCAAACCCATCCAGAAACCGCGATTGTCCTTCTCCGTTATCAGGCTGATACTTCCAACCAGCCGAGCGGGGTCAGTCCTAAGCCTCACCGTCCAATGCCAAGCATCTCCCCGCTCGACCGCCGGAAGGGCTACTTCCTGATAGAACCGGTAGGCGCCGTCGGGCGGATAGGGCCAGGGTACCTTTCTTGTCATGTACCGCACGATCTCCCAATGTGGAAAGAGTACTTGGACCTGTTCAGCATCGGCGAGTTCCAGCGGGCGGAGCAAGAGGCGGGGAGTCTCAATTGATGGAGTCATATCGGAGCGCTGGACCCAGCACATGTATTATGAGCCAAAGCCAACTTGGAGGTGTAGTCGGCTTGCAGGCTATGAATCGAAGCGCCGGAAAAGGTCTTCGATGCAATTAATACTCCTCTGACTGGTGCCTGCTCACAGGGCGCGGAAAAAGTGAATCGCTGGATTTGTCATGATCTCAAGATATCGCTTCATTCCGATTGGCTGCCGGCACGGAATGTCGAGAGTCCGGAAAAAAACGAGACCACGGATCAGAGCGAAACGAATCCGGGGGTCACGTCAAGCGCCGCTACTCTTGCTACTACTCGGTGGGAGCGAAAGCAACCCCGCGAAACACCTCCCCGGCTTGCGCCGACCGAAGCGTTGTGAAGATTCCGAGGTTAGGGCCCGCTGGCAGGGTGGTCGCCGACAAAAGGTCGGTGACCTTCACCAGTCTGTTGGGGTCGGCGCCCTGGTCGCCATTGGCGCTGACCGTGGAAGTGATGGCGTAGATGTCGACTGTGCCATCCTGATTCACTTTACCCGCGTCATGTTACGGCGGCCGTCCGCCGCGGGGCTGAGTGATGCGGAATAGGTTGGAATGCTGTAAGGCGCGCCGATATTCAAACCGTTTTGTAGGACGTAAAGCATTGTCCAAGACCCGTTGACCAAGCTCCACTTCTGCACGCCGGCCGTGGCCAGAGTTGAAGCGTCCGCCACATTGCCGTTGACGGCAGGAGTTACAAGCGTTCCGTCCCCTTCGTCGCAAACATAAAGCGTAGTCTCATTGGCGAAAAATAGACCGAAAGGAAACGTGCTCGTACCTGACTGGTGAAAGCCCGGCAAAATCGAGATCGGTACCGTTGCAAGTTGGGCCGCGGTACCGGTGGCCAGCGTGCCGGCGCTGCCGACTTGATACACGGTGTTGACTCCGTTGCCGCCACTGCCCTTCCTGATATAAAGCGTATTGTTAAAGATTGTGAGTCCGCGGAAGTTGGTGTCTTTCCCTGGTTTGGCTGCAGCAAGAACGAACACACCTCGCTTTAAACGTTTCTTCAAAGTATTTGCCCTCCTAAGGCGGGCTAAACAATCCCACGCTGAGTGAATTCTTGAACGCTAAAGGACACGGTGAGCCGCCTTGCGGCGACAGAAGCGGAGGGCAGGACTGAGCGAATGATGAACAGTACCCTCGAATGAGAGAGCGGGTTGAGATTCCTGTTCTTGGCGAGTGACGCCGCGCCAGTTGCGCCCGTCGCTCGAGGGCCGGCGCATCATTGACTAGACCCCTTACAATGGAGCTGCGAAAAAAGAGATGGCGCGCGGAAGGAGTTGAAGCATGACCAGATTTGAAGACGTGGGTCGCAAACTCGATGAGGAGCTCGAACGGCTTCGCGAGATCGCCGAAAAGAAAATTAGCCCAGCCACTCGCGTTAGGGCTGCAAAGGCTTTAAGGAGTGTCTCTGGAAGATTGGCGCGCCTTGCCGAGGAGATTGAGTCGAAGTCCGTCCCCAAAGAACAATAAGCAGCTCCATGGACCTCTGTCGGACAGGCCCCTAGCACCTTCGGCGACGTGTAATGTCGGCCGAGGTCACTCTCACGCCTGTTCGCCCCTTCCCCCAGGCTTTTCTGGAGGCTCCTCGATTAGGCATCTCTTCCGCTGGTCAGCATAGCTTGTCATTGTTGAGCGCGGCTGACCGTGGGTGGCGCGTCTCGCGCGTCAGCTGACCACCACCTCTGCAGGGCGCACCCGATTAATCGGTCATCGGCCTAGAAAAAGGGTACGATGTCGAGGGAGGCGTCGTCATGAAAAACCTCTTTGAAGCAACGACAGTTAAAGAAGTCAAGGAACGGATCGGACGAATTGAGCCTAATAGCCGGCGGCAGTGGGGCAAGATGACCGCAGCGCAGGCGATGGCGCACTGCTCGAAGACCATGGAGTGGGCAGTAGGTGACAGCCACGAACCGCGGATGTTTATCGGACGGATTATCGGACCACTGGTTAAATCCACGGTGCTGCGGGGTGAAAAACCGATGGGGCGGAATTCGCCCACGGCGAAGAGTCTTGTGGTCGGAGATGAACGGGACCTAGGAAAGGAATGCGCGCGGTTGTCCGCATTGCTT
>Ga0306923_10002828_pt1 | contig 16094 bp, 14 predicted proteins | sample sta12Can44000108_FD_203841 | JGI IMG/M metagenome (GOLD analysis project Ga0306923, IMG submission 203841) | Lab enrichment of tropical soil microbial communities from Luquillo Experimental Forest, Puerto Rico - statanox.12C.anox.44.000.108 (v2)... | ecosystem: Environmental > Terrestrial >... | reverse complement strand
GCTTCAGTCTTGACGATATCGACGTGTTCGAGGTCAACGAAGCCTTTGCCTCCCAGGCCCTGGCCGTCTGCCGGGAACTCAACTTGCCGGCGGACCGCACCAATCCCAACGGCAGCGGCATCTCGCTTGGGCACCCGATTGGAGCCACCGGCGCCATCCTGACGGTCAAGGCGCTCTACGAGCTGGCCCGGACCGGAGGCAAGCGTGCGCTGGTCACCATGTGCATCGGCGGCGGTCAAGGGATCGCAGCAATTTTTGAGCGCCCTTAAGGGACCGTCATTGAGCGACGAAATCAGAACCGAACAGGACACTAAGACAGAAAGAGAGATCTCCCATGGGAAGAGTTGACAAAAAAACTGCGCTGGTCACCGGCGCTTCGCGCGGAATCGGCCGGGCCATCGCAATCGAACTCGCCCGCGAGGGCGCCAAGGTCGCGATCAATTATTCGAGCAACGAATCCAAGGCAAAGGAAGTGGCTGAAGAAATCAAAAAACTGGGTGGAACTGCCATCCTCTGCAAAGCGGACATCGGCAATTCCAAGGAAGCCCGGGCGATGGTCGAGAATGTGGCCAAGGAGTTCACTCACCTGGACATCCTGGTGAACAACGCAGGCATCACCCGCGACTCCTTGCTTCCCCGGATGACCGACGAGCAGTGGGGCCAGGTGATCCAGACGAATCTCAGCGGGTGTTTTTACTGCACCTCGGCGGCCATCCCGATCATGACGGCGCAAAGTTACGGTCGGATCGTCAACGTCAGCTCGGTCAACGGTCAGATCGCGGCGATGGGGCAGGCCAACTACAGCGCCAGCAAGGGAGGGGTCATCGCTTTTACCCGGACGGCTGCCCTCGAGCTGGTTAAATACGGCATTACGGTCAACGTCGTAGCGCCCGGCTATACTGAAACCGACATGGTCGACGCTGTGCCGCCGGCGTTGCAGACAGTAATCAAGGGCAAGATCCCAATGGGTCGCTTCGCTCACGCCGAGGAAATCGCCAAAGCGGTGCTCTTCCTTGTGGCGGACGGCGATTTTATCACCGGCCAACAGATTAACGTCAACGGGGGTGCGTTCATGTAAGGTTCCTCGGCCAGCCGCGATAGCCTGACACTTGGACAACGAGCTGGTAGTCAATCTCGTGGACGGGAGGTTTAGTCAATCTCGCGGACGGGGGGGTAATTGCGGACAGCCATGAAACCTATCGGAACCTTCAGCGTAATCTCGGCGTTGCCGCCTGCGATCGAAGCGCTCCGTGGCATCGCTTACAATCTTCGTTGGATGTGGAGTCACGATTCCATCGAACTTTTTCGCCGCCTTGATCACGCTCTGTGGGAAACAACAGGCCATAACCCAGTCCTGATGCTTGGCACGATCGACCAGGAGAAACTCGAAAAGGCTTCCGGCGACGACGCGTTCCTGGCCCATCTGGACCTGATATCCCAAAGGTTGGAATCCTACGTTCGGAGCGAAGGCTCCTGGTTTCGGAGAATCTACGGCAACAAAGATGGTAAAGCCTTAACTGTGGCTTACTTCTCTGCGGAGTTTGGACTCACCGAATGTTTGTCTATCTTCGCGGGCGGACTCGGCATTCTGGCCGGAGATCATCTGAAGTCGGCGAGCGATCTTGGCACACCGTTGGTCGGCGTCGGTTTGCTTTACCAGCAGGGATATTTCCGGCAATATCTGAACCAGGCAGGTTGGCAGCAGGAATCGTACGAAGATAACGACTTCCATAACTTGCCGATCACTCTTGCCTGCCGGCCAGATGGCACGCCGGTAACCATAGAAGTCGAATATCCGGGCCGCCCTGTCGCAGCCCAAATCTGGCGGGCGAAGGTGGGTCGAATTCCTCTTTATTTGCTCGATACGAACATCGCGGCTAACCGACGTGTCGAAGACCGAGACATCACCGATCAATTATATGGCGGCGATCGTGAGATGCGCATCAAACAGGAGATCATGCTCGGCGTTGGCGGCTATCGCGCGCTTCAGGCCCTCGGCATCGAGCCAACCGTTTATCACATGAATGAAGGACACTCGGCCTTTCTTGCTCTTGAGCGTATCCGGCATCTGATGGAAGTGCACCAGCTGGCTTTCGCAGAAGCGCGCGCGCTCGCCTCCGCAAGTTTGGTTTTTACCACTCATACACCCGTTGATGCGGGACATGACTACTTTTCGCCGGATCAGATGGATCGCTATTTCGGCGATTACGTCCGGCGTTTGGGCCTGTCAAGGTCGGATTTTCTAGCGCTTGGGCAGCTTGTCTCGGACCCGCAAAAGGATTTCTGCATGACCGTTCTTGCGCTTCGCCTGTCGTCGAAAAGCAATGGCGTGAGCAAGCTGCATGGTGACGTCAGCCGCAGAATGTGGCAAGGGCTATGGCCGGCGGTGCCGGTAGACGAGATCCCGATTCAGCACATCACCAACGGCGTGCACTTTCGTAGTTGGATTTCGCTGGAGCTGAATCAGCTCTATGATCGTTACCTCGGGCCGCATTGGCGCGAAGAGCCCGCCAGCAGCGAAGTCTGGGGTCGCGTATATTCGATCCCGGCTGATGAGCTCTGGAGGACCCACGAACGCCGTCGTGAGCGTCTGGTTGCCTGGGCGCGGAACTGGGTACGTCGGCAAAGGGTGCGCCGCGGCGCACCCGAGCATGAAATCGAAGTCGCTGAGGAAGTGCTCGATCCCGACGCTCTGACCATCGTTTTCGCGCGGCGTTTTGCCACATACAAACGCGCGACCCTGATTCTGCGCGACCTGCCGCGCCTCCAACGTATCCTCACGGACAGCCGACGCCCGGTCCAGTTGATTTTCTCCGGCAAAGCACATCCACGGGACGACGCGGGAAAGGAGTTTATCCGGCAGATTGCTGATTTGGCGCGCCAGCCCAAACTTGGGCGCCATCTTTTATTTCTCGAAGACTATGACCTGGCCGTGGCGCGCTACCTGGTGCAGGGTGCCGACGTTTGGTTGAACACGCCGCTCCGGCCCAACGAGGCTAGCGGAACCAGCGGCATGAAAGCCGCCGCAAATGGCGCACTGAACCTCAGCATACTAGATGGTTGGTGGGACGAAATCTGGCATAGCCAGGACCGGCCCTCGCACATTGGATGGGCCATCGGAAAAGGCGAAAGTTACCAGGATTCCGTACACCAGGACCAGGTCGAAGCCGAAGCCCTCTATGACCTTCTGGAGCGTGATGTTATCCCCCTCTTTTACGACCGCGGCCCGGATCGGCTGCCTCGAAAGTGGATTGAACACATGAAGAATTCGATCGCTACGATTTGCCCTTTCGTTAACACGCATCGCATGGTCAAGGACTACACCCTGGTTTATCTGAAGGCGCACGACCATTACCGCGCCTTGGAGAAGGACAATGCGGCTCGGGCAAAGGCCCATGCCGTCTGGACAGCTCGTCTTCACGAGGCGTGGTCCCACGTGCGCGTCGAGGCCGTCGAGCTTGGCCCCAAGCGCACTTTGACAGTCGGGGCAGAAGCTCACGTGCTCGCATGCGTTCAACTCGGGTCCCTCTTGCCGCAGGATGTCGCTGTTGAACTTTATCTGGGGCGGCTTAATCCGGCTGGCGATTTTGTCGAAGCTGTTGTGACGCCAATGAAACCTGTCGATCAGGGCGATGGAGGGAATTTTTCGTTTGAAGCAGTGACTGCATGCCCGCGGAGCGGAATGCACGGTTTCACGGTCCGCATTCGCCCCGCTCATCCGGATTTGAGCGTTCCTTTCCTGCCGGGTTTGATCTGTTGGGCCGACGCCGCCCGCATCGGGACTTGAATCCGCCCCTATCCACGCATAAACGGTTGGACTTCCGCGCCCCCTTTTGGCACTCTGCGCCCGTGGAAAGGCACGCTTTCGGCTTGCGACTCCCGGCCCAACGCCCCGGAGGGCCAAATGCGATTTGCTACCAGTTCGGTCGAAACCGCGCCTCTGGAAAAGGACCTTGCAAGCTGTGTTAGTTTGCCCGCCATGCCTGAGCTACCTGAAGTGGAACAGAGTCGGCGGGTCTGGGATGTTGGATTGGGTCATAGAATTTTGAAAGTCCTTATTCCGCATCCTGATGTCCGCGATTTTCGCGGTACCGAAGTTCGGGCGTTGCAGGACCTCCTTGCCGGTCAAGTGTTCTCCAGATCTCAAGTGAGCGGGAAACAGATGGTGTTTCGTTTCGGCCGGGCCGGCGGCTTTTGGCTCGGTATACACCTTGGGATGAGTGGTCGGTTAACCGTTGAGTCAGACGCGATCGAGCCGGGGAAACATGACCATCTGATATTGCGTCAAGCGAAGCGTTCACTGGTATTTTCTGATCAAAGACAATTTGGCAGAGTGCTTTTCCACCAGGGAATTGAGGCACCGGATTGGTGGAGGCACTTGGCCCCACCCATTCTCTCCGATCAGTTCACGGTGAAGGCAGTGAGTAACTTTTTGCTGCGTCGAAGAGGCTCACCGTTAAAGGCGGTACTGCAGATGCAGGAGCGGTTCCCGGGGATAGGGAACTGGATGGCCGACGAAATCCTGTGGCGTGCCCGCTTGAATCCGGCAACCAAAGCTGGCGAGCTAGCACCGGCAGCTGCGGCGAATCTGTGGCGAACCGTCCGCCGGGTGACCCGGCTCGCCATCGCGTGTATTCAGGAGGATTGGGATTACCCGGCTACCTGGCTATTCCGACATCGATGGGTCGACGGCGGCAAATGTCCGAGATGTCGCTCCAAGCTCTCCCGTGCAAAAATCGATGGCAGAACAACCTGCTGGTGCCCGAAGTGCCAGAGCCAACCGCAAAAGCCTCAGCCTCCTCAAAGCATCCAGGCAGGCTGCGCATTCGATCGAGTTTTTCGTGGTCGAAGTGAGGCGGCGAAACCATTCCCGGTCCAATGCCGTCGCAGGTAAGTTGATAACCCTCTTCTGGTTAGAGCAATTTCCCTGTCTCATTCGAGCACGAGCACGACGACGAGGACGAGCATTTGGTTGCGGCTTCGCCGCTCTGTGCCTCTTTGATCGGCAAAAAAAACAAACCGGCGTTCTTTGCTTTCTGGCATATCTTCCCCCATGCCTATCACTATTGAGCTCCCGGATCTCGCTTCTCAGACCAGCTTCAACCTGGCTCGCTGGACCCAGATTCTTGCCGACGCCGAGCTCGCCAGGCTCCCCTATCGCATCGAAACGGATCAGCACGGCAATCTCCTTATGAGTCCGCCTCCTGCTCCACTCCACTCCCAGCGCCAAGGCCATATCACCGGGCTTTTGATTTCGCTTTTGCACGCCGGTCGAGTGTTGCCTGAATGCCCGGTTTCGACTGCCGCCGGCGTCAAAGCCGTCGACGTCGCCTGGCTGGCTCCCGAGCGACAAGAAAACATCCCTCAAATCGCCTTGTTTGAGCGCGCTCCGGAGATCTGCGTAGAAATTCTCTCCCCCTCCAATTCCGTCTCCGAGATTACCGAAAAACGCGCCCTCTATTTTGATGCCGGCGCGGCCGAAGTCTGGATCTGCAACCTCGACGGTTCAATGTCTTTCTTTTCTCCTCATCAGCAATTATTTGCTTCTTCGATTTGCCCCGATTTTCCCGCGCGCATCCCATGAGGATATGCGCCCCCCTCGCGCCTTGCCGGCGGCCCATTTTGATCGCAACGAAAGACAAAAGGAGAAAACGGGACGGCACAGAGGCCGTCCCTCCCTAAAATAACTGAACAAATTCCTCCTTGAGCTCTATAACGCCTGGCGAACCGCCCGGTAACACTCGATAAAGCCAGGCGCGAAATCCGATGGCCGCTCAGCTATCCAGCAATCGATCATTGCAAGAGGGAAAAAACCGCCCGTTTCAATTTCGTGTACGTTCAAGGATATTGGAGCATCGGAGGTGGCACGGAATATTTCTATGAATTCGTTGCCGGTCATTTCCGAGGCAGGGATCGATCCAATTTTAGAGAGGCTACAATTCAATCCGATTTCCTCTCCAACTTCGCGCATAGCACATTCCAGATAGCCTTCATCGGCGTCCACATGGCCCGCAGCGCTGGAATCCCACCGTCGCGGAAAATTGACCTTTCGGTGCGATCGCTTCTGCAGCAACAACTCGCCCAAGCGGTTAAAGATGAAAACATGAACGGCTCGATGGTAGAGGTTTTCCCGATGGATCGTCTTCCGGTCAAGCGGCCTGAGCACTTGATCGTTCTCATCCACCTGCGTCAGGCGTTCATCAGGATTTGCACCATAAACTACAGAGGGCCGCAGAGCGTTCACGATTTTGATCCACTTCTCCAACGAGATATCCTCAGCCCGAACCGTCGGGGCAAGATCAACCGCGCTCAAGACCTCCAGTATCAAATGGGAATCTTCATACAAATCGAGTGAATTGCGCACCTGCTTCCGGCGCTTGGAAAATCCGGCGCGCACGACTTCTGCAAACCGGACCGGATCCACCTCCTCCAACTCGCCGGGAGCTCTGCGCGTCATCAAGAGCACCGCTGAATCAACTCGAGGCTTTGGAAGGAAAACCGAAGGCGACAGAGTCTTGAGCTTCGCCACACGCCATCGGTGCTGAACGATAACGCTCAGGCTGCCATATTCTTTTCTACCTGGCGAAGCACTGAGTCGGTCGGCCATTTCCTTCTGAAGCGTAAGCACCATGCGATCGTACGGACAGGGTTCAGCGCAGAAATGAAACAGGAGCTGCGAGGATGCATAATAAGGCAAATTTCCGACTACCTTTGCCGGTTGCCGAAGAAAGTCCCGGCGAGTGTCGTACTCGAGCGCATCCCCTTCGATCACGTCTAGCTTTGTATCTGCAAACTTCTTACGAAGGTAACCGGCGAAAGCCTTGTCCTTTTCGAGCAAAGTTGCCGACACCCCGCTGTGCAATATTTGTTCGGTCAAAGCACCCAGTCCTGAACCAATCTCGATAACCTGATCAACCGCCTTTAGATTCAGCTTTTGGACGATCCATGCGGCAATGTTTTTGTCATGTAAGAAGTTCTGTCCAAACGACTTACGTGGAGATGTCCCCAAATCCTGCAACGTTGACATGATTTCAGTGATATTCATGCTCCGAATCACGGGTTTTTCGACGTTGCCGCCAGAATCCTGCCGAAAAAAATTGATTTCCTAACAAGTTATTCACAACCCATGCCGGAATATCCCGCCGATTACGTAGTTCCCGACTTGGATGATTTCGGCAGCTTGCGCCGATTGAAAAGCTTGCGCGCCTCGCTTATCGATACCCCTTCGACGAAGTAGGCGATAGCCGCTCGTCCAACCGCATAGGTGCCGGCGGCGGCAACGCCGCCCGAAATTGCGTTGCCCCAACCCGGAATCAGTTTGACAGCCGCACGCGCTCCCTCCCGCAAAATCATGCCGACCCCAATGTTGAGGCCCAGCGCGCCGAAAAACTCTGCCGCGGCCTGCAATCCAAGCTCTCGTCCGCTGATGTGCATCACTCCGGTGACCATGGCAAACTGGAGGGCGGTCAGGATGGGAAAGTCGGCTAACGGGATCGGTTGAACACCCACTGCAGCACAGATGGTCGTCACCGAGCGTACCAGTCTTTGCGCGATCTCGAGTTGAGTCTTTTTCGCACGGAAGATTCGCGCCGCCTCAACCTGCGCTTCTTCGGGCAATTCCCGCGCAATAGTTTCCGCCAAAATGTCGATGTTGCGCCTCTCATCCCGCTCCGCATCGATCGACCCGTCTACCCGAAATCTAACAAACGAACAAACGGCCAGGCTCTTGACGAAATGACTCGACAATTTCGGTGAACTGCTGAGCCACGCCTGTAGCTCCAAACGCCGATTCTCGACTTCAGCCGCCGAAGCGGATGCCGGAAGATCAACCGCGCCAATGATGCCCGCCTTGGACCGATGACGTTCTTCTGCCATCTCCACGAGGCGAGCTCCCTGTTCACATGCTAATGCCAGGTCGATCGGCTTGGTGCCATCAACAACAAAAATGAAAAGATCCGGCCTTTGTTCTGTAATGGCCTCAGCCAGTGCGCTCCAGGTAAGACTTGTTTCATTGAGGCGTCGGGCATCCAGGACGCGGAAGCCACCCTTTCCTCTTTGCTCGTAAGAGACCCAGCCAGCATTCTTTTGAGGATCGACCATGCGCAGATCGCTGTCGAGCAGAGCTGAAAACATGGCTGAAGCGTCAGCGCCAGGATCCCCCAGCAGGACGACTTGCGCCAGTCTCTGTGAAAGAAAAATCTGTTTGATCGGATTTAATTCTTTCATCACCGCGTTCTGCAGCGGCCCGGGCAACCTCGCGATGAGAGCTTCGAGTTTCTGGAAAATACCAAGCAGCGTTGGCTTGTTCATCTGGATTTGGAGGTCAGAAATGAGCCGCGGATTCGCTCAGGGCTCCGCGTTTCCAGTGGGGTATTTACCGTGCCGATCTACGTACCAAGTGCCTTCAACAATTGACCCATATGATCCGCCGGTTTGACCTTTCTCAAAATCGCCTTTATTCGCTGGTCCGGGCCGATGACATAGGTCGTGCGCTCCGTTCCCATATATTTTTTGCCGTACAGGCTCTTCTCAACCCAGACCTGGTATGCTTCCACGATCTCGTGAGTCGGATCGCTAAGCAGGGGAAATGGGAGCCCATGGTTTCTGATAAATGCCTCGTGGCTTTCCGCACTGTCGACACTTACACCAAACAGTTCGGCTTTCGATTGAATTTCGCGCCATGAATCGCGAATTGCGCATGCCTGAACGGTGCAACCGGGCGTGTCGTCTTTCGGATAAAAGTAGAGAACAAGAGTCGACCGTGCAAAATCGGCGAGCTTAACTTCTTGGCCGCGCCCATAGATGCCGCCGACGGCCGTCGCCCTAAACTGAGGAGCGGGATCACCAACTTCAAGTCTTGTAGTCATATCCTTGTCTCCAAGCTGTCACGGCTGATGCCCCTTCGCAATCCACTTAACAATGCCTTCACCGGCGATCGTCGCGGTAACAAAGCAGCCCTGAAGAAGATAGCCGCCGGTTGGCGCTTCCCAGTCGATCATTTCGCCGGCACAAAATACTCCAGGCAGCCGGCGCAACATCAACTCTTCGTCCAGTTCGTCCCAAGGGACGCCGCCAGCGCTGGAGATCGCTTCCTCGATTGGTCTCGGCCTTTCGAACCGGACATGACAACTCTTCGTTGCGGTTATCCAATCGGAGAGGGTCTTCGGCTTAGCAACCTCTTCAATCAGCGCGGCAGCGGCAACACTCAGCCGCCAGAACCGCATCGCCCCTTCCTTTAGACTTGTCTGAACGCTCTTTTGCCAGCGCCGCTCCAAATCATCACTCGATAACTCCGGCTTGAAATCGATCGTGATTTGAGCCGAACGGCGCAATTCGCGCGTCAAGTGATAGATCGCACCGCCCTCGAGCCCGTACTCGGTCACCATCAATTCGCCCGGAACGATCCTTCCGCAGCAAGAGACTTCAAGATTCTTAATGGGCTTGCCATCCGCTAATTGAAGAAACTGCTCCGACCACTGGCGTTCCCAGCCGACGTTGGCAGCCACAAAATCCCTGACCTGAATGCCGAGCCGGCGAAACTCTTCAACCCAGAGGGCATCGGATCCAGTCTGCGGCCAGGATGCTCCACCCAGTGCAAATAACACGCTGTCCGCCGTGAAAAGCTGAAACTGCGTTCCTCTTTGAAACACCAGGTCAAAAGGTCCGCTGCCAAGCATTTGGTGAAAACGCCGGCCAAGCTGCAAATCACATCCCAATCCATCGAGACGTTCCAGCCAACGTTCCAGAATCATTGGGGTGCGAATATTGCGAGGGAACACTCGTCCGCTGGTTCCAACGAAGGTCTCGACGCTTAATTGCCCAAACCACTCTCGCAAGTCCTCAGGAGAAAACCTCTTGAGCCGAAGGGCCCATCGCTCGGGAACGTCATAGCGTGACGCAAATTTATCGAGCGATTCAGAATGGGTGATGTTCAGCCCGCCTCTGCCGGCCACGAGGAATTTTCGCCCAGGCGATGCCTTTTGCTCGAAAATAGTGGTGTGAATACCCTGCCGAGCAACAATTTCCGCGGCCCGAAGCCCAGCCGGTCCCCCCCCAATAACAGCGACAGACGGCCCGTTCAACGGCTAAGTTCCAACATTCGAAGGATTGGTAACTCGGCCCGCTTACGCAGCGATTCCGGCATTTTAATCTCCGGCGACAGATGCTCAAGAGCGTCTTTCAGCTTTTCAAGCGTATTCTTCTTCATGAACCGACAGTTGGCACAAGAGCAGGTGTCCGTAGGTCCGGGAATGAAAATCTTGTCAGGAATTTCCTTTCTTAAGCGATGCAGCATACCCGATTCGGTAACGATGATAAAAGCATCTGCGTGTGAGTCTCGACAGTAGTTCACCATTTTTTCGGTCGAGCAGACTTCATCCGCGAGCATTCGCACCGCAAATGTACATTCCGGGTGCGCTACGACTGGTGCCGCCGGATAACTCGTCCGAATCGCATTGATACTGGTTTGTGTGAACTCAACATGAACGTAACAGGTGCCGCGCCAAAGATCCATTTTCCTCCCCGTCTTTTCAGTCACCCATGCTCCCAGATTCTGATCCGGCACGAACAGAATATTGCGATCCCGCGGAGCGCTTGCCACCACCTTCACCGCGTTTCCGCTGGTACAAATAATGTCTGACAAGGCTTTCACGCCGGCGCTGCAGTTAATATAAGCGATGACGTAATAGTTTTTGTCAGCTTGCTCCCGAAGAAACTTCTCCAGACTCTCTGCAGGACACGACTCCGAGAGAGAGCAACCCGCCTCCAGATCCGGCAAAATCACCTTTTTCGCCGGATTCACTATCTTTGCCGTTTCGGCCATGAAGTGTACGCCACAGAACACAATCACGTCGGCGTCAGCTTCCCTGGCCTTAAAACTGAGCCCAAGCGAATCGCCTACGTAATCGGCAACATCCTGAATCTCGGGGACTTGGTAATTATGAGCGAGAATGATCGCGTTGCGCTGCCGCTTTAGCCGCAGGACTTCAGCAGTCAGATCATATCCTTCTTTGAGAGCAACCATCTTCTCAAAATTATGGGTCCGCATCTTGCTCCGCGCAACATTGATTTAGACCTTCCTGAGCATATTGACATCTAACGGCGGCGTTCGCGTTTCCTTCAGAGCCATCCTCATTGAGTTCCACTGGTAGGGCTGGCCCAGGTAGGGTCCGATCTCCGAGCGGACCCACAGGATTGGTCGCCCTGAACTTACCTAAAGCCGGTCGCCTCGGAGACGCGACCCTGCCAGTCTGCCAAGTTGCAAAGCTAACCCTTTGCAAATCAGTAGGTTCCAGCCATCAGTTCCTGGAAGCTTCTCTCAGAAAGGGATGATATCGACAATCGAATTCGCTGGGGCGATCTGGCCTGGCTCAAGACGGCAAAGCGCATTCGCAAGGGATAGTCCAAAAAGCGCATGTGATTCCTGTCTGCCGATAGGTCTGAAAACGCCCTGAGAGCACGTCCCACGCAGATAATGCGGGCGATCCCCAGCATTGACCAGGTCTTGCCCAAGCCGCGCCGGAAACCGAGCCAATTCCAGCGACAACCGTCCCCCCAACTTCCATAGCGCGGGCCTGACGAAAAGCAGGAATGTGACAAAGGCCGAAACCGGATTCCCCGGTAACCCGAATACCAGGGTCCGATCCCATTGACCAAACATAAACGGTTTTCCAGGCTTCACTGCCACCCTCCACAAACCCAATTCCGCGCCGAGTTTCATCAAGGTCGCCTTTACCAGATCCTTATCTCCAACGGAGACGCCCCCTGCGACAATGAATGCATCGCTGCCTCGCGCGCGTTCGAACGCAAGCAGATGCGCCTCTTCCGTGTCGGGCACAATGTCGCAAACTTCTGGCTCAGCACCCGAATTCGCGACCAGATCGGCAATGAGAACCCGATTTGTCTCGTAAATTTCACCAGCCCGGATGCGCTCTCCCTGCGACCGAAGCTCGCTCCCGGTCGCGATAATTTTCACCTTCGGACGCTGGAAAACATGCAAATCATTCAGACCTTGGGACGCGATTGCGGCCAGCTTCGGACCAGTGGCAACCTCCCCTCTCGAGATCACCGTTTGGCCTTCGCACAAATCCCCTCCCTGAACCCGAATAAACTCACCGTGGCAAACGCTCTCTTTCAAAACAATCGCATCGCCAAACCGATCAACATCCTCCTGCATAATGACGCAGTCCGCCCCTCGGGGAATCGGCGCACCAGTGAAAATTCGAATTGCGCACCCTGGCTCAACCATCAGGCCCGCATCCGGTCCGGCAGCCTGTTCTCCAATGATCCTCAGGTGCGCCCCGCGCGTCGCATCTTCACAACGAAGTGCGTAACCATCCACGGTCGAGTTATCAAATCGAGGCAAAGGCACTGTAGCGCGGATATCTTCCGCGATAACTCGGTTGGAGCATTCCGAGAGTAAAACTTTGACGATGGCAACTGGCCGGATGCTTCTCAGAACACGCTCTAATGTCTCTTGTTCGCCAAGGAGCACGAGCAACCAAAACGCAATCTCGGCAAAGAAGCAAGCGCGTTGGGATCTATCCATGCGCAAAGCATCGTGGATGGGAAAGTGCCAAGGTGCAAGCTCACCGCTGTATGTGATCACAAGGCTGAACGCCTGAAAAAGTTCTCGTCAGCGGAAGGGTTTCTTTCCGCTGACGACTTCCTGCAGCGATCTGAGACAGACGCTGTTCTGATTGCAACGCCGCACTATTCGCACACGGATATCGGAATACTGGCACTGGAAACAGGGCGACATGTGCTGGTCGAAAAACCGATCTCAGTCCATAAACTGGATGCTGAACGTTTGCTTGCTGCTCATCATCGTTCGGATCAGGTATTTGCCGCGATGTTTAACCAGCGAACAGATCCTTTTTTTCTGAAGCTCCGAGAATTGGTTAAATCCGGCAATCTAGGAGCGATCAGGCGCGTTAGTTGGGCGATTACCAATTGGTTCAGAACTGAAGCCTATTATCAGTCAAGCGACTGGAGGGCGACCTGGGCAGGCGAAGGAGGGGGTGTGTTGCTCAACCAGTGTCCACACAATCTGGATCTATTCCAATGGATCTTTGGAATGCCTTCCAGCGTCCGGGCGTTTTGCCATTTTGGCCGCTATCACGATATCGAAGTCGAAGACGACGTGACTGCTTATCTTGAGTATTCGGATGGCATGACAGGCGTATTTGTCGCTTCCACTGGAGAGGCGCCAGGCACCAATCGGCTCGAAGTAGCCGCAGAACAAGGCAAAGTCGTGATCGAGAATGATCAATTCTTCTTTACCCGGAATGAAGTGCCAATGAGCGAATTTTCGCGGACAGATCCCGGTCGCTTTTCCGCGCCGGCGATTTGGGACATAAGGATTCCCCTTGAGAGTCACGGCTCCCAACACAATGGAATCCTAGCGAATTTTGTGGCCGCAATACTGGACCAGGCGCCTTTGACAGCTCCGGCGCGGGAAGGCATTTTTTCGCTCGAGCTGGCAAACTCCTTTCTGCTTTCGAGTTTGGAAAGTCGCTCGGTTCAACTTCCGCTCGACGGAGCATTATTTGAACAGCATCTCAGAAGGCTGATCAGATCATCTAAGCTGCAGAAGCCGAAAGTCGTTCGCGAAGCAACTGACGATATGTCTAAGTCTTTTCGCTCGTAAGAAATCAAAAGGAGTTCCATGAAAGCTGATACAGGTTACGATTACGCCCCAAAAGGCAAACCCCAGCCGGTGTGTCAGCCCGGCGACTTCGCGTTTGCAGCCGGCGCCCTCGATCACGGCCATATCAATGGCCAGTGCAACGGGTTGGTCGAAGCGGGTGGAGAACTACGCTGGGTCTTCGATCCTGATCCTCTTAAGGTTGAAGATTTTCGAAAGAAATTCCCACAAGTGAAAGTTGCTCGATCCCTTGACCAGATCCTGGCTGATCCGGAGATTCAACTAGTCGCAGCAGCTGCCGTCCCTTCTGAACGAGGACCTCTTGGCGTGCGGGTCATGCGGGCTGGCAAACACTACTTTACCGATAAAACCCCGTTCACCGAAATGGAACAACTGGGTGAGGCCAGGCGTGTCGTGGCTGAAACCGGCAAGAAATACATGGTTTACTACAGCGAACGTCTGCATGTCGAATGTGCTGTCTTCGCCGGTGACTTAGTAAAGCAAGGCGCAATTGGCCGGGTGGTACAAGTCCTGGGATTAGGGCCGCATCGTCTCAGCGCCCAATCACGGCCGGCATGGTTTTTCGAAAAAGCGAAATATGGCGGAATCCTGTGCGACATTGGCAGCCATCAGATTGAACAGTTCCTCTTCTATGCCGGAGCCTTCGACGCCACGGTTACTTCGGCGCGGGTTGCCAATTTCGCCAATAAAGATTATCCGGAACTTGAAGATTTCGGTGACGCTTCGTTGATCGGAGACAACGGCGCTACTTGCTATTTTCGCGTTGATTGGCTAACGCCTGACGGCCTGCGCACCTGGGGGGATGGCCGAACAGTCATACTTGGCACTGAAGGCTATATCGAAATGCGAAAGTATATTGACGTCAGCCGCGAGGCCGAAGGTGATCAGCTCTTTTTGGTGAACAAACAAAATGAGCAACACTTCGCCCTTGCAGGAAAAATGGGCTTTCCATTCTTTGGCCGGTTAATTCTTGATTGTCTTAACGGAACGGAAACAGCCATGAGCCAGAATCACGCATTCAAGGCGGCGGAGCTGTGTCTTAAGGCTCAGGCTGTGGCTCAACGCATCGAGTAGGCTGCGGCGTTCGGCATTCACGGTTCGCCGTTTGGAGCTTGGGGTTTGGTTTGGGGTTCCTTGAATTCTGAATTTCTGTCTTCTGGGCGATGTGGTTCCTCGCAGCCGTGACCGGTCGCAAATCGACATCATTTGACGGCGCCGACGGAGCGGAAGCCCTCCGCTCCAGGGAATGGGCCAGCAACGGCCACTCAGTCGTGGCTAGCTGGGTTAGAGAGGGGCTCCGTGCCCTCGATACGGACTGCCTGGAGCTCGTTGGGGTCGAGACCGAGCAGTCCCAGGATTGTTGGGGCAATCTGCGTCGTCTCCACCGGCGCCGTGACGGCGGTGCCGCCAGCCGCTCCGTGCCATGAGATCAGGATGGGGACGTTCCGGTCTTCGAGGTGATCACCGCCGTGCTCGGCGATCTTCTTCTTGCCGCCGGTGTAGACGACCCCGTACTGGGCGATTCCAATCACGTCGGGTACCCGGGGATCGCTTTGATCGACGCCGATGAGCCGCGCGGCAGCGTCGCCTGTGTATACCTGGTAGAGACCCGCAGAGGTGAAGGTCTTGCCGTCGACGCTGCTATCGCTGTAGTTCACGAGGAACTGGCGCGCGTAGTCGGTGGCGGTGTCGGACCGATCGTTGAGCCAGAGCAGCATGCCGTCGTCATCGACGCCCAGGGCTACCAATTTTGTGGCGTTCGGATTTCCGCCCTGGTGGTCCATGTTCCCTGCAGCGTTGAGAGCGCAGCGATTGTAACAATATGTTAACAAACACGTAGAGGGACCAAGGTAGCGAAAGCCACAGACTCTTAAGGTCTTCGGATCACGGTCATAGGCGATTGGCGACCACGAAACAGAATAAAGCGACGAATAGAGAAATCGTTGCGAAGATCATGGCAAATCCTTGAGTGGAAACCGCGTCCACGCAACGGCGCCACCAGTAGGCGAGTAGCGTTCCAAATTTTCCGCCGAGCATTTCACTCTGACGAGACGCACTTTTTGAGTCCTCCGATGAAAGGGTGTCATCTCTCCAGCGGCTTTCCGCGCCAGGTGCCTCCAAGCGTCTCGTTGATCGATCTTGTCCCGACCAAACAGCCATGCCGGCGGCGAGAATTCCTAAAAACAGCATCAAGAACCCTAGGACGTCGAAAATCGTGCGGCGTGTAAGAGACGATTTTGGTCCCGATGTCCTGTCGTTCACGGCGAACAGATATCATCTTGTGCGTAGTTTTCAGCTAAAAGTCGCTGCGCACGATGTTGACCCTTCGCTGTCGCCCAACTTTTTCCTATCAAGTTTTCTTGAGAATGTTAGCTATGATTCTCGTATTCCTAGGCGGAGAAAATTCAGGCGTTCCTAGAGGCACCGA
>Ga0306923_10002827_pt1 | contig 16095 bp, 13 predicted proteins | sample sta12Can44000108_FD_203841 | JGI IMG/M metagenome (GOLD analysis project Ga0306923, IMG submission 203841) | Lab enrichment of tropical soil microbial communities from Luquillo Experimental Forest, Puerto Rico - statanox.12C.anox.44.000.108 (v2)... | ecosystem: Environmental > Terrestrial >... | reverse complement strand
ACCCGTGATCACCGCGTGATCGGGCAGATAGCCGATCACCGACACGAAGCGCTCATCGAGTCCGATCTCCTCGCGTGCTTCGCGCAATGCGGCCGCAGCAGGGGTGGTGTCGCTCGGCTCGATGCGCCCGCCGGGAAAGCTGATCTGCCCGGCGTGATTGCGCAACTGCGTGGCGCGCTGCGTGAACAACACCGTCAGGTCCTGCCTCTCGACGAGCGGAATGAGTACCGCCGCGGGCATGGGCTCACGTGGCAGCAGGCGCCGCCCGTCGCCGGGCTCGAACCGTCCCGGAATCATCCACTCCTCTGGCGCGTGCCGCGGCGTCGTGCCCGCGAGCCGCCGGCGGATGATGCTCGCCCAGTCGCGATGCGCTCCGGCCGATGTTGCCTGCTCGCTCTCCCTGGGTGCCTGCGGCATGGCGGGCATCGAATCCGGGCCGTCAGCCTCCTCCACCGCCTCCTCCCTTGATCCCGCCGGTGGTGAGTTCTGCGGGGTCGAGCAGTTTCTCGAGCTGCGCGGACGAGAGGTTGGTCATCTGCGCGGCGACCTCGCGGATCGGCCGCCCCTCGGCGTAGGCCTTCTTGGCGATGGCGGCGCCTTTCTCGTATCCGATCACCGGGTTGAGCGCGGTGACGAGAATGGGGTTGCGATCGAGTGCCTCCGCGAGCCGTGCCTTGTTTACCTGGAATCCCGCAATGGCGCTATCGGCGAGCGCGCGGGCGCCGTTCCTCAGCAGGCGGATACTCTCGAGCAGGTTCTCCGCGATCACCGGCAGCATGACGAGCAGCTGGAAGTTGCCCGACTGGCCGGCGACGGTGATGGTGGTGTCGTTGCCGATCACCTGTGCGGCCACCATGGCCACGGCTTCCGCTATGACGGGATTGACCTTACCCGGCATGATGCTGCTGCCCGGCTGCAGTGCCGGCAACGCGATTTCTGCGAGCCCGGCGAGCGGGCCGCTGTTCATCCAGCGCAGATCGTTGGCAATCTTCATGAGGCTGACCGCGAGCACCTTGAGCTGACCGGAAAGCTCTACCGCGGTGTCCTGGGTCGAGAGCGCCTCGAAGTAGTTACGCGCCGGCACGAAGGGAACGCCGGTGAGCCCGGCGAGCTCCTTGCAGAAGCGCGCGCCGAACTCCGGGTGGGCATTGATGCCGGTGCCGACTGCGGTTCCACCCTGCGCGAGCGCCAGCAGCCGCGGCTCTACCGATTTCAACCGCGCCACATCGTTCTCGATCTGCGTGCGCCAGCCCGAGAGCTCCTGCGAGAGGCTCACGGGCATGGCATCCATGAGGTGCGTACGCCCGGTCTTGATGATGCCCGCTACCTCGGTCTCCTTGGCGGCGATGACATCGCGCAGGTGCTCGAGGGCCGGCACGAGCTCGCGCCGCACCGCGAGTGCCGCACTCACATGAATGGCGGTGGGGATCACATCGTTGCTGCTCTGTCCCATGTTGACGTGATCATTGGGATGTACTGCGCTTCCGAGCCGCTGGCTGGCGAGCGCCGCGATCACCTCGTTGGCGTTCATGTTCGAGCTGGTGCCCGAGCCGGTCTGGAACACATCGAGCGGAAAGTCACGCTGATGGCGGCCGGCAGCCACCTCGGCCGCCGCCGCGTCCACCGCTTCCGCGGTGCGGGCATCGAGCAGGTTCAATTCGCGATTGGCGCGTGCGGCGGCCTGCTTGACCAGCCCGAGCGCTGCGATGAACTCGCGCGGCATGGTGTAGCCGCTGATGGGGAAGTTCTCCACCGCGCGCTGCGTCTGCGCACCCCACAGCGCGTCCGCCGGTACTTTGAGCTCGCCCATGCTGTCACGCTCCGTGCGGAAGGAACTCGTCATGCGTGCACCTTGCTGCTGGAAAGACGGCCGAACGACCGTATGCGTTATGATAGTAACGCATGTCCGGAAGCCCCAGCGATTGCCTGCCGGCGCTTGAGGCGCTCTCGCCGATCGATGGGCGCTACCGCGCCGCCACCGAGCCGCTGCGCGGCCTCCTGTCGGAGGCCGGGCTCATCCGCGAGCGCATCCGTATCGAGGCCCAGTGGCTGCTGCATCTCGCGAGCGCCGTGCCGGAACTTTCCGGCTCGAAGCTCAGCCCGGCAGCGGCCGAGTGCGCCCGGCAACTGGCGAATGCGCCCGATGAGTCCGCGGCAGCGGTGGTAAAGAGCATCGAGCTGCGCATCAATCACGACGTCAAGGCGGTGGAGTATTACGTGCGCGAGCAGCTGCACGCCGCCGGGGCTTCAGCCGCCACACTCGAGCTCGTGCATTTCGGCTGCACCTCCGAGGACATCAACAACCTCAGTTACGCCTCCCTGCTGCGCGCGGCGCGTGGCACGCTGCTCCCCGTGATCGGCGCGCGTGTGCACGAGCTCACGCAGCTTGCGCACCGCTATGCGGATACCGCCATGCCCGCCCGCACCCATGGACAGCCGGCGAGTCCCACCACCCTCGGTAAGGAATTCGGCAACTTCGTTGCGCGCCTCACCCGGGCGCAGCGGCGCTGGGCGGCAGTGAGCATCCTCGGCAAATGGAACGGCGCGGTGGGCAACTTCAACGCTCACGTCGCGGCAGTGCCTGGGGTCGATTGGCCGGGAATCGCGCGCTCGTTCGTCGACTCGCTCGGGCTCGAATACAACCCCTGGACCACGCAGATCGAGCCGCACGATTGGATCGGCGAATACTGCGACGCCCTCGCGGCAGCCAACGTCGTGTGCACCGACCTGTGCCGCGACCTGTGGGGCTATATCTCACTCGGCTATCTGCGCCAGCGCGCCGTGAGCGGTGAAGTCGGCTCCTCCACCATGCCGCACAAGGTGAATCCGATCGACTTCGAGAACGCCGAGGGCAACTGCGGTCTCGCCAATGCGCTGCTGCGGCATTTTGCGGAGAAGCTGCCGGTGTCGCGCTGGCAACGCGATCTCACCGATTCGACCGTGCTGCGAAATCTCGGCGTTGCCCTGGGCCACACGCTCATCGCCTGGCGGGCGCTCGGGAGGGGGCTCGATAAGATCGAGGCCGACCCTGCACGCATGGCGGCGGACTTCGCGAGTTCCTGGGAAGTGCTCGCCGAGGCGGTGCAGACGGTGTTGCGCGCGGCGGGGGTGCCGGATGGCTATGAGCGGCTGAAGGAATTCACGCGTGGCCGGACCATCGACGCTGCGACGCTCGCTGAGTTCATCGAGGGTTTACCGCTGCCCGCAGCCGAGAAAGCACGGCTGCGCAGCCTGCGGCCCGAGGGGTATACGGGCCTCGCCGCGGAGCTCGCCCGGCAGGTGTGAGGCTCGAGCCGCACTCGGCCGGCGGCCGCAAAAAGTGCGAACCAGGCCTCGCTTTTGACTTACTGCGGGCCACCCAGGCCCCCAAACCGTGACCGGTTCGGTAAGGAAATACCCCCAAGCGTCACTAAGATCCCGCGGACCTGCCTTCCGTGCAGGTGCTGCGGGACGCCAGAGTGGCCATAAGCGGGGAACTTGATCTCAATGGTGCCTTGGCTCAGCTTGCCAATGCGCGCTACGCCCCCGAGTCTGCTAATGGGGCTGCTGGCGCCGCCAGCTCGCGCCAGGGCGCCGAAACCTTGACCGTTTTGACCTCGCTCGCCGAAGTCCGCGCCGCCGTGAATGAGATCGCCGCCGCGGCGCAGCGGCTCATCTCCATCTACACCCCGGATCTCGAGCCCGATCTCTACGACCAGACCGCGTTTCTCGATGTCATCAAGCATTTCGTGCTGACGCGCAGCTTCTCCAAGGTGCGGGTGCTGCTCGCCGAGCCGACGCGCGTCATGCGCGACAGCAACCGCTTCGTCGCGATGGGGCGTCGCTTGTCGAGCTGCATCGACATCCGCTACGTCGCCGCCCAGAGTCCGCAACGCGCTTCCAGCTATCTCATCGCCGATGACCGTGCCATCGTCTACCGGATGCGCGCCGACACGTGGGACGGAGTGGCCGATATCAACAATCCGGCCGTCGCCCGCGTCTACCTGCAGGAGTTCGACCAGGTCTGGAACGCCAGCGCGGCCGAGCATGGCCTGCGGGCCGCCCGTCGCGGCTGAGCCTGACCCGCCGTCGCAGACCGCCGACGATTCCGACTCCGACTGCCGACCGTTACAATCCTCTACATGGGCAGGAGGCCTGATGTCACCGTCGCGGCGATTGCCGAGACGGACGGTCGTTTCCTCGTGGTCGAGGAACGTATCAACCGCCGTTTGGTGTTCAATCAGCCGGCGGGCCACGTCGAGCGCGGCGAGACATTGCTCGCGGCGGTCGTGCGTGAGGCACGCGAGGAAACGGCGTGGCGCTTCGAGCCACGGGCTCTGCTCGGTGTCTACCTGTGGCGCAACCCCACCAGCCGGCGCGACATACTGCGCTTCGCCTTCGCCGGACACGTAACCGATCATGACGCGGCCCAGGAGCTCGACCGCGGCATCATTCGCACGCACTGGCTGACGCGCAGCGAGCTCGAAGCGCGTCAGGAACGGCTGCGCAGTCCGCTCGTCCTGCGCTGCGTGCAGGACTACCTGGCCGGCCAGCATCACGCCCTCGATGGCATCGCGCAGCTCGATCTCGAGTGTGCCGCTTCGCTCGGCCAGCGTTTGGCCGCCGTGGAGAATGGCGCCGCGGTCCGCACGCTCGACCTCACGGCGTAGCGGGCACGCCAGCGCGCCAACCGCGCTGCGCCCGGTCTGGCGGCCACGGCATTGCGTCCCGCATAGCGGCTACGGCACGGCGAACCGGCCTCACCGAGGCCGGCGCATTACAATGTGCCGATGCACGATGGGCTCACACCGGCAGATCCCTCCGCCCGGGTCATGGTCGGACTCTCCGGCGGCGTGGATTCCGCAGTCGCCGCGCTGCTTCTGAAGGATGCCGGCTGGAACGTTCAGGGGCTCTTCCTCAGTAACTGGGAGGAGGAGGACGATGATGCCTACTGCACCACGGCGCAGGACTTCCAGGACGCCCGCGCGGTCGCGGCCGAGCTCGGCATCGTCCTGCACCGAGTCAGCTTCGCGGCCGAGTACCGCGAGCGGGTGTTTGCGCACTTCCTGCGCGAGCACCGCGCCGGGCGCACGCCGAACCCGGACGTGCTCTGCAACCGCGAAATCAAGTTCGGGGTGGCGCTGCAGTGGGCGCGCCGCCTGGGGGCTTCGCACTTTGCCACCGGCCATTACGCCCGGCTCGAGAGCGGACCTGACGGACCCGCGCTCTGCAAGGCGCGCGATGCTCTCAAGGACCAGAGCTATTTCCTGCACGCCGTCCCGCGTCACGAGCTCGCCGCCACCCTGATGCCACTCGGTGAGCTTCACAAGAGCGCGGTGCGCGAGCACGCCCGCCGCGCCGGGCTGCCGGTATTCGACAAGCCGGACAGTACCGGTATCTGCTTCATCGGCGAGCGGCCTTTCCGCGAGTTTCTGGCGCGCTATGTGGCGCGGACACCCGGACCGATCGAGTCGGCCGACGGCGAGCCGCTCGGCACTCACGAAGGGCTCGCCTTCTATACTCTCGGTCAGCGCGCGGGACTCGGCATCGGTGGACGGAGCGGACGCGATGCGGCGCCCTGGTACGTCGCGGCGAAAGACGCGGCGCGCAATGCGTTGCTCGTGGTGCAGGGCCACGATCACCCGCTGCTCGCGAGCCGCGCGCTCACGACCGGGGTCTGGCACTGGCTCGCACCTGCGCGGGCTGAGCCTTCACACGTTTCCGTGAAAGTACGCTACCGCCAGAGCGATCAGGCCGCGCGGCTCGAGCCGCGCCCCGATGGCACCGTGCGCATCCTTTTCGATGAGCCGCAGCGTGCCGTGACCCCCGGGCAATATGCCGTCGCTTATGACGGTGCGCGCTGTCTCGGCGGGGCCGTAATCGAGTCGCTCATGCCCTCCGAGCGGCTCTGCGCCGCGGCCTGAGCCGGGCCTTTCGCGCTTGCACTGCCCACGGGCTCGAGACGCGATGCAGGTGGCTCATTTCGGCGCGACCTGCGGCCGCGCGTCGGCGCGCCCGATATAATTGCTGCACACCGCGGAGACCCCCATGAACAACAGCTTCCGGGCACGCTCGACCCTCAAGGTGGGCGATCACGGCTACGAGATCTGGAGCCTCGCCGCGTTGCCGCAGGAGAAGATCACGCGTCTTCCCTACTCGTTGAAGGTGCTGCTCGAGAACCTGTTGCGCCACGAGGATGGCGTCAACGTGACCCGCGCCGATATCGAGGCGCTGCTCGCATGGGACCCGGCCGCTACGCCCTCTCACGAGATCGCCTTTACCCCCGCGCGGGTTATTCTGCAGGATTTCACCGGGGTCCCCTGCGTCGTGGACCTCGCCGCCATGCGCGATGCGATCGTGCGCCTCGGCGGCAGCGCCGATCGGGTCAATCCGCTCAACCCGGCGGAGCTGGTGATCGATCACTCGGTGCAGGTGGACGAGTACGGGTCCCCGCAGGCGCTCGCCGCCAACACCGCCATCGAGTTTGCCCGCAATCGCGAGCGCTACGCGTTCCTGCGCTGGGGCCAGAGCGCGTTCCGCAATCTCGCCGTGGTGCCACCCAGCACCGGCATCGTGCACCAGGTGAACCTCGAGTACCTCGCGAGGGTGATCTTCGACGCGGAGGCCGGCGGCGGCCGTCGCGCCTACCCCGATACGCTCGTGGGCACCGACTCGCATACCACCATGATCAATGGGCTCGGCGTCCTCGGCTGGGGCGTTGGCGGCATCGAGGCCGAGGCAGCGATGCTCGGGCAGCCCGTCACCATGCTGATCCCGCAGGTGATCGGTTTTCGGCTCGACGGCCGGCTGCAGCCCGGCGCGACCGCCACCGATCTCGTGCTCACCGTCACGGAGATGCTGCGCAAGAAGGGCGTGGTCGACAAGTTCGTCGAGTTCTTCGGCGATGGTCTCGCCAACCTGCCGCTCGCCGATCGCGCAACCATCGCCAACATGGCCCCGGAGTACGGCAGCACCTGCGGCATCTTTCCCATCGACAACGAGACGGTGCGTTATCTCGAGCTCTCCGGCCGGCCGCGCGAGCGGCTCGAGCTCGTGAGCGCCTATGCGCGTGCGCAGGGCATGTGGCGCAACGAAGGCGCGCTTCCGGCGAGTTACACCGACGTGCTCGAGCTGAACCTCGGTACCGTCGAGCCGAGCCTCGCGGGTCCGCGCCGCCCGCAGGACCGGGTACCTCTCAAGAGCGCGAAGCAAGTCTACGAGCTCAATGCGAAAAAAGCGGCCGAAGAGCGCACCGCGCGCGGGAGCGGCGCTCGTGGTGTGGCCGTGGCCAAGCTCAATGGCGGAAGCTACGAGCTGAAGGACGGCTCGGTGCTGATCGCCGCGATCACGAGCTGCACCAACACTTCGAATCCATCGGTAATGCTCGGTGCCGGGCTGCTGGCGCGCAAGGCCCGCCAGCGCGGGCTCAACTCGAAGCCCTGGGTGAAGACGAGTCTCGCGCCCGGCTCACGCGTGGTTACGGATTATTTCACCAAGGCCGGCGTGCTCGGAGATCTCGAAGCACTCGGTTTCGATCTGGTCGGCTATGGATGCACCACGTGCATCGCTGCGGGCACTCCGGTGTTGCTCGCTAACGGCACGAGCCGCCGTATCGAGCGACTGCCCGCTGCTGGGGGCGTGAAACTGTTTGGCCCGACCGCGGACCGCCGGCTCGCGATGGCGGCGCAAACCGAGATGATGGTGCAGGGCGAGCGCGAGTGCATTTCGATAGTGCTGCAGGACGGGCGCCGACTCGTGTGCACCGATGATCACAAGATCCTGTGCGCGGATGCCCGGTGGGTGCCGGCGGGCAAGCTCGTGCGCGGACGGGATCGCGTAGTGGTGGGGCTCGAAGCGCCGCTGGATGAGCCGGGGGCGGATGAGAGCGGCTACGAACTGATTGCCGACAAGATGCGATTCAACTTCGATGACGAGCACGAGCGCGCGCGCAGCCTGGCTTTTGCGCGCCTCGTCGGTCATCTGATCAGCGACGGCTCGATCAGTGTGTTGGCTCAGGGCCGTATGCACCTGGGGCAGGCACTGGACCGTGAGGCTGCGCTCGATGACATCGAGCTTCTGACCGGCAAGCGTCCCGCCGGGACGCGCTACGATGCCCGCAAGTGGACCGTCGTCTTGCCGATTGGGTTAACCGCCGCAATTGCCTCGCTTCCGGGAGTGCGTCGCGGCCGGCGCATTCACCAAATACCCACACTCCCGGAATTCATACTGGACGAGAAATGCCCGCTCGCGCTGGTTCGTGAGTTCCTGGCGGCGCTGTTCGGAGCGGACGGGCACGCACCGATCCTGCATCGGCAGGGCGACAGTGAAGCAAACGCAGGGTTAAAACCGCCTGCCTATGCCCAGAGCGCGAAGCCCGAGCACGTGCAAGCGCTCAAGGAGGTCATGCGCCAGATCATCGTGTTGCTCGTGCGATGTGGTGTGAAAGCCCGCGGTGCGCAGGTTTATACCTATACAACCCGACACGCCCAGTCGAGCTATCCGGCCGCCAAGGATGGCGCAGAGCGCATCGAGGTCCGTCTTGTACTTTCCGAAGGTTTGTCCTTCGTGGAGCGCGTAGGGTTCCGTTACTGCGTGGATAAGGCGCTACGGGCGAGCGCCGCGGCGGTCTATTGGCGCACGATCGATACCATCAACCGGCAGCGACTGTGGATGGCGGATCGCATCGAGGCGCTGCATGCAAACTACGACTTCAGCTTTCAGCAGACACGCCGCATCGCCGCTGCGGAGCTGATGACGTACGAGACAGCGCTCTTCCCGCATTACGCGCTCCTGGAAGGTCACGACCGTTTCGACCGACTGCCAGGGACTGAGAATCACCGGTATTTCCGGCCCATGCACCGCGACAACTGCGAGTTCCCCTCACCTGCAGATCTCATGAGCGAGATCGGCGCGCGCGACTGGTTCGCGCGGCTGCAGCCGCGCGGCACCGCAAGCGGGCCACTGCGGCGATATTGCGTGGACAAGGAAGCATTGGATCTTCCAACGCTGTCGCTGCAGGTCACCGATGTTCGTCCAGCAGGACAGCGCCGGGTGTTCGACATCGCAGTTGAAGACCTCCACGCCTTCGTAGCGGGTACTGTTGCGGTGCACAATTGCATCGGAAACAGCGGCCCCCTCAAACCCGAAATCTCCGCCGCCGTCAAAGAAGGCGACCTGACCGCGGCCTCCGTGCTCTCCGGCAACCGTAACTTCGAGGGCCGTGTGCATCCGGAGACCCGCATGAATTTCCTCGCCTCACCGCCGCTCGTGGTGGCGTACGCGCTCGCCGGAACACTCGATATCGATCTGACACGCGAGCCGCTGGGGACCGACAAGGACGGTAAGCCCGTCTATCTCGCCGACATCTGGCCGAGCGATGCGGAAATCCAGGAGCTGGCGACGCGCGCCATCGACTCGCAGATGTTCCGCCAGAGCTATGCGAGTGTGTTCAAGGGCGATGAAAACTGGGCCAACATCGCCGTGCCCACCGGGCAGCGCTACACCTGGGACGAGAAGTCCACCTACGTGAAGAATCCGCCCTACTTCGAGGGCATGACCATGCAGCTCGAGCCGCTCGCGGATGTGCGTGCGGCGCGTGTACTGGCGGTGCTCGGCGACTCGGTGACCACCGATCACATCTCGCCGGCGGGCAACATTTCCAAGAGCAGTCCCGCCGCGCGTTATCTCATCGAGCAGGGAGTCGAGCCGAAGGACTTCAATTCCTACGGTGCCCGTCGCGGCAATCACGAGGTGATGATGCGCGGGACCTTCGCCAACATCCGTCTGCGTAATCTGATGCTGCCCGGCGTCGAGGGCGGCGTCACACTGCATCTGCCGGATGGCGAGCGCGGCTCGATTTACGACATCGCCATGCGCTACCAGCGCGAGGGCACGCCGCTCGTGGTGCTCGCGGGCCGCGAGTATGGCACCGGCTCTTCGCGCGACTGGGCGGCCAAGGGCACGATGCTGCTCGGGGTGAAGGCGGTCATTGCCGAGAGCTTCGAGCGCATCCACCGGTCCAACCTGATCGGCATGGGGGTGGCGCCGCTGCAATTCCTGCCGGGACAGGGTGTGACAAGTCTCGGGCTCACCGGGCGGGAGATCATCGACATCACCGGACTGAGCCGGGCCGATGTCAGTGAAGTCACGGTCACCGCCACCCCGCCCGATGGCGCAGCGCGCAAGTTCAACGTGCGCGTGCGCATCGACACCCCCAAGGAACGCGAGTACTACCGGCACGGAGGGATCCTGCAGTACGTGCTGCGCCAGCTCGCGGCAGCAGGCGGCGGCGCCTGAAGAGTCTCCAGGCGAACCCTGTCATTCCGGCCGCGAGCGATACCGCGGGAGCCACGCTCACGATCTTCGATCTGGATGGCACGCTCACGCGGCACGACACACTGCTCGCCTACCTCACGGGCTTCCTGCGCCGGCATCCCGGGCGCATTGCGCGTCTTCTGCAGGTGGTGCCGGTACTGCTGGCGTTTGCGTTCGGCCGCGCCGACCGCGGTGCGCTGAAATCCTCCGCCATCCGCGCCGTCATGGCCGGCTACGCGCGCAGCGAGATCGAGCGGTGGACGCAAGAGTTCGTGCCGACGCTGCTCGAGCACGGGATGCACGCCGATGCCCTCGCGGCACTCGAGGCCCATCGCCGCGCGGGCGATGTCCTCGTGCTCCTTTCCGCGAGTCCGGACCTCTACGTCCCCGCCATTGGCCGCGCGCTCGGTTTTGCCGAGACTCTGTGCACCGGGATCCGCTGGCAGGGCGACCGACTCGATGGTCACCTGACGACGCCCAACCGGCGCGATGTCGAAAAGACCCACTGTGTGACTGGGCTACGCCATGAGCATCCTGGGCTCAGAATGGTGGCCTACGGCAATGCCGCGAGCGATCTCGAGCATCTCGCCCTCGTGGATCGCGCCACGCTGGTGAATGGCAGCGCAACCGCACGACGCGCAGCAGCAGGGCTCAATATCGACTGCGTCACGTGGCGCTGAAGCCCTGCAGCGCGGATCGCTCCGATATGTGACCTTTTTGGGCCCGGGCCGGTCTACTTGCATGGAGACCCATTCATGAAAGTACGCATTCCACGCATCGCCCCTTCGGAGATCACTCCCGAGGGGGTCTACCTCAACCGCCGGAACCTGCTGGCCGGTGCACTCGCCATGGGTGCCAGCAGCTTGCTGCGGGCGGTGGAGGCCCCCCAACCGCAAGGTGCAGCGCTCAGCTACACGGCCAACGCGCAGTACTCGGTGAAGGAGCCACCGAATAAGTTCGAGGAGATCACGACCTACAACAACTTCTACGAGTTCGGCACCGACAAGGAGGCGCCGAGCCACAACGCTCACTCGCTCAGGACCCGCCCCTGGAGTGTGAGCGTTTACGGAGAAGCGGAGGGCCGCGGCACATTCGATCTCGATGACCTGCTGAAGGGCGTGGCGCTGGAGGAGCGGATCTACAGGTTCCGCTGCGTCGAGGCGTGGTCGATGGTGGTGCCCTGGGTAGGCTTCCCGCTGAGTACCCTGCTCGCGCGCTTCAAGCCTAACTCACGCGCGAAGTACGTCGAATTCACGACGCTCTATGATCCGCATCAGATGCCCGGGCAGCGGGTCCCGGTACTCACCTGGCCGTATGTCGAGGGACTGCGCCTCGATGAGGCCATGCACCCGCTGACACTCATGGTCGTTGGTCTGTACGGGCGCGTGCTCCCCAACCAGGACGGCGCACCGCTGCGGCTCATCGTGCCGTGGAAGTACGGCTTCAAAAGCATCAAGTCCATCGTGAAGATTGGCTTCACTGCCAGCCAGCCGCGCACGACATGGAATGGGGCCGCCGCCGACGAGTATGGTTTCTTCGCCAACGTCAATCCGCAGGTGGATCATCCGCGCTGGAGCCAGGCGAGCGAGCGACATATCGGTGCACCCTTCCTCGCAGCGCGGCGCCCCACTCTGCCCTTCAACGGCTACGCCGAGCAGGTGGCCAGCCTCTACCAGGGCATGGATCTGCGGCGTAATTTCTGAACGACTGACACCTGCATGACCGTTACTCAGCGTTATCGCTGGATCTACAAGCCGCTCGTCTTCGCCGCTTGCCTCACGCCCCTCGCGTGGCTTGCCTGCGGTGCGTTCGGCTGGTTCGGCGCGAGCCTCGGCGCAGATCCGGTGAAGGAGCTCGAGCACGAGTGCGGTAAGACCGCGCTCAACCTGCTGCTGCTCACTCTCGCCGTTACACCGGTGCGCGAGCTCACCGGCCAACCCCAGCTGCTGCGTCTGCGCCGCATGTTGGGACTGTTCGCGTTCTTCTATGTGCTGCTGCACTTCACCATCTACGTGGTGCTCGATCTGGAGCTCAACTTCGCGACCGTCGGCGCCGACATCGCCAAGCGGCCATACATCACCATCGGCTTCGGCGCGTTGCTGCTGCTGATACCGCTCGCAGTCACATCCACCAACGGCATGATGCGCCGCCTCGGCCGGCGCTGGCAGAGCCTCCATCGGCTGGTCTACCTCATCGCCATCCTCGGTGTGTGGCACTTTTATTGGCAAGTGAAGCGCGATGTGCGTGAGCCGCTCATCTACGCTGCGATACTGGCCGCGCTGCTCGGCTACCGGGTGGTGCGCGCGCGCATGCGCCGGCGCGATGCCCCGGCGCCAGCCGCCCGCGCCGCAGCGGCGCGCGCCGCGAAGCTGACATCGACGTCTCGCTCGGGTGCGAGCCTGCTCACCTCCGAATCCGATTGATCTCGCTCCCCTACTCGCATTCGCGGGTCCGTTTCGTGACCGATTGCAACAATTCGTTGCGAAAGTAATTCCGAGCCGCATTAGTCAGCCGTCAGCGCGGGCTGTGCTGGGGCCAAAGGCGCGCGGCGCACGCTCGAACCAGCGGTTACGTTGCGCCCACCGTTCAGTCGAAGCTTGCGCGCAACATACCCCGAAGTGCCTATTGATTGCTGCACTGCGTCTCGGTGACCGTGCGGCCCAGGCCAAGCAGAGGAAGCGGAGGCCGCGCCAATGAATGGCACGATAACATCCGAGAGCCAGGTTAGCCTGCAACGCGCTCTGCGCACCCTCAACGGCATCCGCGAGCGATATCAACTCGGGCGCTACGCTCATCCAGACTTGCCCTTCTTTCGCGTACAGGTCGTCGTCGATGGCGGCGACGTGGCCTGGATTAATGCAACAATTGAGACCTTGGAAAAAGTAATCGCTGCTGTTGCCTCCGAAGAGGTCGCAGCCGAAGCCCAGGCTCGTCGGGACGCGTAACAACGTTGATAACAACAGCGATAACAGGGAGACGACATGAAACGCTACCCGCCGCAAGCGATGCTGTACCTCGGCGCTCTGCTGCCCTTCGTGGCCACCCCAGCTAGCGCAGCCGTAGAAGCCAACAGTACTGCCGAGATCAGTCTGGAGGTTTTCGTCCCCTGCGCTGCTGGCGGGCTCGGGGAGGTGGTCGACCTAAATGGCCGTCTGCACACCCTGATCACATTCACCATCAATGGCAATGAGGTCAGCGGCCTGATGCATTTTCAGCCGCAAGGCCTCGCCGGCACCGGCGAGACCACGGGTACCAGGTACCGAGCCACCGGCGTTACCAAGAGCAGCTTCTCGGGGTCGTTACAGAATGGCGAGTTCAACACCACGTTCGTAAATAACTTCAGAATCATCGGCCAGGGTCCCGGAAACAACTTTCTGGTTCACGAGACCGCGCACATCACCATCAACGCTGATGGCAAGCTCACAGCGAACCACGATAATTTGAGCGCCGAGTGCAAATAGGCGCACTGTCGGGAATCAACTCACATCGACGTGCGGATCTGCCACAGCTCCGGGAAGAATTTGAGCTCGAGGGCCTTGGCGAGGTACGACACCCCGCCCGTGCCGCCGGTGCCCGGCTTGTAGCCGATGATGCGCTCCACCGTTTTCAGATGATGGTAGCGCCAGAGTTGGAAGTTGTAGTCGAGATCGACCATGCGCTCCGCGAGCTCGTACAGGTCCCAGGCCTGATCCGCGTTGTGGTAGACACCGAGCCAGGCACCGGCCACCTGCTTGCTCGGCTGGTACGGCTCGCTGAAGTCGCGTGACAGGTAGCCCTCGGGAATGCCGTAGCCGCGGCGGCTGAGCAGCCGCAGCACCTCATCGTAGAGCGACGGCTCGGCGAGCGCGCGCGCGAGCAGCTCGTAGGCCCGCGGGTCACGTTTGTGCACCTCGATCATGGCGGCGTTCTTGTTGCCGAACAGGAACTCGAGCAGCCGGTACTGCACGGACTGGAAACCGGAGGAACGCCCGAGCGCGTTGCGAAATGCCGAATATTCGAAGGGCGTGAGGGTCGAGAGCACATCCCATACGGTGAGCAGCTGCGTCTGGGTGCGCGAGATACGCGCCAGCATCTTCAGCGCCGGATCGAGGTCATCGCGCCGGATGCACTCGAGCGCCGCGGTGAGCTCGTGCAGCATGAGCCGCATCCACAGCTCCGACACCTGATGCACCAGGATGAACACCATCTCGTTGTGCTGGTTCGAGATCGGCTGCTGCGCAGCGAGCAGCTTTTCCAGCTGCAGGTACTCGCCGTAAGAGATGGAGGAGCCGAGATCCCAGTGCACCGCCTCGTCGGCAAGCTCCACTCGGGCAGTTTTATCGTACTGACTTTCACTCATGCGCACCGATGGTACACGTCCGTGGGGTGGTTTAGGATCGCGCGCTCATCCCGCAGCCAGGCCGGTAACGCAGCCCATCGTGACTACCCCGATTCTCGAGGTCCGCGACCTGGTGAAGGTCTATCCTGCCGCGACTGCGGTCACCGGGATTTCCTTCAGCGTCCGCACCGGCATCTGCTTCGGCCTGCTGGGACCGAATGGCGCCGGCAAGACCACCACCATCGAGATCATGGAGGGGATCCTGCCGCCGACCTCCGGGGAAGTGCGCTACCGGGGCGAGGCCCTGGGCGCGCGCTTCCGGCAGGAAGCAGGCATCCTCTTCCAGAAAACCGCGCTGCAGGATTTTCTTACCGTGCGCCAGTCCCTCAGCCTGTTCCGCGGCCTCTACGACCGCGGGCTCGCGGTCGATGAGGTGCTGAGACTGTGCGCCCTGGAGAAGCTCGCCGGACGCGACAATCGCCGCCTCTCCGGCGGGCAGCAGCAGCGGCTGCTGCTCGCGATCGCGCTCGTCAACGATCCGAGCGTGCTGTTTCTCGATGAGCCGACGACCGGGCTGGATCCCCAGGCCCGGCGCAACTTCTGGGAGCTGGTGCAATCGATCAAGGCGCAGCGCAAGACCATCATCCTCACCACGCACTACATGGAGGAGGCGGAGCTGCTGTGCGATGAGATCGTGATCCTCGATCACGGCCGCATCGTCGCGCAGGGCCCGCCGCGGCAACTGCTGCACGAGCACTTCGAGCAGGTGCTGCTCGAGCTGCCGCGCCAGGACTTTCCAGCCGCGGCGCGCGCGCTGCCGCTCAACATTCTCGAGAGCAGCGATCGCATCGAGATCACCACCGATAACCTCGAGGGGACCCTGCGCGCCCTGCTCGCCGCGCAGGTGCCACTCGGGCGCCTGCGCATACGGCCCGCCAACCTCGAGGACCTGTTCCTCGAGCTCACCGGGACGGAGCTGCGCCCATGATGGCGCGCCTGCTCTCGGTGCTGCATGCGCGCAACCTCGAGTTCCTGCGTGACCGCAGCACGCTGCTGTTCACGCTGTTGCTGCCGATACTGCTGGTGATCGGCATGGGCTTCGTGTTCGGCGGACCGGAGCGGCCGCTGTTCAAGGTGGGGGTGCTCGCGCCACGGATCGATCGCGGGGCGCACCCGTTTCTCACCGAGCGCTACGTCGAATTCGTACCGCTGCCGCAGCAGCAGCAGGCGGTGCAGAAGGTACGCCACCAGCAGATCGATCTGCTCGTCGATCTGCATGCCCCGCCGCGTTACTGGGTGAATACCGACTCACCCAAGGGATACATCGCCGAGAAGCTGCTGCTCGCTGCCGAGCCCGGCGCACAGCGCCAGCCGGTGAGCGGCGCCGCGCTGCGCTACGTCGACTGGCTCTTCCCGGGCATCCTCGGCATGAACATGATGTTCAGTTGCCTGTTCGGCGTCGGCTATGTGGTGCTGCGCTACCG
>Ga0306923_10002825_pt1 | contig 16098 bp, 10 predicted proteins | sample sta12Can44000108_FD_203841 | JGI IMG/M metagenome (GOLD analysis project Ga0306923, IMG submission 203841) | Lab enrichment of tropical soil microbial communities from Luquillo Experimental Forest, Puerto Rico - statanox.12C.anox.44.000.108 (v2)... | ecosystem: Environmental > Terrestrial >... | reverse complement strand
TGCGCCGGGCGATGTCGCTGAGCCTCGACCGCAAGTCGTTTATCGACATCATCACCGGCGGCGAGGGCGACATCGGCGGCGCCATGCAGCCGCCGCCCGATGGGTTGTGGGGCATGCCGCCGGAGATGCTGAGCACATTGCCCGGCTATGGCCCGGATGTCGGCAAGAACCGCGCGGCTGCCCGCAGTCTGATGGAAAAGCTCGGCTACGGGCCGGACAAGCATCTCGCGGTTACCGTCTCCACCCGCAACATCGCACCCTACCGCGATCCGGCGGTGATCCTGATCGACCAGCTCAAGCAGATCTATATCGATGGCGTGCTCGATCCGGTCGACACCACCAACTGGTATCCCAAGGTCATGCGCAAGGATTACACGGTCGGCCTCAATGTGACCGAGACCGCCGTCGACGACCCCGACCCGGCATTTTACGAGAATTTTGTCTGTGGCGCCGACCGCAACTACACCGGCTATTGCAACCGCGAGGTCGACAAGCTGGTGGACCGCCAATCGGTGGAAAGCGATGCCGGCAAGCGCAAGCAGCTGGTGTGGGAGATCGAGCGAAAGCTGGCGGAGGACGATGCCCGGCCGACACTTTTTTACCCGCGCGCCGCGAATTGCTGGTACCCGCGGCTGAAGGCGCTGCCGGTCATGGTCAACAGCATCTACAACCAATCCCGCTTCGAGGACGTCTGGCTCGACAACTAAATGCAAGAAACGCAGTGCGTGCTTCGAGACGCGCGCCGTCGGGCGCTCCTCAGCATGAGGGGTGAACTGCTAAATCCATTAAGAAGGATGCCTCATCCTGAGGTGCCTCGCCCCTTCGAGACGCCGTCGGCGGCGGCTCCTCAGGACAGGGCGGGGCCTCGAAGGGCGCACTGCGCTCGCCCAGTCCACCTCAATTTCCGGACACCTCCTTCGCGGGGGGTGACGATACTCTATAGGCATTCTTTGTTCATGAGGTCAGACTCTAAAGGGAGACGAGAGAGATGACACTCAATCTGCGCATCGCGGTGGCGGCGAGTGTGGCGGTGATCGCGATATCCGCTAGTGGAACGGCGTCCGCCCAAAAACCGGGCGGCATCCTCAGGATGTTCAGCCCCGACAGCCCGGCGAGCATGTCGATCCTCGAGGAGGCGACGGTGTTCGCCGAAGGTCCGATGATGGGGGTGTTCAACAACCTGGTCATGTTCGACCAGAATGTGCAACAGAGCAGTCTCAGCTCGATCGTGCCGGATCTCGCGACCGGCTGGTCATGGAGCGAGGACGGGACTGAGCTGACCCTGCCATTGCGCCACGGCGTCAAATGGCATGACGGCCGGCCGTTCACCGCCGCCGACGTCAAGTGCACCTGGGACCTACTTACCGGCAAGTCGGCCGACAAGCTGCGCGTCAATCCGCGCAGAGCTATGTACAAAAATCTCGAGCAGGTCACGACCAACGGCGATCACGAGGTCACCTTTCACCTGAAGCGGCCGCAGCCGGCGTTTGTCGTGTTGCTGGCTTCCGGGTTTTCGCCGGTCTATCCCTGCCATGTGCCGCCGCGCGACATGCGCAGCCATCCGATCGGCACCGGTCCGTTCAAATTTGTCGAGTTCAAGCCGAACGAACGCATTACGGTGACGCGCAATCCGGATTATTGGAAAAAGGACCGGCCCTATCTCGACGGCATCGAGTATACCATCGTCCGCAACCTCTCGACGGCGACTTTGGCGTTCATTGCCGGAAAGTTCGATATGACTTTCCCCTTCAGCCTCACCGTTGCGCTGCTGAACGACGTGAAGAGCCAGATGCCGCAGGCGATCTGCGAGATGACGCAGGGCAGCATCAACCGCAACCTGATCATCAATCGCGACAAGCCGCCGTTCGACAACCCCGACCTGCGGCGGGCGATGACCCTGACCCTGGACCGCAAGGCCTTTATCGACATCATCAGCGGGGGACAGGGCGAGATCGGCGGGGCCATGCAGCCGGCACCCGCGGGGTTGTGGGGCATGCCGCCCGAGCTGCTCAAGACACTGCCGGGCTATGGCCCGGACGTCGAGAACAACCGCACGCAGGCCCGTCAGATCATGCAGACCCTCGGCTATGGCCGCGACAATCATCTCAAGATCAAAGTCACCGCGCGCGACATCCCGTATTACCGCGATCCGGCGGTGATCCTGATCGACCAGCTGAAAGAGGTCTATATCGACGGCGAGCTCGAACCGGTCGACACCACCAACTTCTTCCCAAAGATGTTGCGCCGGGACTACGTCGTCGGGCTCAACCTCCAGGGTGCCGCGGACCCCGATCAGACCTTTCCACTGGGTTATGGATGCGGCTCGGAATTCAATCGGGACAATTACTGCAACCCCGCGGTTGACGAGCTGATCGAGCAGCAATCGATCGAGGCGGACCAGCAGAAGCGCAAGCAGCTGGTGTGGCAGATCGAGCGTAAGCTGGCGGAGGACAGCGCCCGCCCGATCATTTTCTACAGCCGCGGCGGAACCTGCCGGCAACCGGCGGTAAAGGGGCTGACATTGATGGTCAACAGCATCTTCAACGGCAACCGCCGGGAGGACGTCTGGCTCGACAAATAAATACGCTGCGGGCCATCTGGAGTGAATAACCGAGGTCAGAAACTTGTTCGTCATTCCCGCGAAAGCGGGAATCCAGAAGCTCGAAGACATCAAAGTTGCCCTGGACCCCCGCCTTCGCGGGGGTGACGATACCCTATCGGTAATGCCCTCTTCATCAGGTCAGACACTAAAGAGAGGCGAGGGAGATGACGCTCACACTGCGAGCGGCAGCGGCGCCGATTATGCTGCTGATTACGGCATCGTGCGGCAGCACGGCATTTGCCCAAAAGCCAGGGGGCGTTTTGAGAATTCCCGTCTTCGACAACCCGGCGAGCATGTCGATCCACGAAGAATCGGCGGTTCTTGCCGAGAAGTCGGTGATGGCCGTGTTCAACAATCTGGTCATGTTCGACCAACACGTACCGCAGAACAGCATGCAGTCGATCGTTCCTGATTTGGCCACCGGCTGGAAGTGGAACGACGACGGGACGGAGTTGACATTCCCGTTGCGCCAGGGCGTCACTTGGCACGACGCCAAGCCGTTCACCGCAAAGGACGTGGCATGCACATGGGATCTGCTGACCGGCAAGTCGCAAGAGACGCTTCGCGTCAATCCGCGAAAGTCCTGGTACCGCAATCTCGGCGAGGTCACCACCAAAGGTGATTATGAGGTCACCTTTCATTTGAAGCGGCCGCAACCGGCATTCCTCGCGCTATTGGCTTCCGGGTGGTCGCCGGTCTATCCCTGTCATATTGCGCCGCGCGAAATGCGCCAACACCCGATTGGCACCGGCCCGTTCAAATTCGTCGAATTCGAGCCGAACCAGTTGATCAGGATAGCCAGAAACCCGCAGTACTGGAAAAAAGACCGGCCTTATCTCGACGCGATCGAGTACACGATCATACCGAATACATCAACGAGGGTATTGGGCTTCATCGCAGGGAAATACAACGTGATTACTTTACAGCCCCCTCTGTTGAAGGAGGTGCAGAACCACGTGCCCTCGGCGGCGTGCGAGTTAGTGCCGGACAACGCGGGTCGCAATCTGATGATAAATCGGGCTGCACCACCCTTCGACAACCCCGATCTGCGGCGGGCGATGGCACTGAGCTTGGACCGAAAGGCGTTTATCGACATCCTGCGCGAAGGACAGGGGGATATCGGCGGCGCCATGCTGCCGCCGCCCGATGGGGTTTGGGGCATGCCGCCCGATATGCTCAATACGCTGCGCGGCTACGACCCTGATGTGTCAAAGAACCGCGCCGAAGCCAGGGAGATCGTGCAAAGACTTGGCTACGGCCCTGACCGCCGGCTTGCGGTCACGCTGGCGACGCGCAACTTGCCCCCATATCGCGATCCGGCGGTAATTCTAATCGACCAGTTGAAGGAGATCTACATCGATGGCGTTCTCGACATCGTCCCGACGGTCAACTGGTATCCCAGGCTCGCGCGCAAGGACTACAGCGCCGGTCTGAGCATCAACGAGAACAGCCTCGACGAACCCGACCAGACCCTTTACGAGAATTACGTCTGCGGTGCCGAGCGCAATTACACCGGATACTGCAACCCGAAAATCGACAAGCTGATCGACGAGCAATCGATGGAATCGGACCAGGAAAAGCGGCGGAAACTGGTGTGGAATATCGAACGGAAGTTGGCGGATGACGGTGCCCAGCCGGTCATTTTTTACGGCCGTTACGGAACTTGCTGGCAGCCGCAGGTCAAGGAGCTCACCATCATGATCAACAGCCTGTTCAACGGCTGGCGCATGGAAGACGTCTGGCTCGACGAGCAATAGCGCTCGGCAATGCAGGATCGTCACCCTCGCGAAAGCAGGGTTCCAGGGCCGGTGCTGATGTCGGCGGTGCCCGGCGATCCTTGACACGAACGTATCAAGAACGTATACTGGCTGAATCCCCCAAGCTGTGTCGTTGGAACCCCCGCCGATGCCGGTCGTTGCCGATTGCCTAATCCTTGCTGCTCTTTGCTGCTTTCCGAAACCGAAACCCAAGAATCTCAATCTTTTGGTCCTGATCCCTTTTTGCCTCGCGCGCGCGGGGCCGGCGAATAGGGAGCTTGCAACCAGTGGGAGAGCATTTGCTGCAGATTTGCTGCAGATGCAGCAGCTATTAACCTTCATGACAATTTCCGGTGGTAGCTTGTCGCCCTTCCGTGTAGCCGGCGCGACCGGACCGGTGATAACTTCGGCGGCGGCATGCGGGGACAGCAGGGAGGGATGCCGGCCGATGACAGGGAGGCTTCGATCGTCCGTGATGGTGGGGGCGCTGCTGGCAGCGGCGCTGGTAGCAGGAACGGCATTTGCGCAAAAACCCGGCGGCATTCTGCAGATGCCGGGATTTGCCAGCCCGGCCAGCATGTCGATCCACGAGGAATCGACGATCGCCGCCGGCATTCCGCTGATGGGTGTCTTCAACAACCTCGTGCTGTTCGATCAGCACGTGGCACAGAACAGTCTCGCTTCGATCGTCCCCGATCTCGCCAGCGACTGGGCCTGGGACGAGACCGGGGTAGCACTGACCTTCCATTTGCATCAGGGCGTCAAATGGCACGACGGCAAGCCGTTCACCGCCGCCGACGTCAAATGCACCTGGTATGCATTGGCCGGCAAGGCGAGCGAGAAATTCCGAGGCAATCCACGTAAATCCTGGTACCGCAATCTCGACGAGATCACGACCAACGGCGATTACGAGGTCACCTTCCATCTGAAACGGCCGCAGCCCTACCTGATCGCGCTCCTCGCCTCCGGGCAATCGCCGGTCTACCCGTGTCATGTCCCGCTGCGCGACATGCGCAGCCACCCGATCGGCACCGGCCCGTTCAAATTTGTCGAATACAAGCCCAACGAGCACATCCGGGTCGTGCGCAATCCCGATTACTGGAAGCCCGGCCGTCCCTATCTCGACGGGATCGAGACCACGATCATCCCCAGCGTATCGACACGGCTGCTGGCATTCGTGGCCGGCAAATTCGACATGATCCAACTGACGATCCCGCAGCTGAAGGATGCCCAGAGCCAGGCACCCCAGGCGCGCTGCGACGTGGTGATGGACAACAACAGCCGCGACCTGCTGATCAACCGGTCGAAACCGCCGTTCGACAATGTCGAGTTGCGCCGGGCGATGGCGATGAGCTTTGATCGCCAGGCCTTTATCGACATTCTCGCCGAGGGTCAGGGGGCTGTCGGCGGCTCGATCCTGCCGCCGCCCGACGGGTTGTGGGGCATGCCGCCAGAGGTATTGCACGAGTTGCCCGGCTATGGGTCCGATCTGGCGAAGAACCGTGGAGAAGCCCGCGACATCATGCAAAAGCTGGGCTATGGGCCCGACAAACGGCTCGCGGTCAAGGTGTCGACCCGCGATGTTCCGGGCTATCGCGACGCGGCGGTGATCGCGATCTCGCAGCTGCGCGAGATCTACATCGATGGCGAGCTCGAGCCGATCGACACCGCGAACTGGTTTCCTCGGGTCATCCGCAAGGACTACACGGTCGGGGTCACGGTCTCCGAAGGCGGGCTCGACGAGCCCGATCAGAAATTTTACGAGACCTATGTCTGCGGCGCCGACCGCAACTACACCGGATATTGCGACGCCGAGACCGACCGGCTGATCGACCGGCAGTCGGCCGAGGCGGATCCGGCAAAGCGCCGCAACCTGGTCTGGGAGGTCGAGCGCAAATTGGCGGAGGACGGGTCGCGGCCGGTATTGCTTTATTCGCGGTTCGCCACCTGCATGCAGCCGCAGCTCAAAGGGCTAACGACGATGACCAACAGCCGGTTCAACGGCTGGCGCATGGAAGACGTATGGCTCGACAAATAGCTCATTGGAGTAGTCGGAGAGGGTGGGTATGGGTAGAACCTTGAGGGTCGCGGCGGCAGTCGCCGCGTTGTTGATCGGAATGGCGACGGCCATTGGACCAGCGGCCGCGCAAACGCCGGGCGGCGTGCTGAGGATCGCCCATCGCGACAGCCCCGCCAGCATGTCCACTCTCGAGGAAGTAACGATCTCCACGGTCTCGCCGATGATGGCGGTGTTCAACAATCTCGTTATCTTCGACCAGCGCGTGCCGCAGAACACGATCCAATCGATCGTGCCGGATCTCGCCACCGAATGGTCGTGGAACGAGGACGGCACAGAGTTGACATTTCACCTGCGCGACGGCGTTCGCTGGCATGATGGACAGCCGTTTACGGCCAATGACGTGAAGTGCACCTGGGACATGCTTCTCGGCAAGTCGGCTGCCAAATTTCGCATCAACCCGCGCCGATCGTGGTACTGGAACCTCGATCGTGTCACCAACAACGGAAATTACGAGGCGGTATTTCATTTGAAGCAGCCACAGCCCGCGCTGATTGCGCTGCTCGCCTCCGGCTACTCCCCGGTTTATCCCTGCCATGTATCCCCGCAGGACATGCGACAGCACCCGGTCGGCACCGGCCCGTTCAGGTTCGCCTCATACAAACGGAACGAGTCGATCCGACTGACCCGCAATCCCGATTATTGGAAGCCGGATCGACCCTATCTCGACGGCATCGAATGGACGATCATCCCCAACCGCTCGACGGCGCTGCTCGCCTTCGCCGCGGGAACGCTCGACATGACGTTTCCGTACGAGGTGACCGTGCCGTTGCTGAAGGACATCGAGCAGCAAGTGCCGGAGGCAATTTGCGAGCTGCGACCGCGCGGCGTCGCCAGCGCGTTGATCGTCAACCGCAATGCACCGCCGTTCGACAATGCCGATCTTCGTCGAGCAATGGCGCTAACCCTGGATCGGAGAGCCTTCATCGATGTGCTAAGCGGCGGTCAAGGTGATGTCGGCGCCGCCATGCTGCCTCCCCCGGAGGGGTTGTGGGGCATGCCACCCGATCGGCTGAGGGTGCTCCCAGGCTATGACCCCGACGTGCAGAAGAGCCGCGCTGAAGCCCGCAACATCGTGCAGCGGCTCGGCTACGGACCAGACCATCCGCTGGCGGTCAAGGTGGCCGCGCGCAACATTCCCTTATATCGAGACCCGGCGGTAATGTTGATCGACCAGCTCAAGGAAATTTATATTGCCGGTGAACTCGACCTCGTCGAGACCGCCAATTGGAACCCGAAAGTGACGCGCCGGGATTACATGGTCGGGCTCGAAAACACCGGTACCGCGGTCGTCGACGATCCTGATCAGCCACTTTACGAGAGCTATGCGTGCGACTCGGACCGCAACTTTACCGGATACTGCAATCAAGAGCTCGAGGACCTGTTCCACCGGCAGTCACGCGAGAGCGACCAGGAAAGGCGCAAACAGCTGGTCTGGGAAATCGACGCTACTTTGCAGGAGGAGGGGGCACGCCCGATCATCTTCCACACGCGCGGGGCCACCTGCTGGCAGCCGCGGGTAAAGGGGCTGACGACAATGGTCAACAGCATGTACAACGGCTGGCGCATGGAAGACGTGTGGCTCGACAAATAGCTGCATGGGATTGGGAGAGAAACAGATGACGCGCAGGCTTCCGACGCTTGCAGTAACCGCCATGCTGATGCTTGGGTCATTGGCCGGCGAGCCGGCACTGGCTCAAAAGCCGGGCGGCATTTTGCGGATGTATCATTTCGACAGCCCGGCCAGCCTGTCATTGCACGAGGAGGTCACCTGGGCGGCGCTCGGGCCGGCGATGGGCCTCTTCAACAATCTGGTGATGTTCGATCAGCATGTCGCGCAGGCCGGCTTCGACTCGATCGTGCCGGATCTGGCGACCGAATGGTCGTGGGATTCCTCCAAGACCGAGCTGCGCTTCACCCTCCATGACGGGGTCAAATGGCATGACGGCAAGCCGTTTACCGCCAATGACGTAAAGTGCACCTGGGATACCTTGCTCGGCAAGTCGAGCGAGAAGTTTCGCCTCAATCCGCGCCGCGCCTGGTACCGGAACCTGGACGAAGTGACCGTTGAGAACGACCATGAGGTGACGTTCCGCCTGAAGCGGCCGCAGCCGTCGTTTGTCGCGCTGTTGGCCTCCGGCTGGTCGCCGGTCTATCCATGCCATGTGCCGCCGCGCGAGATGCGCAGCCAGCCGATCGGCACCGGCCCGTTCAAGCTGGTCGAGTTCAAGCCAAACGAAGCGATCAAGGTCAGGCGCAATCCCGAATATTGGAAAAAAGACCGGCCTTACCTCGACGGCATCGACTACACGATCGTCAAGAACGCCTCGACCCGGGTATTGGCATTCATCGCCGGCCAATTCGACATGACCACTCCCTACAATCTGACGATCCCGCTGATGCGCGATATTCAAAGTCAGGCGCCGCAAGCCGTCTGCGAGCTGACCCCGACCAACGTCAACCGCAACCTGATCATCAACCGCGACAAGCCGCCTTTTGACAACGCCGAGATCCGTCGGGCGATAGCGCTGACCCTCGACCGCAAGGCCTTTATCGATACGATCAACGAGGGCAAGGCCGACATCGGTGGCGCCATGCTGCCGCCGCCCGAGGGCATGTGGGGGATGCCGCCGGAGATGCTGCGAAGCCTGCCCGGCTACGATCCCGATGTGGGCAAGAACCGCAGCGCCGCCCGTAAGCTCATGGAGGAACACGGCTTTGGTCCCGGCAAGCGGCTCGAAATCACCGTGTCGACCCGCAACATCCCGCAATATCGCGATCCCGCGATCATCCTGATCGACCAATTGAAGCAGATCTACATCGACGGCGATCTCGAAGAGATCGACACTGTGCAATGGTATCCAAGGCTGCTGAAGAAGGATTTCACTATTGGCCTCAACCTCGCCGAGAATGGTCTCGACGATCCCGACCAGACCTTTTACGAGAATTTCTCGTGCGGTGCCGACCGCAATTACACCGGATACTGCAACCGCGAACTCGAACAAGACTTCGAGCGCCAATCGATGGAGGCCGATATCGACAAGCGCAAGCCGCTGGTGTGGGCGGTCGACAAGAAGCTGCAGGAGGAGTTCGTCCGCCCGGTCATCTATCACAACCGCGCGGGGACCTGCTGGTATCCCCAGGTGAAAGGGTTCACCGTCATGGTCAACGGGATCTACAATGGCTGGCGCATGGAAGACGTCTGGCTCGACAAGTAGCTATCCGCAGCGATGGAGAGGCAATTGACCGGGAACCTTCGGATCCTCGCAGCCGTGTGCGGCGCGCTGTTGATGACGCTGGCTGCCCAAACCGGTTTCGCGGAAAAGTCCGGCGGTGTTCTGAGGGTTCACCACCAAGACAGTCCGGCGAGCATGTCGATCCTGGAGGAAGCGACCTATTCGACCGTGGTCCCGATGATGGGGGTCTTCAACAATCTCGTCATGTACGATCAGCATGTGCCGCAGAACAGCATGCAATCGATCGTGCCCGATCTAGCCACCAGCTGGTCGTGGAACGAGGAGGGAACCAAGCTCTCCTTCAAGTTGCGCCAGGGCGTCAAATGGCACGACGGCAGGTCTTTCACCGCCGCCGACGTCAAGTGCACTTACGACCTGCTGCTCGGCAAGGCGAAGGACAAGCTGCGCCTCAATCCGCGCAAGGCCTGGTACCGTAACCTCGACGAGGTCACGACCGAGGGCGATGACGAGGCGGTATTTCACGTTCACCGGCCGCAACCGGCGCTGATCACACTGCTCGCTTCAGGCTATTCGCCGATTTATCCCTGCCACGTGCCGCCGCGCGACATGCGCAGCCATCCGATCGGCACCGGCCCGTTCAAATTCGTCGAGTTCAAGCCCAATGAGCGGATCACGGTGGCGCGCAACCCCGATTACTGGAAACCCGGCCGCCCCTATCTCGACGGCATCGAGTACACGATCGTACCAAACCGCTCGACGGCGGTCCTGGCGTTTGCTGCCGGCAAGCTCGATATGACCTGGCCCTTTATCCTGACCGTCCCGCTGCTGAAGGATGTCAAAAACCAGGCGCCCCAAGCGATCTGCGAGCTGCACACGACCAACGCCACCACCAACCTTCTTCTCAATCGTGACAAGCCGCCTTTTGACAATCCCGATCTCCGGCGCGCGATGACGCTCACATTGGACCGTAAATCCTTTATCGACATCATGACCGAGGGCGAGGGCAAGATCGGTGGGGCGATGCTGCCGCCTCCGGAGGGGCTATGGGGGATGCCGCCGGAGATGCTGGCGACCTTGCCGGGCTATGGCCCCGATGTGCAAAAGAACCGGGCGGAGGCGCACGAGATCATGCAAAAGCTCGGCTACAGCGCCGACAAGCCGCTCGCGCTCAAGGTGGCGACGCGCAACCTCAACAGCTACCGGGATCCGGCGGTCATTCTGATCGACCAGCTGAAGGAAATCCATATCGCGGCTGAGCTCGATACGGTCGAGACCGCCAATTGGCATTCCAAGGTGACCCGCAAAGACTACAGCGTGGCGCTCAACGGCACCGGCAGCGGGGTCGACGACCCCGACCAGCAATTCTATGAGAATTACGCCTGCGGCTCAGACCGCAATTACAGCGGATACTGCAATCCGGACCTCGATAAGGAGTTCGAACGGCAATCGGTCGAAGCCGACCAAGACAAGCGCAAGAAGCTGGTGTGGGAAATCGATCGAAAGCTGCAGGAGGATGCGGCCCGTCCGATCATCTTTCACGGCATCGCGGCGACCTGCTGGCAGCCGCAGGTCAAGGGCCTGACGATCATGGTGAACAGCATCTACAACGGCTGGCGCTTCGAAGACGTCTGGCTCGACCGGTAACCCCGGTCTTGCCCGTCGCATCACGGAGATGCGATCGACCGGGGTGGAGAGTCATGCTATCGTCGCGTGGCGGCCCCGCGAAATCGCATGTCGCGGGGGGGAGGGAGCAAGGGCGTGGGATCCTATCTGGTGCGCCGTTTCGGCCTGATGCTCATGACATTGTTCGGGATATCGGTGATCATCTTTGTGATGCTGCGGGTCGCGCCAGGCAACATCGCCGACATCCTGTTCGACGCCGCAGGGTTTGTCGACCAGGCCGAAAAGGCCCAGATCATGAAGGATCTCGGTCTCGACAAGCCGTTGCCGGCGCAATATGCGAGCTGGATCGGGGGGCTGCTGCACGGCGATCTCGGCTACTCATATGTGACCGATCGACCGGCCATCCGCGAGATCCTGCCGCGCATCCCGATCACCGCCAGGATTGCCGGGCTGGCGCTGTGCTTTGCCGCGCTGATCGGGATCCCGCTCGGGGTCGTCAGCGCGGTCAAGCAGAATACCCGCTTCGACTACATCCTGCGCGTAATTTCGCTGTCGGCGCTGTCCATGCCGAACTTCTGGCTCGGCCTGCTGGTGCTGATGGGGTTTGTGGCCTATTTCGGCACGATCCCGATCTACAGCGATGCGCCGCAGAGTTTCTGGGCGGCACTCGTCATGTACAGCGTGCCGGCCGCCGTCGTCGGGATCCGCAGCCAGGCCTTGCTGCTGCGGCTGACGCGCTCGTCGATGCTGGAAGTATTGCGCCAGGACTACATTCGGACCGCGCGTTCGAAAGGTGCCTCCGAGCGCGTCGTCAACTATCGTCATGCCCTCAAGAACGCCGTCCTTCCGGTCGTCACCTTGCTCGGCCTCGAGGCGGCATTTCTGATGGGCGGGCTGGTCACTACCGAGACCGTGTTCAACATTCCGGGAGTGGCGCGTTTTCTTGTCGAAGCCATCCGCTGGCGCGACTACCCGATCGTCCAGAACATAATCATGTATATTGCCCTGATCGTCGTCTTGGTGAACTTCACCGTCGATATGCTGTACGCGGCGCTGGACCCGCGGATCAAATATTCGGATTGAGCCGGAGATCAGGCGATGGCGAGCATCGATTACCGTGCGGAACTGGCCAAGGCCGGCGCAAACATCGACAGCCGCTGGGCCAAAGTGTGCTTTCTGGCGCGCCGCTATCCGTTGGGCGCGGCAGGTGCGGTGATCATGGCGGTGTGCGTCTTTGCCGCGGTGTTCGCCAACTACATCACGGTCTTCGATCCGCTGTCGACAAACGCGGCATTGTCGTTGGCGCGTCCCTCCGCGCAGCACTGGCTCGGCTGCGACTTCATGGGACGCGACGTCTACAGCCGTATCGTCTACGGCGCCCGCATCTCGCTGGCTGTGAGCCTCGGCTCGTTGGGCCTGGGGCTCACTTGCGGCGTCATCATCGGGCTGACCTCCGGCTATCTCGGCGGCTGGATCGATCTTGCCGTCCAGCGCCTGATCGACATTCTGCAATCGCTGCCGTTGCTCGTCATGGCGTTGCTGATGACCGCCTCGCTCGGGCCGTCGCTGCGCAACACGATCATCGCGATCTCGATCGCATTGATCCCCTCCTCGGCGCGCGTCGTCCGTTCGAGCACGCTGTCGCTGCGCGAGCAACCCTTCGTCGAGTCGGCGAAGGCGATCGGCATGAGCGAATTGCGGATCGCATTCCGCCATGTGCTCCCCAACACCCTGGCGCCGCTGATCGTGCTCGCGACGGCCCAGCTCGGTGCGACGATATTGATCGAGGCGGCGCTGTCGTTTCTCGGGCTCGGCGTCCCCGAGCCCTATCCGTCCTGGGGGCGCATGTTGTCGGAATCGGCGGCCGAATACGTCCGCACCGCGCCGTGGCTGGTGATTTTTCCCGGCCTCGCAATCAGCCTGATCGTGTTTGGAACAAACCTCCTGGGCGATGCCTTGCGTGACGTCCTCGACCCGCGGCAGCGCAGCTGACCGCCACGCCGTTGCGCAGACAACAACCGCGGGGTGTCCCGGATGGCGAATGACGAAGCGGCGGCGACCGACCGCACAACATCATCATCCGCCTATGCGATGACAAAAACCGCCGAGCAGGCGGCGACGGTGATCGAGGTCAAGGGGCTGCAGACCTACCTCTTCACCCGCTCGGGCATCGTCAAGGCCGTGGACGATGTCTCATTCTCGCTGCGGCGGGGAGAAACCTTGGCGGTGGTCGGCGAGTCGGGCTGCGGCAAGTCGATGACGGCGCTGTCGATCATGCGCCTTGTCCCCGATCCGCCCGGCCGGATCGTCGGCGGCACGGTCGCGCTCGAGGGCAAAGATCTGTTGCAGCTCGACGAAGCCGAAATGCGCGACATTCGCGGCAACGACATCTCAATGATCTTCCAGGAGCCGATGACCTCGCTCAATCCGGTGCTGACGGTCGGCCACCAGATCGCCGAGGCGCTGCGGCTGCATCAGGAGCTGTCGAAGAGTGCCGCCAACGCGAAAGCGGTCGAGATGCTGCGGCTCGTCAAGATCCCCGAGCCGGCACAGCGGGCGCGGGAATATCCGCACCAGCTTTCGGGCGGCATGCGGCAGCGGGCGATGATTGCGATGGCGCTCGCCTGCAACCCGCGGGTGCTGATCGCCGACGAGCCGACGACCGCCTTGGATGTGACGATCCAGGCGCAGATCCTGGACCTGATCCTGGAATTGCAAAAGCAGCTCGGCACTGCGCTGATCCTGATCACGCACAATCTCGGTGTCGTCGCCGAAACCGCGCAGCGCGTGATCGTGATGTATGCCGGTAAGAAGGTCGAAGAAGCCGAGGTCGACGCGCTGTTCGCACAGCCGCTCCACCCCTACACGCACGGCCTGCTGGCGTCGATCCCGCGTCTCGAGATCATGGCCGGGCGCAACAACGCTTCCGTCGACCGGCTGCAGGAAATCCCCGGCATCGTCCCGGCGCTGAACAATCTGCCGCCGGGCTGCACCTTTGCCCCGCGCTGCGCCTTTGCCGACGAGCGCTGCCGCGCCCAGTTTCCACCCTACGAGCAATTGCGGCCGGGACATTGGGCGGCCTGCTGGCACGCGGAAAGGCTTTACGGGCAGGATGGCTAGCGCGCTGACAACCGAGATTGCCGCGGCCGGGCGGGCTGCGCGCAACCGTGCGCCGGTGATCGAGGTCGCCGGGCTCAAAAAGCATTTCCCGGTCAAAAAGGGGCTGCTTCGCCGCACCGCCGGATATGTCTATGCCGTCGACGGTGTCAACTTTTCAATCGATCAAGGGGAAACCCTGGGGCTGGTCGGCGAAAGCGGCTGCGGCAAATCCACCGTGGCGCGGACGGTGTTGCGGCTGGTCGAGCCGACCGCCGGCACGATCAAGCTCGACGGTGAGGACATCACTCGGCTGGGCAAGACCGCGTTGCGGCCGCACCGGCGGCAGATGCAGATCATCTTCCAGGATCCGTTCTCGTCGTTGAACCCGCGCATGTCGGCGGGCGACATCGTCGGCGAACCGTTGCAAGTTCACGGGATCGCCCATGGCCGAGAAAAGGAGGAGCGGGTCGCGGCGCTGTTCGACCAGGTCGGGTTGCGCCGTTCGCAGATGCGCAGCTTCCCGCACGAGTTTTCCGGCGGACAGCGCCAGCGCATCTGCATCGCCCGCGCGCTCGCCTTGAACCCCAACCTGATCATCGGTGACGAACCAGTCTCGGCGCTCGACGTGTCGATCCAGGCCCAGGTGATCAACCTGATGATGGATCTGCAGCGCGAGAAAAACCTCTCCTACCTGTTTATCGCCCACGATCTCGCGGTAGTCGAGCACATCAGTCACCGCATCGCGGTGATGTATCTTGGCAAGATCGTCGAATACACCGACAAGCAGACGCTGTTCACGTGCCCGCTGCATCCTTACACCGAGGCCCTGTTGGCCGCGGTCCCGGTGCCCAATCCGCGGGTCAAGCGCAAGAAACAGCTGTTGCAGGGCGATGTCCCGAGCCCGATCAATCCGCCGTCGGGGTGCACCTTTCATACACGCTGTCCCTATGCCGAGGCGCGGTGCAAGAGCGAGATCCCGGTGCTCCGCGAGATCAGCGCCGGCCACCAGGTCGCCTGCCACTTGCGATAAGCCGCGTCCCGGCGAAAAATACCGCGCGCGGAGGGACTGCGTCCAATCGCCGCGTTCACGGGACCGGCAGCAGACTCGTCCTCGCCAGCAGTTCGATCGGAAAACTGCGTCATTCCCATTGACCGAAAGACTTCAGAGGATCGGGGAACTAAATAGTGGGGTTCCGAAGGTTAATTAGCGTTTGGTCACGAGCAGTAGTAGCCGCCCCTGCCGGATTATCCAAATTAACGAATTTTTAACGATATCGGCGGAAATATTAACCTATGTTAACGATCAGTTGATTTTGTGACTGAATTAAGCTATAATGAAAGCAATTCGATTGGGTGTTGAATCCAAGGTTCTAGTTCAACCTTACCGCGCCGCGTTGGTGATGTAACGGGCGTAAGTGGGTGGCGTGTGTCATGTTGGGCCAAACTTCGGCAAGCTCTTTGATCCATGAGTTGGCGCCCAGAGGCGGTGTGCAGCCAGAGATCGTTTCATCGAGCGCCGCCGATCCACTGCGCCGTCCCGATACTTTCGGGTTATCGGCCGCCGTGCTCTCCGATATTCGGGACAAGCAGCTGCCTGCCCTGTCGCCGGCCCGTGCCTCTACACCGCGCCGAGTGGTGAGTGCCCTGCCAATTGGCATCTTCTTTTACCTGCTCTGCCTCGGGATCGTCGCCACTGCCACTGTCGGGATATTCTTCGGCATTGGCTTTTTCTTCCTCGCCCAG
>Ga0306923_10002823_pt1 | contig 16099 bp, 10 predicted proteins | sample sta12Can44000108_FD_203841 | JGI IMG/M metagenome (GOLD analysis project Ga0306923, IMG submission 203841) | Lab enrichment of tropical soil microbial communities from Luquillo Experimental Forest, Puerto Rico - statanox.12C.anox.44.000.108 (v2)... | ecosystem: Environmental > Terrestrial >... | reverse complement strand
ACGCTCCCGAACATTCCGAGGCGTTTGAAGAGCTGGTTCGAACGCTTCGAAAGACAGAGGAGTGGCGGTACGTCGATCGGGAAATCGACATCCGTCTGGTGCGCGAGCCTGAAAGCTAGGGCTTCAGCTTTTGTGTTGTTAGAAAAAATGGCGGGACGGAACTCTATCTTAGAACACCAAGAATAATGTCTTGACACCGGAGAGTACTTCACTTTGGTGACAATCAGGGAACTGGTGTTGACGACTGTAACTGGTTGAAGGTGTTTGTGGAACCCAGCACCCGCGAAGTGTTTTCGGACCAGCCGCAAATCGTGCCAGCGAATCAAGCCTTAGTTACATTAGCTCCGTAGGAATTGGAAGGCGAGGACAGACAGGCGCAAGCGGGAAGCAGGTTCCGGCTCAAACTGCACCTAAGCCCAATGTGCCGCTCCTGACTCTCTTGGTGTTCATCCAAGTGATCTGCGTAATGATGGTGTACGGGCCCATCGCTGCGTACCTGGTGGAAACGTTCCGGCAAAGATCAGCTACTCATCGTTCGCGTTGCCATATCACATAGGAATGGAGTCTGCCGTTTCTTGAGGTGAGGTCAGGATTCCGATGGCTTCGACTGGACGCTTGCCCCTCGAAGTAAATCCCATCTGGAATCCTTCGTAAATCCCCCGCAACTTGCAGATCGAACCTCCGAGAGTAGCGCCTGCCAGACTCGCCGAAGTTAATTCGTAGAAGAAGGAATCGAGCGTCGAAAAATTCCTGATTAAGTGTTGCGAAACACTCCTGAGGTTCAGCGCTTGTACTGCGCCCAGAGTCGAAGAGACGAGGATTCGCGAGATTCTCTATTGAGGTTCAGTGGGCGGAGCACTCGGCGGAGGTGTTGGCGGCGGCGTCTCCGACGGCGGCGGCGCCAACGTGAATTTCCCATTCACGATCGGATTGCGATCCTCGCCTTCGCAATCTTCGTAGACCATGCGGTGGATGTGCGCCACGCGCTCGTAGGTGCGCCTCATGTGCCAGGGCGCAGTCAGATTGGTGGGATCGATGATGGTCATTTGATCCTCTAAATGTCCCTGGTCGATCATCCGCATTCTCTCAATGAAGTGCGCCTGCTGGCTCAGAATACCGATCGTCAGAAATCCCTCTACATCGCCAAACGCCGCCACGTGGCTACCCGCGTCTGGAGGACCATAGGCAGACTTGACCGCGATCGTATCCATCACGAGCGTTTGTCCTTCCCAGTGGCCGATCGAGTCTCCCCAGGGCGTCGCCCAGAGTTCATCCTTCGGCGTGTGCTGGCGTCCATCTGTGTAGATGTGGCGAACCTCGCGGCTCGAGAAAATCAGCGCCGTCTCTTTCGGCGTCGTCAGCACTTCGAACATCAATGGTGTGTCGAGCATTAGGCCCGGATAGCCGAACGTGCAAGCCGTGAAGGCGTCCGCGGGATTCTCTCCGCGCGCTACGGCCTCCAACCTCTTGCGTTCTCGCGCCTGCATCGCGTCAACTTTCGCCTGTGTGGCGGCGTTAAGCGGCGGCGACCATTCCATTTGTTTGAGAACCTGCTCGAGCGACTGATTGAATCCACCCGTTGCATCCGGCGTAGCGCCGACGTTCTCCCACTGGCCGCTCCAGTCCGGCAATTGTTGCGGCGCGCCCGTTGTCGCTGTCGCCGCCGCGCACGCCAGCACCACACACGTCCCCAATAGCCCTGATTTCATTGTAGCCCTCGATAAAACGCCGTCATCATCCTGAGTGGGCATTTCGCGCGAGTGATGCGCAGCTTCTTACGGGTCGAAGTCAACATTACCGGATTCCATCCTACGCGCTCCGGGCCCGTTATCTCAATGCTCCATTCTTCGTCCGGAATTGGTTATTCTCAAACACCTTAACGTTATCTACGCTGTGTGGACTCCGAGAGGCGGGGGCCTATGCCCATCCAGTCCAGCACGCACTTGGGATCCTATGAGATCGTGTCAGCTATCGGTGCGGGCGGAATGGGCGAAGTTTACCGTGCCCGCGATTCCAAGCTAGGTCGCGACGTAGCTATCAAAGTCCTTCCTCAGACTTTTGCAAGAGACGCCGACCGCATGACGCGGTTTCAGCGCGAGGAGCCACGCCGTTTAATGAAATTCTTGATTTGTGATTCAATGATGACAGACCGCATCACAGGGGCAGCGGCCTGAGTTAGATCAGCAATGACAGTCGACCGCGAGAAGGGTTATGTCATCCGAGTGACCTTCTCCAGGACTCCGTTCGGTCCAGCGGGCCAGTCCATCGAGCACGGCGTCGGCGAATTGGCCTGCCGTAGGAACACTGGCTTCTTTTAGAATGTTTTTGAGACGCTTCATGCCAAATTGCTCTCCAGACGGATTCGTGGCTTCGATGATTCCATCGGTGTAAAGGACAATTCGGTCGCCTGGTTCTAGCCGCACAGTGATTGCGGAGTAGCTTGGGTCAGCAAATGGGCCTAGTGGGAGGCCGTTTGCCAGGACTTCGCTGGCACTGTCCGACCCCTTGTGCCAGCGGAGCAGAGGTGGGTGTCCCGCTCCACCATAAGCTGCGATGCCATCTTCCACATCCAGGAACAGATACGCGGCGGTGACAAAAAGGCTTTGAAACTTGCCATAGAGCGCTCGATTCAACCCCGAAAGGACGTCGGCGGGATTAGAAGCATGCTTCGATTGTGCCGCGAGCGCGGATTGGAGCATCGAAGCCACCAGAGCAGAGGCCAGACCGTGCCCTGACACATCTGCAATCAAAATCCCCACGTGCTTATCATCGATGACGATGAAGTCGTAGAAGTCGCCCGCTACAGCGCTCATGGGAATGTAGCGGGCTGCAATGTCCAGGCCTTGGATTCTCGGAGTGTTACGGGGCAGGATGGCCAACTGAATTTGCCGTGCCATCTCCAGTTCCTGATTGATAGCGAGCAATTGCCTGGCCAAAGTCTGGTGAGCTTCTCGCAGTTCCACTTCCGCCTTTACGCGTTCCGTGATGTCTTCGTGCAACGCGATGACATATTCGGGTTTGCCCTCGCCGTCCCGGATCATCGTGAACCTTCCACTTGCGGTAACGATTTCTCCATCGCGCCGGATAAAGCGTTGAGTAAATTCATCGGCATTTCGCTGCCCTTCGAAGAGTTTCGCGTAGCGCTCCGCGCCACTGGCTCGGTCATCCGGGTGCACAATCAGGTCCCACTTTTCCACCGAGCTCAGGTCCTCATGGGCGCGGCCCAGCATCTCGTGTAACGCTTCATTAGTGTGAAACTGTCCGGCAGGAACGTTGAAGACGCTAATCCCGATTTGCGCATTCTCGAAGATCGAACGGAAGAGCTGTTGGCTCGCGGTCAGAGCACGCTCATCGATTAGTTCTTGTTGTGTCTGCTCCTCTTCTTCCACAAGGACCGCGAGAACCATAAAAGGTATGGCAGCGAAAAATAGAAATAGCTGTATCGACAACGCGTTGCTGAGAGGCCCTACCCCCGCGAAAGGGCCGCGATCATGAGCTGCCCCCGAGATAGCCAGCAAGGCAATTACAATTATCGAAGTGGACACACCCTTTAATCCCAGACGCAAAGCAGCCCAAAGGAGGAGCGGCACTAGAGAATAAAGTAGTGCTGGTGACTCCCCTCGCCCTGGCCCCAGGAAAATGAGATATCCGAAAAGTCCCAGCAAGGTCATCAGGGCTGCTAGCTCTAGGTAGTTAGCAGATTTTCGCGCCCATGCCCGTCCGTCGTGAGCCCAACTCAATATCGCAGGCGTCACCGTGAGGAATCCCAGGGCGTCTGAAAAACACCAGAGCCTCCATGCCAACAGATAGCCACCACGTTGGCTACCGATTGCACCCAGGAGCCCTGAGACGAACGGCGCGAGGACCACAGCAATCGCCAGGTACTTAACCAACCTCTTCACGGTGCTCAGATCAGGCAGCCCTTTGGACAGGCTGCTAACGCCTAGCGTCACGACGAGCATCTCGACTAGATTGCCTAGGGAGAACCAAATTTCGAAGCGAATGGGAACACCATTCCTGAGATCAGCGAGAGCCATCGCTCCCAATCCCACGCCGAGGAGTGCCCACCAAATTCTCCGTGGACTCAACAGCAACAGCCCTGCTAACAAGGGAGTACTGGACCAAAACGAAGAAAAGCCCTGAGGAGGTATTCCCAGGGCGTGCGCTAATTCAGCTGTCCCGTAACACAGGATCGCCACTATGAACACCAGGATCAACGTAGGAAGCAGCGAAGCGAAGTTCAATGGAGGAGTGAAAACACTAGGCTCTAGCTTTCGCATCTGGCGTGCCATGTGTAGTCGCGGCAGTTTATATCACAGCCCCAGGCCATCAGGCGACCTCAGAGCGCACTAGGAGCGATGCAGGCAGCCGAATGCCTGAGTAACGTGGTTACCGAAAAAGTACCTCTAACGAACCAATGCGCCCGAACGGGTATTCGGACGATCCGGGCCGCTGCCCCGGCATTTCCTCGATATTTGCTCGCCGCAAGTGCCACGGAGTCTATCGGCCCCCCCTTGTCAGTTCTTTCTTTAGTTGAGGCGTGGAGCGCGGGCAGTGACGGAAGTCACTAGGAAAGCTAAGAGTACATCGTGTGACGCCGGTCATACCGGTTTGTGATGTGCATCACTGATGTTTTTCTGAAGGAGCCGTAAGAGCTAAGCAGAGAAGGAGTGATGCAGTCAGGGAAATGAGCTTGCCGAGAAAGAAAAAACGGTTCAGCTCTACCTCAGGAGTAACAAGAGGTTCGACCCCAAAGACTGAAAGCCTTCTCTTTGAAACCGCGGCGGGGCGCGAAGAACCACCAAGCGCCAAGTGTTCTCGACGCACCGCCCATCAGGCCGGAAAATAGCTTCGGCTCCGCCGCTGCTCCAAATCCAGAATTGCATCGCCCTGGAGGGCGAGGAGGTGGAGTTATGAGAAATCTGTATGGTGAGTTGTTCGGATTCCGCAGGGAATTCGACGAGCTATTCAATCGGCTGGTGACCGGGAGGCCGGTCGCAGAGTGGCCGGAACTGCCGGTATTCAACAAAGAATTCGGCTTTACCCCTGCGGTCGAAACCTACATCGATAAGCAGGCTAACAAGTACGTCTGCCGCGTGACTTTGCCGGGCATTGAGCCCAAGGAACTGACCATCAACACCCAAGGGTATATGCTCACGATTCGCGGCGAGCGGAAATTCCAGCATGCCGTGAAGGAGGTGGAATTCGCGGAGCGCGAAATTACCTATGGCCAGTTCGAGCGGATGATCAGTCTCCCAGAGGGAGTCTTGGTCGAGAAGCTGAATGCGGCGTATACGAACGGCGTACTTGAAATCACGGCGCCGATGGCAACGGCAGCACTGCCACGGAAGGTCGAAATCAAGACCCTGCCGGAGCCGGCAGCGAAGCACGTTAACGCCTGAATGGGAGGCAGGAAGAAGCAAAGCAGAAAAAGCAAATAGGCTTTGAGCTGTAGCGGGTAACAAGCAGCCCGGGAGTCAAATCTCCCGGGCTTTTTTTTGCGGTTCTAGAACAGATCTTCGGACTCGGCGTAGGGATGCCGCTTTCGTCAGGCACGGGTTTCCAAGTTTTGCGCCGAGCCGTTATGAAGATGCGGCCCGCGAGAGGAGGGGCCGGGGAGGATCGGTCCCTTGATCTTACCGACGTGGTCGAATTTCCCATCGATCAGGGCCTCGCCGAGATGCGTGGTCGTTTTGCAATTTTTTGTCGGCTAGCCGGTGATAGGGTCCATCTTGCACACCGTCATACTCGGCAAATACCTGATGTCGAGGCAACTCGGAGCTTCGTCCATTGTTGTGCTTTTTTGCGTGAAAATGCAGGGAAAAGTCCCGCTTCTGATGTGCCCTTGCTGTAAGATTCTGACCCGTGCCCTGTAAGGACGGAGGCTTGGAGACCGGATACGAACGGCACCACTCAAACGGACTGGCAACATCGCAACAGTTCCGGACCTCGGCACGGTTCCGAAAGTGGCTGGCTTGCAAGCCAGACCCAGGTTCTAGGTCCGTCGCGCCTGGTGTCGTTTCTGATGTTCAGCGCGCTGCTGGGATTCATTTGCCAATCCGCCAGCGGTCAATCCACGACTCCACCGCGCACCCCTATTGCGGAAACCATCGACATTGATGTCCATGCCCCGACTCGAGATTTCCCCCACTTCTGGGAAGAAATGTTTGGCTCCGGGCGGGCGATCCTGACCCTTCGCGAGAGCTATCGCAATGATCTTCGCGCCGTGAAGGAGATTACGGGATTCGAATACATCCGCTTCCACGCGATCTTTCACGATGAAACGGGAATTTATAATGAAGACGCGCAAGGCAAGTCGGTCTACAACTTTTCCTATACCGACCAAATCTATGACGAGCTACTTGCAAATAAGGTTCGACCGTTGGTCGAAATCAGTTTCATGCCAACAAAGCTTTCTTTTGATCCTAATGCTCTTCATCCGTTCTGGTACAAGCCAAACGTTGCTCCCCCAAAGAATTGGGAGAAGTGGGACCAATTGATCCGGGCTTTCGCACAGCACCTGGTGGAGCGCTATGGCGAGGACGAAGTCTCGCAATGGTATTTCGAAGTATGGAACGAGCCGAATATCGATTTCTGGGCTGGTAAACCCAAGCAAGCGACTTATTTCGAACTATATGACCATACCGCGCGCGCCCTAAAGTCTGTCAGTCCCAAGCTCCGCGTTGGTGGACCAGCAACGGCCGCTGCCGATTGGGTGGATGCTTTCCTGGCGCATGTTGAACAGGCGAATGTCCCAGTCGATTTCGTCAGCACCCATGGCTATGCCGATGACACCGTCGAAAACCTGTTCCACACAACCGAAAATATCCCGGTCGATCAAAGAGTGTGCCGGGCCATCCAGAGAGTCCACACCCAAATCGTATCGTCTGACCAGCCAAATCTTCCCCTGCTGTGGACCGAATGGAACGTCCCTTCCTTCGGGAAATTGCACGCACGCGAGACGACATATGTGGGCGCTGCGCTCGCCGACGACATTCGCCAGTGCGACGGCCTTGTTAACATGATGTCCTTCTGGACGTTTAGTGACGTGTTTGAAGAAAACGGACCCAAGAAAGAACCTTTTGACGGCGGCTTTGGTCTTATCGCCCTGGGAGGTATCAAGAAACCGAGCTATGTTGCCTTCGGACTCTTGCATAACTTAGGCACGCAAAGGCTCGCTACTCCTGCCACTGACGTCCTGGTCACCCGCCGGAAGAACGGAAGCCTCGTGGTTGCAGCCTGGAACCTGGTAGACCCTGATCAGATGGGCTCAGACAAACATCTGCATATCAACTTCGAAGGTGTAGCCAAAGACTCCAGGATCTCGATTCAGTATGCAGACAACCAGCATGGCAATACTCTTGCCACCTACCAAACCATGGGAAGCCCACGCTATCCCACTCCATCTCAGGTCGAACAGATTAATCGTACGGCCAACCTACCAGAACCGATGTCCACTCGCCTCAAGAACGGTTCACTCGATCTCGACCTCATCCCAAACGCGCTCGTTCTTATTGAGCTTCCTTGATCTTGAGCATCGATTAGCATTTCGCTGTTTCAGAGGTTACGGAGTGGTGGTCTGGGCCCGGAGCTACTCCCTTAGGCCCCTGCGTCGAAACCTAATGGTTGACATTCAAAAAACGGATTCTTATACTCCGCCCAAGATTTGCTTAACCAAGGGAGCATCGCTTGGTTAAGTACTCGGGGGTGGGCGTATGAGCAGCAGGAAACTATTTGTCCGCGCAACTCTCCTTCTAGTCTGGTTAGCTCTTTTTGCGTCAGCTGCACGGGCGCAGTACCGCACGTCCATTCAGGGTGTGGTGACTGACCCGTCCGGCGCAGTCGTTCCGAGCGCCACCCTCACGCTAACGAATACGGTCACCGGCGAAAAGCAGGTCCGCGTCACCGGTGATGACGGCGTATACAACTTTAATGCACTGCCCGCTGCACCCTTTCGGCTGGAAGTGGAAAAGAAGGACTTCGCTAAGAAAGTTCTGGAGAATGTCCAACTAATTCCGGAACAACCCAACGCTCTGAACATTCAACTCGAAGTCAACGCCACAAACCAAACGGTCGAAGTCAATGCGTCCTTGGCGCCCGCAATCGATACCGAAACCGCTTCCCTCAATGGCGTGGTTTCCTCAAACGACATCCAGCATTTGCCATCGTTTGGCCGTGACGTTATCAAACTCGCACAGCTGGCCCCAGGTTCATTCGGCGATGGGTCGCAAGGAGGAGGCGGCGGTAACAACTATAACCTTCCCGGTACCCAGACCAACGGAGGGTCTTCCGGTGGCAACGATGGCATCTTCAAGACCGAAAACGGTGCTCAGATCATTGCCAACGGGCAACAGACCGAGAACAACGGCATTTCCATCGACGGCATTAGCACCACTAGCGCTGTCTGGGGTGGTTCGACCGTTATTACCCCGACCGAGGATTCCATTGATAACGTAAAGGTCATTTCCAACACCTACGATGCCGAGTATGGTCGCTTCAGCGGCGCCCAGCTGCAGATCACTTCCAAGAGCGGCACGAACAACTTCCACGGCAGTCTGTTTTTTCTGACCCACCAACCCAACCTAAACGCATTTCAGCGCTTCAACGGCGCTGGCCTGAAGGTGACGCGGGATAACAATAAATTCGAACAGTTCGGCGGCAGCGTGGGTGGCCCCATCTGGAAGAATAAGATCTTTTTCTTTTTCGCCTATGAGGGCGTTAGTGAACCCGTCTCGACGTTGCAAGGCAACGGTTGGTTCGACACCGCGGCTTTTGACTCCTTGGCGCCCGCGGGAAGCATCGCGGCCAAGTATCTTTCTTTCCCCGGCAATCGGGTGATCGGAACCTTGAATCCTAACGGCACCTGCGCAACTGCCGGCCTCACCGAAGGGGTAAATTGCAGAACGATTGCGGGGCAGGGCATCAATGTCGGCACACCTCTGACGACGCCCCTGGGCACACATGATCTTACTTGGAGCAGCTCGAGTAGTCCCGGGATCGGCAGCGGTCTCGGTACCGTGGCGGACCTTGCAAACTACAACACCGTCAATCCCACCAAATTCAGCGCTGCCCAGTACAATGGCCGTATGGATGCCGATGTCACGCCCAACGATCGTATCGGTTTTGCGATTTACTGGGTTCCCCTGACGAAAACTAACTTCAATGGCAACCGTGCCTACGATATGTTTCACCATACGCAGATCAATAACGCGTTCTCTGCCATCTGGAATCACATATTCTCGCCAGATCTCCTCAACGAATTTCGCGTGAACGCTGCGGGATGGCGCTGGAATGAAATAACGAGCAACCCGCAGTCTCCGGTCGGATTTCCCACCGACTTTATTGAACAGACAGGCGGCATTACCGCCAATTCTTTTGGGCCGAACGTTGGCAGCATTCTGAACCAGTGGACCTATTCCTACAAGGACGTGGTTACTAAGGTTTACGGGCGGCACACCATTAAATTCGGCGGTGAATTGACACGCCTCTTTTACCTGCAAAACTGTGCGGGTTGCGGCGTTCCCAACTATAGATTCTTCAACCTCTGGGACTTCCTCAACGATGCGCCGCATCAAGAGAATGGCGGCTTCAATCCGCTGACAGGTTTCCCGACGACGATTCGCCAGGACCAGCGCGAAAACCTGATTGGTTTGTTCGTCCAGGATGATTTCAAGCTTCGCCCGGACCTGACCCTCAACCTCGGCCTGCGATGGTCCTATTTTGGTGGGTTGTACGCAAAACAGAACAACATGCTCGCCTCCATCCCTGGCTCTGGAGCCAACTACCTGACGAGCCTAGTTGTCCGGAAGCACAATTCTTGGGAGCCAGAAAAGAGCAACTTCGGACCCGTGATCGGGGCTGCCTGGAGTCCGTCTCGCCTGCATAACAAGCTCGCGCTCCGCGGCGGCTACGGTTTGAGCTACAACCAGGAACAAATCGCCATTTCAGCTAATATCAGCAATAACCCGGGGTCGGTGGTTTTCCCCAGTTTTGTCATGTCTACGCCGACCTCGCCGAACCCTGGGATTATTTATGCCCTTTCGTCAGGTGTACACAACCTATACGGCTATCCTGCAAACCCGAACACCATCTCCAGTTTTGGCCCGAACGGACTACCAACAACTGGTTCAGTCAACGTTCAAATCTTTCCCGGCTTCCCCCCTGGCACCCTATCCACCATGCGCACGCATCACTACTCGGCGGATGCTCAATACGATCTCGGTCACCAATTTGTGGCATCGTTGGGATATCTAGGAAGCATTTCCAATAACATTTTCTTCCATGAGAACCCGCTTGCTGTCCCTGCGACCAAAGGTTTCCCGTTTAACTCGCAGATCGGCGGCGGGGACTTTTGGAATGTGAACGGTCATGCGAACTATAACGCCCTGCTCGCGGACCTAAAGCACCAGTTCTCCCACCAGGTGATGGCCGATACTCAATTTACCTGGTCGAAGTGCATGGACACGAGCTCCGGGCCATATTTTGAGCAGCCCTACCCGTACAACACCAACTTGGATTATGGCCGCTGCGACTACAATGTCAGCAAGGCGCTCAGGATCTTTGGCGTGTGGCAGCCGATCTTCTTCCACGGCAATAGCTGGATAGAAAAGGTCGCCGGCGGCTGGTCGTTCAGCGGCATCTTCAACATTCACTCTGGTTTCCCCTGGAATCCTGAGGTGAGCGTCGTGGGAGGAAGCCTCTATTGCGGGCAATGCGGTTATGGCACGCTGTTCCCTGCTGCCTACCTTGGCGGCGCGGGAAGCAGCACCAGCATCGATCGATTCAAGACTGTAGCAGAGTCGAACTTTCCTAACGGGGGTAGCACCTATTTTTCGGTGCCCTCCTACACGGCTTTTGGCGGCACCAGCCACGGAACCGCGCTTCCTCAGTCCCCTGGTGTCCATCGCAACTCGCTCACTCTCCCCGGATATAAAGATTTGGACCTGACGCTGGCCAAGGCCTTTGGCCTGCCCAAAGCACCCGTGCTCGGGGAAAACGCCAACATTGAACTGCGACTCGATGTCTACAACGTCTTCAACAACTTGAATCTCAACCCGAATTCTATATCGAAGAATATTGCAAGCTCGAACTTCGGCACGATCACAAATGCTCTTGCAGCCCGTGTTGTTACCGTAGGGGGTCGCTTCAGCTTTTAACTGCTGCAGTTAGGGCGGGTAGAGTGACTGTTTCCCATCCAAATTGTAACTACCGAAACTGGGGATATCCGGCCACCCGGGAAAGGCACATTGCCTAATCTATCTTTTCTTGGTGAAGAAAAAACTCACAAGTGCCATCCCCAAAAGTAAAGGCGAGGCGCGATTGGTTGTAGCAATATTCTCCGAGGCCCCGGGAAGACCGCGGCAATCGGTCCACGCACCGTTTCCACGCTTGTCTTCTGCTCCGAGATCGAACTTGACACTGGTATCTTGCTCGCGGGTTAAACAACATCAATACCTGCAAGGCGCATCGCCTTCCGCGGTTCCGGATTTGCCATGAACCAATTCCATACGCTGTGCGCCCGCAGATTCTCGGCCCCCAGGAGCGTCATGCCAACGTCTAACCCAAGAGTATCCGGCGATACCCATCCAGTCTCGGGATTGAAGGCGTCGGCAAAACCGTACTTTCCCCAGATCCTTTCACCGTACTTGTCCTTCATCGCGTGCAGCGCAGGAATGCAAATGTCTGGAGTCAGCATGAGCGAACCTCCTGCTGCACAGGGCACGACGCTTCCGTCGATCTTCGAATGCTGCGGGGGGCCGCCCCAGTCCTTATAGCCGGTCGGGCTCGACGAGCTGGTGATTCCCCAGACGGTCGAGGTGTAGCCCGGAAATTCTTTCGCGAGTTCTGTATAGCACCACTGCCGGTGTGCACGGGTGGCAATGCGGCTGTTTTCGAACCAATCCACTTTTGTGCCTCGACTCTCGCGGCGGTCCCGAAAATCGAACCATGCGAATGGATATTGGTACGTCCACAAGAGGGAGGTTCCAATGTAGCTGTAATCCGCATACGAATTCGAATCTCGTTCCCACGCGTACCAAGACTCTGGGGGAAGTGGATGAGTGGGTGAGCCTATGCCTAAGAGATACATCGCGGCCAGCTGGCAATACCTATCATAGCGAAATGGGATGAATCCCTCCGGTCGCCATCCGTGTGAGAGGAGCCGGCCATCGCCATTGGTCATCCAAGGAAAATCGTAGCGCCTGTAAAGTAGTGTTGCGAGCTCGGCAATTTCGTGATCCTCGCTAAAGTACTCGCGACATGTCAACGCTCCCGCTAACAACCAGATGGAATCACTCGTGGAGACTTCCGAACTTCCCCAACGCTGTCCCGTATGGATGTCGATGAAGTGGTAGAACCATCCCTTCGTCGCGAGAACCTTACCGTTCGTGTAACTGCGAAGCGCATGACGTACACGATCCTTCGCTTGCTCTCGGCTAATCCAGTTTCGCTCCGCTGCGATGCACAGTCCGGTTAGGCAGAATCCCGTGACTCCCGTACTGCCCCGTGCCTCGTCTCCCTTCTTTACATTGTCTGCCGGTTCGCTGTGAATCAAATCTCGGCAGATCCCGGTCTCAGGGTCGCTTGCATCCCAAAAGTATTGGAACGAGCGGTGAGCAAGGTCATCAAGCAAGGCGTCGTCACTGTGGCGTTTCGCAAAACAAAATCCGTGTCGGGCGGCTACGGTAATCGTCCCTGTTGCCGAACCTATAATAAAGTCGCGTCGGCCAAGCCGCATGTATTTGAAGATAACACGGAGTGCAGTATGGGAATTGGATCGACCACCCCGCTTCATTTGGTTCAGCGACTCCGCCTGGACTTCCCGGAAAATATTCGTTTCTGCAGTACAGAGCTCCTTACTACGATGGCGCCGAAAGAGCTCGCACTCACTGCAGCTAGTGCGCTCGCAGGAAATGCTGGGTCGGCGCTTTTGCTCCAAATGCGCTGGAATTGCGAAATCTGCAGGCGCGTGATGCTATGATTCGCCACTGATCGGATCGGTAGTCATGCCCATTCCCAGATCTCCGGCACGACGTACCCTCGTGTTTGCTGTCGCGCTCTTCCTTTGTTCTCCGCTCACATTCGCACAGCACCAGACCGCCAGCATCGAAGGGCGCCAATGGTGGCAGCGCGCCGTTTTCTACGAGGTCTATCCCCGCAGCTTTGCCGATAGCGATAACGACGGCATCGGCGACCTGAATGGCATCACGTCGAAACTCGACTATCTGAAGCGGCTGGGCGTGGATGCGATCTGGATCACTCCCTGTTTCCCTTCACCGCAAGTGGACTTTGGATACGATGTCGCCGACTACGAGAACATCGACCCGATGTACGGCACGCTCCAGGATTTCGACCGGCTCATTGGCGAAGCAAATAAGCGTGGGATTCGTGTGCTTCTCGACTTCGTGATGAACCACACATCGAACCAGCACAAGTGGTTCGTTGATTCCGAATCGTCGCGGGAGTCCGCTCGCCGCGATTGGTACATCTGGCGTGATGGCAACGCTTTTCGCCACCCGCCCAATAATTGGATCGCGCTATTCGGCGGCTCCGCGTGGCAGTTCGATCCGAAAACGGGACAGTATTACTACCACGCCTTCTATCCCCAGCAGCCGGACCTCAACTGGCGCAATCCCGCAGTTGGAAAAGCTATGTTTGACACGACGCGCTTCTGGTATCGACGCGGAGTTGCCGGGTTCCGATTGGACGCCGTGGACACGCTCTTCGAGGATGCCGAGCTACGCGACAATCCGATTCGCCCCGGATTGAATTCATTCGGCCAGCCGAATATGGAGCCGAAATATACGAGCAAGCTTCCCGAAGTACACGACGTTCTCCGCGACCTGCGCAAAGTCGCCGACGAGTATGATGCCGTGCTCATCGGCGAAACCTGGACCGATAACATCAACGAGTTGAAGGAATACTACGGCCAGCACGGCAATGAGCTACAAATGCCCATGGACCTGATGTTCGCCACCGTGAACAAACTCTCGGCGCCGGAATTTCGCCGGCAGATTGCAGCCATCGACGTGTCGGGTGGATGGCCGGTCTATCTCATCGGTAACCACGATGTTGTGCGCTCCTACAATCGCTACGGCGACGGCCGACACAATGACCAGATCGCCAAGCTGATGGCCACACTCTATCTCACGCTCCGCGGGAGCGCGATCATGTACTACGGCGAAGAGATCGGTATGGAGAACAACGATCCGAAAAGCAAGGACGACGTGAAAGACCCGATCGGTAAGCTTGGCTGGCCGATCATGAAGGGTCGCGACGGCGAGCGCACCCCGATGCAGTGGACCGACGGTGCGAACGGTGGATTCACCTCGGCTACACCCTGGCTACCCGTTCCCGCGAGCGCCAAAACCCACAATGTCGCATCCGAATCGAAGGACCCTGATTCGATCCTGAACTTCTATAAGCGCCTGCTCTCGCTTCGCCATACCGAAAAGGCACTTTTGGATGGTGACTACATCGCCCTGAACACGGCCGATCCCAACGTTCTCTCCTATGTTCGCCGCTACAAGGACGACGCTGTGCTCGTTGTGCTGAATATGTCGGCAACCGAGCAAAAGGTCACTTTCGACCTATCATCCCTGGGCCTTCCGTCCCCACTAGCGCAGATTGTGTTGACAAATCAACGCGAGCACCGCGTGCAACGTCCGCTGCGCTCCATCACACTCGATCCCTTCGCCGCCTATATCCTAAAAGTCAAGCAATGAGCGATACTGAGCCCGTTCGCCGACTGTCCTGCCTCAGTTGGAAATGGAGAAAGGGTTCCTCCGTTACGATAACGGAGCGAACGTATGAGGAAGGAACGGAAGCATTTCACCCCAGAAGAAAAAGTAGCCATCCTGAGGCGGCATCTTTTGGACAAGGTGCCCGTCTCGGAGCTGTGTGAAGAGCTGGGTCTGCGCCCAACTGTGTTCTACCGCTGGCAGAAGGAACTGTTCGAGAACGGAGCCGCCGCTTTTCAGTCTCAGGAGCGTCCCCACCGCCAGGTGGAGGAGAAGCAGAAGCGGATCGACGGAATTGATGGCCGAGCACATCGCGCTAAAAAAAAGTCTTGGGGAACTCTGACCGGCAATTGGGTGCAGCACGATGTGCGGGACCAAGTCGTGGATTTCGTCCGGCGCTGGTCGGAAAGGGCTGAGATCGGTGTCGGACTGTTCATCCACTGGCTGGGCGTGACCGCCAGCAAGTTCTACGACTGGCGGCAGCGGTACGGGTGCGTCAACGAGCACAACGGTTGGGTTCCCCGTGATTTCTGGCTGGAGCCGTGGGAGAAGGAAGCGATCATCGGTTTCCACCTGCAGAATCCGCTGGAAGGCTATCGGCGGCTGACCTTCATGATGCTTGACGCTGACGTTGTGGCCGTCAGTCCGGCGAGCGTTTGGCGCGTGTTGAAACAGGCCGGGTTGTTATCCCGGTGGAAAAGTAAACCGTCGCGCAAGGGAAGTGGTTTCGAGCAGCCGCTGCAACCGCATCAGCACTGGCATATCGATGTTTCCTACATCAACCTGTGCGGCCCGTTCTATTACTTGTGCAGCGTTCTGGACGGCTTCAGTCGCTTCCTCGTGCATTGGGATTTGCGCGAGTCGATGCGGGAAGCGGATGTTGAAGTAATTCTCGAACGCGCCAAGGAAAAGTATCCGGAAGCGAAGCCACGCATTATCTCGGACAATGGTCCGCAGTTCATTGCCCGTGATTTCAAGGAGTTCATTCGCATCTCGGGCATGACGCACGTCCGAACATCGCCCTACTATCCGCAATCGAACGGGAAAATCGAGCGCTGGCACAGGTCGCTTAAAAGCGAATGCATTCGGCCGGGAACGCCCCTCTCGCTAGACGATGCGCAGCGCTTGGTGCAGGGTTACGTGGAGCATTACAACAACCTCCGCCTAAACAGTGCCGTTGGCTACATCACGCCGAAGGACATGCTCGCCGGGCACCAGCAGGATATTCACAGCGAACGGGACAGGAAGTTGGCAATAGCCAGACAGCAGCGGCAACTTCGCCGGCAGCAAGCCGCATGAAAAGAAAAGCAGCCCAGTTGCATCGGGTGGAGAGGGTTACCAGGTTCTGACTAACCGCAGCT
>Ga0306923_10002819_pt1 | contig 16104 bp, 10 predicted proteins | sample sta12Can44000108_FD_203841 | JGI IMG/M metagenome (GOLD analysis project Ga0306923, IMG submission 203841) | Lab enrichment of tropical soil microbial communities from Luquillo Experimental Forest, Puerto Rico - statanox.12C.anox.44.000.108 (v2)... | ecosystem: Environmental > Terrestrial >... | reverse complement strand
CAAGCTCACTCGCGGTCTGATATCCGAGGCGCCTGCGGGCTTCCGGTCGCGACGGGGGCTGAGCTATGACGACTCGGCCCCTGTCACCCCTCACAATGCTCCTTTCCCGACATACAAGGCGCCGCGAATTCATCACGCTCAGGGGCGGCGCGGCGGCTAGCCGCTGGCGCGCGAGCGCAGCAGCCGACGATGCCGGTGATCGGGTTCTTCAGCCTCGGGCCTTCCAGCGCTCCGCATCGGCACCTCATGATAGCCTCATGTGTGCCGAGGCATTGCCAGCAACTGCTGCTGTAATGGCGAATGACACGCTGCCGGCTCGTCCACCGCGGTGAGTTCCGCACGAAACACAATTGAAACCATTTTTTGCCTTCGACGAAACCATATTCCGTTTCCGCTTTTGAACCCTCCCTCTCAGCGGGGTCACCAATGGGCGACGGGTGGCTGAGAAGGAACAGCAATGAAAAGATGCGCCCAATGTCACGGAAAACTCGGATTAGGTGTCCGCTCCCGTAATTTGTGGAACGGTCGCTGGTGGGTTCACGTTCGCTTTTGTTCGACCCGTTGCGAAGCTCGTTACGAGCTGGAGCGTTACGACGCCAGCGCGCATCGCTGGCGAACCATCCTTGCTCGCCCCAATCCGCAAAGCTGACTGCATTCGCAGATTCCGTGCGCGGGTGGTCAAGGCTGCTCCAGTGGATCGGACGTGGCAAGTTCAATAGAATGTCGGGTATGTGTAAGGCGCCGCCCATCGGGATTTGATCTCGCTCGCGTGCAGTCCGGCGCTGGTGAGCTGCGGTCCATCCCCGCTCCTTCGTTACGGGCGGCTGATAATAGGCAAGCTCGGAAAGCCTCAATGATCAGCGCTCTCGAGCTGACACGGCGCGAAACGCTCCTCCTTGGCGCGGCTGCGTTCACGTCGCCTATGGCCTGCAATGTGGAAGCAGCGCAGGACTCCGAGCGCCATGGCGTGTCGGCTTTTGGAGATCTCAAATACCTGCCCGATTTCGAGCATTTCGACTATGTCAATCCAAACGCCCCGAAAGGCGGCGTCTTTTCACATGTCGGTGCGACTCGGATTTTCAATCAGAATCTACTCACCTTCAATTCGCTCAACAGCTTCATCCTCAGGGGCGATGCCGCCCTGGGGATGGAGCTCACCTTCGCCAGCTTGATGGCGCGCGCCGAGGATGAGCCCGACGCGCTGTACGGCCTCGCTGCGCGCGCGGTGCAAATATCGTCCGATGGACTGACTTATCGTTTCCTGATGCGGCCCGGTATCACGTTCCACGATGGCAGTCCGCTCACCGCCCACGACGTCGCCTTTTCGCTGAAAATCCTCAAGGACAAGGGCCACCCGATTGCCCAGCAATCGCTGCGCGACTTCGTCGGCGCGGAGGCGGCCGATGACGCGACCGTGGTGGTGCGTTTTGCCGCGCAACGGGCGCGCGACGTGCCGCTGCTCGCGGCATCGCTACCGATTTTTTCGCGTTCCTATTACTCGAAGCGTCCGTTCGAGGAGACGACGCTCGAGGTGCCGCTCGGCAGCGGCCCTTACAAGGTCGGACGTTTCGAGCCCGGCCGCCACATCGAGTACGAGCGAGTGAAAGACTGGTGGGGTGCCGACCTGCCGGTCGCACGCGGGCAGAACAATTTCGATATTGTGCGCTATGAATATTACCGCGATCGCGAAGTTGCCTTCGAGGGGTTCACTGCCAGAAGCTATCTGTTCCGGGAGGAGTTCACGTCACGCATTTGGGCGACACGCTACGACTTTCCGGCCCTCCGCGACGGTCGCGTCAAGCGCGATGTGATTCCAGACGATACGCCGTCGGGCGCGCAGGGCTGGTTCTTCAACACGCGACGGGAGATATTCAAGGACAAGCGTCTGCGCGAGGCCTTCATCGATGCATTCGACTTCGAATGGACCAATAAGAACATCATGTACGAGTCGTATCAAAGGACGCATTCCGTGTTCCAGAATTCCGACATGATGGCGGTTGGCAAACCCTCGGCGGACGAACTTGCCCTGCTCGAATCATTCCGCGACAAGGTGTCCGATGAGGTGTTCGGAGATCCTTTCGTCCCGCCCGTTTCCGATGGATCGGGTCAGGATCGGGCGTTGCTCCGCAAGGGCAACGCGCTCTTGCAGCAAGCCGGCTTCGTCATCAAGGACGGCAAGCGGGTGACGCCGCAGGGCGAGCCGATCAGCGTCGAGTTCCTGCTCGAGGAGCCGTCGTTGCAGCCGCATCACATGCCGTTCATCAAGAATCTCAGGACGCTGGGCATCGAGGCAAACCTGCGCATTGTCGACCCCGTGCAATATCGCAAGCGGGTCGACGATTTCGACTTCGACCTCGCGGTTGAGCGGTTCAGTTTTTCGAGCACGCCGGGCGACTCGTTGCGAAACTATTTTTCCTCGCAGGCCGCCGCGATGAAGGGTTCGCAGAATCTCGCCGGCATTTCCGATCCGGTCATCGATGCGCTCATCGACGGGATCATCGCAGCCGATAGCCGCACGAGCCTGACGACGGCCTGCAGGGTGCTCGACCGGGTGATCCGCACCGGCCGCTATTGGGTTCCGCACTGGTACAAGGCCTCGCACTGGCTTGCCTACTGGGACGTGTTCGGCCGGCCCGCGGCCAAACCGCGCTACGCGCGCGGTATCCCCGAGACCTGGTGGTACGATCACGAAAAGGCGGCGAAGATCGATCAGTGAACCACGCCTGACGCGTCGAGACGCGAGATTAACCACCGCGCCGGCGATTTGTACGCGTTGAATAGCGATCTGAAATGTCGTGCACCGGCGAGCCGGACCCGCGGGGGATGGCTTTCAAGGGATTTAGATCCCTTGCGTCCGCCGCTGCCGAAGGGGCTTAGCGCACAACCTGCTGCGCAACCCGCATAACGTCGTTTTTCAGCAATCTGGGCCAGTTGCCAGGTTGCTGATCCGCATGTTCCCCAATGCAGGTTCTTAAGGGTGGCATGGCCGGTGCCCGGAAGTGTTATGGCCTGTGGCCGGAGTGTTATCGCCTGTGCCCGGAAGTGTTAAGATCGTTGGAAGCCACGATAACGCGTGTTTTCAGCGGTTTTTTGCGAATTCGCTGCTCTGCCGTGAGCGCAAGTGTGAACCAGTTCACACTCGTATCGGAAAAAGCTCGGTACGATCCGAATCCGAGGCTGCAACAGACGACGGATATTGCAGCCAACCGCGGGAGGGGAACCATGCCCGCCAGCAATAAGATCATAATTTGTGCAGCGTTGACGACGGGGCTTCTGCTCCAAGGCTCACGGTGCTTTGGGGAGGACCACACGAAACTCGCTGGCACCTGGAAACTGGTCGCGTTCATGACCGAGGATATCGACAACAAGGTGCGAGAAAACGTGTGCGACGAGCAGGCGGAGGGCTATCTTACATTTACGGCTGCTGGTCGCGTGTTCGGATTCGCGACCACGAAAGGCGGCGAACCGTTGGCGAGCACACCGCAGAGCTACGATGCATCCCGGCCAATCATTTCCTATTCGGGCAACTATCGCGTCGAGGAGAGCGATCTCGCCGCAAAGGTCGATTTAGCCTGGGATGACGGATGGCCGCGCACCGAGGAGCTGCATCACTACCGTTTGGACGGCGACAAGCGGCTCGTAGAAACGACCCACGTCCGTTATCCGAATGCGTTCGGGAGTAGAATGATCAGCATTCTGGTTTGGGAGCGCGAATAAGAAAAATTAAGAACAATTAAGGACTGCCCCAAGGATTTGCCGGTCACCCCGCGGCACACTGAGCTTGCGGCAGACCGACTGCTTCGGTCAGGTCGGCTGGTTGTGGTCACTCCCCGGGCGGGCGGGAGGAAGGCCCATGTCCGACATCAAGCGGCGTGAGTTCATGATCCTTCTGGGCGGCGCGGCGGTCGCGTGGCCGCTTGCGGCGCGCGCACAGCAGCCTGATCGCGTGCGGCGGGTGGGCGTATTGATGGGAATCGCGGATGACCCGGAAGGACAGGCGCGGGTCATGGTTTTCAAGCAGGCCCTTCACGCCCTGGGCTGGACAGAGGGCCGCAATGTCCAGTTCATCTATCGTTGGAGTGCGGGGGACGTCGTGCATGCGCGCCAGTTCGCCAAAGAGTTGCTCGATTTGCGGTCGGACGTGATCCTGGCAAATACGACGCCCATCGCCGTCGCGGTCAGGGATGCCACCCGCACGACGCCCACGGTGTTTGTCCAGGTCAGCGACCCGGTCACCGCCGGCGTGGTCCAAAGCTTGGCGCGACCAGGCGGCAATCTCACCGGTTTCACCAATTTCGAGCCTTCGATTGCCAGCAAGTGGCTTGAACTGCTGAAACTTGTCGCTCCGAACATCTCGCGCGCCGCGTATCTCTTCAACCCAGACACGGCGCCGCTCTTTTACGCGCGGGCAGTCGAGACCGCCGCGCCGGTGTTGTCGGTAAAGCCGTCTGCCGCGGCGGTTCACAACGCGGACGAGATGGAACGCGCGATCGAGCAGTTTGCGCGCGCATCCGATGGCGCGCTCCTCGTGCTGCCGGACCTGTTCACCGCGACGAACCGTCGATCGATCGTCGCGCTCGCCGCCCGGCACCGCCTGCCGGCGGTCTATCCGGCCCGCTACTTCGCCGCCAGCGGCGGCCTGATGTCCTATGGGATTGAGCTGCTCGAGACATACCGGCAGGCAGCATCCTATGTCGATCGCATCCTCAAGGGCGAAAGGCCCAACGACTTGCCAGTCCAGCAGCCGACCAAGTTCGAGTTTGTGATCAACCTCAAGACGGCCAAGGCGCTCGGGCTCACGCTGCCGCCTCAATTGCTCGCCAGCGCCGACGAGGTGATCGAGTGATGTGAGGGAGGTTCAAAAATGAAACTTCCCCGCCGAAATTTTCTGCATCTGGCCGCCGGCGCTGCCGCGCTACCGGCCATACCGCGCTTCGCGTGGGCACAAAGCTATCCGACGCGGCCGGTGCGCATCATCGTCGGCTTTCCTCCCGGTAGTGGGCCTGACATCGCCGCCCGCCTGATGGGTCAATGGCTGTCGGAGCGGCTCGGTCAGCAAGTCGTCGTCGAGGACCGGCCGGGCGCCGCCGGCACTATCGCGACCGAGGCGCTCGTGCACGCGGCCCCGGATGGCTACTCTCTCCTCTGTGCCACTGCGGCGAACGCGATAAACGCCGCGCTCTACCAAAATCTCAAATTCGATTTCATCCGCGACATCGCGCCCGTCGCAAGCATTGGCAATATCCCGTTTGTCATGGCAGTCAATCCATTGCTTTCGGCCAAAAGTGTTCCTGAGTTCATTGGCTACGCCAAAACCAACCCGAGCAAGATCAACATGGCATCGGCCGGGACTGGAAGCTTGTCCCATGTATCCGGTGCGCTATTCAAGGTGATGGCCGGCGTCGACTTGAATCACGTGCCGTATCGGATCAGTTTCATGCCCGATCTGCTCAGCGGGCAGGTGCAAGTCGCGTTCACAACAATAACGCTATCAATCGAGTATATCCGAGCCGGAAAGCTGCGCGCTCTAGCGGTCACCTCCGCCACGCGCTCCACGGCGCTGCCGGACATCCCAACAGTGAGCGAGTTCGTACCGGGCTACGACGCGACTGGATGGTACGGCGTTGGTGCGCCTAAGAGAACCCCAGCCGACATTGTTGACAAGCTCAACAGAGAGGTCAATGCGGGCCTTGCCGACAGGAAGCTAAAGGCGCGACTTGCTGATGTGGGCGTTGAGCCGACGCCGATGGCACCTGCCGAATTCGGCAAGCTCATCGCCGACGACACCGAGAAGTGGGGCAAGGTGATCAAAGCAGCCAACATCAAGCCGGAGTGATCCGGCCGATATTCCATAACAGTCCCGTTCGGCGAAAATGACGGCTCATGGCACCTCTGAAACATCACGACATAATCCGGCTAAGAGGCACCGGTTCGAGAAAGCGGACATGGGACTGGCTTAGCGGTCGTGCAGGCGGACATCTCTGCAACACGCGGGAAAAAAAAGCGCATTTTTGTGATCGCCATCACATCGCGCGCGCAACGACGGGCCTAGTCCCGAAGCCGTCGACCGGTACCGCGTGTGCGGTGCTCATCTTCGATGGTTTCTTCCGAACTCAGCCCCGCCAACGCGGGGCTTCTTTGCGTCTTACGTCATCGATCGGGAGCATTCCGGAAGACCTGGATACCATCCAACCCTATGGTTGGGTGGGTGGGGATAGTGGGGGATGATTCATGAATAACGTACTGAGCCTGCAGCTTGCACGTGAGCGTGCTTGGCAAGCCAGAGGCCGTTTGAATGGAAATGCCTTCAAGAGACCAAGTCTGCCACCGCGGAACTCTGAAATCACGGGGCTTGATGGGCGGAGATTGCATGAGCGGCTCGAAGCCGAGAATGCACAGCTTCGACGCCGTGTGGTGGACCTCGTGCTCCAGATTCAAGCACTGCGCGATGGCGCCGGAACACTAAGGGCGTATGATGCGGCACGCCATCGACGGGACGTGCCATGAAAGGCATTGCCGAATGGCTAGCATCGATCGGCCTGAGTGAGTACGCCCAACGGTTCGCCGACAACGGCATTGACCTCTCGGTCATCCGCGATCTGACGGAGCAAGACCTCAAGGATCTCGGCGTTCTGCTTGGGCATCGCCGCAAGATTCTGCGCGCGATCGCGGAGCTTGATGGGGTCGCTCCTGCACCGATTGAAACAGCGACCGAACCGGTGGCGCGTGACGAAGCCGAGCGCCGTCACCTCACCGTGATGATCTGCGATTTGGTGGGCTCGACTGCCCTATCGGCCCGACTCGATCCGGAAGACATGAACGCCGTGATCGATGCCTATCACGCCGCCTGCGCCCGCATCATGCTCACCTATGACGGCTTCATCGCCGAATTCCGGGGTGACGGGATATTGGCCTATTTCGGCTATCCCCGCGCGCACGAAGACGATGCCGAGCGAACCGTGCGGGCGGGGCTAGATATCATTGCCGCCGTTGCGCGGCTCGAGACGCACGCCGCGGAACCGCTCGCGGTCCGGATTGGCATCGCGACCGGCTTGGTGGTGGTCGGTGACCTTAGCGGCGAGGGTGCGCTGCGGCAGCATGCTCTGGTCGGCGAAACGCCGAACCTTGCAGCTCGCCTTCAGACCTTGGCCGAGCCCGGGACAATCGTCGTTGCCGCCTCCACGCGCCGCTTGCTCGGAGATCTGTTCCGTCTGCGCGACCTCGGCCAGCACGAGGTCAAGGGCATTGCCGCGCCGGTGGCGGCGTGGGTGGTCGAAGGCGTGTCGGCTTCCGAGAGTCGCTTCGAGGCGATCCGCGTGGCGGGTCTGACCGATCTCATCGGCCGCGAGGACGAACTCGACTTCCTGCTGGAGCGCCAACGGCTGGCCTGGAAGGGCGAAGGGCAGATCGTGCTGATCTCCGGCGAGCCGGGGATCGGCAAGTCCCGCCTTGTGGCGGCTCTCGCCGAGCGCATCGCCGGCGAGCCGCACACGCGCCTGCGTTATCAATGCTCGCCCTACGACACCAACAGCGCGCTTCGTCCGTTCATCGCCCAGTTGGAGCGGGCCGCCGGGTTCAAGGCCGACGATACGTCCGAGCAACGCCTTGATAAGTTGGAAGGGCTCCTCGCCATGGGCGCATCGCAGGTCCAAGCTGTAGCGCCGCTTTTTGCCGCGCTGCTGTCGATCCCGTTCGGCGAGCGCTATCCGCCGCTTGCGCTGAGCCCCACGCAGCAGCGCCGCCGCACGCTGGCGGCCCTGCTCGATCAATTCGAGGGTCTCGCCCGCCGGCAACCGATCCTGCTCTCATTCGAGGACCTGCAGTGGGCGGACGCCACCTCGCTCGAGCTCCTCGATCTGACGGTCGAGCGGATGCGCCAACTCGCGGTCCTTGCACTGTTCACCTTCCGACCGGAGTTCGAGCCGCCCTGGGTTGGTCTTCCCAACGTCAGCACCTTGACGCTCGGTCGCCTGGATGGCCACGACGTTGAGGGCATGGTCGCGCGGGTGACCGGCGGACGCGTGCTGCCCGCCGAAGTGATGAAACAGATCGTCGCCAAGACCGACGGCAACCCGCTGTTCGTCGAGGAACTCACCAAGGCGGTGCTGGAGGCGGGCATCCTGGTCGAGGACCCCGAGGGCTATCGGCTTGAAGGGCCGCTGCCGCCGCTCGCCATTCCGGACACGCTTCAAGACTCTCTGATGGCGCGGCTCGACCGCCTGGCGCCGGTGAGGGAGATCGCTCAAATCGGCGCCGCCATCGGGCGTGAGTTCTCCTATTCCTTGCTGCGCGCGGTGGTTGGACGCGACGAAAGCGCATTGAAGCACGGACTGGCCCAACTCGAGCAGGCTGGGCTCGTGTTCCGCCGGGGCGAGCCGGAGGAAGCCGTTTACAGCTTCAAGCACGCGCTGGTGCGGGATGCGGCCTATGAGAGCCTGCTCAAGAGCCGCCGGCAGCAATTGCACGGCAAGATTGCGCGCACACTTGAGGAGAGGTTTGCCGACGTCGTGGCGAACCAGCCGGAAATCGCGGCGCACCATTTCACAGAAGCCGGCCTTGTTGAGCCCGCCATCGATCACTGGCTTAAGGCTGGACAGCATGCAGCCCGACGCTCGGCCAATGCCGAGGCGCTGAACCATCTTGCTCGTGGTTTGGACCTCCTTCCCAATATCGACGACCCGATGCTACGCAACAAGTCGGAGTTGCTGCTTCAAACGTCGCTTGGCCACTCCCTCCGGTCGATTAAGGGCTGGAGCATTGACAGTGTGAAGCATGCGTATACGCGAGCGCTGCAGCTGTGCAAAGAAAGCGGGTTTGACGAACACACCTTGCCTGCGGTGTTTGGTTTATGGACCTGGAATTTCCTTCGTGGAGCGCTGGGTGAAGCTCAAACCCTTGCCGAACATTTGGTGAATACAGCCGAGAATGCAGATGGCTCGGTTTTCAAGGTTCTTGCCCACGAAGCTCTAGGGTTCACCTTATTTGCCCGCGGGAAATTTGCCGCTGCCCATGCGGCGCTCGAACGCAGCATGAGCATGTGCGAAGACAGCAAGGCCGCGGCGTATCTCGACCTGTCGGCGCAAGACCCGCGAGTTCATGTAAGGCTATACGACGGCATGGCACTCTGGTTTCTCGGCTATCCTGATCAGGCGCTGCGGATTTGCACTGAGGCGCGCGGTTATGCAGATACATCTCAACATCCGTTCAGCGAGGCAATGGCACGAACGATAAGCCTCCGCGTGCATCAGTTTCGCGGTGAGGCTACCGTTGTCGCAGGCCAGGCCGACGCGGCAATCGCACTCTGCGAAGAGCGTGGGTTCGTGCACTATCTGGCCATGGCTCTGATTTTGCGCGGATGGGCAACTGCCCAGCAAGGCGAGTTTGAGAAAGGTATTGCCGAGATTCAGGCAGGTTTGGAAAAAGAACGGGCCACCGACGCCTTATTGTTTGAGTCGTACACTTTGGGGTTACTGGCGGACGTTTGCATAAAGAACGAACGCTACGCGCAAACGTTCGACCTTTTGCACCAAGCGCAATTGCGACTCGATGAAGAGAACTCCGAGCGCTTTTATGCGGCTGAAATATATCGTTTGCTTGGAGAAACACATCTGCGATCAAATCGAGATCTGGATCAGGCGGAGCGTTGTTTTTGCAAGGGCCTTGAGATCTCGCGCGAACAGAAAGCCAAATCTTTCGAACTTAGACTTTGCGTGAGTATTTATGACCTGTACGAGCTGAGAGGCAACGCCGACGCGTATCGCCCGCAACTTGGCGAGATCTACGGATCTTTTCGCGAGGGTTTTGACACCACGGATCTCGTCAGAGCCAAAGCCAGGTTGACAAATGCTTGATTAGGATAGTTTCCTCAGGTCGTTTTCAGGCAGGGAAGTCTCCCAATCCCCTTGCAAAAATGTCACCGCGATTAGCTTTCAAAACTTGCTCTTTTTTTGCCGAGGCGTATGGCGCGCTAGGTTCTGACTCGCGAACGCAAATATGCCACCCGTCTCGCTCCCGATGCTTGCGGCCGGGGCTTTCCTTTTTTATGCGCGCCGTGGTCGAAAGCGAGTGGCCAGAAACTGGCGCATGAGCTGCCGTCGAAGCAGAGTTCACATGCCGAATCCCAGGGAATCTCCTGCGGAACCGTCCGGCCCGTCTATGCGTTGTGAGTGTGAGTAGTGATGGGCAAGCGAAATGGTGGCGTTGTCAGACCTGGCCTGCAAGCAGTGCGGCGGGAGGATGGAAATAGTGGCTGATATTTCTCCTTGGGGCCGCGAGCCGGGCCTTCGCGCGTTCGTGTGCTCTGAGTGCGGCACAGTAGAGAGTGTCCTGATTTACCCCGATCATCATTTCGGGCCGAAGGACCCAACCTACAATGGGAAACGGTGTTGAATTCCGCATTATGCCCAATGGCGAAGATGGCCACTGGTATTGGGAAGTCATCAAGAACGGCCGCGAGGTTGTTGCGCGCGGCGTTACCGAGACGGAGCCCGCTGCCTGTGAACAGGCGAATGAAGCGGCACGAAAAATGGAATTGATTGCATAACAGGAACTTCCGGCGTGCAAGAGAAGGGGGTATCTGAGCCATGCCTACGACAATCTTGATATGCGGCAGTCCTGCGGATGGCTTCCAAATCGTCGGCTTGTTCGCCGATGGCGGCGATGCTGAATCCTACGCCGAAGATCATAGCCTCAGAGACTGGTGGATTGCCGAGCTAACGTCACCGGAAGCGTTCGCAGATAGCCAGCGGCGACGGTTTCGAGCATCGCGCGCTCTCTTATAACTGACCTTGAAAAATTCGACCTGACGACCGCCGCTCGAAGCCCGGATCGCGAGCTACCCGGTCCCTTTCATCAACCGACGACATCAATCACATCGATTAGCGCACCCAGGGCGTGGCCGCCGCGCCGGACGGCGTAAAAAGCCCCAGCCGTTCAGGGCCGGGGCAAGTTGGCAGAGCGGATCGAAGTTAGAATTCGGTCCTTCCCGCTCTGCATCGCGTAGGGCGACACTCCTTGGTTGCTTTGCCCACGTCCTTGGGTCTTGTTTATCTGCGCCAAAGATTTGTTCCGCATGACGACAGTGCGGGCACCAAGGTCCTCGGCAAAGTCCATCCATTTCCCGGCAACGACTTCTCCTCGTTCCTGCTGCAGGCGAAGGCGTCAAAGTGAAATTATCGGGCTCGCGAACGCTGGCGGCGACACCATCAACTCCATCAAGCAGGCATCCGAATTCGGCATCGTGCAGGGGGCCAGAAGCTGGCTGGGCTGTTGATCTTCATCACGGATATCCATGCACTCGGGCTCAAAACCGCGCCCTTTTTCAACAGCCGCAGCGAGCATTTGGCTGCATTTTCGGCTACGTAACGAATTTATTAGTTGACTACGATATGACGCTACGCTATAAGCTTCTCCAGCCTCGCTCATCGAGGGGCGTCTTCTAGAGACGATCCTGAAGGCGGAGCGAGGCGTGGCGTCCTGCGGCGGCGGCTTGTAACCGCTTGCCCCGGGAGGCCCGGGAAGTCGCCCGCCGGGCACTACGACCCGGCTGCGAGGAGCTCGCTGCACGGATCCGGGTCATGCCGGAGCCGGAAGCGCGGCCCCGGGTGAAAAACCGCCACGGTGGAGCGCCGAGAGGCGAGCGTCCCCCGTCATGGGACGCAAGGCGCCTCGCTAGGCGCCTGGCGTGCCGCGTCATAAGCGCGTTCACGCGCGTCTTGTGACGCGCCGAGGGCACGCCCAACGGGTGCTCAGCGCAGCACCCGAACGACTCTCGGCGCTCCGCCCACCCCTCGATTCGGGGTGAGCGAAGCAAAGTTGCAAACCCCGGACGCAAAAGTGCGTCGCGGGAACGAGATGGGCTGTTTGACATCGTGAGATAGGACCACAAGGCGCGCGCCGGCCGCTGGCGCGTTTTGGCCAAACGAAGCCACGGGAAGAAGAACCAACCTGCGGCTGTGGGAAACGATCGTCGGCTCCGTTCTATTGTTTCCGATTGTTATTTACAATGGATGGCGCAACTCCAACGTGTCGGCCGTCAGCGCGCGGGGGGCCGACATCCCGCATCCCCGACTTCCCGCATGCTTGGGCGGCGTTGGCCTATGCGCGCAGCGGCATCACGGCGCCAACCTTATCTGTGCCAACTTCGCGATGGCCGGCCCATGGCACCGAGGCGATAATGCATGGGCTGCGCGCGGGCACGCGACGTGTCATGCAATCAGGGACGAACCATGGGCATCAGAAGTCGAGGGATTAACCCGCGCGTGAACGTCTTGGGCGCGATGCTCGCGCTGCTGGCCGCGACCGGCATGGCGTCGGCGCAAAATTTTCCGAGCCGGCCGCTCACGCTCGTCGTGCCGTTCGCCGCCGGCGGCCCCAGCGACGTCGCCGGTCGCATCCTGGCCCAAGGGCTCAGCGATGTGCTCGGCCAGCAGGTGGTGGTGGAGAATCCGAGCGGGGCGGGCGGCACGGTCGGTTCGCTGCGCGTCGCCAAGGCGCCGCCCGACGGATACCAGTTCGTGATCGGCAACAGCGGCACCCACGCCTGGAGCCAGGCGCTCTACAAGAAGCCGCCCTATGACACGATTGCCGACTTCACCGCGCTCGGTCTCGTCGTCGAGTCGCCGCGCGTGTTGATCACGCCGAAGACGTTTCCGGCGAATTCGCTGCCCGAGTTCATCGCTTACGTGAAGGCGAACCAGGCGACGGTCAAATTCGGCTCCGCCGGCGCCGGCTCGGCTTCGCACGTGAGCTGCATTCTTTTCAACGCGGCCCTGGGGGTCGAGGTCACCCACATTCCCTATCGCGGCTTGGGGCCTGCGATGCAGGACCTGATGGCCGGCCGCATCGACTACGTCTGTGATTCGGTGTCGACGTCGCTGCCGCAGCTCGAGAGCAATTCCATCAAGGCCATCGCCAGCACGGGGTCGCGGCGCCCGGTCGTCCTGCCGAATGTCGCGACCGCGCGCGAGCAGGGCCTCGATTTCGAAATCAGCACCTGGCAGGGCCTGTTCTTGCCCAAAGGCACGCCGGAGCCGATCGTGCGCCGGCTCAATCAGGCCATGGGCGAGGCGCTGGACACCCCCTACGTCCGCGAGCGCTTCGAAGGCCTCGGCGAGGAGATCGCGCCGCCGGAGCGCAGGAGCCCGGACTATTTTGCCAAGTTCGTCGCCGGCGAGATCGCGCGCTGGAGCCCCCCGATCAAGGCGAGCGGCGTGTCGGCGGATTGAGCATCCGTTCGCACGAACACGCTCTTCCGCTCGTCCCCGCGAAAGCGGGGACCCAGCGACGCAAGCGTCTCGGGGACCCCGTTGCGGCGACCCAGCGCGTGGCCCTGGATTCCCGCTTTCGCGGGAATGAGCGGAGTTCTGGTGCGCGGTTGAGCGTGTCTCAAGCTCGCGTTCAAGTGGGAGAGGGCACCATAACGTCGAGCCGCCGCATGCTCGTCACGTCGCTGCCGCTGGCGCGGATGCGCGCGATCGCCTGCGCGGTCGGCTCGAACGCGACCGCCATGTGGAAGGCATTGGCGTGAACGAGCGATGCCTCATCGCGCACGATGGCCACGTGGCGCCGCCAGAACACGAGATCGCCCCGCCGCAGTTCGGAGGGAGAGATCGCGAGCGCTCGGCCGAGCGCCTTTTCCTGCACGGCGCTGTCGCGCGGGCAGGCAACGCCGCACGCGCCGAGCGCGACCTGCAGCAGGCCTGAACAGTCGAGGCCGAGCGACGTCTTGCCGCCCCACAGATAGGGCGCTCCCAAGAAGCGCTCGGCGACCGCGACGAAGTCGCTTTCATGGCTGTCGATGGAAACGAGATGCCGTGCCGGTACGTAGCCGCCGGCGGCGGTGACCGCGAACGGCGCCTCGATCCGTGCGACGGCGAGCCGGCATCCGAGCGCGAGCCCCTCGAGCGGCGGCAGCTTGATCGACGGTCCCGGGAACACCAGCGTGCGCAGCGCCGCGACCTTGTGGGTGGGCGCGGGACCGGGAGCGCGCAGCGCGCTCGCGGGCAAGAAACCCGCATAGCCGTCGGCCTCGAGCTTGCCCCGCGCCCAGCCTTCCTCGATCTCGTACACGGTCACGCGCTCGCCCTTGAGCGCCTCGGTGTCGAGCGGCGCATCGGGGGAGGGCGCATGGCGCAGCGGCGCCGTCGGCTCGGCGACTTCGTAAACTTGGCCCTCAGCCATAGCGCGACACCAAGAGCGCGTAGAGCGCGCGCGCCGCTTGGCACTCGGCGCCCTCGGGCCGCCCGGGCTTGGTGGTCTGGTTCCAGGCGTAGATGTCGCAATGCAGCCACGCCTTGGCCGCCGCGACGAACCGGCGCAAGAACAACGCGGCGGTGATCGAGCCGCCGAAATTGCCGGAGGCGACGTTGTTGACGTCCGCCACCTTGGACTCGAGCAGCGCGTCGTAGGGCCGCCACAGCGGCATGCGCCACAGCGGATCGTGCTCGCTCTTGGCGCAGTCGGCCAACGCGGCCGCGAGCGCATCATCGTCGGTGTAGAACGGTGGGATCTCGGTTCCCAGCGCGACGCGCGCGGCGCCGGTCAGCGTCGCCATGTCCGCGATCAGGTCCGGCGCATCCTCGTCGGCGAGCGCGATCGCATCGGCGAGGATCAGGCGGCCCTCGGCGTCGGTGTTGCCGATCTCCACGGTGAGGCCTTTGCGCGAACGATAGACGTCGCGCGGGCGAAAGGCCGCGCCCGAGATCGCGTTCTCGACCGCGGGAATGAGCACGCGCAGCCGCAGCTTCATCCCGCGGTCCATCACCATGTGCGCCAGCGCCAGCATCGCGGCCGCCCCGCCCATGTCCTTCTTCATGTTGAGCATGCCGCTCTCGGGCTTGATGTCGAGGCCGCCCGAATCGAAGCACACGCCCTTGCCGACGAGCGCGACCTTGGGATCGCCCGGATCGCCCCAGGTGAGATCGATGAGGCGCGGGGGGCGGGCGGCGGCGCGGCCGACCGCGTGAATGAGCGGAAAATTCTCCTTGAGGAGGTCGTCGCCGACGACCGCGCGCACCTCGGCGCCGTGGCGCGCTGCGAGCGTGCGCGCCGCCGCTTCGAGCTCGGCCGGCCCGAGGTCGTTCGCCGGGGTGTTGATAAGATCGCGCGCGAGGGTGACGCCGTCGACGATGCGGGAGAGATCTTCCCCGTCGACGTTGCCGGGCAGCTCGAGCTTCACCTCTTTTCCGTCCTGCTTGCGGTAGCGGGTGAAGCGGTATGAGCCGAGCGCGAAGGCGAGCGCCGCGAGTCTTGAGTCGTGCGGGGCATTGGCGAAGCGATAGGCGCCCGCCGGCAGCAAGGGCGCGAGCGCACCCGGCCAAAACAAATCCTTGCTCGCATCGTCCTCGCCCTCGAGCGCGAACAGCACGCCGGCAAGCGCCCCGTCGGCCCCCGGCAGGAGGAGGTAACGGCCGGCCTTGGGTTCGAAGCCGGAGGCATCCGCGAAGGCACGCGCGCGCGCATCGAGCCGCTCGCGCAGGCCGCGCCACGTGGCCGCGTTAACGAAGGTTACCGGGACCGTCGTGGCGGAGTGGCCTCGTGGAAGAAAGACCGGATGCATCGGAGGGCCGTCCCTGAATGCGCCCTGCTAGCACGCAGCGCGGCGGCGGTGAAGGCAAGCGGGGAGAGGGAGCGCCCTTGAGTCCGTGGCGCCGTTAACACTCCTTAACGCGGCGATTAACGTCTCGTTAAGGTTAACGCTTTATTGCCGGAACCCGTCTGGGGGCCCGACGGGGGCCGTAATGATCAGCTCGATCCGTTCCAAAGCGTTCGCAGGGGTTGAGCGCTTCGCGCCGATCGTGCTTGCCGCGGCGCTGGCGGCCGCGCTTGCCGGTTGCAAGACGACGCAACCGACGGAGACGGCCGCTTCGCTCGGCGTTGCCGCGGCGGGCGCCGTCGCCGATCGGCGCTCCGCGCTGACGTGGGCCGAACGCTACCGCGCCAACCCGACCGATCCCGAAGCGGTGGTCCGCTATGCCCGGGCGCTGCGTGCCTATGGCCAGCGCGCGCAGGCGGTTGCCGTGCTCGAACAGGCCTCGATCCAGCACCCGAAGCATCGCGGCGTGCTCGCCGCCTACGGGCGCGCGCTTGCCGACGTCGGCAATT
>Ga0306923_10002818_pt1 | contig 16105 bp, 14 predicted proteins | sample sta12Can44000108_FD_203841 | JGI IMG/M metagenome (GOLD analysis project Ga0306923, IMG submission 203841) | Lab enrichment of tropical soil microbial communities from Luquillo Experimental Forest, Puerto Rico - statanox.12C.anox.44.000.108 (v2)... | ecosystem: Environmental > Terrestrial >... | reverse complement strand
ATGCAATCCCTGCTGGCCCGCCTGGAGGTCGTCTTGGGACGTTCCGTCGCCCGCGTTGGCCTGTCGGCGACCCTCGGCGATCTCGGCTTGGCTGCGGAATGCCTGCGTCCGGGGGTGGGCTCGACCGTCAAGCTTCTGGCAAGCACGGCAGATGGGCGTGAGTTGCGGGTGCAGGTGCGGGGCTATTTGACACCCAGTGAGAAGGTTGCGAAGGACAAGGAGCCGCCCAGCGCCCGGCACGACATCGCCGCTCATCTGTTCGACAAGCTGAGGGGCAGCCATAACCTGATCTTCGCCGGTTCCCGGCAATACGTCGAACTCTATGCCGACACGCTCCGCGAACTCTGTGAGGGCAAGGGGCTGCCGAACGAATTCTTTCCCCACCATGGAAGCTTATCGCGCGAGCTGCGGGAATCGGTCGAGACCCGCCTCAAGGACGGTTCTGTGCCCACAAACGCCGTGTGCACCACCACACTGGAATTGGGCATCGACATTGGCGACGTGGAAAGCGTAGCCCAGATTGGCGCTCCCCGATCCATCGCCGCGTTGCGGCAGCGTCTTGGCCGCTCTGGACGGCGGGTTGGCAGGCCAGCCATCCTGCGAATCTATGTTGCAGAGAACGAAGTCACAGCACGCACCCACCCCCTCGACACCTTAAGACTCCAGACGGTGCAATCGGTGGCGGCGATCCGATTGCTGGTGGATGGGTGGTGCGAGCCGCCGTTGCCGTTCTCTCTGCACCTCTCGACGCTGGCCCAACAAGTGCTGGCCTTGATCGCCCAGTACGGCGGTATAAAACCAGCACGCGCCTTTGCCGTCCTGTGCCAGTCGGGACCATTCCGTAAGGTCGAACCCTCGGTGTTCGCCGACCTCCTGCGCAGCCTGGGCAGCTTCGATAATCGACTGATCGAGCAAGCTCCGGACGGAACCCTGATGCTGGGGGAAACGGGTGAGCGCCTAGTCGAACACTATAATTTCTATTCCGTGTTTGAGACACCTGAGGAATTCCGGGTCATTTCAGGCAACAGGCAACTCGGCATGCTGCCGATCGATTCGCCTCTCGCGCCCGAGATGATGATTGTCTTCGCCGGCCGGCGTTGGGTCGTTTTGGCGGTGCATACGGCGGAGAAGGTGCTTGAGGTCGCCCCGGCTCCGGGTGGCGTCCCGCCCATGTTCGCCGGTGGCGAGGCCGGGGAGGTTCACGACCGGCTTGCCTCGGAGATATTGGAAGTCTATCGCGGGACTGACCTCCCGCCCTTCCTGGACGCCAATGGCAAAGCACTGCTGAAGGAGGGGCGTGAGGCTTGGCGTCGCATGGGTCTGGATCAGTCGCGCATTCTGGCCCACGGGAACGACATTCTGCTGTTCCCCTGGGCCGGGTCACGCCGACGCAACAGCCTGTTCCTGGCATTACGCTCCCTCGGCCTCGAGGCCTCGGTCTGGGATCTTGCCCTGGAGGTGACCGCCGACAGGTCGACTGTCGAGACGGCATTGGTGCATCTGGCCTCTCATCCGCCACCGAATCCGATGGACTTGGCACGTGCCGTGGAGACCAAGCAGGTAGACAAATACGATCAGTACCTGGATGAGGAACTGCTGTGCCGGACCTGGGCCGCCGCGCGCATCGATGCGGAGGCTGTGCCCGGCCTCGCGGCCGAATTGCTGAACCAGTAAAGGGGGGCTTCGTCATGACGGAACTCGACACAATCATCGCCACCCTGGAGCAACGGGGCGAACGCGCGATCCCGGCACCTCCGGCCCCCGCTTCATTCTCTGTCCATATCGGTGAACACGAGGAAGGTGGGACCTTCGAAGCGGGGAACGAAGTACTCGATGTGGTTGGCCTCGCCCTGGGGATCACCTACGTTGACAGTCGCGGCGAAGAATCACGTCGGCGAATTACGGTTCGATCTCTGAGCGAGCGCAATGGCGTGCTCATGTTGAACGCTTATTGCCACGAACGGGACGCTGTTCGCCAATTTCGCGTCGACAGGATGGAGGAAATCGCCGTGCTCAGCACTGGAGAAGTCATCGAGGACGCCGCGGAATTCTTTGCAAGCCTGTCTGGCCGCGACCACACCGCAGAAGTCATCGCCGGATGCCGCCATGCCTTACAGGTGCTAGCCTTTTTGGCCCGCTGCGACGGTCATTTGCATCCAGCCGAACAGGATCAAATCGTGGAGTTCGTTATCAACACGGCTCCGCGCCCCCTGGAGGTCGATGAACAGAGGGTGCGACAGCACGTGTCTGCCCTTTACCCTGACAAAATCACCTATTTGCAATCCCTGAAAGCAATCCGCTTCTCTGGCGGCGAACAGATGCGGCAACTCAGCCGCGCTATCCGCAAGGTGCTCGACGCCGATGGTGTTTTGGACGGGCGCGAGTTCGAGTGTGCACTGGAGGCGCAGGCTGAGTTGCCAAAATATTAGCGATAGGGGGCTTCGCCGAAAAGCCTGTTGAAAAAACTTAGCCGCGAAAGTTTTACAGCTTTAGCTCTAGCGCCATTAGGCGCGATAGGTTGAAACGCCAGTGGCGCGATGGGGTGATCTCTAATGGACGGGGAACATAACGATCAGGAAAAGGACTCCGCCAATGGAGCCAATAATCAGTCCGCCGACAATCATGCTTCCGGCTGTCATGGCGTAACGGAAAAACGAAACATCATCGCCAGATCTATTCACCGCATAGCATGTGCCCTTTGCAAATATTACAAGCCCGCTGACAAAAAGCCCACATGCTATGAGCGCATAAACGCTATCGCTGTCTGCGTTACTGCGGTCATTGTGTTTGGCTATACTGTCGTCGCTGCGTACCAGGCTTGTTTGACGCGGGAGACATTGATTGCAACTCGTGCCATCAATCTCTCTCAACAGCGGCCATGGGTTCGAATTGTTGAGGCTGGTCTCCCGGACACCGGGGTCGATGAAACTAGCCGAATCCCCTATATATTTCCTGCCAAGGCGGAAAATTTCGGAAATATTCCAGCCGTAGACGTTGTTCCCCTGGGATATTCCGTCATTCCCATTACTGGCTATTGGGAGAAAAAAAGACTCCCTCCAGTTCTCTATAAGAACGCACAAAAGATTTGCGCAAAAGATATGAGGCACACACTCTTTGACAGAAGAGACGAGAGGATGACCATGTTCCCTGTAAACGGGGACAGGGTGCCTGCGCTCTCCATGCCTTTCAAAGATATCGAAGTTAGCATCGATAACTTCATTAATGGCAACACGTCCATTGATAATATGCGGAAGCATGGCACAAATGAGGCTGCCATAACATTCTTTGTCGGCTATAGATCCAGCATCGACGGCGAAATCCACTGCACAGCTGAGGCGTTCTTTTTCAAAAGCACAAAAGACGTTCTTTTCACCGCTGAAGACATTCTCGGCAAAAATAGGTTTTGCTATCCATATCGCACGGATATCGAGATCGATCCCCGCCCGATAGGCATCGGCTTTGCCGATTAATGAAAGCATGCTTACGACCAAAAGGGCGTGAAGGCGTGATAGGTTCATGGTTCACCTACCCGCCAAAAGGTAGGTGATAGGCGACGGGAAGCGCCGGGCCGCCGTGGTGGCGAGTACCACATAGTGCCGGGATAACGTGCCAAAAGAGTTGGCAGGCCCGCTCCACTGCCAACCAGCCTTTCGATCCGGGCCAAAGGCCAGAATTGCTGTTCTGTTCAGGATTAAGGTGGTTCTGTGTGCGGCATATTGCCGCCAAATGAAGATCGGTGCGCTCCGATCGTCCGGATGGTTGGTGAAACCGACAATCAGTCGCTTTCGGCTCTAAGCTGAATTTGGCGACCTTCAGGCTGCCCAAGTCGGACCAATTCGGAAGCCGATCGGGGTTCAGCTGGGGCTGAATCGCCGCATGTCGCGTTGCGCTAGGGGGGGCGAGCGCACATTTGTGCTCGTACGTATATCCGATCAGCCTAACAGCGGGGGGAGGCGCGAGGCATGACAGGCATCGCGGCGCGTTTGGCGAACCGACCGGGCGTGGCGCGCGCGATTGGCTCCGCAGGATTGTTCCTGGCGTATCTCGCCCTCGCAAAGCTCGGCTTTACCTGGGCCGCCGTCCACGGGGCGGTTTCACCCATTTGGCCGGCCAGTGGGCTCGCCATCGGCGCCCTTGCCTTGTGGGGGCCGCGCCTGTGGCCCGTAATCTTCCTAGGGGCGTTCTTCGCCAATTATCTGTTCGCCGATGTCCCCGCGGCCATTGCCGTTGGCATTGCCGCCGGAAGCAGCTTGGAGGCCGCCCTCGGTGGGATGGCCTTGCGGCATCTGGGGGTGGTCGGCGAAGTCGCCCGAGTCCGCGACGCAGTGGTTATCGTCCTTGTCGCCGCAGTGGCGCCAATTTTAGCGGCGAGCAGCGGCGTTCTCAGCCTGACCCTGGGCGGCCTTTCCCCATGGAGCAATTATACGGTGCTGTCGCAGGTCTGGTGGATCGGTAATTCTGCCGGCACGCTGGTGGTTTTGCCGCTCATACTCGACTGGGCGGGCAGGCGCGCCCCAACCCGATCGCCGGCCCGCCCCCTTGAGTTCGCGGGAGCGTTGATGATGGTCGTCGTGGCTCTCTATGCCGCGCACCTGTACGCCAGAACGTTGGCGAGCGTCGGCATCGAGTATCTGCCCATCACCACGTTTTTGGCCATTCCCTTGGCGTGGGCCGTGCTGCGCCTGCGGCCTCGGGAGGCGGTGACCGTCATGGCCGAGGCGGCGGCGCTGGCAGTGGCATGGACCTTGGCCATAACGCCGGGGCAACCCATCGGCGCGCTGCTGTGGCTTCAGCTGATCCTGCTGTCCCTTTGCAGCGCCTCCTTGCTTCTGATCGGCGCGATGACGGAGCGGGGCGCGGCCATTCTTGCCATCGAAAGGGCGAAGGCGGCGGAAAAGGCGAAAGCGGTCGCCGAGGCCGCGCGCAAGGAGGCGGAACGCGCCAATGTCGTCAAAAGCCAGTTCCTCGCCGCCGCCAGCCACGATTTGCGTCAGCCAACGCAGTCGCTGATGCTGCTGACCGCGAGCCTTTCGGCCAAGCTGGAAGGCCGTCCGGAAGCGGCCATCGCCACCCACATCGAGCATGCGACCAATGCTCTCAGGGACATATTGGACGGCATTCTCGACCTTTCGCGCCTCGACGCCGGCGTGGTCACACCCGCCCCCGAAAATTTCGCGCTGGGCGAGTGGATGAGGAAGCTTCAAGACGAGAGCACCGCGGCGGCTCGGTCCAAGGACCTCAGGCTCAAATTCGTGCCCAGCTCGTGCTGGGTGAGAAGCGATCCCTGGCTGCTGACAAGCGTCCTGCGTAATCTCATCGACAACGCGATCAAATACACCCCCTCGGGGAAGGTGCTGGTTGGCTGCCGGTCTACGGCCACCTCCGTCCGCATCGAAGTCTACGATACCGGCGTCGGCATCGCCCCCGAAGACGTGGAAAGGGTATTCGAGGAGTTCCAACAGGTGGGCAACCCTGAGCGGGACCGGGCAAAGGGCCTTGGCCTGGGACTTTCCATCGTCCGGCGGCTGTCGCTCCTCCTCGATCATCCTTTGACGGTGCGCAGCATCCCAGGCAAGGGATCCTGTTTTTGCCTTACGGTTCCCCGCGCGCCACGTGGGTGCGACGAGACCTGCTTCGGCTCAACAGCAGAAGGCGGACGCATTCCAGGAAATCCGCCAATCAAATAAGGCTGGACCCCCTCCCCAAAGGAACCGCTCGTCAGCTCTACCGCCAATAGTTCGGGAACCGGCCCAGGCGTCGCGCCATTTGCGGTCAGATCGCGAATGGAGGGCTTCGCTATGGCTGATGCACATGTCGCTGGACCCTTTGCCGATTTCGCCGATGAGGCCATGAGCGCCCGCCTGGCCAGCAATTGGTGGGCGGTGCTGATCCGGGGGCTGGCCGGAATTGCCTTCGGCGTCATTGCGTTCCTGGCGCCGGGCCTGAGCATGGCGGCGCTGGTCCTTGTCTTCGGCGTCTACATGCTGATCGACGGCATTTTCGACATTGTCGCCGGCTTCAGGGCGGCGCGGCAGCACGAGCGCTGGGGCTTGCTGCTGCTGGAAGGCGTGCTCGACATTGCCGCCGGCCTGATTGCCTTGTTCTGGCCCGCCATCACCGTGGTGGTGCTGGTGTTCATTGTGGCGGCATGGGCGCTGGTGAGCGGAGTGGTCTCGGTGGTCGCCGCTTTCCGCCTCGACGATGGCCGCTGGCTGATGGGGCTGGCGGGCGTGGTCTCGGTGGCGCTGGGCCTGCTGCTGTTCCTCGTCCCCGTCACCGGGGCGGTGGTGTTGACGTGGTGGCTGGGCGCGTACGCGCTGGTGTTCGGCGCCGCGCTCACCGGGCTGGCGATCCGCCTGCGGTTCCGCCGTCAGGTTCTGGCCTGAGCCACCCGATAATATCGGCCTGCCGGAAGAACTCATGTTGAAGACCTGATCGCCTTGCCACAATTTGGCCGCCTTCCCCCGCCTTCATTCGGGGGCGGGTTGCCGGAGGGCAAGGTGTGAAGCGTTTGGTCGTATGCGCGGCATTGGCGGCGGGCCTGGGATGGCCCATGGTGGCCGCCGCGCACCCCCATGCCTGGATCGACGTGTCGGTGGAGGTGCTGTTCGATCCCTCCGGCCGGGTGACCGGCTTGAGGGAGAGTTGGCTGTTCGACGAGTTCTACACCGCCGAAACGGTGCAGAAGGGCGAGCAGCAAAAGATGGATTCGGTGATCGCCCGCATCCTGCATAACCTCAAGGACTGGGGCTACTTCACCCGCGTGCGTCTGGGCGGCCGCGACATCGCCATTGCCGTTCCCACGGAGAAATCGGCCCGCATGGAGGGCCACCGGCTGCAGATGACCTTCGTCGCGCCGCTGGTGGAAGCTGTGTCGCCGCGCGGGGGCGCGCTCACCTATTCGGTGTTCGATCCGACCTATTTCATCGAAATGCTGCACGCCGAGAAGAAGGACGCCGTTCGTCTGGTCGGCGCGCCGCCCGGATGCCGGTTCGACCTGCGGCCCGCGAAGCCCGATCCCAAGGCGGTGGCCGCCGCTGCCGCGCTCGACCGCACCCAGAGCGGTGGAGATGGCCTGGGTGCTCAATTCGCCGAGAAAGTGGAAATCCGATGCGACGCCCAGCCCTGACCGCCCTCTGCCTTGTCCCGGTGCTCCTGTGGCTGTCACCGGTGTCGGCGGCGGACATGTCGAGCTTCGTCGGCGAGCCGAGTGCCTGGCAACAGGCGGTCGCCTGGATTTTGGACCAGCAGCGGCTGTTCCACCGCGAACTGGCCGGCGATCTGCGGGCCTTGCAGGCCGGCGGGTCCGCCGCCGCTACCTGGACGCTGGTGGTCGTCAGTTTCCTTTATGGCGTCTTTCACGCCGCCGGGCCGGGGCACGGCAAGGCGGTGATCGCCACCTATCTGCTGACCCACGAAAGCCGGCTGGGGCGCGGTCTCTGGCTGGCGGCGGCCTCCTCCCTGTGCCAGGGCATGGTGGCGGTGCTGTTGGTCAGCGGTTTGGTGGCGGTTGCCGGCTGGCTGCCGCACGACACCCAATCGGCGGTGCTGTGGAGCGAGCGGTTCAGCTTCGTCCTGCTGGCAGGTCTGGGCATGGTGTTCGCCCTGCGCGCGGCACGTGACCTGGTCCTGGTTTTCCGTCGGCCGGACGGTCATCACCACCATGATCACCATGGGGACCACCATGAGCATGGCCCGTCCTGCGGTTGCTCCCATGGTCCGACGCCGCAACAGATCGAGCAGGCCCACACTCTGCGCGGCACTGTCGGTGTCCTGCTGTCCGTGGGGCTGCGCCCCTGCAGCGGTGCGGTTCTGGTGCTGGCGCTCGCCAATGTCCTGGGGCTGGTTTGGGCCGGCATCGCCGCCGTGGCGGCCATGTCCGTCGGCACCGCCATCACCGTTGCCGTGCTGGCGCTGATGACCGTCAAAGCGCGGCATTGGGCCGGCGCTTTCTTTGGCGGCGCCAGCCGGCCGCGCTGGGCGGGCCGGCTGGTCGCATTGGCCGGCGGCACGGCGATCTTCTGCCTGGGGGTGTCGCTGCTGCTGGGGTCGTTCGGCCCCGCCCATCCCTTAAGGCTGTGAGCGCCTTCGCCCGGTTATTGGGTCCTGGTTATGGGCCGGGTTGGTGGACGATGCGCAGATAGGGTTTGGGTGCCCTCCAGCCGTCGGGGAATTTGCTGCGGGCCTGTTCGTCCGACACCGAGGTGGCGATGATGACGTCGTCGCCCGCCCGCCAATTCGCCGGCGTGGCGACCGGGTACGAGGACGTCAGCTGACAAGAATCCAGCAGCCGCAGCACCTCGTCGAAATTGCGCCCCGTAGTCATGGGATAGGTCAGCATCGCCTTGATCTTCTTGTCCGGCCCGACGATGAAGACCGAGCGGACGGTGGCGTTCTGCGCCGGTGTGCGGCCCTCCGCGCTGTCGCCCTCCTCGGCCGGCAGCATGTCGTAGAGCTTGGCGATCTTCAGCTCCGGGTCGCCGATCAGCGGATAGTTGACCCGATGGCCCTGCGTCTCCGCGATGTCCTCGGCCCATTTGGCGTGGTTGCCGACGGGATCGACGCTCAGGCCGAGGATCTTTGTATTGCGCTTGTCGAACTCGGGCTTCAGGCCGGCCATGTAGCCCAACTCGGTCGTGCAGACCGGCGTGAAATCCTTGGGATGGGAAAACAGAATGGCCCAGCCCTCACCGATCCAGTCGTGGAAGCTGATGGGGCCTTCGGTGGTTTCCGCCGTGAAATCTGGCGCCTCGGAATTGATCCTGAGCGACATGGCAGGCTCCTCCGCGGAGGTTAAGTACCTTCCGCAAAGGTGGTGGCGGCTCCACGCCACCTGCCACCGGTCATCCGGGCACTATTCGGAGGTGTGAACGGCGGGCGATGAGGGACTAGGGCAGGATGCCCACAAGCACGGGGCCGAGGCAGACCAGGAAGGCGGCCAGCGTGACCACCACGCGCCAGAAGGTGGCGCCGCGGATGGCGTCCATGTCCATGGGCGGCAGGGTGTCATCGGTCATGGCGCGCACCCTGCCGGCCCTTTGTGGCGCCAATAGGGTCAGCTTTGGCCGCGGCGCAGCAGCACGGTTTCCGGGTCCTCGGCCTCGGCGGTGCTCTCGTGGCGCAGGCGCTCGCGCAAGGCCTCCATGTCCACCGCGCCCTCCCAGCGCGCCACCACCACGGTGGCGACGCCGTTGCCGATCAGGTTGGTGAGCGCGCGCGCCTCGGACATGAAGCGGTCCACCCCCAGGATCAGTGCGATGCTGGCCACCGGGATGCTGCCCACCGAGGAAAGCGTCGCCGCCAGCACGATGAAGCCGCTGCCGGTCACCCCCGCTGCCCCTTTCGAGGTCAGCAGCAGCACCGCCAGGATGCCCAGCTGGTGGCCCAGCGTCAGCGGCGTGTTGGTGGCCTGGGCCAGGAACAGGGCGGCCATGGTCAGGTAGATGCAGGTGCCGTCCAGGTTGAAGGAATAGCCCGCCGGCACCGTCAGCCCGACCACCGAGCGGTCGCAGCCCAGCAGTTCCAGCTTGGCCATCAGCCGGGGCAGCGCCGCCTCGGAGGACGAGGTGCCCAGCACGATCAGCAGCTCTTCCTTGATGTAGCGGATGAAGCGAAAAATGTTGAAGCCGCTCGCCCAGGCGATGGCGCCCAGCCCCAGGAAGATGAAGATCAGGCAGGTGGAATAGACCGCCGCCATCAGCTTGGCCAGCGACAGCAGGCTGGCGATGCCGTACTTGCCGATGGTGAAGGCCATGGCGCCGAAGGCGCCGAGCGGCGCCGCCCGCATCACCAGTCCCACCACCTTGAAGAAGGCCTGGCCAGCTTCCTCGATCACCTGGAATACCGGCCGCGCCCGGCCGCCCAGCGAGAACAGGCCGAAGCCGAACAGGATGGCGAAGAACAGCACCTGCAGGATTTCGCCCTCGGCGAAGGCGCCCACCACCGTCGACGGCACGATGTTCATGAAGAACTCGACCACTCCCTGTTCGTGCGCCTTGGCGGTGTAGGCGCCGATGGCCTTGGTGTCCAGGTGGGTCGGGTCCACGTTCATGCCCGCCCCCGGCTGCAGCAGGTTCACCACCACCAGGCCGACGGCGAGGGCCAAGGTGGTGACCAGCTCGAAATAGACCAACGCCTTCACCCCGACCCGGCCCACCTTCTTCATGCTTTCCATGCCGGCGATGCCGTTGACCACGGTGCAGAAGATGATGGGGGCGATCAGCATCTTGATGGCCTTGATGAACAGATCGCCCAGCGGCTTCATCTGCTCGCCCACATGGGGGAACCAATAGCCCACCGCCACGCCGATCAGGATGGCGCACAGCACCTGGAAGTAGAGGTGGTGGACGATACCGCGCCGCCGGGGCGCCGGTTGCGCCGCCGCCGTGGTCTGCGTCGCCATGGCAACCTCCCTAATGGTTCAGGCAGATGTGGCGGCGTCTCGCCCAGAGGGCCATTGCGCCGAAGCAGGAGGTGCCCCAATGGCGCGCGCCCTCGGGGGCTAAGGGCGCAATCCCTGTTCAGCTGCAAAAAAGGCCGCGTGGCCAGCCTTGCTACTTTCCCGGTTCCCAAGCTCGATGGCATCGTCGGCAGAGCAAGACCAAGCCCTCGCTGTCAGAGAACTGGCGGAAGTCGCGCTCACCGCACGCCGGGCAGGACTCGTCTGGCGGGAGGGCAGGAGGCTGTTGCGGCGCCGCCACCTTGCAACCACGCCGTCCCATGCGTTCCACCAGGCCCATGGCCGCCAAAGCCGTCAGGGCCTCGCGGATTGGGGTTCTCGATACACCGTAGCGCTCGGCCAAGGCTTCTTCTCCCAGACGCGACCCGACTGGGAAGCGCCCCTCTTCCAGATCCGATTTGAGGCGCCGGAGCACAGCCTCGGCGCGACAAAGTGCAGAGAGTCGTTCGCTCATCGCCCCCACCTATTCCAGTCGGGGGCTTGGCACCGTCTTGACCATAGCCGCCTCCGACTTGGAGAACAGCGCGTGGCCGGCGTGCGTGGTAAGGGTCCGAAGGCTGATGGCGTCGTCCAGCTGGTCATAGTCCGCCATCATGGGGATGATCTCGCCCTTGTGCTCTCCGACGCTTACCACATCGTTCGAGAGGCGCCGATTGGTGGGGCCACCGATCTTGTTCCAAAACGTTTCGAGATCCGGCGCTGCGTGGCCATACAACTTGGTGAAGCCCTTCTTCCGGCAGAAATCTCGTGCGAAGCCGCCCAGCGCCAACGGGACACCGGCGGCGCCGAATCGTCCACGACGATAGCGGTTGAGCACAACCAGCCACTCAGGTTTGGCGAAGTCACCATAGTAACGGATTCGCATCGTGCCTGCGGGCTCGTCGTCAACGGTGGCGAGGAGATGAGAGCAGGAGAAGTCATTTCCATCCATGAATTCTTCGAATGGCCACCCGAATTCACCAAGGCACACGGCGGCACGCACCGCCAGGACCTTGTTCATTTCATCCATTGATTCGACCAGTTTCACCTGGATGCGGTTAGATTGGTTCCGCATGGTCTGTGCTCCCGCCGCTGTATGCAATTCGCTTGCAGGCATTTCGCCCAGGACGGCCCCTCGACGGAAGCCATAAGCCCATACATTGGGCTATTCACAGGTGCATAGCCGGTGGCAGACACCCATATCTGAGATTATTCAGCCGGATAGCTTCCTGACCGTGCTACGTTTGTATGACCCCCCAGACTGGTGCAGCCATGCCGTTTCCGATCACTGACTGGAATCTGCTGCGATGCTTGCTTGAGGTAGCGCGCGCCGGAAGCTTCTCTGGCGCGCGTGAACGGCTTAACACCAGCCAACCCACCGTCAGCCGGAAGATCGAGGATCTGGAGCGCCAATTGGGTGCCAAGGTCGTCATCCGTACCGCCCATGGAATCGACCTCACTGAAGTGGGAAGGCGCGTGCTGGCCATCGCTGAAAAGATGGAGAACCTGGCGAGGACGGTCGGCATCGAGGCGACCGGTCAAAGCCAGTTGTCGGGCGTGATTCGGTTCAAGGTGACCGACGGTATCGGCGGATACTGGCTTCCGCTGATGCTGGAAAAATTCCACGCCGAGAACCCGCACATCACCGTGGAGGTATCGGTCTGCGACGACAAGACCGTGCCGGATTTGTCGCGCCGGGAGGCGGACATCACCGTCGTTTATCGGGAACCCACGGATCCAGATGTCTGCGTTCTGGCGGTGGATGAAGCGATCGGCGCACCCTTGGCCTCTGTCGGCTACGCGGAGAAGCACGGGCTCCCAAGCACCTTCGAGGAGCTGATGGACCACCCGTTCTGCGCGCACGACATGCATTACATGACGACGGGCCCTTGGGCGCCGTTGGCTAAGGTTCTCCAGAAACACCAGAAGGTAGTTTACCGCTCCTCCTCCTCCCTGGCGGTGTGCCAGGCGGTACGTCGAGGGCTGGGCATCACCTACATGCCAATCGGCGTCATGGACCGAGAGCCCGATGCGATCTTTTTCGATATCGAGGGATTTACTGCGCGGATTCCATTCTGGCTCGTGTGCCACAAGGATGTGAAGGATATCCCGTCAGTCCGCGCGATGGTGAATTACATCAAAGCGGCGCTATTCCGAGGCCTAAGCGGTTCGCTTTCCCGTCGCCCCAACGTCGAGATAATCGACATCGAGGAAGCTGGTCGGCGCAGTCGATAAGGGATGGCCGCCGGCGCACGCGCACGCGCACACGCATCCGATGCCGGGCGAGGTGCGGCGGTGCCCGCTACCGCCGCTTCCGGCCCGGGCCTTCAGGCGTGCACCCCTCAGTTGGGTCGAGTGGGGGTCAGGCCGAAGGTCGCGATGCAGTGGATAAGGCCGAGCTGCGGCGGCAATGTTTGAAGCGGAACGTCTCCGCCGTTGAGGGTGATGGAGCCGCTCGTGACCGTCGTGGTTACCGGCACGGTGGCGGTCGTGCCGCTCGGCTGGGTGGCCGTGAAAAGGCCGTTGAGGGATGAAGGGGCCGCAGCCGTCGCGTTCACCATGTAGGTCGGCTGGCCGGCAGGGGCGAACGCCGGCGGGTTCGCGGTGGCGGTCTCGCCGACGATGAGGCTGCTGATGGCCTGCACACCGGTGAGCCCGGTGACTTGGTGCGGCAGATTGGCCGGGGTAAGGGTCCACGCCTCGATACCGCGCCTCTCACCCAGGGTGACGTTGCTGAGGCCCAGCCCCTGGCCGGCACCCATCGGGCTACGTCCGCGCATATCTGGAAGGTTGAAATACGACACTTGGTTACCGCCATAAGTGGCGCCAATCACCCAATAAAGCTGTTCATTGCCGCTGATCGGCATCTGTCGGCCGTCGGCCGGGAGGTAATTCTTGGGGCAATAGTTTCCCGCAAAGACGCAGATGTCCCCCACATAGGGGGAGGCCCCGCAGGCATGGGCAGCGCCCGAGATGAACGTGATGCCACCGGCGGCCATCAGAGCGGCCGAGCCGCGGAGCAAAGCGGTACGCAAGATTGCAGTCATGATTGTCATCCTCCCCGTCAACAACGTGGTCACCGAGCCTCATTCCGGCGCCCCCAGATCCTCTTCCAGCCCGTCCCTTCGGGCGTGCACGCCTCAGGGTCTGGGGGGAAAAGTGCTGTCGTAGGCTTCGTCGCCGACGATGCAGTAGGTAAGGCCCAACTGCGGCGGCAATGTCGCAACCGGCGCCGACTGTCCGCCAAGGTTGAGGGTTGTGTTGCTGCTACTGACCGTCGTGGTTACCGGCACGGTGGCGGTCGGACCGGTCGGCTGGGTGGCCGTGAAAAGGCCGTTGAGGTGTGAGGGGGCGGCAGCCGTCGCGTTCACCATGTAGGTATAGCCAGTGCCGAACGCCGGCGGGACCGGGGTGGCGGTCTCGCCGACGGCGAGGCTGCTGGTGGCCGTCATACCGGTGACCTGCCCGGTGACTTGGCTCGGCAGCTTGCTCGGGGTAAGGGTCTGCGCCTCGGCACCGCGCGTCTCACCCAGGGTGACCACCTGGTAGAGTCCCGGCCCCTGGCCGGTGGCTACCGGGCTGCGTCCGCGCAGATCGGGAAGGTTGAAATTAACGCCATATGTACCGCCATAAATATTAGCAATCACATAGTAAAGGCCTTGGTTGGCACTGACCTGCAACTGTTGGCCCTGGACCTGAAAATAGCCCGAGGGACAATAGCTCCCCGCGAAGACGCAGATTTCCCCCCAATAGGGGGTTTGCCCGCAGGCATGGGCAGCGCCCGAGATGAACGTGATACCGCCGGCGGCCAGCAGAGCAGCCGAGCCGCGGAGCACAGCATTACGCAAGATTGCAATCATGATTGACACCCTCCCTGTCAACAACGCGGCCACCGAAGCACCGGCGCCCCAGATTTTTTTCTAGCGGTGATGCGCCCCTCGATGCGCCGGCGGCGGGGCCCCATCGATGGGGGCGGGCCGCTTCCGGCCCGTCCCTTCGGGCATGCACGCCTCATTAGGGCATGGGGGGCAACGGGGCGTTGGTGGCGATGCAGTAAGTAATGCCCAACTGCGGCGGTGTTACCGCAAGCGGCATGCCTGCGCCGAGGCTGATGGAGCCGCCACTGACCGTCGTGGTTACCGGCACGGTGGCGGCAAAGCCGCTTGGGGTGGCCGTGAAAAGGCCGTTGAGGTGTGAGGGGGCGGCGGCGGCCGCGTTCACCATGTAGGTCGGCTGGCCGGTGGCGCCGAACGTCGGCGGGGCCGTGGGGGCGGTTTCGCCGACGGCGAGGCTGCTGGTGGCCGACATATTGGTGATCTGTCCGAAGACATGGCTCGGCAGATTGGCCTGGGCAAGGGTCTGCGTCTCGGCGCCGCGCTGCTGCCCCAGGGTGACGTTGCTCAGGTTCGACCCAAGGCCGGTGCTCACCGGGCTGCGCCCGCGCAGATCAGGAAGGTTGAAAACTGTCTGTCCATCGCCACCGAAACGAAACCCCAGCAGATGGAAAAGACCCGCATTGCTGTTGATGGTCAACTGTCGGCCATCGGCGGGGGTATAATTCACCGGGCAAAAGTTTCCCGCGACGGCGCAGATTTCCCCCATCCAGGGATTCGACCCGCAGGCATGGGCAGCGCCCGAGATCAACGTGATGCCACCGGCGGCCATCAGGGCGGCCGAGCCGCGGAGCAAAGCGGTACGCAAGATCGCAGTCATGATTGTTCCCCCTCCCCGTCAACAACGCGGTCGCCGAACTTTATTCCGGCGCCCCCAGCCGAATGCGAGCGCGGCTAACGAAATAAGTCGCCAATAGCGTTGCAATATCCACAGTTACTCGCGACGTTTGGTCTATGACGGCATTGCGCCATTTAGGAGGGTGCGAAGATCACCGAACGATTGCAACAACATTTTTTACGCACAGCATTTCAAGCATCGCTATGGGCAGCCTTTCTCTAAACGGCGAGGTGATGATGGTAATTGCAACATGGCGCTGCAAATTGAAATCCGCACAAGGGCTTTGCGTGCAGGGCCTGCCGCCGGGGCGGTCGGCAAGAATTGAAGTTATCGATCGCCATTACAGGGATTTCTTCTGGTAATATTGCAGCAACATGGAAGAAAGTGCCAAGCACATATATTGAACACGTAGCCAAATACAGCGCAGTAACACATTAAATGCCGCCATTGCACCAAGTGCGTGCACTGCGTCGTTTTGTGTAACAATCTAATTTCAAGATAAATACAATATCCAACCCATAACAAGCGTGGGGGCGGGCGTTCTTGGTGCGAAATCGATGAAACATAGTCAGTCGTCACAAAAAATTACTTTACGCGGGCCACGACAATCGATCTAAATCGTCCCTAGGTTGAGCATCCAGCCATGGCCGATTATCGGGGAGACGACGTGGTGGGCCGATCGTCATCGCCAGCGCACAAGCCGGGCATGCACTCATCCGGTGTCGGGCGGGGTGCGCCGCTATTGCTGCTGGCGCTGGAACCGCGGCTGATGTTCGACGGTGCCGCTGCCGCCACCGCCGCCGTTCCCGATGCAGCGGCCAAGGCGCTGGTCCCGCCGGCCCCCGCCCCGGTCGAGGTGCGGGCCGCCGACCCGTCCAAGGACAATGGCAAGACCGAGGCCGCCTTCGTCGACACCTCGGTGACCAACTACAAGAC
>Ga0306923_10002815_pt1 | contig 16108 bp, 14 predicted proteins | sample sta12Can44000108_FD_203841 | JGI IMG/M metagenome (GOLD analysis project Ga0306923, IMG submission 203841) | Lab enrichment of tropical soil microbial communities from Luquillo Experimental Forest, Puerto Rico - statanox.12C.anox.44.000.108 (v2)... | ecosystem: Environmental > Terrestrial >... | reverse complement strand
CACCAACGTTGGGGGAGTGACCGGGCAAAGTTTGGTGACCCTGAATCCAAGTATGGAAACAAGAAGGTGTGCGTGACGGGCTTGATCAAAGATTACAGGGGCGTTCCCGAAGTGGTCGCTCAACAGCCCGGCCAAATTGAAATATTCCTGGCTGGTTCACTTTCTTTTGAGGGCGAGCCATTTGAAGCGAGGATACCACGACCGCATTCCTCGGCTTAATGGGGCCGCCTACGGCTAGGTCGCTGCGGGTGCGGCCTTCGGTTGAGCCGCATTAAACAAATTCGTGACCTCCCAAGAGATAGCCGCCCAAATCAAATCTATGAGGATGCTGACGACGCCAGCGGCGATGTCGGCACTACTGGTAGGTGTTGTTGGACTCGCTGCGCCGATGACAATGGCTGCGGCAATGAGGACAAAGAACGCAATTCCAACCACAATGAAAAACGGACTGCCAAGATAAGTGAAACCGAGACCTGGCAAAAAGAAATTGAGCACTGCGGTGATGGCAGGGTTCTTCTTTTTCATCGTCGTTCTCCCTCCGGGGCTTTCGACCTACATACAACATTTCCCTGCCGAAGAGCGAGAACTTTCCTTTCCCCGGTGACAATTCGTTAAGATGCGCTGGTCCGAGCCGTGATATCCCAAGAGATGAGCTACGATAAGGGCACTTCCCGCAGAGGTCATATATGAGAATCTATGCACTCCTATTTGCACTGTTTGCGCTGCTGGCATCACCGGAGCCGCAACACCAACAGAACAAGTATCCGTGGCAGCAAGATAGAGGGCACCAATTGTGACAAGCTGATGACCTTCTGTTGGTCAGACTCTCAAGTCACGGCGTATGGCAATCGTGGGGTCGCTCCGGATAAGGATGAAAAACCATTCGAGTGGGTTACGGAAGTGCGCTGCTTGAAGGACTACAAGCTTTGCATTCTTGCTCGCAATCAGAAGGTGCTGGACGGCTCGCAAACCAACATCGACCTATATCGGATTGAGGAATGGAGCACTTTTCAAATCCGGGCGATTCGGGAAGACGTCCTTTATAATGCAGCGACAAATGACCTGATTCGGCGATTCATATTCGGGGACACAGACCTACCGCCCGGCAAGGATTGCCAGGTCGACAGGTTGTTGCTCAATCGTGTGGAAGGAAGCGTATTGATGCCCTTAACACCGCGCCCTGGCACAACCACGAAACTGTGCCCCATCTACGAGTTGGAGATTGGTGCACCCGTTGCAAGAGGCTCGTCGCCGCCGAACAACTAAGGAGCCGACCACAGCACCTTCTTGTCTTTGTTGAAGAGCACGACCGAGGCCGCTGGCGTCTGCTCCTTCTTTCCCCTCTTGGTGAGAACGAGGTCCGACCTACCGAGGACACTGGAATAACCCTTGTTATCTTCGATGGTCATATTCGGACCACCGCTGTCTTCATCAAGTGTAACGTCGAATTTTCCTGCCGACCCAGCCATGTGTAGCCCCCCTGACGTGAACGACGGAACAGACACGAGGCGAATCAATGTGTTGGTATCTACGCTTCCGAGTGAGAGCGTTGACCCCTGAAGGGAAGCGAGGAGCCGCCCAGTCGAGTCCGTGAGCATCAAAAAGCTTCTTCCCTCGTCGTTAGCCGCAAACGTTCCCACAACTTTTCCGGTCGCATCCACAACCCGGAATGCATTCGCCTCGACAACTTTGTTCGACTTGGCTTGACCGCTGATGAAGAGCACCGAGGCGAAGACGACTGTGACGAATCCTATCTTCTTCATCCGGCGATTTTCTCTTTCCAGCTTTTCAAGTCTGGCGTTCATTTCCGAAGCCTGACTATCCATACGGCCCTCCGCAGCTTCTTTCATCCGCATTGCGGGAGTCTATCTCGTCAGTACTTGGAAAAGAAAGGAAGGGAATTACGTTCTGTTTTTGAGTCGAAGAGACCCCGTGACGTTTATGCGGCCAACGGTGATTTGTTCAAATCGGAGGAATCGGACGGGCGTAGAATGTGGCCCCGTACGAGCAAACGGAGGACGAGTATGAGGCTCACGCTACGCCTTCTCGTAGTTCTTTCCATCGCAGCCAGCATTTGCTTCGACGACCTTCGGGAGACTTAGATCGGGACACCGGTCGAGGGCGCTACAGTTGAATTTGGGAGGGGCGTGGAGGAGATGAACGCACATCAACGGCGCGTCGCAAAGCGCGCCAAAACAGGCAAAAAGCAGCAGTGGCTGAAAAAGAAAACAGGGCTTCTTGCGAAGATCAAAAAAGTTTTCGGCCAATGATTCAGCCCCCGGCGCTGGCTGGAATCCGATTTCAAGAATTAAAAACTCCGCGAGCCTTTCGCGGTTCAGTATCTCATGTGCGCGCGTCAACCCGTCTCTCTCGCCTTCTCCAAGCACACCGGATTGGTGCACAAGGTCTTGGTTCCATCCGCCCATTCTGTAACGCCCAGCATTATTCTCCCCCGCCAGAAGTTTCTTTTCTCAAAATAAGTTCTGCCTGAGAGAAAGCGATTGCGGGACATTTACGGGCACGAGTGTGGTGGTCCCAATGGATCGCGGAGGGATACATGTATCTTCCCACTCGGTGCAACGGATGATCTGTTGGTTGTAGGATTTCGGAGATTTAGCCCGGAGGGCGGTGAAGCCCTCCGGCAGAAAGAATCTCGGGAGTTAGCGCTCCCGGAGGGAGATCCCTCATGCAGATCCTACACCCCTTTCGCGGTTCCATCCAGAAGTACCTAGAAGAAATTTCTGATCCAGGCCCTTATCGCCCGGACAGCTGCCCGCAATGCCAAGCCCGGTGTCCTCTCATCGCGCATGGTTTCTACTGCCGCACGTTGGTGGATGTAGCCTTTGATGGCGTGATCCGCGTGCGCCGCTATCTGTGTCGTCTCTGTAAGCGTACGGTTTCTCTGCTGCCAGAATTTGCCTTGCCGTATCTGCGCTTTGGTCTCTCCGTAATCAGCCTGTTTTTGGTGGCTCGTCTGCTCAAAGGTCAGAGTTTACGAGGGGCGGCTGGTGCGGCTTCTCAACCGCACATGCCCTATCAGCGGGGCCAGTTCTGGATCCGCCGTTTTCAAAAACAAGCGGTGGCTTTGTGCACCGCCTTGGCCAGCTTGACGACGGTGAGGACAGCGGCAGATTTTCTGAACCGGGCCTTGCACATGCTCGAAGCGATCGGTTGGATTGCTGCGCATCGCTTCCTGTTTGCCCGATTGCGTATGCTCTTGCTGGGCTGGCCGCGTTTTCTCATTCCTCACGGTCGCCGTGTCAGCTTCCCGGCCGCGTTGCCCACTTTCTGAGTTGCGAACACACAGCATTTGTCTTGGCGGCAAACTCTCCGCTGGCTAGGGTGAGCGACGCAGAGAGGTTTTCCCATGGACGCAAAAGCCGAAAAAATCGCCCTCTTTCGTTATGCATTGGTCGCCCCCTTAGTTTTGGAGAGCCTTCCGCGTGGAGAACTCACTCGACGTGCGGAGGAAATTGCTGCACGTACCTATGAGATCCCTTATTCCCAACGCACCTCCCTTTCGGTCGATACCTTGCTCGATTGGGCGTTGCGCTATCGCCGTAGTGGTTTGGCCGCCTTGGCGCCGCAACCCCGCCGCGACCGCGGGCAGTCGCGGGCCCTCACGCCGCAGCTGGCTGAACTGATCGAACGACTGAAGCGCGAAAACCCGCACCGTACCGGCACCACCCTGCTGCGAGAACTGGCTCTGGTTTCCACCGTCGGTACGGTTTCCCCTTCCACCCTGTACCGCTTTCTCAAGCAGCGCGGCCTCACCGCGCGGCAACTGTTGACTCCAACAGCTCGCAAGAAGTTCGAAGCGGAGTTTAGCAACCAGATTTGGCAATCGGACCTGCTGTTCGGACCCTACATTCAGCGCCCCGGCGGCGGACGGATGCAAGCTTTCTTGTATGCCACCCTGGACGACGCTAGCCGGCTGATTCCGCATGCCGAGTTTTATGCTCAGCAGGGACTGGATGCTTTCCTCGATTGCTTGCGACAAGCTGTGGCCGCGCGCGGCGTACCCGTTCGTCTTTACGTCGATAACGCCAAAGTTTTTCGCAGCATGCAGTTGGCGCGCATTGCGGCATCCATCGGCATGCTGGTCGTGCACACACCACCGTACCAGCCGGAAGGGCGAGGAAAAATTGAAAGGTATTTCCGGTCGGTTCGAGAACAATTTCTGGCCAACCTCGATCCTCAACGAACATTTACATTGCCGGAGCTAAACGAGCGCCTGTGGGCCTGGATCGAGCAGGTCTATCACTGCTCCGAACACAGCGGGTTGGGAACTACGCCACTGCTGCGCTGGCAGCGAGACATGGAACGGATCCGCCAACTCCCGCCCTCCACCGATCTGCGCCGCCTGTTCTTTTATCGTCTGCATCGGGTTGTGCGCCGCGACTCCACGTTCCTGCTGCATGGCTATTTCTACGAGGCGCCGTCCCTTTTAGCGGGACAGACCATCGAAGTTCGTTTCGATCCTCTCGATCTGTCCCAGGTGGAAATCTACTTTCAGGGGCAACCGCAAGGCTTGGCGCGGTTCGTCGATGCGGTAGTCAATGCAAAACTCCCTTCCTCTCAACGCGCGCCCTCCCCCGCTCCCGAACCGACCGGCATCAACTTCGTCGAGTTGTTGCAGCAGAAAAAAAGATCAGGCGAGGAGGGAGGATGACGTATGTGGGAAAACTTCTTCGGCTTTAAGAAAACGCCTTTTAGTGATAACCCCGATGGCAAGCAGCTGTTTGCTTCGCAAGCTTGGAATCAGGTCAACGCCCGACTGCAGTTCCTCGTGGATCATCACGCCATTGGTCTGCTTACCGGCGAAGTCGGAGCCGGCAAGTCCACTGCGGCCCGCTCCTTCATCGCCACCCTCAACCCCAGTCTGTACAAGATCCTCTACTTGCACTGGACTTCCGGATCCGCCTTGGACCTGCTGCGCCAACTGGCGCGCGAACTGGATCTCGAACCGGCTCACCGCCGTGGCGATCTGATGCGTCAGATCTCCGAAACCATCGTGCGCTTGAACCAAAGCAAGAAACAACATCCCTTCTTGATCTGCGACGAAGCGCACCTCCTCGGCCATCCCGCCCTGGAACAGTTCCCCCTGCTGCTCAACTTCGATATGGATTCCTCACACTACTTGACCTTATTGCTGGTCGGCCAACCCCTGTTGCGTCGTACTCTGTCCTTGCAGTTGCATGAAGCCTTGCGCCAGCGCATCGCCGTGCACTATCACCTCGAAGGACTCACCCGCGAGGAGCTTGATGCTTATCTCGCTCATCAGTTGAAAGCGGCCGGCGTCAGCCAACCGCTGTTTGATGACACCGCCACGCAAGCGCTCTATCAAGCCACCAAGGGCATTCTGCGCAAAATCAATAAGCTGGCTATGACCGCCTTGCGCCTGGCGGCTCTGCGCAAGACTTCTCTGGTCAATGAGGCCATCCTGCTCGACGCTACGAGCGAGGCTTTGCTATGAGCGAACGGGCCGCGAAGAACTCTACGGTGCTGTCGCTAGCGCAGCTATTGGAACAGCAGCCACCCATAACGCCATGCCTGGTCGAGCCAGGGCTGCTGCCCGCCCAAGGCATCCTGTTCATCGGCGGCGAACCTAAGGTCGGAAAATCCCTGCTGGTCGCCAATCTGGCGCTCTCACTAGCCGCCGGTTCGAACCGCACCGGCTTTTCCATCGCGACTCCTCGCCGCGTGCTCATCTGTCAGTTCGAACTGCCCTTGCCGCAGTTCGTCAGTCGCTTGGCCCTCATGCGACGTGGCCTCGGTGCCGATGCCGATCACCATCTGCTGGTGGATACGCGGGCCGCTGGGCATCTGCTCAGTGCCCCGCAGGGGTTGCAGCACTTCCTAAGCGCGGCCCGAGAGGCCGCTGCCGAGGTCATCATCTTGGATCCGCTGTACTCGACTCATGATCAGGATGAAAACGATACTCGCGCCATGGCCGCTCTCTGTCAGGCCTTGCTGCGCTTACGTGATGCCTCCCGTGCGGCTCTCATCGTCGTGCATCATGTGCGCAAATCGATCAACCGCCATGAAATCGGCAGCGCCTTTCGTGGCTCGAGCGCCCTGCACGCGGTGGGTGATAGTTATCTGCTGGTGACTCGCCCCTCGCCCCAGCTGCCGAACTTGGAACTGCGCTTCCAGTTCCGCTACGCCGCAGCTCAACCGCCGCGTCTGCTGGAGTTGAATCCGCACACCTTGTGGTTCTCTAGCGCCGGCCCGGCGCCCGCCAAGACCGCTCCCGGCCGCAAGGTAGAAACGACCGACGTGAGCCAAGCACTGGCGAGCCGCGGAGGGCATCTGCGCTACAACCAGCTGCGCGAAGAAATCATGGAGCGCACAAAATGCTCCAAGCGCACGGCACAACTGGCCATCGCTCAGGCTTCCCAGCAAGGGCTCATCTTACGGGACGACGGCCAATATCGCTTGCCTTTGTAGACTCTCCTGTTGTGTCAAGAAACGATCCGCTCAACCGGCGGAATGACGAGACCAGGTGAAACAGAAGCGGGCTCTGCAGAGATGCAACCCTGCCGAGGGATAACCTGGTGGGGCTCATTCGAGCCGATGTGGGGCAGCGCGGAAGAAAGCAGGACATCTCTCGCGCTGCCTTCTTCTCATCGCTCACAACAGAACATCGGACGAATAGACCCCTCATGCCTTGAAAATCTTCTTCTGCCTTCCCTAAAAACGAAAGTATCGACTAACTGGGATACCCCGCATTTGCCTACACACACGAGTATCCTATCCCGGCGCAACCCGCTCATGAGTACGCTCACTATCTAAAGTCGACTGGAATCTGAGAAAACAGCAAGGAAATCTCCTGAGAGAATCAAAGGAAAGTATCGCGACCCGTTACACGAAACCGTTGTGCGGCACCTCTACATTCCAAGTAAGAAAAGCGCCTCCGCACCCGATGTGGCAGCAACTCAATTAGTTTCCCACGACGTCAGCAGTCGCCCACGACCTTCCGGATGTAGTTCCTAAGATCTTTGTCGGGCTCGCGATGTGACTGTTCCTGAAGAGCGCTTTTTGCACTTAAGGAGTTCATCAGACTTAGGACGTACACAGCGTATCGCCGCTCGCGCAAGGTGCCTTGATCGAAGACACGTGCAACTGCCGGTACGGCTGGGTCCCCGATTTCAGCTAAAGCCTTACCTGCCGGGTTGTTCTCGAGTCTTATAAAGCCACCGGTCGTGATTTCACCAATGTTGTCGATTGTGAGCCACTTTGTCAGGGCGGGAGCCGCTTCCGAAATCTTGAGCTCCCCCGCTAAGCGTACCAATTCGATCCACGGTCCAGGGTGATCCTTTTCGGCGGGTCCCTTCGCAATCATTGGTGGTAGGTGGCGGGCGATGTATTCCCTGACTTTGGAGTCAGACCTCCCGCGCTTCAGCAACTCTTCGGTTGCCTCATGTATGTCCGTTGACGATTGCAATCGTTGAAAGACGGTTGCGACCGGCTCTTCTGCCTGCTGGGATACGGCCGTCGGAACGTAGTTCGCCATTACTGCAATCATAACTAAATGCTCTGCGACTCCCATATGCTCCTCGGTCAAACGCAACAACTGTGGGGACTTTTGTGGGGACATCTCATACATCTAGTCCAATCTGGTACGTCTTAAATCAACTTGCCACGACAGCTGAACTGATTGAACCTGAGACGATTGCAGGGTTCGCCTTCTTGCGTTCAATAAGTTTGAGTTTGCGCATACCTGTCTTGACCATTGATGATGAATGCATTCGGGAGACCGACCCCCGTCAGTCCCGATTAACGAGATTACCGCCGAAGTTGGAAGCGGTGGGGGCACTGGTGTGCCCTTCGCATGCGCAGCGAATACCTTTTGCACGCTCAGTCCTGCTCACGGCCTTGTAGGAATTGGGGAACCAGATTAAGTGAAGAACGACTGAAAATTTTGGCTTGACTATTGCGCACAACTAGAAATTTTAAACCGCGAACGGTCCACCCTATGCGGTGTCTACCGGGCGCCACGAGGCAGGTCCACCACCGACCAAGGCTCCATAACCTTTCTCGCCGCCGCACATCTAAGCCTGCAAAACCACATTTGATACACACCCCAAGGAGCGGTTGGGCCTGGTGCCTGGGCGCTTCCTTCCTTTTTGTGCGCGCGACCTCCAGTACCCAATACATATCCCGGCGCGTCACGAGGCTCGAAGCCAGGGGCAATAATTGTTTGACACGAAGCTATAAACTGGGGCTCGATTCGACCCCGGGCGGGGGAATTCCGCCACGGTTGCAACTTGCCGGTTCAGCGTCTCGTATATTGGAGTTCATTGGTGAGGAGAGACAAAAGAGAAAGAGAAAAAATCGACGCAGTTGTCTTGCATAGGGAGCGTCGTCCCTTGCATCACGTATTCGGAAGCTGTTTTTCTTCGGAGCGAGTTTCGGTCTGACCGAAAAAAGGCGCCGAAGGAAGGAACTGGCCACTCTAGGCCCTCAAACGGCGCGAGATACACGTTGGAGGGCGTCAGAGCATCTGTGGGAGCGGTTGCGTACGAAAGGTTATGGGTGACCGGTGGTGATGAGCTTCAGGATGAGATTCGAGAAGCCCTGGACAAAGGGCTGGCCACCGGTAAGGAGGTTGGCGCGAGTCTGGAAGTCAGATTGAACATCGGGAACGACGCCGATGTTTTCGATGAAGGGGGCGGTGGGAAAGCCCGGAGATGAGACGTCGTGATTGCGGACGCCGAGCGAGAGAGTGACGCGGGACAATCCCTCGGAGTACGGAGTGGCACTGAATTCCACCACGTTGCCGCCTCCTCCGTCGGTGCGGACGCCGTAGACCGTAACGCGGTTGGCGTCCTGGAGAGTGGCGCCGAAGAACTCGGCAGCCGAGATCGAGAAGTTCGTGGTGAGGACAACGATGGGCTTGGTGTAAGCGAGATTGTTCCCGTGCGCGTCGGTTGCGGGTGGATAGAGCGCGCCGCCGGTCAGGAAGCAAGCCGCCGGAGAAAGTGCATTGATGGGGGGAGTGTTGCCGCGCTCTTGGCCGAGGGCCTGGAGGATTTGCTCAAGATCACTCGTCAGGGTGGTGATGGTGTCCTGACCAGCGCCAATCAGCTCGGCCTCAAAGAGACCAATTTCATAGCTGATGACCCAACCCTCCGTGGCTCGGACCTTGAGCCGTATCGGCTGGAACCCGGTGGTAACGAGATATTGGATCAGAAGGTTCATGTAGCAACCGTCGCCGCCCCCGTTGCCCATAACGTCCACGACGAGGCCGCCAGTGTTTTGCTGGAAGAACGTGATCTCGCCTTGAAACTGCTGGACGGCTTGGCCTTCGTTGAACGGTGCAAAGCTCGGGATCCGGATGAAGCCGATGGTCTGGTTGCCGACGGGGAAAGTCCCGCTGAGGAATTCGTCGGTGGGGTTAGCTCCAAGGCGAAGTTGGAACCCAGGTGGCGGATTGAAGAGAGGCACCGGCGAGTCAAAGGGGAAGAGCCCGCCGGCGGGGACGTGGTTCGGATACTTGGCGCCGAACTGCCGAAGCCGGCGACTTGCAGGAACAGACGAAGCCGCCGATGCGGCAGCGTGAGCGAAGTGAGCCAAGCCAGAGGTGGGCGAGACGTGCCAAGGATTGGTCGCGAGCCTGGCGCGCAGCTTCATGGATTGAAACGGCGAGGTGCCGGGTTTCGAAGGGCCAGAAAACATAGAATGGTTTTTTGGATTGGGGACGGGTCCTTCCTGAAAGAGAGGAATAAAGATGGTCTGCCACGGAATGGAGAAGGGGGCGGTATTCCCCGTGGTCTGGTTGCGGATCACGACAGTTGCGGAGTCGCCGGGCTGGATTCTGCTGGCGAGGGGGTAAATGGCCTGGAAGCGATCAAGAATCGTTGCTACAGCAATGCGATCACGGCTGAAAGCATTGCCGCTGGCATTGACGGAGTAAGGCTGGAGGATCTTGACCCACGTGCCGACGCTGACACCGTCCAGGGAAACGAGCTCGTCACCAACGGCGAAAGTGAATACCTTGGGGTCGAGCACAGTGGTGTCAACGAAATCGATTAGGACCTTGCCGTCGTAAATGTCAGCGGTCAGGGGAAGAAAGGCCTCATATTCGGACGGAAGAATAAATTCGTCGTGAGAATCGTGGAGGCTGGCGACGTAGCGAATGCAAACATCGTGCCATGTAGGGTCGACTCCGACGCGGAGTCGCCTTGTGCGCATCGGACTTCCGATCGCCCCGAACTCTGTCGAGCGAGAATAATAGCTGCATACCGTCTGGTCTCGACCAACAAGGCCCGGTATTCGCCAGAGTTTTGTAAAACAACACTAACGTCCCATCCGTACCATTCTGTACCTAGATTTTCCAAGACCTTGTGAAAAAACTCCCATCTCTTTGGCGATCCTTGTAAATTCATCCTTAGGCTCTCCTCGCTTGAGAGTGAGTTTGAAACTGGGTAAGGCTCGGGGGTTTGGCGGAAGACAAGTCTCTTATTTGGAATCTGAGCCGGAGAGCATCCCATTTGCTGTAAACTGGCGTCGATCTCCAAGCTGGAATCACAAACCCAAAATGCCTCGCCGTTTCATCACAGCACTTCTCTTTGTTGCACAGTCTCTTTTCTATCCGCACCCTTCTCCCGCGCAATCCTCCATGCTTTCTTCATCCTGTCCTTGCACCCTTCAAGGTTCCGTCGTGGATGCCGTGTCCGGCCAGCCTGTTCCGCATGCCCTCGTTAAGTTGTCTAGCGCCTCCCCTCGTGCCGCGCTCACCGACTCCGAAGGCAAGTTTCAATTTGAAGGTCTTCCGGCTGGCCGCGTCACTCTCGCAGCAGAAAAGCCCGGCTTCCTCGGTGAGGAAGGCTTGTGCTTCGTACCCTGTGGCATTTCGTTCCAACTTGGACCCGACACCCCGCCCGCCACTCTTAAGCTCATTCCCGAAGGCGTCATTTCCGGTCAAGTCTCCGATGAAAATGGCGAGCCTCTGGAAGGTTTCAAAGTCAGCGTGTATTTTCGCGTTCCTCGGGACAAGCGCCTCTTCGAGGATCAGGATCGACGCCACTCTGTCGTCACGGACGACGAAGGCAAATTTCGCATCGCGAGATTGCACCCCGGTTCTTACTTCTTGCATGTTTCCAGCACGGAAGGGCCGGTCCTGAATTCCTTCCGCAAGTCCGCTGCTCCGATGGGGTATTCGCCAGTCTTCTATCCTGGTGTGAACCCCATGTCCTCGGCGGTTCCACTCAAGCTCCTCCCAGGACAGGTTGCGCAGGCGAACTTCTCCCTAAAGCTCGAAGCTTTCGTTCAACTTTCTGGCACTGTATCTGGTGTTAGCCCCCAGGAGCAAGTTTCCATGAGCTTGCTGGATTCCGCGATTACGTCGCAAAGCTCAGAAATCCCTTTAGACGCCGCCACTGGCACGTTTCACACCAAATGGATTCCCCCTGGCGCCTACATCGTGGTCGCCCGATCCGAAGTGCCGCGCCTTTCGATCGCAACCGCGCACGTCAATGCCACTTCGAGCCATTCCGGTCTGCGCCTGGTCCTTCAGCCTACTGTCGAAGTTCCTGTCGTGATACACGGCCTTCCCGACGCCGATTCCGATAAACTTCAGTCACTGCTGCCGGCTCTCGAGCTCGCTCACATCCCCGATGACAATGGCAGCGTAAGTCTCCACAGTCTTCATTCGCCAGTAAACCCTGAGACCACGCGCTCGTCGGCTGACAAGAACATGTTTTTTACAGGCGTTTTGCCGGGGCATTACGAACTCGATGTCGAGTCTCCGCACGGCTCCTCCTTTTACATCGAATCCGCGTCATGGGGCTCTACCGACCTTCTCCGCTCCGGTTTTGTACTCGCTTCTTCCGGCGATATTCCTCCCATTGAAATTGTCCTTCACAACGATGGCGCCACCCTTGACGGAGTGGTCTCCTCCCGCGATTTCCTCTCTACTGTCGAGGTTGTTCTTCTCAACGAGAATCGTAAGCGGCCGCAGTCGATGTCCGTCCGCGACGGCGGAAAGTTTGAGTTCTCCGGTCTCGCCCCAGGCGTTTACCGCGTTTTCGCCGTGGATCGGTCCGCTGCTCTTGAATACACGGACGCTACCTTCCTCGCCAAAATCTCTTCGAAGACTCGGGAAATCACTCTCTCCCCCAAACAATCTGCTTCCATCAACCTCGAACTCGCCACGGTGGAGGAGTAGCGTCATGTGGAGGAACCTCAGGTTTCGCGGCCTCGCTCTTCTTGGCTTCCTTCTCGCTACGGGTTCTTTCAACCTGATTGCCATACCTACCTCTACCTATCGGATCGCGGGAATCGTCGTGGACTCCGTCACCGGACAGCCGCTCGATCGGGCCGAGGTTTCTATTGCTCCCGCTGAGAACCTCGACGAAGAGCAGAAGTTCCTGACGTCCGGTGACGGCCGCTTCCTCTTCGCAAATCTGCCCCACGGCAAGTATCGTCTGATGGCCGGCCGTCGCGGCTACGCAAACCAGGGCCTCCACCAGCACGAGGGCTATATGACCGCCATCGTCGTCGGCCCCGGCCTCGACTCAGAGCACATCCGCTTTCCGCTCGCTCCCAGCTCCGTCATCACCGGCACCGTCGCCGACGAGTGGGGCGATCCCGTGCGCGATGCCAGAGTCCTGCTCTTTCAGCAAAGCATGTTCGATGGTTCGCGGACCCTCCGCAACACCAGCCAAACCACCACTGACGACCAGGGCCGCTATCGCTTCGCTCATCTCCTGTCCGGTACTTATGCGGTTGCCGTCTACACTCGCCCTTGGTATACGCAAGCTCAGGGGCAGTATGAGGTTTTCACAAGTGAGCACCCGGAAACTTCCGCAGTCGTCGTGGACGGTGGCTCACGGCCTTCCTCTGGCACCCAGAACCCGCTCTTCGACGTCGTCTACCCCGTCACGTTTTTCCCCGGCGCCACGACTCTTGCCGAGTCGGGCCGTCTGGCTCTCGCTCCCGGCGCCACGGAGATCGCTGATTTCCAGCTTCGGCCCGTGCCCTCGCTTCATATCCGCGTGCACGTGCCTGTCGGCCCCCCCACTACGGTTAGAGTCGCTGTGGAGGAAGTCGACTCCGAAGGGAATGCCCAGGAAACCAGCAACAACACGAGCGAGGTGGAACCTTCCGCAGACGTCGCCCTCTCCCTCAAAATCGGCGAGGGCTATACCGATCAACTCGATCCTGTTCGCAACCAAATCGCCCCAGGCATATTCGAACTTTCCGGAATCGCTCCGGGTGAAGTCAGCTTGGTAGGGGGCTCGATCTCAGGCTCGATCTTCGGTCCCCAGGGTGTGAGCTATGTTTCTCGATCAAAGACCTTGAACGCCTCTGATACGGAGGTCGACTTCAGCTCCCATGGCGATCCCGCCAATGTCTCGGGCATCGTTCTGTCGAGTCAGTTCCACCCGGCTCTGACCAACGCGGAACAATCCGCAGGAGACCTGTCTTCCACGGGTCGAGCCGCCCTTATTCAAGCACTTCGAGCAGAGCAAGAAGCTCGCTTGAATGCGATTCTGAGCTTTCGCTCCCTCAAGACCGGCGAATCCTACAACGCGACCGTCTCCTCTGAGGGAAAATTCTCCTTCGCGAATGCACCTCTGCCAGCGGGCTCGTACGAAGTGGAGTTCCCGGCGCAAAGTGGTCTTCGCGTCGCTTCCGTGCAAGCCACCGGCGCCACCGTCTCGGGCCGCACCCTCGAAATTTCCTCGGGCCAGCAAGTGAACATCGTCGTCCACGCCGCGGAAGCCAAGTGCTCTCTTTCCGGCTTCGCTTTGAAGAACGCAAAACCCGTACCCGGCGCCATGGTTCTTCTTGTGCCCCAGGATCCCGGACATGACATGTCTCTTTTCGACCGCGACCAGAGCGATTCCGATGGTTCTTTCACCATGAGCGCGCTTTTCCCCGGACGCTACACCCTCCTGGCCATCGAAAACGGCTGGGACCTCGAGTGGGCCGACGCCGCCGTCTTGTTTCGTTATCTCCCCTCCGGCCAGCCCGTCGAGCTCCAGCCCGGCGCCTCCCTCACCCTCAACGCCAAAGTCCAGTAAGCCTTGGAACACTCCTTTGCCCAGCGTATGCTTCTTCTCGTGCGATACGACAGCCACCCAGTGCTGCTGGTTGGGCCTTTCCCATTTTCAATTTTCGACTTTCCATTTTCCAGGGAACTGAGAACTGACGACTGACGACTGACCACCAAGTATGGCCAACTCACCTTTAACCTCCAGCTGACCAGTACGGTGCTCACCGTCAGCGAGCTGACGGCTCCTCGCGAGTTCGCCCGATGAGCGTCGAGGATTACGCGAGGGGAGCCGGCAGTTACTTTGCGGAGAATGCTTTTTATGTGGGGTCTGCAAAATGCCCAACAGTTCTGCCGCCCGAATCGGACCAATCGACGGAATCGCACACAGCCGTTTCCAAATCTTGTGCTTCTTGCTCTCGGCGAGCAGTTCTCTCCGTACTTCCTGGCGCAAGGTTTTCAGCGCATCCAGCTGTTGGTAGGTAATGGCGATGCTTCGTGTTCACCTGAGTGGAAGAACATCAGGGCTGATTTTTCAGACTCGAAACGGAACTCCGCCCAGCAAAGATGTCGTGAACCAAAAGCACCTCTATCCCCTGTTGGAAAGACTCGGCCTTGAAAAGGGCGGTATGCACGGATTCAGTCATCACAGAGTTAGTACCCTCGTGATGGCTGGGGTGTCAAAGGTCATCAAGAACCGGATCGGACGCGGCTCGGAGGAGATGATAAAACGCTACACGCATCTTCGCCCCGAGTTCATTCAAAATGAACTCGACCGCGTTCGAAATTTCGTTCAGATCGAGCCATTTGACCCACGAATGCGGGCCATGTTGTAATTCAAGTGCCCTGTTTTCAACTGCTGGGAGGTCGTCCAATTGGTAGGACTCCAGACTCTGGATCTGGCTATCCTGGTTCGAGTCCAGGCCTCCCAGCCAACATTTTCCTTGTGCAGCAATGACTTAGCCCTACCTCATTTCGACAACGCATGAACGTTTTGCCTGCACTATGCCCGTTTGAAACAAACGCAGCCTAATGTAAGCAAACACAACTGAAAGCAATTCACCACGGCGCCCCGAGGTCCTAGCCCAAACACGCACCCTTGGTTTGATCCACACAACACAGCACGAGGAGCGGTGGGCGCGGTACCTAGCTATAGCTAGCCGCTTCCTTCCTCTTGCACGCGCGACTCTCCGCTACCCCATACGCATCCCGGCGGTCCTGCGGTTCGAAGCCAGAGGCAACAATCTTTTGACACGAAGCTGCATACTGGGGAGGGTTCCGGCCACGGTTGCAACTTGGCGGCTTAGCGTCTCCGCGGATTTTTCCCTATCCAATCACTGGATGGTCTCTAATTCGTCACTGATGCGCCGACGAAGGTCAACAATCATTCTTTTTGTTTCAGCCTTGTCTTTAGGTAATAAGGCTCCCTGGTCGCTAACGATGTACGTGATGATTGCACCACCGACGAAACCAAACACGAATGCCCAGAGCACAAGCTGTTTGTTCATGACCTTCCCCTTTATCAAAGTCGTGCATGTTCCAATCATTTCGACCCGCACCGCCTCCAGAGTGAGGAAACTGGGTCGTCTCCGGAAAATCGCCGGCATACGGAATAGACTTTCTTAGGTGGAAACATTTTACTTTCCGGCGAGCCACTCGTACTCCCAGAAGGGCCTGCATTGTCGGACTTGCTAAGGGCACCGCGTGGCCGTCAAGCCAAGCGGGAAGACATTGCGATACCAGGCGAATAGAGGACCCAGGCAGGTCCCGGATCCCTAGGCGCGGTCATGACGCGCGAAAAATCACGCCTCGTAGATCAAGAATTCTGTTCCAAAGTTCAAAAATTCTGAGACGAATCCCGGAGCTCGCTGCGAGAGGGTACAACCCCACTCACGCCTCTCCGACGTGAACACTCTGTTCCATTCTTCTTTGGTGTAGGATGACCAGTTAATTCTCTTTTCTCCCAGCCAACTATTTCTCTCAGACACGTCTCAAGTTTGTTTCTTAAATCTGTGCTTTCCAGAAGAAAGTCGTGATTCTGCCCGCCTTTCCTGAAGAACCATTCACTCGAACTGTCGAGTCGTTCGGGCGCTCAACGTGCTCTGG
>Ga0306923_10002814_pt1 | contig 16111 bp, 17 predicted proteins | sample sta12Can44000108_FD_203841 | JGI IMG/M metagenome (GOLD analysis project Ga0306923, IMG submission 203841) | Lab enrichment of tropical soil microbial communities from Luquillo Experimental Forest, Puerto Rico - statanox.12C.anox.44.000.108 (v2)... | ecosystem: Environmental > Terrestrial >... | reverse complement strand
TTGCACTGCCGTCACGACCGGCCCACTTTTGCACCAATATGTGTTCGCTGCTGTCGATCAACCGGCCCTTATCGCGAAACGCCATCCGCATGATCTTGGCGGGCTTGATATCCGGCCAATTCGGTTCGCCATACCGACCGTCGGGTGCAGGATAATTCTTGTAGGCGTTGTTCGGCTTGTCGGTGTACATCCTGAACCAGCCGTCCATGGCTTCGATCAATGCCATTTCCAAGGTCCTGTCCCACTCGTTCGGTTCGCCCTCCAGGTTTGGGCCGCGGACGGGAATGATCCGCAAGCCGCCCTCTGGAGTGATGGTCATATAGAGGATGTGATCGGTGACCGTGATGCCGATGCTGGCCAACGACTCGATCATGTTGGGCATGACGGCGATGAAGTGTCGGTCCATGCCGACCTCGACGTTCACGAGCGGCACGACCGGCTTGAACGTCTTGTGCGTGCGATAGAACACGTTCTTCGGAGTTGGCTGCCGGCCCACGCTGATCGTAAGCATGCCGATGTCGGCGGCACCCTTGACGCCGGGGAGATCGCGACGAAGAGCGCGGTACTCACGCTCTTCCTCGTCCAGCTCCTCCTCGCTAACAATTTTGAGATCTGGCTTCTTCGCATCGTCCGACATGGACATGGTTTCCTCTTTCTCCGGTGACCAAGTCGCCGGGGTTAATGACGGACATCCGGCCGTCGGCGGTACGCGGCACAGAAATTCAGGGATTGCTGATGCCGATGCCGCCCTCAGTTGGCATCCACTGCGAGGGCGCGTTCACCATGCCGCCTTCAACAGCTCGATCGTGCTTGCGCTGGCTGTGATGATCTTTGCGCTTCCGGGTCGGGTTTCGACGCACGGATGTTGATGTCTGCGTCAGGCAGCTCGGCGATGATGTCGGCGAGCATGTTCAGGTCCACGATCGTCGCCGAGCCGGCTTTCTTGAAGAGACCCTTATACCGGGCGGCGAGATCATAGAGCGCGCTGCGCGAGAGGCCGCTCTCCGCCGTCGCAACGGGGATGCGGCCGAACCGGCGATGAGCTCGTGTTGGGGAGTGTTCGACGGACACTGGGGACGCTCCTATATAGTCAGGAGCGTGTACGCATACACCATCGCCGCTGCAGATGCTGTACGGGTTCTGCAACTTTATTTTTTGGGTTTCCTGATCACCTGGCGAACGTAATTCCATTTTTTGTGCTCAATGCGCTGCGCGACGGCCTTCCGCGAGAGCTTCTTGTTCTTCCTCCAAACGACATCGGCTTTCGCCTGCCACTCGACGTGCTGCTTGTCTGCGGTCTCCGTCCGCGCGTCACGCCTCTCCTTGAACCACCGCGCTTTGCCGACCAGCTTCTCGCCGATCAGGTCGATGACCTCGACCGGGATCGGGACATTGCAGGCGCCCTGATATTCGTCAGGCACGCGGCCGAAGGCCTCGTAGTAGGATTTGACGTTGGCGAGAAACCCGGCAAGAGCAGCCTGCGTTCGCTTCGGCGCCTTGAGCAATTGGGCCACCGTGGGACCCAAGGGGCGGACGTCCGGGCAGCCTATTTGCTCCGGCATGCCTAGTTGCGCCACTTCCTCCCACGCTGCCGACCTGTTCGCAGTGGGTCCTTCCGGGCTGCCCGTCATAGTTCACCTAACACGCGTAAACCGCTCGACTCGACCATGCCGAAGCGCGGCGCACCGGCACGGATGGCGTCCGCGATGTAGGACGGGGCCAAGTGGCCGTAATGCTTCTCCACCATTCGCGTGTCGGCATGCCCCAGATTCTTCGCCACCACGAGCAGTGGCACGCCGTTCATGACTGCGTGGCTTGCCCATGTGTGTCGGAGCCCGTGGAAGCCGAGCCGCGGGGTAATTTTGGCGTGATCACAGGCTTCGCGCATCAGGCTCTTCTGGTGCCAGCGGCCCCACAAGCCTCCTCCAGTCTTCCGGAGCATTGGCTCGCTGCCGGCGCGGCCCACGCATAGCTGCTTAAAGAGCGCGACACCCTCGTCCGTCAGAACCACGTGACGCGGCCTGTCGGTCTTCGATTGGCGGATAGCAATCGTGCCGCTGTCGGGATTGAAGTCGTGAACCTGCAAGGCGCCAAGCTCGCTGTAGCGGCAGCCGGTCTGCAAGGCAGCCTCGACCAGTCGTCGAAAGCCGGGCTCGCAGGCGTTGACGAGCCTCTTTGCCTCTCCGACCGTAAGATACCGCACACGGGCTGCGTCCACTTTCTTGAATGGCTTTACGCGCGCCCATTCCGCGTTGGATGGCACCTTGCCCTCGCGCCATAGCCGGTTGAGTGCGGCCTTGAGGATGGTCAGTTGCCTATTTGCGGTTGCCTGTCGGCGGCGTTGGGCCTCCGGATCGTTACCGAGTGGCGCATGTTTCTGCTTCTCGCCCGGGCGTGTGCGTAGCCGCACAGGGGCCTTGGCGAGATTGCTGTGCCACTTTCGGAGCCGTTCGGCGGTCAGGTCGGTGACCAGCAAGTCGCCCAGCGCTGGCCGGACGAAGGCTCGATCGCAATAGCGTGCATCGGCAGTAGGTCGGCCGTTGTCGTCGAGCTCTTGAATGTAGGCATTCATCGCGACGCCCACGTTCAGTGGACCGTGCTTGCCGGCGGCTGCGTGTGCCCGCGCGACCATCCGCTCGCGGGCCTTCTCTTGTGCGTGCCAGAAGCTCAGGACGGCCACACCATCCGCATCGGAGAGATCATCGGCCACGCCGATCACCTCGATCTCGTAGGATTGGGAGCCGAGGTAATGGCGCACCGACCAGCTCCCAGCCCGGCCCTTGAGGCGCCGGTATCCAATGTGCAGGCCGGGCTCGATCAGCCGCCAGTGTGGCTTTCCCCTTATCTTGAGCCTGTTCCGCGCCTCGCGTGTGTCGAGCGTTGCGTCCTTGACCCTGCGCGGCATGTCCAATGTCCCCGCCTGGAATGGGCGGGAACCGCCCATGTCCAACATGTATCCGATATACAGGCAAAGATGCCAAAAGACAATTGAGTGCAAGTAAGGACGGTAATTCCGATCTTACCTGCGTTCCCGAAATCACGTATGGATGGCCAAAGACAGCTTTCCCGCCTTCCCCCGGCGGGGTTCTTCTTTTGGCAGATCACTCTAAATTTTGCAGGGGCTCGAGGCCCGAAGCGCCGCCCGCGCTTCGTTGCGCGTCTTGTACGGCGTGCCGCCGGCTACCAGCACAACCGTCTTCCCCTTGGGCTTCTTCGGAAGGACGGAGCACTTGAGGGTCTTTGTGTTCTGAACGACGTAATATTTGCGTGCGAAGGCCGGGGTGGCCGATCCGATCGCAATGAGGCAGGCGAGGAGGACTCTTGCTGTCATGGCATCCTCAGTCCGCCTTGCAATAAACCCAAAGTGTCCGGAAAGCGAGCGCAGGCCGACGCGTCAACGCTGATGATGCGCGTGCGTATGGGTTCGTCGCCGCGCATGGTCGAGCTCGGGTCAACGCAAGCTCGCAACCGTGGACTTGCTCAGGTTGCCGGTCCGGCTCCTGTGCTGCGCGGCGGCCGGGACATCGGCGCGCACGAGATGAATGTGCGACCTGTGCGTGAAGCGGTTGCGCGGCTTTGCCGTTCGGAACCGGATGGGCGTTAATGCGGCCTGCCCAGGACCGAGGAGAACGGCACCTGCAGGAGCTCGTCCCCGTCATCGTTGCGGACGTGCACGCTCCAGTCGCGCCAGTCTTCCGGGCCTGCGGATGTGACCATGGACTGGATGATCTGGAATGCGCGCGCACGCGCATCGAAAATATCCTCGACCTCGCTCCCGCGCCGGTCCAAAAGGACTTCCTGCGTGCCCGCGCAATGGAAATACAGAACAGCCATTTGCACCTCCCGAGATCTAGCGCTGAGGAAGGTGACATGTTCGCTCTCAAAGAGCTGTGACCCGCGGCACACATTTGCGCTTTATCCCGATCTTGTGGCCTGCAGAGCACAACGAGGTGGAAACGGCGTAAGCCATTGAAAAACAATGGTTTATCTTTAGTTAAGGTAAAGTCATGAAGCTCGATTCTCAGGCGCTGGCAAACATCACGCGTCTCACTCTGGAAGAGTACAGCCGCCACGCAGAGGATTTCTGGAAGGGCACGCGCGACCACGACGTCTCACAGAACGTCGCGGCCCTGTTGCAGTACATCGAGAGCAGCCCACCGTTCCGGATCCTGGATTTCGGCTGCGGGCCCGGGCGCGACCTGAAGGTATTTGCCGAGCTTGGGCATATCGCGGTCGGCCTGGAGGGGGCGCCGGCGTTCGCCGCCATGGCGCGCGCCTACAGCGGTTGCGAAGTGTGGCAGCAGGATTTTCTAAAGCTCGACCTTCCGCATGACTATTTCGACGGCGTATTCGCCAACGCAGCCCTCTTTCACGTGCCGAGCCAGGAGCTCCCGCGCGTGCTGCTCGAGCTGCACGCGGGTCTCAAGCCGGGCGGCGTGCTGTTTTGCTCAAATCCGCGCGGCCATAACGAGGAGGGATGGGCCGGCGGCCGCTACGGCGCGTACCATGATATCGAGACCTGGCGGCGCTATGCGTCGGGCGCGGGATTCGTCGAGCTCGCTCACTATTACCGCCCGCCCGGGCTGCCGCGCGAGCGCCAGCCGTGGCTCGCGAGCGTCTGGCGCCGTTGAGGCGGGCGCGCTGCATCCGCAAGGGCTCGCAGCTTGCATGACATCAAAGCACTCTATCGGCCGTATCAACGGTGATGCTGCCGCCGATTACGCGTGAAACGCAGGTACACAGCTTGCAGTTCGCAGCCTTCTCGTCGTCGCTGAAGAAGACGTCCCGGTGATCGACAATTCCGTCGGTCTCGATAATGGTCAGGGCGCACAAGCCACATTCACCCCGCCGGCAATCGAAAATCATCTCGATCCCGGCGGCCTCGAGCGCCTCGAGCATGGTCTGATTGAGCGGCACGTCGACCTCCACGCCAAGCCTGGGAATCTTCACCTTAAAAGGCTCGGAGGCGAAGCGGCCGCTGTTGCCGAAGGTCTCGAACCGCATCTGGTCGACGGGGCGGCCGCTGCGTTGCCAGTGACGCTTGGCAGCCTCCAGCATGCCGATCGGACCACACACATAGAACTCTCCACCGGGACAAAGCCGGGCGATCTCAGCGTCAAGGTCGATCCGGGCACCCTCCTCGTCGATGAAGGTCTGGAGGCGATGGCCGATGCAATTCTGCAGCTCGTCTGCAAACGCCAGGTCCTGGCGGCGCCGGCAGGCGTAAAGCAGCCGGAAGTTCGCTTCGGCTGAAGATCGGCGTAATGCCGATGCCACCGGCGAGCAGGAGGTATTCCGGTCGGCCACGGCTGAGCTCGAAATGGTTGCCGGGGGTTGAGATGGTCAGCTGCGCCCCCGGCGCCAGGCTCCACATGTAGGCGGACCCGCCGCGGGTGTCGCCGAGCAGCTTCACCGCGATTCGGTAGACGCCGTCCGTGCAGGGGCCGACGGCCGAATAGCAGCGCACGTCCGGCCGGCCCTTGATCTGCACCACGATGTTGATGTGGCTGCCGGGCGTCGGAATCACGAACTCTCCCGACGGCTCGATCTCGAACAGGCGGATGTCCGGCGTGAGGTCGCGGGTCGAGCGAAGCCGCGCGCTTCGCCAGTCAATCTGCTCGCCCACCGTGTCTGCTACTCCGCGGCTTGGCCAGCCACATGGACGCCCGGCCCCTGCTCGCTCGTCAGCATCCGATCGATCATGCGGCGGGCCCACAAGGCGCCGGCATCGATGTTGAGATTGTAGAAGGGCAACCGTGGATTCCTGTCGATCGCCTTCTGCTGCGCCTCGAGCACGGCATGGTCCTGGTCGTAGACGCCCCGGCCGTTGTCGACATGCGCGCGCTGGATGTCCCGGGTGAGCTGCCCGTCACCCTTGTTGAAGGTCCTGACGAAGTTCCAGAAATAGTGACAGGTTTTGCCCGTCTCCGGCGTGACCGCGGCGAGGAAAGCACCGTTGACGCCCTGCGAGCGATCGCCCTGCGGGGCGCCCGTCCCGGTGAGAGCAACGCCGACATCGCCCACGATGACCGAAGGCGCCTGGAAATAGATGATTTGCCAGCGGTCGACACGGCCGGGCTTGCCGAGCTGTTTCGCCCAGAACGGGGGCGGCTCGATATTGATCATCCAGCGCGTGACGGTTGCCGTGCGATCGGTGTGGGTGACCTCAAACGGCGCACTGGTGATCGCTTCGTCACCGATGCTGCCGGCGTGGACATACGTTTCGTGCGTCAGGTCCATCAGGTTGTCGCCGACAAGACGGTAGTCGCACTTCAGGCTGTAGAACGTGCCGCCCTCCCCTGCCCAGTCCGTGCCGTCATTCCAGTGGAAATCAGGCATCTTCGCCGGGTCCGCGAGCGCAGGGTCTCCCGGCCACAACTAGATCAGACGATGCCGCTCGATCGTCGGGTATGCGTGGACGCAGGCAGAGGGGTTGATGGTCTTCTGCGCGGGCATGTAGGTGCAGCGGCCGGCGGAGTTGAATACCAGGCCGTGATATCCGCAGACGATCTGGTCGTCCTTGATGCGGCCGAGCGAGAGCGGCAACAAGCGATGCCAGCATGCATCCTCGAGCGCCACAACCACACCGTCGGTGCGGCGGTAGAGCACCACATCCTTGTCGCAGACAGTACGGGCTGCCAGCTCGTGCTTGATCTCATGGCTCCAGGCCGCGGCATACCAGGAATTCAAGGGAAAAGGTCTGGCTTCGTTCATGGGGTTCCTCCGTGAGGAGATTTTCGGCAATTGGCAAGGCCGCAAGCGCCATCCGTCAGGCGGCGGCCTTCGCGGCGCCATCACGGCGTCTTCACGACTTGGCTGCTTTAAAGGGGTCCTTGCGGTTCGGGACCGTAGCAAACTCCTTATTCCATCGCCAGCCGCCGGATCGCGTTGCGTTCTCCCGCAACCAGTCGGTGATTGGAATCCGTGCGTGGCCGGAGATCATGTCCGCCTGGGATTCACACATCCGCAATCGGAACCTCGTCTGCGCGGCGGATCGCGGCGGAATTGGCTGCTCGTGGCATCGCGACGCCGAGCGGCGGCCGCCGGGATGCGCAAAGCGTGCTTCGGATCATGGAGCGCGCAACCCGATAAATTTCCTGGATGGAGATCGGACCCCCGGCTAGACCCCAAAAATAACCGGTACAATCCCGGACCCGTCCCCGGCATGCGGCTGTGCATCGCGCGACCGCAAAGGCTGTCCGCGGTCAGACGGGCTGGACGCGAAATGCTCGCCGGCGTGATAACTTGCACACCAGTTGGCTTTGGGGGTTGATGCCATGCCTATTCGCCCGCTTTTGCAGGAGGGCTCATTCTCGCCTGAGGATATCACCTTGCTCGTCACCGCATTCGAGGATGCTTTGACCGCGCTCGGGCTCGTGGACCGCAATGACCCTGCTGCCCTTCTGGTCGCAAAACGAATAATCCAGGTGGCACAGCAGCGGGAACGAAATCCGACGCGGCTGCGGGATATTATCCTGCAATCATTTAGGAGCGGCACGCTTTAGGGCACGCAGAATAATCTCGCCGATCCAACGGATTTTTTTGCTGGTTCCCGGAACGCTTGATCGGGCCTCCGACTTACCCTGCAAGCATCGTTTTATCCCTGGGGGATTAGCCCATGTTCCACCAGGACGATTTCAGACGCCCTGCGGCGGGCCAAAATTGGGGCCTGACCGCATCCGGCCCCAAAGCGCATTGGTCTATCTTAGCCGAGCGCGGGTTCCGTTATGCCGATGAACTGGATTACTTGGTCAGGCGATGGGCCATTCCCGATCATCCATCTCGAGCCAGCCGACCGCCGGCAACCTATCCAATGCAGAGGGATGGATTATTAAGCGAGCTTCAATTGGTAATCGGGCGCTGTCTTCAAGCCGAGTACGATCTGGCACAACCTATCCCCCCTGTCTCGCCGCGCTTGTCAGAGACATTGAGCGCTCAAGAGCTCAAGATTAAGTGAGCGCCCAAACGAAGGTGGCGGAAGCCGCGCCGCATCGCCGCTCTGTTGATGCATCCTGCCGGACGAAGCGCCGGTACGCTCGCTGTGCGGCCGGATGGTCTGCAGATCGGCGCCGACGCTCGGCGGACTGGTCGCTGGTGACGAACAGGCGGCGCGTCTGACCCGGGATCGAGGTCTGCTTGCTGACCAAACCGGGCATGGCCCATTTTGCGGCAGTGGTGCGTCAAGGGCGAAAATGCCCCCGAGCTGACATAGGCCGGATTGAAATCCCGCAGCGCAGCACGGTTGGGTGTGATATCGTCCCTCCGTTGCATGACCCCACGGGAGGGTCGCATGGTAATCCACATCCGACGGCGAGAATTCATCGTCGCGCTTGGCGGCGCGGCGGCGTGGCCGCTTGCGGCGCGCGCGCAGCAGCCGAACCGTCTGCGGCGCGTTGGCTTTCTCACCAACGTGAACGCGGAGAATCCCGACCGGCGAGCAAGCCTAAAGGCGTTCGTGGAGGCGCTCGGGAAAGCCGGTTGGGTCGAAGGTCAAAACGTTCACATCGAAGCGCAATGGGGCGGTGGCGGCGACCTGTCTGAAATCAAGCGGCAAGCGGAGGAACTTGTTGCGCTCTCTCCCGATGTCCTCGTCGCCACCGGGGCGGCGGTACTCCCAGCATTTTTGCGAGCAACCCGAACCATTCCCATTGTGTTCAACAATGTCGTTGACCCCGTGGGGGCAGGTTACGTGGATAGCTTGGCACAACCCGGTGGAAACGTGACGGGGTTCCTTCCGTTCGAGTACAGCTTGAGCGCAAAATGGCTGGAGCTGTTGAAAGAAATAGCGCCAAGCGTCACTCAGGCAGCGATCATTCGGGATGCGGACATCACGGCAGGCATTGGACAGTTTGCCGTGATCGAGTCTGCTGCACCCTCGCTCAGGATCAACGTGAGAGCCGTTAACATGCGGGACGCCAGCCAGATCGATCAGGCAATCGCCTCGTTTGGACGTTTGCCCAATGGCGGATTGATCGTAACCGCAAGCGCCTTGGCAGTCGTGCATCGCGAGCTGATTATCGGTCTGGCCGCACGCCACAAACTGCCAGCTGTCTATTACAGACGTTATTTTGCGGCGACCGGTGGCTTGATCTCTTACGGCTACGATGTCGATGAGCAGTTTCGTGGCAGCGCCGCTTATGTGGATCGCATCCTTAAAGGTGAGAAGCCGAGCGATCTTCCGGTTCAGCCGCCGACCAAATACGAGCTTGTGATCAATCTCAAGACAGCTAACACGCTTGGCCTCACCGTGCCCGCCACTCTGCTCGCCCGCGCCGACGAGGTCATTGAGTAAGTTGGGCAGGCCTCGGGAGCATCTTGCCGCACCTGCTCACGTCGGCTTGTGTGCAGGTTTTCGGACGCCGGGAGCGATGATCTAACCACGCGCTCCGGTAACCGGCGTCCCCTCTTGCCGTCGGCCTTCGCGCCGCTGACCTTCTCCCGACAGATTTTGGCGCAGCCTGCCGCTTGCAGTTTGGCAATCTGTCTACGCTGGTTCCACGAACCAGATCAGGATTGCTTTAGTCGTGATCTTTGCCGCAATTGGAGCAACCAGCCGCCGGATCGCGTCGCTTTCTCCCGCAACCAGTCGGTCGTCGGAATCCGTGCGTGGCCGGAGATCATGTCCAGCTGGGATTCAAACATCCGCAATCGGAATCTCGTCGATCTTGCGTCCTTGCTCGTTGTTGATCACAACGAGCCAGCCGGCCCAGTCCCAGCCCGGCATGGCCGCGCCGTGCTTGAGATCGCGAGCGAGCACCACCGCATCTTCGCGAGCAGCGGCATCGCCCGGCAGGTCGAGGCCCTTGTGATTGTCCAGAACCTGTGTGCCATTGCTAAGGTGAAAATAGTACCGTGGCATCACGCGCCTCCCTGCTGTTGACATTGCCTCCACGCAGAATTCGAGCCGGCATCGCCCGGAGCCAAGCTGGCAGGCGCTGCCCTTTTTGCCCAATCCCGTGATGACCGTGGTAGCGGGGGCCGGGATCGAACCGGCGACCTACGGATTATGATTCCTTGTGTAAGGCACTGGGGGGCAAGTTTATTTGCTCGACTACCTTGTTTCATCTGAAAATTTCCCCAACTGTAGATCAGCCAAAATCACCCTGAATAATCCCTCACGGTATCAACCGGGTATCAACGGCGAAGGTAGCCGATGAAATCGAACGTCATTGTACTGCAGACGAAGCCGCCGCGCTTGCGAGCACCGACTTGGAAGTGCGCGCTGACGGAGCAGCGCGTCCTGGACCTAAAGGCGGCAGTTGCAACATCTTACGTACATGACGCCCGAATGCCCGGGCTTTCGGTACGGATAACAAGGGCCGGCGTAAAAAGCTACGTTTTCACCAAGAAGATCCATCGCAAACTCCTACGCATAACACTGGGCAAGGCTGCTGGCATGACCTTGGATGCTGCCCGCAGGGCAGCTTCTGCTTACCATGGCGATATAGCCAAAGGCATCGATGTCGCTGCTATGCGACGAGCCGCCAAGGCCGCTGCAGCTGCGAAGGCGACTACGCTGGCCGACGCCTACCAGCACTTCCTGACCCTGAAAGATCGCCGGTCTTCGACCGAAAAAGACTACAGGATGCTCTGGCGGCTGCACGTATCGGACAGTCTGAAGCGCAAGCCGGTCGCCGACATTACCAGCACTGACATCGAAAAGCTTAAGGTCGAGATCGGCCGCAGGACCAGGCGCACGGCCAACAAGGTCGTCGTCTTGCTCTCGGCGATCATGTCACGGGCTGGCCGGTGGGCCGACAATCCAGCTCGAGGAATAGATCGGTACGTCGAATGCGTCCGCACGCGGCGCCTCAGCAACGAGGAGCTGACACGTCTTTGGAAGGCGCTCGATGGCGCCGACGGCGACCAGAGCCTATGGGCAGACTTCTTCAGGGTACTGATCGTCACGGGAGCACGGCGTGGCGCACTGTGCTCGATGCGTTGGCAAGACCTTGATCTTGACGCCGGGGTATGGGTTGTTCCGGCCATCTGGTCGAAGAACAGACGCGAGATGGCGGTCCCTCTCGCGAGTGCTGCAGTAGTTGTGCTCCGGCGCCGCCTCAAGACCCGCTCTCGGTCTCCGTGGGTGTGGCCTTCCACAAAGGCCGAGGTTGGGCATGTCGTCAATCCGGAGAGGCCATGGCGGGCTTTTCTAAAAGCGGCTGAGATCACAGAACATGTTTCACTTCACGACGTTCGTCGGACACTCGGCTCCAGCCTTGCAAACTCGGGGGCACCGGCCGCCACCATAACCAAGGCGCTCGGGCACGTATCCCCACAATCGGCGCGCGCGTACGTCCATCTCGATGTCGAGCCCGCGCGATCCGCTATCGAAAGAGCGCTAGGGGGGCTTGGCCATGCCTCGTAAGCGCTGGAAGTACAAAGTCACGTTCTATGATGTTCCCCCCGTCGACCCGACAGGTCGCCAAGCGAACACGGACGAGGAGCTTATCAGGCACGCGTTAGTCGACTTTGAGGAGCTGGCCGTGCTTCCAAGCGAGGCCTACGAACAACTGGTTGCAGACCTAGTAGACGCAATTCGCTTCGCACGTTCAGGAGTCAAGGCCGGCAGGCGCGGCGTATCAGATAAGGCGCTAGCGCAACAGATTTTTCTGTCAGATGTCCGGCGTGCCCTGGAACGGGCCGGCCTACCTGCGAAACGATGGCGGAAGCGGTATGATGACGGCGACGGGCCCACCGTCGGCGCACCGGAGAGCTTTTTCTTCCGTTTGGCCCGTGAGGTCGCTGACGCCTCCGGAATGGCTCTTCCTCAGGATCTTAAGCTGCCGGGGAAGCGGGCCGCACAACATCAGTACGGGGTGATGTCGCCAGCCATGAAGGCGGCGCAGGAAGCCGAGCTCGGCGCGGAGGAATTGCCCAGCAAGCGGTAGCGTCGCCGAAAATCGGTCGCTCTGTAAGCCAGCCAGGCGCGATCTTATCCCGCTTCACTAAAAAACAGGGGCGATTTCCCGCCCCCCCCGTCCCCAAGAGGAATGGGTGTAGATGTTGATCGTACCTTCCAAGGGACGACCAACATGCAGAGTAACATTCGCCAGCTCGGAAAGTCGCGAGCCGATTTACTAGCAGAGATCGCGAACCTCCCTTCGTCGGCGTTCATCAATACGGCCCAGGCTGCGGCCTATATCGGCTCCAGCACCGGGGTCATGCTGAATTGGCGCTCGCAACGTAGAGGCCCGCGATACCACGGGTCTCACGACTTTGTTCGGTACCGGATCTCGGACCTCGATACCTGGATGTCGGCTCGAGCTTGCGAAGTCCCAGTCGTCAGCGACGTTCGTGACGCCTGCGTTAGTGTTGTGTCGGAGGGTTAGATGGCACAGGCCCTAACTGTGCCAGCTCACAAAGAGGACACGGCGGTAGACCTCCTCGCTAAGGCGCCCGACCGGAGCGCATCGCTCGGCGCCGGCACGAGCGCGCCGACGCTAACGTCCGAGCCCCTGACCGCCTCGGCCGAAGTACGCCTGTTTCGGGAGCGTGCAATGGATAACGGTTATCCTCTAGTTCGCGTCAAGAGTAGCTCCAAGGCGCCCCTCCCGCACGACTGGCAGCGTGGCGACCGACCTGAGTTGCTGTTGGGCGTGCGTCCGGAAGCGCTCAACACCGGGCTGTTGCTCGGCTGTCTCCGCTGCGTTGACTGCGATGTAGATGATCTGCAGCTCGCCTCTGAAATCACGCGGTTGGCGCGCCAGCACCTGCCGCCCGGCGCACTCATCCGGCGCCGTGCCAACTCACCTCGGATTGCATTGCTCTACCGCTCCGCTCAGGGGCAGCCGTCCAAACGAGTGGCCAAGGGACCGAAGGGTAAGATCGAAATTCTAGGGCTCGGCCAGCAAGTTGTCATTCATGGGGTGCACCCGTCCGGTGCAGCTATCGGATGGCAGAAAGGGCGCGGCCCCGACACCGTGCCGCATGATCAAGTCCCAGCGGTCTCCGAGCAACAGATCACCGAGTTCTTGAATGCGTGTGCGCCGCTGCTCGGCGCCAAAGAGCTGGAGCCCACAGGCGCATCGCCTCGACCAAACGACGCATTACCTTCTGGGTTCGGCAAACTCTCGGACCGTTTCAAGGGTCTACCGGTCGATAACGTTCTGGGAGCCGGGATTACACCGCATAACTGGTTCAGCGAGTTACCGGCGAAGGAGCAGTCCGACCTCGTGCAGGCTTGCTTAAATGTGCTCGACAACCGCATCAGCGACCCACGCGAGGTCTGGCTACCAGTGCTCTTTGCTGTCGCCGATGCCGAACAGCATGGGTGTCCCGATGCTCGTGATCTAGCGCTGAATTGGTCGCGGCGTGGGCGATCTTGGACGAATGAACACGACTTCGACGTTGCGTGGAGTTCGTTCAAGCCTGGCGGGATAAGTGTCGGCTCCCTACTTGCGCGGGCGCGCGACGCGGGCCTTGATCTGTCGCAATGGCGGGATATGGCGCTCACGCAGTTTCGTGGTGTGCCGGTCGCGGTTGCTGGTCCAGCGACTACCCAGCTAGCACCAGCTCTCGACCCTTACAGCTCCATGAATATCGACCCCGACAAGATGCCACCGCACCGGCTATGGTCGGTAGGTACGAAGCTCATCATTGGCGAGGTTACCGTTCTTGCTGCTAAGGGCGGGTGGGGAAAGTCCGCATACTCAATCGGCATTGCCTGCTCGGCAGCATCCGGCCGCGACTTCCTCAACCAGAAAATTTGGGGTGGCCGCAAGCGCATCCTCTGCATCAATAGCGAGGATGACACGGACGAGCTCCAACGTAGGTTTATTGCAGCGGCGCGGCATCACAAGCTAACGAAGAATGATCTGGCTCGCATAATGGTCCGCGGCGTGAACACGCCCGGTCATGAAACCCTTACCACCGGCGACGACAGCGCCCCACGGGTGAACGAGAGAGGTTTCGCAGCACTAGGCGCCATAATCACGAAAGCCGACCCGGACATAGTCGTTCTTGATCCGCTTGGAACGTTCTGCCCGACTGGCCTGAACGACAACGGTATTATGGGTCAGGTCCTGCTGCACCTGAAGCGCCTGGCCAAGAAGCACGCCTGCGCGATTTTCGTCGTACATCACACGAGAAAGGATGGCGACCTCACCAACACGGATGCAATCGGGGGTGCTAGCGCCATCGTGAACCAGGCACGCGTCGCAATCATGATCGCGCGCATGACCGCCGACGAGGCTAAAAATTTCAAAGGCATCCTTTCGAGCGAAATGTGGCGATACTTCCGCATCGTGGATGCAATGGTATCAGCTCGTCTCTCATGAACTTCCAAACGCGGCGCCGCCGACCTACGGCCAGGGAGACGGGGTCCAGGTCGTCGACAAGGTGGACCCCATCCAGCTCAGTACTTCTCCCGTCGCCCGCATCAAGGACGATGTTGCCAAGCACGAGATTTTGAGGACGGTGCATTCCGCAGACCCGCCCCTTTCGCCGTCCTCACGAGGTGGATCGGACCGGTACATCGTCCGACGGGTTCTCGATGCTGTTCGTCAAGCTACAGGCATGCACTGGGCCGACCGAGACCTGATGAAGCATGCCGACTCACTTGTTAAGGAGATGATGACCGATGGCTGGTTGCGCGTCGAAGACGTGAAAGTGGGCAGAAATAAACGCCAAGGGGTAGTGGCGAACTGGGCATCGACCCCGTGGGCGCATGAATTTAATCGCGGCCAACTCGGCCAGCAACGCCTTGTAGATAAGCCTCGTCAAATCCCTCAAATGCCATTCGAAGCAATTGACGCGAGTAGGGACGAGGGCATTGACGCGCGCCGCACCGAGGGCGCGTCAAATGTCCCTAAGAGATATGGAGATTTGACGCAGCCGGGTTCCAACGGCGCCCAGACGGCTCTGGCGGCGCCCGCGCCTGCTGAGGCGACTCAAATATCGGTGTTCAACGAGCCGCCCGTCCTCCCTAAGTCCCCAACCGTACCCCCATTGCAATCGTCCATGCCTGCCTCGTCGCCTTGCGGTGCCGCCCCCATACCCGCCGACAACGTGGACGGCTTGGACATACCCCCCTTCCTCAAGCGAGGTCGAGAGGCGGCATGACAACCATCCGATCATCAAACAATCGAACCCGCACCGCCTTCGGTCATCCGAGGGTTACATGGTGCAATCGCCGGCCGCGCTCGAGCGAACGACAACGTATTCACCGTTACTTGCAAAGTAATGTCCAGCTACCGGGAACACGCACCGTGCCCGTTTCTGGTTTCTCCAGTGGTGCAAAGGAAAACGAAAATGAAATCTGATCTTCAAGTTGAAGTCGATCGCTTGTTCCGGCAGGCACCGGACCGATACAACTACTTCCGCCAAAACCCAGTCACTGATCACGGCTTTACTGCCGATGATCCAATCGGGCCGCAGAAGCAGGCCGCCGTGCGCGCACTCAAAGCTCGAGAGTGGTTCGCCACTCATGCGCCGCCCGACGCACCTACCCTGCCGCTCTCGTATAGAGATCGCGAACGGATGAAGGCTGGTGGGCTCCCCCATATCGTCGCGTGGTTTGCGCGCTCCTTGGAGGGTCGAGATTACAATTTCGACGGCCACCCGCCCTTTAACGAGTACGCCTGCGGCGTCATGGCCTCACCGGGGACCCCCTACTTCATAAAAGATGACAGACACCTGCAGACGAGGTTCCCGCCGTGCGCCCTGCCTGGGCTTGATCGTCACCAGTACTGGAACTGGCCCCTAGCATCAATCCGCGAAGCGTCCCGGTTTCAGCAACAGCTGTTCCTACAGCGTCCACCACCACCGCCGTTGTGGCATCAGATACCTCGGAACGTGGCGAACATCCCCCACTGGTACGCTCCTTGGGCTCAGGGTCTGATGCAGCTCGACGACGAGTTCATCGCCCACGCTACAGGGTGTGCCCCGTGCAAGCGGCTTCCACGTGGCTGGCGCGTGGACAAACCCGGCGAGGTATTCTACCGCAAATGCAAAAATCACATACTCAGGGTGGTTGCCTCCGACCACGGCTGGATCATTGAGCGTATCCATCAGCTTAATGAGCACGAAGAGATGCTGACTCACAGTCTCTGCAATACTCCAGTGCTATGTCCGACTCATGTGCTAGCCGCGCGGCTAGCAGACGCAGCTT
>Ga0306923_10002812_pt1 | contig 16115 bp, 10 predicted proteins | sample sta12Can44000108_FD_203841 | JGI IMG/M metagenome (GOLD analysis project Ga0306923, IMG submission 203841) | Lab enrichment of tropical soil microbial communities from Luquillo Experimental Forest, Puerto Rico - statanox.12C.anox.44.000.108 (v2)... | ecosystem: Environmental > Terrestrial >... | reverse complement strand
ATGCCGCAGGTGACCGGGCAGTCGCTGACCGACGCGCAGGCGGCGATCAAGCACGCGGGGCTGACCCCGGGGAAGGTCAAGACGGTCACGTCCACCACGATCGCCGCCGGGATCGTCATCTCCACCGATCCCGCGGCCGGCACGTCCTGGCCGCAGCCCAAGCCGGTGTCCATCGTGCTGAGCGCGGGGCCGCCGCTGCCCAACTTCGTCGGCCAGGACAAGGCGGTGGCCGAGCAGTGGGCGGGCGCCAACGGCGTGAAGCTCAACGAGGTGACCGCCAGCCACAGCGACCAGCCGGTCAACATTGTCGTCAAGCAGTCGGAGCCGCCGGGCAGCGCGTTCACCAACGGCGAGGTCATCACGATCCAGTTCTCGCCCGGGCCGCCCATGGTCAACGTCCCCAGCGTCGTCGGCCTGCGGGTTCCCAAGGCGGTGAGCATCCTGCGACGCGCCGGCTTCGTGGTGCAGATCAACCAGGTCGGGCCGTTCAACGTGGTGTTCGACTACAACCCGAAGGGGCAGGCCCCGAAGGGCAGCACGATCACGCTCACCACGGGATTCCCCCACCCCCCCGGCTTCTGAGCCACCCCGGTCCCCGCGAGGACCGGTCAGGTCTGCGCGGTCTCCTGGCCGGGCTTGCGCAGCGCCAGCGCGGCCGCGATACAGGCCAGCGGCACCGCGGGAAGCACGTACCGGTAGGTGTACTCGTGCTCCGCGATCGGCAGCACCATCAGGATGACGGCGCTGGCCCACAGCAGCATCGCGACCGCGGTGCGGCGGCACGCCAGGATGATCCCGGCCAGCCCGGTGAGCATGATGAGCGCGAACACCGGGCCGGGCAGGAACACGATGTGCTGGTAGCTGTTCATGAGGAACACGTACGGCGACTCCAGCCGGGTGCCGTATTTGTACCCGAGGTCCCCCGCCACGCCCTGGTCATCGCCGGTGTACGCCTTGATCGCGGCCACCGCATAGCGCCGGTTCGCCCTCGACAGCCCGGAGGAGCGCGGCTGCACGGTGGGGAAACGCAGGTCGTTGGTGAACACGAAGGGCTCGGCGCTCTCCTTTGCGACCACGCCGATATAGCCAAACGGCTGAGCAGCGATAGCCGTGATCGCAAAGTGCAGCGCCCGCGCGTTGTTGGCCTGGGTAAACGCGGCGGTATCCGGCACGAGCCCGGGGTGCTCGTGCCGCCACTGCCAGGTGCGGTGGTTCCAGAGATACCACTTGGGCGGCAACCGCCGGGATGGGTCCGGCTGGGCCAGGCGGCCCGGCTGGGCATCGGGGCAGAGCGCCTGAAGGCTGGCAGGCGGGCGGATCACCGCGCAGTTCGCGAACGACATGGTTCGCGACCACAGGAACATGCCATTGCTGTTGGTCAGGTTGGCGGAGCCGTGCACGGCGGCGAACCAGCCCAGGTACCCGGCCACGGGGATCACCCCCGCCAGCAGCGCGGCGCCTGCCTTGCGCCAGCCGATCCGGCGCAGCAGCAGGAACAGCGGGATGAGCAGCACCAGCGGCAGGGTGGTCGGCCGGCAGGTCACCGAGACGCCGGTCATCAGGCCCGCCGTCACGGCCTGCCACATCGATGGTGGCCGGCGCAGCAGCAGCACCGCGAACGCCCCGGCCATCAGCGCCATGGCCAGCAGGTCGGCCATGACGAACTGCTCCGCGAGAATCTGCGCCGGGTCGAACAGCACCGGGGCGGCCGCGAGCGTGGCGCCCCAGTCCGGCAGCCCATACCGGCGGACCAGCGCGTACACCATCGTGGCGATGCCAAGGCCCAGCAGGTGCTGCAGGGCCACCACTCCCACGATCGAGTGGAACGGCCGCAGCAGCCACAGGAACAGCGAATACCCGCTCGGGTTCACCACGTTCGGCGAGACGTGAACCGCGCCCCACAGATAGTCGTAGGTATCCAGCCGGAACAGCATCGCGGGCTGGAAGCCGATCATCGCCACCGCTCGCGGCAGCACCGCCGCGCCCAGTGCGCTCGCGAAGATCCAGTGCCGCCGTATCAGGCCGGCCAGCCAGGGCCAGGCCGCGCGCCACCGGCGCCAGACCGGCGGTGCCCCCGGGCTCGTGGCCGCCCGGCCCGCGCCTGTCCCCTCGGCGCCGGGCCCGGCTTCCCTGACCGTCGTCACTGATCTCCTCGACCTGGCAGGTCAGGCCCGCGTCCTCCATGCGAATCCCCCCGGAGCACGGAGCGCGCACGCGATGCCGCTGCAGAGGTACCGTACCGGCGCAAAGGGTCCCGGGACCGCGAAACGCCGCCGGATCCGTGTGCCAATCGGGCAGGTCAGATGACCAGGCATTAGAGTATTTTCCACAGGGTTTGACCTGCGAGTTACGCAACACTCGGCCGTTATGCCTGTCCTGGCCGGTACGATCCGCTTTGGGCCGGGCTATTGGCCGCCTCCCCGCACCACGTCGGCTGTGCCGACGTCCGAGGTCGCCGAACGGGCTGTCTACGGGTGAGAAATAGCAAAAGGTTGAGGGAGACGCCAGCCGTGAGCGAAACGCTTGCCAGAACTTCTGCGGACGGGTCCCAGGGCGGCGCCCCGGCCCCGCAGCAGCGGCGCCGCCCGGCCTGGCTCACGCCGGTCAACCTGACGATCATCATCATCACGCTGCTCGCGCTCGTACTGCGCGTCTACTACCAGTACACCCGCCCCGGCTTCCTGCTCGGCGTCACCGAGTACGACGACGGGCCGTACTTCGGCAGCGCCGTCCGCCTGGTGCACGGCTCCATGCCCTACCGGGACTTCGTCCTGGTGCAGCCACCCGGCATCACCCTGCTGATGAGCCCGGCCGGGCTGCTGACCTACTGGACCGGCACCGCCTGGGGCCTGGCCATCGGCCGGATCCTCACGGTGCTGGCCGGTACCGCGGGGGTCGCGCTCGCCGGGCTGCTCGTGCGCCACCGCGGGCTGCTGGCAGTGCTGCTGACCTGCGGGATCGTGGCTGTCTACTCCAATGGCGTGGCCGCCGCGCACACGGTGCTCGTGGAGCCGTGGCTCGTGCTGTTCTGCCTGGCCGGTGCGGTCACGGTGTTCGACGGCGACCGGATTACGGCCAGCACCAAGCGCATGGTCTGGGGTGGTGTCCTGTTCGGTTTCGCGGGCGCCGTGGAGGCGTGGGCGATCGTGCCCGTGCTCGTGCTCGCCGCGCTCTGCCTGCCCCGGATCAAACGTGCTGCGATCTTCGCCGGCGGGGTCGCGGCCGGATTCCTGATTCCCGTGCTGCCGTTCGCCATTGCCGGGCCCACGCAGCTCTACCACAGCCTCATCACCGCTCAGATCGGATACCGGGCCCACGCCGGGCGGGTGGGGGTGCTGCTGCGGCTCAGGAACATGGTCGGCTTCCCGTACGCGCTGGACTGGTCGAGGAGCCTCCTGCTGCTGACCGTGTTTGCGCTGGTGATCCTCGTGGTCGTGGCCTGGGGCGCTGCCATCCTGGTGACCCAGGAGCCGCCGCCCATCCTGGACTGGTTCGCGGGCGTGACGACCGTGCTGATCATTGCGATGTTCTTGTGGCCGCCCCAGTTCCACTACCACTTCACCGAGTTCCTCGCGCCGTTCATGGCGCTGACCATCGCGCTGCCGGTGGGCCGGCTGTTCGGCGGCGCCCATCCGGACGGCGGCGTGGCGGTCACCTGGCCGCCCACGGGCAGCGCGAAGGCCGCCCGCCAGGCCGGCATAGCTGTCGTCAGCGTGTCAGCGGCGGCGCTCGTGGTGGTCGCGGCCTTCCAGTTCCGCTTCGAGAGCGGGGCGCCCAAGGTCATCGGCCCGATACCGGCCGCGATCGACCAGATGATCCCGTCCGGTGCGTGCGTGCTGACCGACCAGGTCTCGGTCACCCTCGCCGCCAACCGGTTCGTCTCCACCGACCCGAACTGCCCCAGGGTGATAGACAGCCTGGGCACCACCCTGGCCCTGTCCCATGGCCTGAAACCGCAGACAGGGGCGGCAAAGGTCGCGGCGGTGAACGCGTTTTGGAGCCAGGCCTTCAGCAAGGCCCAGTACGTGCTGCTCACCTCCACTACCCACCGGCGGATCGCGTGGAGCCCGCAGCTCAACGCCTACTTCGCCAGTCACTTCCACCTGGTCTACTACTCCCCCCGCAAGCTCCAGCTCTACGTGCGCAATGGCCTGCATGCGGGCTGACGGAACGGCGCGGCCGCACGGCAGTGGCAGGGACAGGGAAAGCGGGCGGCGATGAGCGGGGTGACGGCCACGACGGCTTCCGGCACATCCTCCGGTGACGCCGCAGCGCCGCCTGGCTGGGGCAGTCCCGGGGTGCGCGCAGCGATCATCGGCACCGGGCTGATCGCGCTGGCCCTGCGCCTGTGGATCCTGTTCTCGGCCGGCCTGATGTCGGTCACCCAATTCGACGACGGGCCGTACTTCGGCAGCGCGGTCCGGCTGGTCCACGGCGTTCTGCCCTACCGCGGCTACGCCTTCGTCCAGCCGCCAGGCATCACCGAGCTGATGAGCCCGGCCGCGCTCGAGTCCTACCTGGGCAGCACCGCCTGGGCCCTGGCCATCGGCCGGCTCCTCTCGGTCCTCGCGGGGACCGCCGCGGTGGTGCTCGCCGGGTTCCTCGTACGTCACCGCGGGGCCCTGGCCGTCCTGCTGGCCGGTGGGATCCTCGCGATCTACCCGCCTTCCGCCGTGTCCTCGCGCACGGTGCTGCTCGAGCCGTGGCTGGTGCTGTTCTGCCTGGCCGGGGCGGTGGCCGTCTTTGACCGTGACCGGATCACCGCCAGCACCAGGCGGCTGGCGTGCGGCGGCGTGGCATTCGGCTTCGGCGGCGCCATCAAGGTGTGGGCGATCGTCCCGGTGCTCGTGATCATCGTGCTGTGCCTGCCGCAGGTGCGCCGGGCCGCCCTGTTCGCCGGCGGGGTCGCGGCCGGCTTCCTGATCCCGGTCCTGCCGTTCGTGATCGCTGCTCCGGGGCGCTTCTACGACGACGTCGTGGTGGCGCAGCTCGCCAGGATCGGGAGCAGGACCGACGCGTGGAAGCGGTTCAACACGATGCTGGGGACCCCCAAGGTGCTGAGCCCCACCACCGTGGTCGTGCTGGCGATCATTGTCGTGCTCGTCGTGATCGCTGCCCACATCGCCGCGTCCCTCGTCACCAGGCGCCCGCCCGCCCCGCTGGACTGGTTCGCGCTGGTGTCCGCCGCGCTGATCGTGGTCATGTTCCTGTGGCCGCCCTATTACGCGGCCCACTACGCCGCCTTCCTCGGGCCGTTCCTCGCGCTGTCCCTGGCTCTGCCGGTGGCCCGGCTGGCCGAAGGTCTCGCGTCCCGCCGTGCCGCCGGGGACCGGCCCGTGGCACCAGATCAGCCCACGGCGCGCCCGGCCATGCCGTGGCTGGCCCAGGCCGGCCTGATCGTGCTCGGCGTGGCCGTCCTGGCGGGCGCGGCCGCGCAAGCGCCGCCGCTGAACCGGCAGCCGTCCCGTTTCGACGTCCCGGCGGTGACCCTGCGGGGAGTCCCCAAGGGCGCCTGCGTGCTCACCGACTCGGCGGTCTACCTGCTCATCGCCAACCGGTTCACCTCGGACGTACCGGGCTGCTCGCAGATGGTGGACAGCCTGGGCACCGACCTGGCGCTGGGCGGTGGCCGCCGCCCGGGATCCGGCGCCGGCCGGGATCCTGCGGTGAGCGCGGCCTGGCATCAGGCCTTCAGCACCGCCGGATGGGTGCTGCTGACGCCGAAGAGTTCGGTACGAATCCCGTGGAATCCCGCGCTACTAGCCTATTTCCACAGTAACTTCCGCCCGGTGCGGCACATGAATAACTCCACGCTGTACGTACGGGACGGGCTAAGGCAAAAGCTCCAGAAGCTGCATACGGCCGGATGAGCGGGGCAGGGGAATCATGCCGATGCCGCACCGGGCTGGCGTCCTTTCGTTACCGTTGCATGGTGAAAATGAGCAACCTGCCAGATGATCAAGGAGAAGGCCGCGCCGTGACGGGCGCGGAAGGGGAAGTCACGGCGCAACCGGCCGATCAGCCCACCGGGCAGGCCGGGGACCGGTCGCAGGAGAGACCCGCAGAGCAAGCGCCGGCTTCCGAGGTGGCAGCCGAGACCCCCAGGGAACGTGCCAGGCTGGTGTTCGCCAGCTTCCTGATGCTCTTCGTGGAACTAGCCCTGATCAGATGGGTGACCGCGAACAACGTCTTCGTGACCAAAGCCACCAACTTCGTCCTGCTGGCAAGCTTCCTCGGCATCGGCATCGGCTTCCTGAATGCCAAGACCAAGCGCGACTACCTGCGCTGGACACCCGTGGCGCTGCTGCTGCTGGTGTCCTTCGTACTCGCGTTCCCGGTGATCCTGGCGACGCTGCAAGGCCCGAATCCCTTCCAGGGCCTGCACGGCAGCCCGGCACTGCCGCAGCCGGTCAGCCTGGGCGTGGTCTTCCTGCTGGTGACCGGCGTGATGGCGGGCCTGGGCCAGGGCACGGCCCGGCTGTTCGTCCGGTTCCGGCCGCTGCGCGCCTACCGGCTCGACATCCTCGGCAGCCTCGCCGGGATCGCGGCGTTCACCGGGCTTTCCTTCCTCGACCAGCCGCCGGGCACCTGGGGCGTCATCGCCTGCGCGGGGCTGCTCGTCCTGCTCGCCCCCAAGATCCGGTGGTGGCAGGTACTCGCCGTCGCGAGCGTCGCGGCCATGCTGCTGCTGGAGTCGTTCCTCCCGGCGCAGGAGTGGTCGCCCTACAACAAGCTGGTGTACAACCAGACGCACGGCCCGACCGGGGCCCTGTACGTGTCCGCGAACAACATCCCCTACCAGGCGGCGCGTTCCCTGGCCCTGATGCACAAGCAGAAGGCGTTCTACTTCTACCCCTACCGGCACGTCCCCAAGGCGTCGCTGGGCAACGTCCTGATCATCGGATCGGGGACGGGCAACGACGCGGCCGTCGCGCTGTCGGAGGGCGCCAGGCACGTCGACACGGTGGAGATCGACCCGTTGCTCGTGAAGCTGGGCAACATGCACCCGAACCACCCCTACTCCAGCCCGAGGCTGACCGCGCACATCGACGACGGGCGCGCCTTCCTGCAGGACACCACGCAGCACTACAACCTGATCCTGTTCGCGCTGCCCGACTCGCTGACCGCCCTGGCCGGGCAGTCGGGGATCCGGCTGGAAAGCTACCTGCTCACCGAGCAGTCGATCGAAGCGGTCCGCTCCCACCTGGCGCCGGGCGGCACGTTCGCGATGTACAACTACTACGCGCCGTTCCTGGAGAGCCGGTACGCGTCCACGATCGAGGACGCGTTCGGGCGCACGCCCTGCGCCGAGGTCGGGCCGCCTCTGGGCGGGCGGCGCCTGGCGGTGCTCACCGTGCACCCCGGCGGGACCGTGCCGAACTGTGCCAGTTTCTACCACGGCAAGAGGATCAGCCCGGCGACCGATGACCACCCGTTCCCCTACATGCCGGGCAACAACATCCCGAAGCAGTACCTGTGGATGATCGCGGCCATCTTCGCCGCGTCGCTGCTGCTGGTCCGGGTCGGCGGCGGCTCGTTCTCCCGGATGCGGAACTACGTGGACCTGGCCTTCATGGGGGCCGCATTCCTGCTACTGGAGACCAAGAACATCGTGCAGTTCGCGCTGCTGTTCGGCACCACCTGGCTGGTGAACTCGCTGGTGTTCGCGGGCGTGCTGCTCGCGGTATACCTGGCCGTGGAAACCGCCAGCCATCTCCGGCTGCCACGCCCGGCCGTGCTCTACGCCGCGCTCATCGCGTCGCTCGTCCTCACCTGGGTGGTGCCGCAGGCGTCGCTGGTGGGCCTGCCCATCGTGGCCCGCTTCTTCGCCGGCAGCGCGCTGGCCTTCGCCCCGATCTACCTGGCCAACCTCATCTTCGCCCAGCGGTTCGCCGACGTGGCGACCTCGGGGGATGCGTTCGCGGCCAACCTGCTCGGGGCCATGGTCGGCGGGGTCCTGGAATACCTCGCCCTGATCACCGGGTACCGGTTCCTGCTGATCGTCATCGCCGTGCTCTACGGCTTGGCGTTCGTGACCAGCAGGTACCTGACCAGAAAGCAATCCGGCGGCATGACCAGTGCCGGGGTGCAGGCCCCGGTGGGCGTGCGCTAGGCTGCACCCATGCGCTCGCAGTTCGAGTTTTGGTATGGCTACCGGCCCGGTTCCCGGACGGTCGCCCGCCAGACTCTGCGCTGACGCGAACGACCTGATGACAAGCCCCGGGCCCGAAGGCCCGGGGCTTGTTCGTTGTGACAGACCGGCCGGAGCAACTGGAGGAGACCAATGGTCGTGGTGATGGCCCCGGAGGCCACGCAGGAGGATGTCGACGCAATCGTTGAACTGGTGCGGGCCGCCGGCGGTGAGGCATTCGTCAGCCGCGGCGTGTCCCGCACGATCGTGGGCCTGGTCGGTGACGTGGAGCACTTCGGCGCGCTCAACCTGCGCAGCCGCAGCGGCGTCGTGGACGTGGTGCGGATCTCCGTGCCGTACAAGCTCATCAGCCGGGAGCACCATCCGGACAGGTCGGTGATCCGGGTCGGCGGCGTGCCGATCGGCCCGGACACGCTCACCGTGATCGCCGGCCCGTGCGCGGTGGAGTCGCACGAGCAGACGCTGACGGCGGCGCGGATGGCCAAGGCGGCGGGCGCGTCGCTGCTGCGCGGCGGCGCGTTCAAGCCGCGTACTTCCCCGTACGCCTACCAGGGCCTGGGTGAGGCCGGGCTGCGCATCCTCGCCGACGTCAGGGCCGAGACCGGGCTGCCCGTGGTGACCGAGGTCATCGACCCGGGCAGCGTGGAACTGGTTGCCTCCTACGCGGACATGCTCCAGGTCGGCACGCGCAACATGCAGAACTTCGCGCTGCTCCAGGCGGTCGGCTCGGCCGCCAAGCCGGTCCTGCTCAAGCGGGGCATGAGCGCCACCATCGAGGAGTGGCTGATGGCGGCGGAGTACATCGCCCAGCGCGGCAACCTCGACATCGTGCTGTGCGAGCGGGGCATCCGGACGTTCGAGACCGCCACCCGCAACACGCTGGACATCAGCGCGGTGCCGGTCGCGCAGCGGCTGTCCCACCTGCCGGTCATCGTGGATCCGTCACACTCCGGCGGCCGGCGTGACCTGGTCCTCCCGCTGACCCGGGCGGCGATCGCGGTCGGTGCCGACGGCGTGATCATCGACGTGCACCCGGAGCCGAAGCTGGCCCTGTGCGACGGCGACCAGGCGCTGGTGGACTCCGACATCCGGCAGCTCGCCAGTATCGCCGCGAACCTGTCCCCGCTGATGGGCCGCACCCTCACCCCGCCGCGTGCGGCAGCCCAGGAACGACAGGAGGACAAGCAGCCCAGCCCCGTGGCAGGCTGAGCTCCCGCCGGCGGGAGCTCAGGGCCGGTCAGGGCGGTATTCCTGGGCCAGGCCGGCCAGTTCCTCCGCCAGGTCCGCCGCGTCCAGGCGGGCCTCGATCCGGCGCAGGTCGTCGATGCGGGCCTGGGTCTCCACGTGCCGGGGAGTCAGCAACGTGCAGCAGTCCTGGTCGGGCAGTTCGGAGAGCGCCAGCGTGCGGATGCGGCGCGCCTCCGCCATGATCTCCACCTTGTCCCGGCCGATCAGCGGGCGCAGGATCGGCAGCCCGACCGCGTCGTCAAGCGCGGTCAGGTTGACCAGTGTCTGGCTGCTCACCTGCCCGAGGGAGTCGCCGGTGATGAGCGCCGCCGCGCCGAGGCGGGCCGCCAGCGCCTCCGCGGTCTTGAGCATCAGCCGGCGCTGCGCCACGATCTGCAGCCGGCTGGCACCGGATGCCGCCAGGCGCTGCTGCGTCTTGCCGAACGCGACCACGAACAGCCGGGACTTGCCCTGGAACCGGTCCAGTTGGTGCATCAGGCCGTAGGCCTTGTACACCGACTCCGGCCCGGTCAGCGGCATGCCGGAGAAGTGCAGGAAGTCGCAGCGCAGGCCACGGCGCATCATCCGGTACGCGGCCACGGGGGAATCGATGCCGCCGGACATGAGCACGAGCGCGTGGCCGCTCATCCCGACGGGCAGGCCGCCCTGGCCCGGCTGGCCGTCGGTGTAGACGAACACCTCGTGCTGGTCGACCTCGACGAACACCGTATTGTCCGGATGCTTCAGGTCGACCGGATACCCGTACTCCCGCTGGACCCGGGTCCCGATGGCGGTGGCCAGCTCCGCGGAGGTGGCGGGGAACCGCTTGTCCCGGCGGCGGGCGCGAACCGCGAACGAGCCGGTCTTTCCCGCCATCATGGCAACCGCGGTGTCGATGGCAGCCTGGGGCTGCTTGGGCACTCGTACCGCCCGGCAAACTCTTGCGATGCCCATGACGTCCCGGGCACGCTCGGCGATCTTGTCCACCGCAGCCTCCGCCCTGGCGGCCCCGCCCGCCTCCCCATCCCCCTTCACGGCGTCGTCAGCGGCCCGCAGCATGATCACCCCGTAGCGCTGCCAGATCCGCACGGCAAGGCCGGCGTCCTCCATGGCCCGCCGGATGTTCGCGTGCAGCCGCTGCTCGAACTGCCGCCTGTTGCCCCCCTTGAGCACGATCTCACCGAGTTTGAGCAACACACATGGCTCATGCTGCCCGGGCTGGGCAGGCACACCCGCCTGTGCGTGCGCGGTGAGGGAGGTCACGGACATTCCTCTAGTCTGCCAGGAGCGGGGCGCGGCGGCGCATTCCAATGATGTCGATCCGGGGCCACGCCGTTCGACTCCATGCAGTAGCCGGCGTTCTGGCCGGCCAGGAAAGGTGGTGCATGGTGAAGTACATGTTCCTGCTGTACGGCCGGCCGGAGGAGCAGCTCCCCGAGCCCGGTAGCGAGGAGTTCGAGCGGATGCGGGCCGAATGGGGAGTGGCAACCGGCGCCATGGCGCGCGCGGGCGTGCTGCTCGACTGCGCGCCGCTGCAGCCCCCGGCCGCGGCGACCACGGTGAGCGTCAGGGACGGCGAGATTCTGCTCACCGACGGCCCGGCGGCCGAGATCAAGGAGCACTTCGGCGGTTACACCCTGGTCGAATGCGCGGACCTGGACGAGGCGCTGAAGTGGGCGGCGACCCTTCCCGTGGCGCAGGTCGGCAAGGTGGAGGTGCGCCCCGTAGTCCAAGTGGTGGCTCCCGCTGAGCAGCCAGCCGGATAGCGGAGCGCTCGGCGAGGTGTTCCGCGCCCACTGGTGGGCCGCGGTCGCGGCGGTCACGCGCCAGGTGGGCGACCTTGAGGTGGCCGAGGACGCGGTGCAGGACGCCTGCGCCGCGGCCTTGGCCCAGTGGCCCGCCGAGGGGGTGCCGGCCAGCCCGCGCGGCTGGCTGATCGGCACCGCCCGGCACAAGGCGCTCGACCGGCTGCGGCGGGACCGCCGCCGCGCCGACAAGGAGGCCGAGGCAATGCGTGAGAGATGGGGCGGGGTGGCGGGGTCAGGGCCAGCAGAGCCCGCGCCGCTACCGGCAACCGGATGGGCCGCGGGCACCGACGACGAACTCGCGCTGATCTTCACCTGCTGCCACCCCGCGCTCGACCCGGCCGCCAGGGTCGGGCTGACGCTGCGCTGCGTATGCGGGCTGGCCACGGCCGAGATCGCGGCCGCGTTCCTGATCCCCGAGCCCACCATGGCGCAGCGCCTGGTGCGGGCCAAGCGCAAGATCCGCCAGGCCGGCATCGCGTTCCGGGTGCCGGGGCGGGAGGACCTGCCGGCCAGGCTCGGCGCGGTCCTGCGGGTGGTGTACCTGGTCTTCACCGAGGGGCACCTGGCCGCGGGCGGTGACGCGCTCATCCGCGGCGAACTCTGCGACCAGGCGATCAGGCTCGCCCGGGCGCTGACCGCACTGCTGCCCGGCGAGCCGGAGGTGACCGGGCTGCTCGCGTTGCTGCTGCTCACCGACGCACGCCGGGACGCGCGTCTGAGTCCCGCCGGTGACCTGGTACTGCTTGCCGAGCAGGACCGCAGCCGCTGGGACCGCGCCATGATCGATGAAGGAGAGGCGCTCGCCGGGCAGGCCCTGCGGCTGGGACGCCCCGGCTCCTACCAGATCCAGGCGGCGATCGCGGCGTGTCATTCCGGCGCCGCCACCGCGGCGGACACCGACTGGCGGGAGATCGCCCTGCTCTACGGCGAGCTGATCAGATACGAGCCCTCGCCGATGGCGGCGGCGAACCGGGCGGTGGCCGTGGCCATGTCGGAAGGCCCGGCGGCCGGGCTGGTCATCCTGGACACCGTCAGCGGCGACACAAGGCTGGCACGCTGGCCGCAGTTGCACATCGCCCGCGCGGAACTGCTGCGCCAGCTGGGCCGGCGCGCGGAGGCGGTCGCGGCCTACGAGGCGGCGATGGCGCTGGAACCGCCCGCGCCGGAGCGCGCCTACCTGGCCCGCCGGATGCACGAGTGGTGACACGGGGCGGCAAGAATCCCTTGGCGGCAAGGCGGCGGCGCGTGGCAGGGTGGGCCCGTGACAAAGCTAGAGGTGCGCGCGGCCACCGAGGATGACCTGGCCGCCATCGCCGCTGTGGCCGAGGTGACCGGGCAGGTCGAGGAGTGGTCCGGGTCCGATCCGGCCTATGTCCGGCACCTGCTGGCGCACGGGAAGGTTCTCGTGGCCGAGCAGAGGGCCGCCGGGGCGCAGGGCACCGTGACCGGGTTCGGCGCGACGCGGCGGATCGGGGATGGGCCCGCCGCCGTCACGATGCTGTGCGACCTGTTCGTGGATCCGGGGGCGCACGGCCGGGGCACCGGCCAGGCGCTGCTGGCCGCGCTGTGGGAACCCGGCACGCCGCGCATAACGTTCAGCAGCCTGCACGCCCATGCCCTGCCGCTGTACACCCGGGCGGGCCTGGACGCCTGGTGGCCGCTGCTGTACCTGGGCGGCGACGTCGGCTCGCTGCCGCGCGCACCCGGCTGGACGGTGGCCACGACGTCGCCGGAGGAGGTGGCGGCGCTGGAGGCGCAGTGGACCGGGATCGACCGGTCGGCCGACCACCGGGCCTGGGCCGCGCGCCCCGGCGGGCAGCCGGTCACCGCGCGGCGCGGCGCCGCGGTGCTGGCGGCCGGCACCGTGGCCGGCGAGGACGACGAGTACGGGATCGCCCACCTGGCCATCTCGCCGGCCGCCGGGGACGGCGACGCGGTGGACGCGGTCCTGGCCGTGCTCGCCTCCCTCGATCCCATCGGCGGCCGGGCCCGGGTGTGCCTGCCCGCGCCGCACCCAGCGACCAGGCCGCTGCTGGCCGCGGGCTGGCACGTGGATTTCATGGACGTTTTCATGGCGACCGAGCCCGGCCTCCTCGACCCGCGCCGCGCCGTCCCCTCCCCCGCCATGGCCTGACCACCCGCGCTGTCTGAGCACAGAGCGGCCGCACCGGCGCAAGGAGAGGGCGGCCTCTCGATAATCGCTGGGGACAGCGACGCGGTCCTGGCCGTGCGCGCGTCACGATGAGCGTTCGTAGGCAAGCTGGTCGGCGAGCAGCTCATTCTGCAAACACTCGTCGATGACCCAGCTCTCGTACGCCCACTGGAAGAGCAGCGGCTTGCGCAGCTGCCCGGAAAGAGCGGCCGTGGCGCGCGGCGCCTTTGCGCCGCTGAGTGCACGCCGGGATGCGGCTCGTGCCTCGGCAAGGTCAAAATTGACCCCCCGACATCGGCGCGGTCACCCTCGCGCTCCTGTTCGGCCCTTACAGCTTGATTTTCGGCGTGTCGGAGATCGTGCTGGGCGTCCAAATGCGCCGGACCGGGCGTACCGTGCAAGCAATACTGCACGACGCCGCCTGAGCCGCGGCAGGAGCGGGGACATCCAGAGAGCGCACCTATCCAGCGCCCACTGAGCGCCTGCCAAGCCCTGTCCGGCTTGGCAGGCGCGCTCCCGCAAGGCCGCGGCCGGTCCACGGAGGAAGGCACCAAGATGGCCAAGCCCGGCCCGGGCGCAGTGAGCCCAGACGACCCAGCGGCCCCGCGACGCGTTGCCCGGCGAATCGCGCTGCCGATCAAACTCCCGCACCACCCCGTCGTCCTGGAGGAACAAGCCAAGCGAGCCGCCGACAGGCAGTTGCGGATCGCCGACTGGATCACCTCCTTCGCGGGGTCGATGAACTTCGTCTACATCCACATCGCGCTGTTCACCGTCTGGATGCTGTTCATCGAATCCAAGCCGTGGCCGACGCTGACGCTGATCGTGTCGCTGGAAGCGATCTTCCTGTCCACGTTTGTCATGATCGGCCAGAACCGGCAGTCGGCCTTCCAGCAGGCCAAGGCCGACCACGACTTCACCGAACAGGAGCTGGAACTCAAGACCAACACGCAGCTGACCCGCGAGATCGATAGGCTCACGGTCGAACTGCACAACCGGCTGATCCGGGGCTCCACCGGGCAGACCTGAAAGCCCGGGCCGGCCGGCCCGCCCCAAACTAGATTTCCGGGCGGGCAATGCCACCGGTATTTCACCCAAGCGCCGGGCCGCCGGCTCCCCCGGACGCGACCGGCCGCGCACAGTGCCACAATTTCCCCATGGAGCCTAGCCAGGCCATCTCGGGCGGGCCTGGAACTGCCCTCAGTCCCGGCGAGACCGTCACCCGCCGTTCCGGCATCCCTGCGCCGGTCACCGCGCTGATCGGCCGGCGCAAGGAGTGCGAGGGCGTCACCGCGGCCCTGAACTCCAGCCGCCTGGTGACACTGATGGGCCCGGGCGGGGTCGGCAAGAGCAGGCTGGCGCTCGCGGTCGCCGCGCAGTTGCAGGCGCGGTTCGGCGGCCGGGCCTGGTGGGTGGAATTAGCGCCTGTCACCAGGGACGACATGGCCACGCAGGCGATCGCGGACGCGATCGGGGCCAGGGACGCCTCCGGCCTTAATCTGGCCGAGTCCATTGCCGCGCGGGTCGCCGATCACCCCGCGCTTATCGTCCTGGATAACTGTGAACATCTCACCGCCGGCTGCCGTGAGGTTGCCGACCGCCTGCTCACCATGTGCCCCCGGCTGCACATCCTGGCCACCAGCCGGGAGCCGCTGGGCGCGGCCGGCGAGTCGCGCTGGCCGCTGCCGCCGCTGACCGTCCCGCCGCTGGCCGCACCGGGAGCGTGGCCGACGGCGGAGCAGGACGGGGCCATCGCAGCGCCCGGCGCGGCGGCGATGCTGGCCGGCTCCGAGGCCATGCAGTTCTTCCTGGACCGGGCTAGGGCCGTGCTGCCCGGCTTCGAGATCACCGACGACAACGCAGAGCTGATCGGCCAGTTGTGCCGCAGGCTCGACGGCCTGCCGCTGGCGCTCGAACTGGCCGCGGCGAAGCTGCGAGTGATGGCGGCCAGCCAGGTCCTGGCCGGCCTGGACGACGTGTTCAAGCTGCTGGTGGGGGGCAGGCAGGGCGCCCCGGTCCGGCACCAGACGCTGCGCGCCGCGCTGGACTGGAGCTACGACATGCTGCAGCCCGCGGAGCAGGCCGCGCTGCGCCGGCTGTCGGTTTTCGCCGGCTCGTTCTGCCTGGCCGCGGCGCAGGCGGTCGCCACGCTCGGCGGCACGGACCCGGCGGACGTGCTCGACCTGCTGGCCCGGCTGGTCGACCGGTCGCTCCTGCTGGTCGAGCACACCCCGGCCCAGGCCAGGTACCGGATGCTCGCGACGGTGCGCCGGTACGGCGCGCAGCGGCTGACCGAGTCCGGTGAGTTCCCCGCGGCCAGCGAGGCGATGTTCGCCTGGTATGTGGACCTGGCCGAGCGCACCGAAACCGAACTGTCCGGGCGCGACCAGGCCCAGGCGGCGGAACGGCTGCAGGCCGAGGCCCACAACCTGCGCGCCGTGCTCCAGGCCGCGCGCGACCGGAAGGACATCACCGGGACCCTGCGCCTGGCCACGGCGCTCTTGCAGTTCTGGTATCTGCGCGGGCACTACCGGGAGGGCAGGGACTGGCTGGACTGGGCGCTCGCCGCCCCCGAAGGCGCGCCCGCCGAGGTGCGGGCCAAGGGGCTGCAGGGCAGCGGCATGCTCGCGCACCTGCAGTGCGAGTACCCGGCGGCGGTGCGCCGGCTGGAGGGCGCGCTGTCGCTCTATCGCGAACTCGGCGACCGGCGCGGCGCCGCGGGGATTCTGTCGTCGCTGGGCAGCGTCGCCAGGGAGCAGAGCCGGTACGCCCGGGC
>Ga0306923_10002810_pt1 | contig 16117 bp, 16 predicted proteins | sample sta12Can44000108_FD_203841 | JGI IMG/M metagenome (GOLD analysis project Ga0306923, IMG submission 203841) | Lab enrichment of tropical soil microbial communities from Luquillo Experimental Forest, Puerto Rico - statanox.12C.anox.44.000.108 (v2)... | ecosystem: Environmental > Terrestrial >... | reverse complement strand
CGCATCTTTTGCCGGCGGGTTGGCGGCGGTGATCATCGTTTATGGCATCGCCACGGCGATCCGCGGCCGCGACGCGGTGCTGGTGCTGGTTCTCGCCGGGGTTGTCATCGGTGCGCTGTTCGGCGCGGGTGTCGGGCTCTTAAAATATCTCGCCGATCCCTACAACCAGCTGCCGGCCATCACTTTCTGGCTGCTCGGCAGCCTGGCGGCGACCAACCCCGGCGATCTGACGAGCTTGTTGCCGGCGGTGGTGATCGGATTGGTGCCACTGGCTCTGCTGCGCTGGCGCATCGACGTGATGACCTTGGGCGACGAGGAGGCGACCGCCCTCGGCCTCGACACTCGTATGCTGCGCATCGTCGTGATTGCTGCGGCGACCTTGATGACCTCGGCCGCGGTCGCGGCGAGCGGGATCATCGGCTGGGTCGGGCTCGTCGTACCGCATCTCGCGCGGCTCACGGTAGGGCCGGCGTTCACGCGGCTCCTGCCTGCCAGCGTCCTGTTCGGCGCCGGCTACCTGCTCGCCGTCGATACGGTGGCGCGCACTTTGGGTACCGTGGAACTGCCGCTCGGCGTCCTGACCGCGGCCCTCGGCACACCGGTGTTCTTGTGGCTCTTGGCCTTCGGCCGACGCACGGCGTGGTCGTGAGCGCGCCCCGGCTAGCCGTCGAGGATCTGAGCTACGGCTATCCCGGGCACATCGTCGGGCACGGTATCGGCTTCACCGTCGGTGCCGGCGAAGTCCTGTGCGTCCTCGGGCGCAACGGCGAAGGCAAATCGACATTGTTCAAGACAATCCTCGGTCTGCTGCGCCCGCGGGCCGGCACCTTGAGGGTCGATGGCGAGCCGATCGCCGGATGGAGCCCGCGCCGGCGAGCACTGGTGTTTGGCTATGTACCGCAAAATGGCGGCGGCACATTTCCGTTTACGGTCGCCGAGCTGGTGCTGATGGGACGCACCGCACATCGCGGGCCGTTTGCCGCTCCGTCGGCTACCGATCGTGAAGCGGCAGACGAGGCGATTGCCACCCTCGGCATAGGCCACCTCGCTGCGCGCGAATGGGTACGGGTCAGCGGCGGCGAACGGCAGCTTGTTCTGGTCGCCCGCGCCTTGGCCCAGAAACCGCGGATCCTGGTCCTCGACGAGCCGACCGCAAGCCTCGATTTTGGCAACCAGGTGCGGGTTCTCGATGCCGTTCGCAGTTTCGCCGAGACCCGCGCGCTGAGCGTGCTGCTGTCGACCCATCACCCCGAGCAGGCATTCGCCTGCGCCGACCGGGTTGCGGTGCTGGCCGGCGGCCAATTGCTGCGGATCGGCGCCCCCGCCGAGGTCGTCACCGCCGAGACGCTTGCCGCCTGTTATTCGGTCGATGTCGCGGTCCTGCCCATAGCGGACAACCAGTACCGTGTGTGTGTGCCGCGAGCTTATCTAGAATAATGTGGTCGAAAACCTAGCGAGTCAGGCTTTGCCGACCGGCGTTGACGCTGGCGGCGTTACGGGCCGGCGGGGCGCCCAGGGCACCTCACGAATAACGCTGAGGTCGATTTCCGGCATCGGCACGCCGAGCTGGCCCAGCACTGCGTTGGCGAGTTCGTTGTACCGATCGAAGCTGCGGCGCAGCCGGCCGCGCCAAGCAGGGATGCCGCCGCTGGCATGCAGCTCAAAGGCCGATTCGCGGCCGTCGAGCGCCGACGAGACGTGGTCCCAGGCCAGCTGCAGCAAAGCCGAGCGCTGCAGCGCGGAATACCCGCCCCCGGCGAATGATTCCTCGAGCCCGGCTGCGATCTCGGGTGAGTCGAGGTCGCGGTCGGACGGAGCGACGACGAGCGAAGAGCCGGGCAGAATGCGCAGGATCTCGGCCATTCGCTGGCGCGCCTTCAATATCGCGATGCCACCGACCGAGAGATGGCTGTGATTGGGAACGCAAAAGCCTTCCCGCGTGAATTGCGGGTCGCGCTCGGTGGCGGTCAGGCAGCTCCTCACCGTCTGCACCTCGATCGCCAGATCGACCAAGTACTCGACCGTTGCCTCGTTTTTTACGAGCCCCATCGCGTGGGTCAGGGCCAGAGCAAGTCCGAGCGTGAACTCCGCCTTCGATAGCCAGCCGTAGAGGTGATGCCAGATCAGCCAACGTACCACCGGTTCGGGGGATGGACCCAACAGGAAGACGCGTTCGAATGGGATGAACACGTCGTCGAGCCACATCTGGCCGTCGAGCTCGTCGTAGCGGCTGCTGAGCGGTGCGACGAAGGGATTGGCATCGCGCACCGCGATCTTGCGGCAGACCGTGGTGACGCCGGGTGCATTGATCGGAACGATGAAAGTGGCGCGATGCTCGCCGATGTCGAGGCCGGTGAGACCCCCGACATAAAGATCCTCGGCATAGGACGGGCTGGTGTGCATGCCGATCTTGCCGCGAATGACAATGCCGGCGTCGGTCTCTTTGACGATCTTCAGCGCGACCCGCGCTTGCGGATCCTCGCGCATGCGGGTGCCGATATTAGGAGCGCCACCGCAGAAAGTCAGAAATCGCCCGCTGTCGGCGATCATCTCGCGATAGTGTGCGGCTTCGGCGATCTGCTCCGGTGAGACGTTGAGCTCCTGCAGCGAGCAGAGCAGACCGAGGGCGATCAGATGGCCGTAGCATGGCGTATGAGTGATGTTGCCGGCACTTAGAAACGTCGTCGCCGAAAAGAACCGCCCCATGCCGCTGAGGTCGTCGGCACTTCGCGGCACGATATAAGCCCAGGGCATCGCGTCGTCCGGACGCCGTGCGATGTCACGCCATGCCGGGTCGCGAAGGAGATCGTACCAAGCGACGTATTCGTCGACCATCGCCCGGGTTGCCGGATGCGTTGTCACATCCTCGACCAGACCTTCCCCCAAGACCCAGACACGCCGCCCGTCGCGCAAGGCTGCCCGGTACTCCGCCCCTGTCCTCATCTGTCGCTCCTGCTCTAAGGCGCCTTACCCGACAAGCCGCCAGCGCAATGTCTCGCCGCCGCGAAACGGGACGAGTACGTTCTCGCCCTCGCCGATGCGCTCCGGTATAGGTCGAGGCTCCCGCCTGAGGGTGATCCGGGCCGCATTAGCGTGACGGCCGTAAAAAGCCGGGCCGTTGAGCGCGGCGAAGGCTTCGAGGCGGTCGAGGGCAGCCTCTTCTTCAAAGACTTCGGCGTAAGTTTCGAGCGCGCAAGGCGCCGTGAAGATCCCAGCGCAACCGCAGGCCGTTTCCTTGGCCGCGACGGGGTGCGGCGCGCTGTCGGTGCCGAGAAAGAACCGGGGATTGCCCGACGTCGCGGCCAGGCGTAATGCCCGCCGATGCTTCGCGCGTTTGGCGATCGGCAGACAATAGAGATGTGGCCGGATCCCGCCGGCGAAGATGGCATTCCGGTCAATCACCAGATGATGGGCGGTGATCGTGGCCGCCAGGTTCGCGCCGCCCGAGCCGACATACGAGACCGCTTCCTCGGTCGTGATGTGCTCGAGCACGATGCGCAATTCGGGGAGCCGGCGTCTCAACGGGTCGAGCACGCGGTCGATGAACACCGCCTCGCGGTCGAACACGTCGATATCGGGGTCGGTCACTTCGCCATGGATCAGGAGCGGCATGCCGAGCGCGGCCATCCGCTCCAGCACCGACGAAATCCGATGGTAATCGGTAACGCCGAAGGCCGAGTTCGTCGTTGCGTGCGCCGGGTACAGCTTGACCGCGGCAAACACTCCTTCCTCCCAGCCCCGCGCGACTTCTTGCGGATCGGTCGCGTCGGTCAAATAGCAGGTCATTAGCGGCGTGAATGCGGCACCCGCAGGGAGCACGGCCCGGATGCGGTCGCGGTAGGCGTGCGCCGCCGCGACGTCAGTCACCGGCGGCACCAGGTTTGGCATCACGATCGCGCGGGCGAAATGCCGCGCGGTGAAGGGGATGACCGCGGTAAGCATCGCTCCGTCGCGCAAATGAACGTGCCAATCGTCCGGCCGGCGCAACGTGATCGTGTCGACATTGATCGCCATATCGCTCTCTCTCGGGGCACCCCATATCAGGATAGAGCCGCGCGCGCGGCGTTGCTATGGTCCGCGAGCGGCATTGCGGAGGGCGGTATGAGTGGTTGCATCGTCGGTTGGGCGCACAGCAAATTCGGCAAGCATGAAGGTAGGGACGTCGAGTCGCTGATTGTCGAGGTCACGCAGGCGGCGCTGGCCGATGCGGGGGTCTCGGCGGCTGACATCGACTCGGTCTATCTCGGCACGATGAACGGCGGCTTTGTGCGCCAGGAATTCCCCGCCTCCTTGGTCTTTCAGGCCGATCCCGGTTTCCGCTTCAAGCCGGCCACGCGAGTAGAGGATGCCTGCGCCACCGGTTCCGCGGCGATCCATCAGGGGCTCAACGCGATCGCTGCCGGACGCGCGCGGTTGGCGCTCGTCGTCGGCGTCGAAAAGATGTCCGAGGTCTCCGGCGCGCAGGTCGGCGATATCCTGCTCGGCGCCAGCTATCGCAAGGAGGAAGACGCGATCGAGGGTGGCTTTGCCGGCATTTTTGGCAAGATCGCCCAGAGCTATTTCCAGCGCTACGGCGACCAATCCGACGCGCTGGCCCGGATCGCCGCAAAAAACCACAAGAATGGTGTGGCCAACCCGCTCGCCCAGATGCAAAAGGATCTGGGCTATGAATTCTGCCGCACCGTGTCGGACAAGAACCCGATCGTTGCCCGGCCGCTCAAGCGCACTGATTGCTCGCTGGTCTCCGACGGTGCCGCAGCGGTGGTGCTCGCCGACGCGATGACAGCGCTGAGCCTGAAAAAAGCGGTGATTTTCCGCGCCGCCGAGCAGGTCAACGACTTCCTGCCGATGAGCCTGCGCGACGTCGTCGCCTTCGAAGGGCCCGCACTCGCCTGGCAGCGGGCGCTGGCCCACGCCCGGCTCGGACTCGACGATCTCGATCTGGTCGAGACCCACGACTGCTTCACGATCGCCGAGCTGATCGAATACGAGGCCATGGGGTTGACCCCGAAGGGCGATGGCGCGCGCGCGATCCTCGAAGGCTGGACCGAGAAGGACGGTAAATTGCCGGTCAATCCGTCGGGCGGGCTCAAATCGAAGGGGCATCCGATCGGAGCGACCGGAGTATCGATGCATGTGTTGGCGGCGATGCAGGTGACCGGCAAGGCGGGCGGCATCCAGGTGCCGGGCGCCTCGCTCGCCGGGGTGATGAATATGGGCGGTGCGGCGGTCGCAAATTTCGTGAGCATTCTCGAGCCGCTGCGCGCCTGATCCGCCCGTCATCCGCGGGCTTGAGCCGCGGATCTGGATTGCCGGGTCAAGCCCGGCAATGACGATTGCCGAGGTGACCAATGGCAGCGTTCCGCGCACTTGTGCTGCATCAGGAAGGCGGCAAGGTAGTTCCCCGCATTGAGACGGTCGACGAGGCGCTACTGCCGCCGGGGGAAGTCACCGTCGCGGTCGAATGCTCGACCCTGAACTACAAGGATGGCCTCATCCTGCAAGGCCTCGGGCGGCTCGTGCGCAACTACCCGCACATCCCCGGCATCGATTTCGCCGGGACTGTCGAGCGGTCGGAATCGCCCGAATTCGCGCCGGGCGACCCGGTCATTCTGACCGGCTGGCGGGTCGGCGAGATGCAATGGGGCGGCTATGCCGAGAGGGCGCGGGTCAAGGCCTCCTTTCTGGTGCGCCGGCCGGATGGGCTGACCGCGCGCCAGGCGATGGCGGTCGGCACCGCCGGGCTGACCGCAATGCTCGCGGTCTTTGCGCTGGAGCGCCATGGGTTGCATTCGGGCGCGGGCGATGTCCTCGTCACCGGTGCCGCGGGCGGCGTCGGCAGTGTCGCGGTGTCGCTGTTGTCGCGGCTCGGGCACCGGGTTGTTGCTTCGACCGGCCGGCCGGAGCTGCGCGGCTATTTGACCGAGCTGGGTGCCGCCGAGCTGATCGACCGCGCGACGCTCGCGGCGGAGCCGTCGCGGCCGCTCGACAGCGAGCGTTGGGCCGGCGCCGTGGATGCCGTTGGCGGGACCACCTTGGCGACGATACTGACCCAGCTGTACTACCGCGCGAGTGTGGCCGCTTGCGGGCTCGCCGGCGGCAGTGAGGTGCAGGCGACGGTGATCCCGTTCCTGCTGCGTGGCGTCAACCTGCTCGGGATCGACTCCGTGATGTGTCCGCGCGAGGAGCGGATCGAGGCTTGGCGGCGTCTGGCTCGTGACCTGCCACTTGACCGGCTCGAACGGATGACCCAAACCCTTCCGCTCTCTGCCTTGCCGGACTTGGCGCCGCAGATCCTGAAGGGGGAGGTTCGGGGGCGCACCGTGATTAACGTTAACGGCTGATCTTCCTGGAATTATTCAGCGGTTGCGAGCGTTAGCGGCGCATGAACAATGCTTACGCTCAGCACTCCCGGCACCGCACAATGACGGTCGCCCGGCGAGCGCTGATCGTCCAGCACGTTCTCGTGGATGGGTGGACCAGCGCCGAAGTCGCCGCCGCGTTCGGTGTCTCTGAGCGCCAGGTCGATGTCTGGGTCGCCGATTTCCGGCGATCAGGTATGACCAGCCTGCGCCGCGTGCCGGGCAAAACCTTAGCCGCCGAAATCTTTCGTCTCGCGATCGAGCAACCGATTCGCGGTGCGGCTCGCAGGATCATAAACGGTTTGCGCCGGCTGTTTGTACGTGAGCGACCTCCCCAGCCTTTGCCGGCGCGGCACTTGAAGGACGATAGTCGCGGCCGTGAGTAATCCTACTTCGGCATCTACGGTAGCGGCGTTTTTCCATCAAGATAGCTGATCGAATGGCGGTTCCCGTCTGGCGACGAGGGCTGCCACAGGGGTGGGCATGCGAGACAGGAGTTACCGGCGGCGGGTGCTGCACGGCCTTGCTTTTTGTGCGGTCGCCGGATGGCGATTTGAATTGGCATCGGCCCAGCCGACGGGAAGGGGAACGCCGGTGCGACGCGTTCCAACAGTCGTCATCGATCCCGGCCACGGCGGGGTCGACCCTGGCGCGATCAGCCCGAACGGCATCCACGAAAAGGACATTGTCCTGGCAACCGCGTGGGAGTTCGCGCGCGAGCTCGCAGCAGGGCGCAACTACCGGGCCGTGCTGACCCGAAGTACTGACGAATTTCTGCCGCTGCGAGAGCGAGTCGCGCGCGCCCGTGCATGGAAAGCGGACTTGTTCCTGTCGATCCACGCCGATGCGCTACCGGACGCGGAAATGCACGGACTATCGGTGTTCACGCAGTCGACGCAGGCATCGGACCGGGAAGCCGCCGCGCTCGCCAGCGGCGAGAACCGGGCCGATCTGGTCGGCGGCATCAAATTGTCGCGGCAGCCGCGGGATGTCGGAAACATCCTGTTAGACCTGACACGGCGCCAGACCAGCAATCTGTCCGTCTTGCTCGCCCACAAGATCGTGGTCGAGCTCGGGCGCGAGGTAGCGTTGCTCGACCGCCCGCAGCGCTCCGCCGATTTCGCCGTGCTGACCGCTCAGGACGTCCCCTCGGCGCTCGTCGAGCTCGGCTGCCTGTCCAATCCTGCCGAGGAGAGGCTGCTGCGGCAGCGCACCTATCAGCAGAAGCTTGCTCGCGGTCTCGTGCGTGCCGTCGAGAGTTTCTCCGCTGCTCATGGCTCGGCGTGAGCGGACCAGGTCGGCTTGAGCACCGAGAAACCTCGCACCCTTGATTGTCAAGTCGGAGACCGGTCATATCCGACCTCGACGGGACGTATATCTAGCGGTCTTGTCCTAACCGGGCGCGTCGACATCGCCCGGAGGTCCGTCTATGCCACGAGGCACGGAGATCAACATGGCACCCGGCGCTCGCGCTAACCCCGATCCACGCCGCTACTTCGAAGCCATCGGCAACGAGCGCGGGCCGAGCGCGGAGCAGGAGCCGATTTGCCTCTACCTCGAGACCACCAATCGCTGCAATCTGTTGTGTGAGACTTGCCCGCGGACCTTTGAGGATCTCGAGCCGCCGGCCGACATGAGTTGGGAGCTCTTCACCCGCATCGTCGACCAGGTTCCGCGCATCGCTCGGGTTGTATTGCACGGCGTCGGAGAGCCGATGATGGTCAAGGCCCTGCCGCGCATGATCGGCTATCTGAAACGGCGCGGCGCTTACGTCTTGTTCAACACCAATGGCACCTTGTTGACTGAGCGCAAGGGCAGAGAATTGACCGCTGCCGGCCTCGACGAATTGCGCGTCTCGCTCGACGCCGCCGAACCGCGAGCCTTTCTCGCAGTGCGCGGGAAAGACATGTTTACCAGGATCGTCCGCAATGTGCGGGCCTTTACCGCCCTGCAACGCGCCGAAGGGATCGACCGTCCGCTGGTCTCGCTATGGCTGACTGGGCTCAAGGAAACAATCGATCAGCTGCCGGCTTTCGTCCGTCTGGCGCATCAGATTGGCGTCGCCGAAATTCATCTGCAGCGTCTTGTGTTCATGCCGCAAGGGCAGGGCTTGGCGCGTGCCCAGTCCGCTCTGTTCGAACAGCTCGACGGCGACGAGGCGAGCCAACTGGCGGAGGCGGCCAGCCTCGCCGAGACGCTTGGCGTCTCCTTCAATGCCTCGGGCGCCACCGAGCCCGATGCGAGCCTCGAGCGCTCGACCGTGGACCAGCCGTGGTCGCTCTGCCGGCGGCCCTGGACATTGATGTATTTCACTGCCCACGGAAGAGCGATCCCGTGCTGCATCGCGCCTTTTTCAATGCGCGGCTATGACGGATTCACATTGGGCAATGCAACGCAGCAGAGCTTGCGGCAGATCTGGAACGGGCCGCGCTACCAGGAATTCCGTTCTGCATTATTGAGCGACACGCCGCCGGCAGCCTGCGCGTCGTGCGGGGTGCGTTGGAGTTTGTGAAGCGGCCGCGCATCGCCGCGATCATCCCAGTGCTCGACGAAGAGGGAGCCATCGGCCCGGTTCTTGCCGCCATACCGCGTGAGTGGGTGGACGAGGTCTTCGTCATCGATGGCGGCAGTCGCGACCAGACGGTGGCCGTAGCCAGCACCGCGGGCGCCAGGGTCCTCGTTGTAGCCGAGCGCGGCTATGGCCGTGCCTGCGCCAGCGGTGCCGCCGCAGCGATCGAGGGTGGGGCAGAGATCCTGGTCTTTCTCGATGGCGACGGCAGTGATCGGCCGGAGATGATCCCGAGCCTGGTGCAGCCAATCCTCGACGGCAGATTCGACTTCGTGATCGGCTCACGCACTCGCGGTGTGCGCGAAAAGGGAAGCATGGGGGCCCACCAGGCCCTCTCCGGCTACGTCATTGGCGCCGCCGTCGGCCTCGTTTACGGAAAGCGCTTCACCGACATGTGCGCCTTCCGGGCGATCCGCGCCGATGCGCTGGCGCGCCTCGGCATGCGCGAGATGACCTATGGCTGGAACCTCGAGATGCAAATGCGGGCGGCCCGTGCCAGATTGCGGATCCTCGAGCTTCCGGTACCGCACGGCCGCCGTCTCGCCGGACATTCGAAGGTCGCCGGCACCTTCCGCGGCACCCTCAAGGCCGGTGTTCGGATCTCTGCTACATTCGCTCGGATAGTCTGCGAGGGCTGGTCCCCGAGGCATGTGAGTGATGACGCAAAACATCTATGACGACGAGGAATTCTTCGCCGGATACAGCCGGCTGCGTCGTTCGGTCGAGGGCTTGGATGGTGCGCCGGAGTGGCCGGCATTGCGTGCTCTGCTGCCGGATCTGAGCGGGCGCAACGTGCTGGATCTTGGCTGCGGTTTCGGCTGGTTTTGCCGCTGGGCGCGCCAGCAGGGCGCCGCTCACGTCTCGGGCATCGATGTCTCGGAGAAGATGCTGGCGCGCGGCAGAGCCGCTACCGCCGATCCGCGGATCACGTACATCAGGGCGGATCTGGAGCACCTCGAGCTGCAGGCGGAGGCGTTCGACGTGGTCTACAGCTCGCTGGCTCTTCACTATGTCAAGCGTCTGAACGGGCTGATGTCGCAAATCTACCGCTCGCTCATCCCGGACGGAGACTTGGTGTTCTCGGTGGAGCACCCGCTCTTCACCGCCCCTTCACAGCCGAACTGGTCGCTGGACGCTGCGGGCCACAAGATTTGGCCGGTCGACGGCTATCTTAATGAAGGCCCTCGCTCGACGAATTGGCTCGCCAAAGGCGTCATCAAGCAGCACCGGACAGTCGCGACCTACATCAACATGCTCATTCGGCTTGGCTTCTCGATCTCTCATGTCGAGGAGTGGGGCCCCACCGAAGAGCAGATCGCGGCCCAGCCGAACTGGGCGGACGAGCGCCAGCGCCCGCCGTTTCTCCTCGTGGCTGCCCGGGCACATCGGGGTTAACGCGGTCGTGCGACCGGCGGAGACACGGCGAACGCTGAAACTCTGCATCGGCAAGCCGGAGATTTCCCCTAGCCGCCGCGTGCGGGGCGGGGAAGGCGGTCGGAGCGGGAAGCTGCCTGGGATCGCCCATCTCGCCGCGTCCTGCGAAACCGAGAACCAAACCCGCTCTCGCGTAGCAACCGCGTTGCTATAAATGGCCGAAAACCAGACGATGCCGCTCGTCGGCCCCGAATGTCGGCCGACGTGGTTTCAAGAGCGGGGAGGTTTCACTATGAAACGGTACCGGATCGCATTGGGTGCCATGGTGTTTATGGCGATGGGCTTGATCGTATTTTCAGCGGGGATTTCGGTTGGGCAGGGCAAAACGCGAGGGTCTATGAACTGCGGACCTACACGACATTGCCCTGCCGACTACCGGCGCTGAACAAGCGGTTTGCGAAGCACACGATACAACTATTTGAGAAGCATGGGATGAAAAGTGAGATATATTGGGTGCTAACTGACGAACCGCTAAAAGAAAACACACTAATCTATGTCATCTCGCATGAAAGCCGGGAAGCAGCCGACAAGAATTGGAAGGAATTCCAGGCCGACCCAGACTGGATCAAGGCGCGCGATGAGAGCGAGGCCGATGGCAAAATTCTCGCCAAACCTCCCGAGCGGGTGTTTATGACGGCAACCGCATATTCACCCAAGAAATAGGGGCTGCGCGCAGTAAGCCCTCGAGGAGCTGGCGGTTCAGGGTGAACGGCGTCACGCGGCGCGGGCGGGCCAGGCGGGCTCGTTATAGCCGAGTGGGACCGAGGGGCGCGCCCAGTAGGGCTTCGTCTCCGACAACTGCACGGTCGGTCCGAGATGGCGCAGCCGGCCGGCCGGCGCGTCGCTGTCGATCGACCAGCGATCGAGGTCGGCTTGCGGGAATTCCTTTGGCACGTCCTTGAGAGAGGCCGCGGGCACCTCGCCGAGGCCGACCAGCCAGCGGCCGGTCTGTGCCAGTGAGATGCGCACGAGCCAGCTGCCGCCTTGCTGGGCACGCCGCGCCAAGGCTGCCATCGCGCCGAACGCCATCAGATAGCCGGTGAGATAGTCGATCGCCGAGACCGGGTAGAATTGCGGGCCGGGCTCCGCGCCGGGGAACAGCTCGCCCTGGCGGATGGTGATGCCGCTGACGTTCTGCACCACCGTGTCAAAGCCACGGCGGGACGCCCACGGGCCCATGTGACTGAAGGCGCAAAGCGACACATAGACAAGACCCGGCCGCAATTTCGAAAGCTCCTCCGGGGAGAGACCGCGATTGCCCAAGGTGCCCGGTCGATAGCCCTGGGAGAACACGTCGGCCTTTCGCACCAGCCCCTTCAGCGTGTCGAGATCGTCCGGCTCGCGCAGATCGAGCCGCGCCGACAATTTGCCATGGCCGGTATCGTATTCCTGATCATCGCGCGCCGCGATGTGGGACGCAGTGATCTTCAAGACGTCGGCACCGTGCTCGGCCAGGGTGCGGGCGCAGGTCGGACCGGCCAGCACGCGGGTCAGGTCGAGCACGCGGATGCCCGACAAGGGCCGGTCACCCTCAGGCAATTTCTCCGGCGAAGCCTCGCCGATCTTGACGATCTCCATCAGCGGCAATGAGGCGATCGCCGCAGCCTGTGGATGCTGCCTCCACTCGGCCATGCTGCGCACCATGCCGCCGGCACCTCCGGCGGTTATGATCGCTTCCTCGAGCTCGAGCGCATCCCAATTCGCCACCGCGCGGCGCACCGCCTCGCGGTTCTCCTCGCAGCCCAGCGCGCGCAATGCCGCGGCGCGGTGGTTTGGGAAGTTGGCGTGGATATAGCTCCAGCGGCCGTTTTTGGCCGGGTACATACCCATCACCGGGTTGCGGTCTTCCCTGACCCTGGCGCCGTTTACCTGCAGATAATGTCCGCTGCGCAGCGAGGCGACCGCCTGACGCAGATCGACCGCGATCTGCTGGCGGCGACCGGTGCGCAACTCCCACAGATCAGCGGCGGCGAGCCCGGTCGCGGCGAGTGCCGCGGCACCGGCGGCGCCGATGCGGAACGGGGTCGGCAACACCGGATCGGCGCCGCCGGTGATCTCGACCGCGCGGGCCCGTTCTTCGGGCCAGCCGGCGATCGGAAGAATCGTGCCCAACGCGTCATGTGCCATATCGAGATCTCCCCAGCGGTATTCCGGCGCTTGCCTCGGCGCCGGTCGATGGCCGATCATGCCGCGGAACGCAGCCGGAGGAAATCCTTATGAGCCGTCTGATGATCGTGGTCGAGTTCGAGGTCAAGCCCGAGCACCGCAACGTCTTTGTCGAATTGATGAAAGGGCATGCGCAGCTGTCGCGGGCCGAAGACGGTTGCCAGCAATTTGATGTGTTGCTGCCGCAGGAGGACCAGAGCCGCGTGTTGCTGGTCGAGGCATGGCGCGACCAAGCCGCACTCGACGTGCATGCGAAACTGCCCCGGATGGCGCAGAACCAGGAAACCTATGTCCCCTGGCTCGTCAGCCGTAAGGCCACCCGCTGCACCGCGGATTAGCGCGGCGGCGCGGCTACAAGGCCCGGGGCGGACCCTTGTCGGTCAACATCCGGAGATAGGCCTGGTCCAACTCCGGCGGCAGCGTCCGTACAAAGAAAGTGGCACCGCCGGGGGCTCCTTCGAGCCAGCTGGCTCCCCACAGGATCTCGAGATAGGTCTGCGTCCCCGGTGCCAGTTGGACCGTATCCTTCTGGATGGGCTGCCCAGCCGTCAGACCGTAGCTCTGGACCGTGAAGGCATAAATACCCGGGGCGAAATCGTGATAGAACGCGATACCCGGGACGCTTCGACCGACCTGATTACTATTCGCGTAAATTATCGGATCTCCGAACTGCTCCTGCGGGTCCTTGGTCCGCAAAAACCATACGCGCGCCATTCCCGGCGCGAGCGCCGAGGCCGGAGCGTACGATTGGAGCGCGCTCCCGGACGGTGCGCAGGAGACCAGCGGCAAGAGGCAGAATCCCAGAAACGCCAGCGCGGTAAATTGATACTTCCTGACGGGCACGATCCCTCCGCCATTGGCGTTTGGCAGCAGCCACCGTTATTCTTCGACGATGCAGCGCACCTTAAGGTTTAGTGTATAATCGCCCGACGAACAGGTCAATGACCCGCGCCCGGCAGGCTCAATCGCCCAACCTCAAGAGCGCCCTGTGGGAGGCGGCGCTGGCCGTTGTGGTCATGCTGACGCTACCCGGGCAGATAGCGGCGGGCGCCGATCAGCTGGCCGCTTTCGTTAGCGCGCAAGCCTGCGCCGGCTGTCACACCGCGCAATTCGATGCCTGGAAGGGCTCGCACCACGCGTTGGCAATGCAGACCGCGACGACGGCAACGGTGCTCGGTGGCTTCGCCGATGCAAAGCTCGAGCATTTTGGGGGCACGACCACCTTCTACCGCGATGGCGAAAAGTTCATGGTCCGCACCGATGGCTCGGACGGCGCATTGCACGACTATCCGATCGCCTACACTTTCGGCGTCTATCCGCTGCAGCAATATCTGATCGGGTTTCCCGGCGGGCGGCTGCAGGCGCTCGGCATTGCCTGGGACAGCCGGTCAAAAGAGCAGGGCGGCCAACGATGGTTCGAGCTCTACCCCGGCCAGCAGCTCAAGCCCGGCGATCCACTGCACTGGACTGGCCGAGACCAGACCTGGAACTACCAGTGCGCCGACCGCCACTCCACTGGTCTGAAGAAAAACTACGACCTTGCCTCCGATACGTATGCGACAAGCTGGACCGATCTCGACGTGGGCTGCGAGGCGTGTCACGGCCCCGGCTCCCGACACGTTGCTTGGGCAAAAGCGCATACCGAAGGCAGCGCCTACCCGTCGGGCACCGATGCTTCGCGCATGGACCTGACCAATTGGCTGAAGCCGACAGATATCGGCCATTGGGAGATGAACCCGGAGACCGGCATCGCCCGGCGCACGGAAAAGCTGGTGTCGACCGAACTCGAAACCTGTGCGGCTTGCCACTCGCGCCGCAAGGTCATCGCCAACAACCCGACGCCGGGCGCGCCCTACCTCGACGCCTATCTGCCGGCGTTGCTCGATTCCGGTCTCTATCACGCTGATGGGCAGATCGACGGCGAGGTCTACGAATACGGCTCGTTCCTGCAGAGCCGCATGCATGCCGCCGGGGTCACCTGCGCGAACTGCCACGACCCGCACAGTGCCAAGTTGCGCGCCGAAGGCAATGCGCTGTGCGCCCAGTGCCACCTGCCCGAAAAATTCGACGTGGCGGCGCACCATCATCACCGGCCCGGCAGTACCGGCGCGCAGTGTGTGAACTGCCACATTCCGACAAAGAATTACATGGTCGTCGATGCCCGACGTGATCACAGCATCCGGGTTCCGCGCCCCGATTTGTCGGTATCGCTCGGAACTCCGAACGCCTGCACCCAATGCCATGCCGATCGGCCTGCCCAGTGGACCGCCGAAACGGTCGTCGGCTGGTATCCCGGCGGGCGGCAGACGAACCCGCATTATGGCACGGCACTTCATGCCGGGCGGATCGGAGCCGCCGATGCCGAGCGGCAGCTCGATCGGCTGATCCTCGATCGGGGCCAGCCGGCAATCGCGCGGGCGAGCGCCTTGCCGCTGCTTGCGCCCTACGCGTCTCCGGCCTCGGAGCCGGCGATCAAGGCGGCGATCCGCGATCCCGACCCGCTCGTCAGGGTGGCAGCGCCGCGCGCCGTGCCGGGCACACCGCCGCCTCGCTTGGTTGATGCGGCGGCACCGCTGCTCAGCGATCCGGTCCGGGCCGCGCGCATCGAGGCGGCGCGCGCATTGGCCGGGACCGATCTCTTGGCGCTGACGCCGGAGCAGCAGACCGCCTTTGTCAAGGCCACGGCAGAGCTCGTCGCGGCCGAGATGGTCGATGCCGACCGGCCGGAGGCTCATCTCAATCTCGGTTTATTGGATCTGCGACGCCGGCAACTAACCGAGGCGGAGGCGGAGTATCGCACGGCATTGCGTCTCGACCCGAATTTCGTCCCGGCACTGGTCAATCTCGCCGATCTGTACCGTGCACGCGGCATGGACGACGAGGGGTCGGAACTGCTGAGAAGGGCGATGGCGATCGAGCCCGACAATGCCGATGTGCGCTATGCCCTCGGCCTCTATCTGGTCCGCAAGCACGATTATCCCGAGGCATTGGATCTGCTGCGCCGGGCCCATGAGCTGATGCCCACCACGCGCGCTACGCCTATGTCTACGCCGTCGCGTTGAATTCGAGCGGTGCAGGGGGACAGGCGTTGGCGCTCCTGGAAGAGGCGCACCGGCAGCATCCGGCGGATCGAAGCGTCTTGATGGCGCTCGTCTCGATTGCACGGGACAACGGGAATTTTGCCCGGGCACTCCGCCATGCCCGCGAGCTGCTGACCCTCGATCCCGGTAACGCGCAGCTGCAGGCTCTGGTCGCCGAGCTTGAAGAGAAGGCGAAGCCGTAGGCCGACCGGCGTCCCCTAGCCCAAACGCGAGAGATATTTAGAAATCACGTCGCGGCGATATCCTCGCAAGGTTTTGATAAAAAACCGCATGGATCTGCAATCACGACCGGCGCAGGACGCCTATCAATTTAGGCTATGACTGGATTGTGCCCCGATGTGAATCGCGCTGCCCACCCCGGTCCGATTCCGGGTCTCCCTAAGCCGGCCAAGCCGGAACCAAACAGGGATTTCGAACGCACTCCACCCTCGGCCGTACGGGCTATTTTTGGATGATCTGCCGATTCACATCCGCCCGGATCTTCC
>Ga0306923_10002809_pt1 | contig 16117 bp, 30 predicted proteins | sample sta12Can44000108_FD_203841 | JGI IMG/M metagenome (GOLD analysis project Ga0306923, IMG submission 203841) | Lab enrichment of tropical soil microbial communities from Luquillo Experimental Forest, Puerto Rico - statanox.12C.anox.44.000.108 (v2)... | ecosystem: Environmental > Terrestrial >... | reverse complement strand
CAATAGGTTCCCCACCTCTGCCGGGAGACCGGCAATGTCACACCTGAAGGGAATCGCATTTGAATCACCGGAAGTCCAATTGCAGAAGCTGCGCGAACGTCTGCGCAAGATGTCCGAGGAAGAGCTAATCAAATTTGGCAAGCAGGTTCGCGGGCTGACTGAGCCGCGGGTTAGCGTCATGCTCGACCCGTGGAAAGAGCAATTGCAGGAAGCGCGGGCCGAATGGCGGCGCCGTCATCCAAAGGCGCAGTGAAGCCGTGAATGGCGGCGGTGGTGAGGCGCCGACGGGCGGGCGTCATTCAGCCTGTCCATAGACCGAGTCGCATCGCCGTTCTTTTCTCGAAACTCTTCAATATCCGGTGACGTAGTTTGCCAAGTCCTCGATTCAAAAAATGGCCGCGGCCGAAGGATAACAAGACCGGGGCACGCCGCTTCACGACCTTGCCGCGGGCTTCCACTAGTCGCGCGTCATCACCGAACAATCGCAATGCACGCTCCAACCTGCCTAACGCCTTTTCACGCATTCCCGCTAATGCGTACACCTCTCCCAGATTTAGGTGGAACTGGATTTCTTTAGGATTTAGTTGCACGGCTGTTTCGCAAAGATCCCAGGCTTGGGCCCATTTCCTTTGCGCACGCGCGATCGCCAATCCGAGAAACGAGATGTAATAAGCATTGTTCTCGTCACTTTCAAAGGCACGCTTGAATCTCACGAGAGCTCTTTGAGGATACTCATTCCTGAGTAGCTTCATTCCTTCTCGGAAGTCGACCTCTTGCGCTGTTACAGATCTGACGTTCATGGGGGTCCCCTGGTGTGAGCTTTACGTCGAATTTACAGGGGTTTTTTGTGCGAAGTCCACTGATTACAAAGCCAGTGTTGATCAAAATATGACCGGTCGCAGTGCTCTTCGACATACCCAATGTTGCTCGAGCACGTTCACTGCAGGGAAGCGCGTGCCGAGTGTAGACTGGATTTGTGCTCCCTCGCATTCATCCCATGCGGCTCCGTCTGGTGCGGGAGCCCTTCGACCATCCCGATTACATTTTCGAGCTGAAACACGACGGTTTCCGGGCAGTCGTGTATTTGCAAGCTCGGGAATGCAAGATCATCTCGCGCAATCAGCGGAACCTGGGATTTGAGTCCTTGAAAAAAGCGCTGGCCAAGCTGCCGGTAGAAACTGCAATTCTCGATGGCGAAATTTGTGTGCCTCGATGGTAAGGGGGTCAGCCAATTCAACCAGACTGCTCAGCCGGAAAGGGGGAGCCAGTCTTTTACGCGTTCGACCTTCTGTGGCTTGATGGCGAGGACCTGAGGCGGATGCCCCTTGTCGAGCGAAAGAAGCGACTCGCACGGCTCGTCCGAGCCGCGAAGTGTCCAAGGTTGCTTTATGCTCAGCACATCGAGCAGCACGGGAAGGCCTTATGTGTGTCTATTTAGTTCGCTCACCAATGCCGCCAACTCCTCTAGCGTCGGGTAGATCGGCTGTCCACGTCTTCCGTCCGCACCCGCACATGCCGTTTTGGGGTTTGTTGTTCAGGCCAGATGGCTCACAACAGTGCAAAGGGCGGGAGAGACGCAAGGTGAGCGTGAGAAACGAGCACAGAGGAAAATAAAAAGAGGACACGCGGGGAACGTGTCCTCTCTTGCTCTCAAGGTACGGAGGTGAGTTACCAACAAGGATTAGTGGGTGCGCTGGGCCGCAACGTTGGCCGCAACGTTCACTTCCTCGCGGTCCTGAAGGTTCTTTGCCATCTGGGTTTCGATCTTGCTCTCGCGGAACTGCCGGCCGATGGTCTTTCCTTCGATCCAAACCTGTTCCAGAAAATACTTATCGTTGTAACGATGGAAAATCAGAACAGTTTTCTCCGCATCTTCGTGTTTTGTACAGTCTTGTGTGAGGACCACGCTGCCTCGTGATTCATTCCTATTCTGAATCAGGATGCTTCCTTGGACCGTCCCCCAGGAACTCAGCAGGTAATTTCCGGCTGGGTACACCTGCTGTCCAACAGTGAAGTCGAACGGAATATTGGCCGAAACCGTGGCCGACTGCGCATGCGCAGCGGAAACTACGAGCAACAAACCCAGGGCAAATACAACGGAACGCAACACTTTCATAAAGCCTCCGTAAATTTTTTTTAACTGCGAACGCCTGATGGGACAGTTACCCTGATGGAGAGCATGCGAAATACCAGACGCAATGCAGGAGGACCGCGCTTTTCGAAAATGGCGAAAGTGCCTGATTTGAGAGAGGTTGGTTTTGAAAACCGCCAGATCAGCTGAAACTCGAATGGAGGGATTTCGACTCTTTGCTATCCGAACGGTTGGTGCTCCCTATCCTTTCGGATAGAAAAAAAGGAAACAAATCCTAGGGAAAAGAGGAACTTCCAGACGTTAACATCCTGAATCAAGGAGAAGAACGACAGCATCCTCGATCTTCCCGTGGTGCAGATTCACGCGGATTTTGTCGCCGACCTTGAACTGCCGATCGTCTGGCTTTTTTGGCTGGGATGGCATTGCGTGAGAATGTACGCTGGTGTGGTGGGGTTTCGCAAGAACGAGTGTACACAGCGGCTCGGGCCGAGTGTACCAACCGAGTTAGCAAAAGATGAAAAGCTGGGGGCGGGACCCTTTGTAATGGATTCCGAAGTGAAGGCATTCCGATCCGGCAGGTTAGTCGCTTCAAAGGGGGGCCGAGCCTCCGGCCCCCCGTGTGAACAAGCACTCCGTCACGGCAAGCAGTCCAGGTGGAGGTGCCGCATTCGCTTCTCAATCTGGAGGGTGAGGTGCGAATCTTGCGGACCCTTTTCCAGCGCCAGGCGGGCCCCGTTGAAGTAAAACTGGCCGCCTGTCACGTTGCCGCTCATGAACTCCACATTCACGAGCGTGCCCGTTTCACGACCAGGGTAGACCAAGGTGCGGTACTTGACGGATGTAATTTCCGGGTTGGACTCGACGTGATCCTGCAGCGGCTCTCCGCACCACTCGATGAGTGTCCCTGGCGTGAGCTGGTCATAACTTCGCGGAGCGAGGGGTAAGCTCGACGCGTGTTGAGTGAGAAACCATCCGACTCCGACTGCGGCTAAGATTCCGGCACTGATGAAAATTGGCCTCATCTTTTTAGTTTCTTCTCATTTCCGAGCTTATCTTTGACCTTTCGCAACCTCCCGCCACCCTTGTGACGGAGAAATCATTGACAGCCCGTTCCGCTCGCGTTACCGTCTCACCCGAAAACTCGGTTAATCCCTTGCCAATTAAACTATGCGCTGGTTACTCAACTTCGACATGGGCGTCGTCGCTCTCGCGATAGCCTGCCGCTTCCTGCTACCGTCCCATATTCTTCTGACGTTTCAGTCGAAAGAAATCGCCAAGAGTATCGGGATTAGCCGCATAGCATTCTGGTCGGTGCTGGTAGTGGGGGCGGTCGTGTTTGTCGTGAGGTTCGTGAGGCGGTAACAGCAAAAGGCCCCGGTGGCAGCCGGGCCACCTTGGAGATTTTATGAAGCTGAAAAGAACACACCCGAATCCTCCTGCTGCAATGTGGATCGATAATCTGCGCTGCGGAGATTTTATGGGATTCCGCGAGGGTAAAGAGATCCGTTGCACACGAGATTCCGGCCATGAAGGCGACCACAGTTCGGAAACAGCGCAGGCCATCTACCAGTGGCGGAACAAGAAGAAGAAATGACAGACGCGCAGTATCAACGGCTCATCGGGATTATATTTCTGGTCGGAGCGGCGAGCGCGAGTCGGCCTTGGAGTGTGCTGTTTTTCTTGTTCGGGGTCGTCTCGGTCGTCCAGAGCTACTTCACAAGCAGAGACTCGGATTCAGAAAGTCATCCTGCTGATGCGGATAAAGACAACTAATCTGGCGCGGACGTGGATGATCGGTTCACGTTCGCGCCTTTTCCCAATAGCCTTAGTTTTTCTGGTTAGGAGATTGCGATGGAACATATCGAAATGAGCAAGAATTTTCTCCTGAAAGAGACGGCGCTGTCGTTCAACGTTGTCGAGATCGAGTATCTAATAATGTTGCTATCGTTCAGCAGCAAGCTGCCGGAAGAGACGAAGAAGTTACTGGCAGTATTCTCGGACGAGGTGAGAGACGGACTGCAGAAGAAGATGATGGATGCCGTGCGCGGCGTGATGAAAGAGTTCTTTACGGGTCCCTCATAGGACGATGGTCATGCCGACTTCTTCGGCGGCTTCGCCGTTCCTTGCGACTTGTGCGCGTTCCAAATCTTCGACTCGCATAGTTCACCCGGCTGCAGGTGTGGGTTCCCCGTGCCGTGTTCTGCCGAATCATACGTATTGCGGCGGGGCATCTTCGCAATCACTTCGGTGGCCCGCTGCTTCTTTGGCTTTTCGTTTTCGCTCATGGCATCCTCCGTTAACGCTTCCGCGGCTTATGCGGCCGCGACGCTTCTTGCCGGTTTCTTTCATCCCGCCAGGTTGCAAAATCGACACGTTCTTCGGGCACGCGGCCCCAGTCGAGGTCGTCTGATATCTCCTGGACCCGGCGGGCGGCTACTAGCGGATGGAGCTTGTTGAGAGCCTCGCAAACGTCCGGACAAAACGCCAGAAATTCGGTGATTTCAACTCCGTTCGGCATCCTGAGGATCTCATCGCGAACAGCGATGGAAATGGGTGCATTGGGATCCCCGTACTGCGCGAATTGCGGATGGCCAGCTTTGTACTCTTCGAGCCTTTTTGAATAGGCGCGGGCGTTTTCCTGGAGCTCCCGTCCGGGGGTGACGACGGAAGTGGTCTCGACGGTTGGCTCGGCGCGTTCAATCGCGCCATCTGCGCGAACCTGCGGCTGTGCGCTGACGGTGACGGTCAGCTCCCGCTGAACGTAGGGTTGCAGCACCTCGGCGCAGGCTTGATCAAACTCGTTGTCAGTGGTGCCTTCAACCTTCAAGCGGCGCATGCGATTTGCCTCCGCACTTGGTCAAGCTCCGCGAGCGGCCGCGTGAGCCATCCGCCCGACATGTACGGGACTTCTTCATAGATCGTTTCGCAAATGACGTGCTCCAGAGGCCGGCCTGTCGCGCGATCGTACTTCACCTTCAATTTCGGAAACTCCGGCGGCGGTCCCGGCAATTGCGGCGGCGAAGCTGGCGCCTGGGATCCCTTGTACGCCTCCGGGTCCCGTACTTCGCGCAGCAGATTCAGCAGACTCGCGTCGGTCTGCACCATGTCCCCGCGTCTCGCGAGCCGCGCCTCCAGCGCGGTCTCAAGCGCAGCCATCACGGCATCTCGAACTTCCTTTACGTCCATTCTCTTCTCCCTTCCTCCAAGCTTCTGAATAAACTTCCTCTCTGCTGTTTACCCGTTTTCAACTTATATTTCAAAGACATTTTGGTACTAAAACGGGGCATAATTAGCCTGCGGCTAGGCAACGCGAGCCGAAAAGCAGGAGCATCCCGTCCTGTCTGCCGCATCGCTCCAACGAACCGGGATGCCACGCGGGAGGTGGCAATGAACTATCCGCCAGAGCTTCGCAAGCGAGTTGATCTGCTGCTGACCCGCAATGAAGTGCATGAGAGGTTGAAGAAAATCAGCACCTTGCAGGACGTACGTTGTTACGGCTCCGATCTTTCGCGCGAACTGACAACCTGGGCGTGCAGGGCGGTTAGTCCTCATCAGGGTCGCCCCACATCTTTGGACCACTGGGCGGAGGGAACTGGCAAGACGTGGAAGGCCTTGCGAGAGTTTCCGAATCGCCTCGAAAAAATAGCCGAGGAAGTTGAATCCATCAACAAAGCTGATCCGTCATTCTACGCGCGTCGAAGGGGCAAAGTTTTGGGTACATTTGAACTTCTAAGACTCCAAGAGGAGTGCATGCAGCTTCCGGTTATGATTCGCGGCTACGCTAAGACACTTAAAGAACGCAACACCGCTGTTTTTATCGCCACGCCCCGGAGCGGGAGCTCAAACGCGCTTTTTCAACTATCGGAAACAGTGAAGTTCCTCACTGGCGCTTACCACGACCAAGAGGTTTCAGACTTGTTGAATGCAGTTGCTAATGCGCTCGGTGAGCGGAAGCAGTTCGACGCCACCGGCATTGCCCAGGCGCGTTCCCGGTTCAAGAAAAGAAAGACTTAGCTTTTCCCGTCCGAAAAAAGTTCAGGCCAAACTATGTACCCTTGGCGGGTATGTGCGCGACGATGCGCGCATGATGATACAAGACAGGCTCGCCGTCAGCGCATCGGAGGCAGCAGCGATGCTGTCGCTTTCTCTGCGCTCAATTCAAAACTACATCGCAGCTAAGAAGATTCCGGCGCGCAAGGTGGGCAAGCGCACCTTGATTCTCGTGCGCGATCTCGAAGAGTTCCTTCGTAAAGATCAGCCTTCACCAGCAAGGGAGCGGCGAACATGAAGAATTTTGTTTTTGCACACTCGCAGCACCTGGCAGCGCTGCGAGTGAATTCAATCGGAAGGGAAAGAAGAAGTGGAAACTTTCAAATGGCAATTTACACTCACCGTCGTATCCCGTCAAGGCGACACACCTCGAATACCCCTGACTCGCGAAGAGCGGCGGCGACTTTTGGGCGCCTCCATTCGGCTGTTGGGCTACCGCCATGCCGCGGGCAAAAAAATTTCGCGAGCCGACGTTGAGCGCGTCGTTTTATTTGCCGACGACGTGGAGACGGAAACAGCTCCATACATGCAGCTTGTCCTTGGCGCGGACGACGGTTCCGAAGCTGGCCCATAAGGCGGATGAGGGGAGGGATCGATCCATGCGGCGACGCTGTAGGAAACGACGCTACCGGGACAAACAGGAAGCGCTTGGCGTTGCTCGATGGCGCATGGGCTCGAACGTGCCGAATGCCCCGTGGTACTTACGTGCCTATGAATGCCACCTGTGCCGTGGATGGCACCTCACAAGCCAAAAACCATGCAGGGAGAGACTAGTCTGATGAAGATCCTGGGCGTGCGGGCCGCCTCTGCGGAGAAGGCCTATCTTCGCGGGGCTGACGAACTGATGGAGCGTTGCGAGTACGCACTCGAGAATCAGCCGGAGGCATTGCATTCGGCACGCGCAATCTATCGTGCGGCTTGCCGGATGCTTTACGCAGCTCTCGACGAGCACTACCGGGAGCAAAAGGCTCAACTGTGAGATTCGAGAAACTGGTCGAAAAATTCGGAGCGAGAAAATCCGGCAAGGAATGGATAGCCAGTTGTCCCGCGCATGAGGACCATATCCCGTCGCTCGCCATCCGACAGGGCGACAAGGGCATTGTGCTGTTCTGCCACGCCGGCTGCACCACCGAGCAAGTGCTTTCCGCCGCAGGATTGAACTTCGCCGACCTCTACCCCGAAGAGACAAAACTCCTGCTCGTTAAAACCTACGATTACACGGACGAACACGGCAAACTGCTCTTCCAGGCCTGCCGCTACCTGCCGAAGGACTTCCGCTTCCGCAGGCCGGACGGCAAGGACGGGTGGATCTGGAAACTCGACGACGCCCGCCGGGTCCTCTACAACCTGCCTGAAGTCGTTCATCCCGAGAACAAAACCATCGCCATTTGCGAGGGCGAGAAGGATTGCATCACAGCGCACGAACGATTCGGACTCTGCGCGACAACCAATCCCATGGGCGCCGGCAATTGGCGCGACGAGTATTCGCAATTCCTCGGCGGCAAGAACGTGGTCATCTTTCCGGACAACGACAAAGCTGGACTCGAGCACGCCGAACAGGTCGCACGATCCCTCTACGGCAAAGCCGCCTCGGTCAAGATATGCATGCTCCCGCCCAAAACGAAGGACCTCTCGGACTGGAATGCGCCGCCCGACGAAGCCGCACGCTATATCGGCAGCTTCAGCAAGCCCTGGTCGTCGGATGGAACAAACGAAAGCTTTTTCGCTACCTTCGAGCAGTTCGAGTCCGATCCTCCGCTCACCTACACCATCGAAACTGTGCTCCAGGACTACACGAATACCGCTATCGGCGGACTGAGCGGGCATTCGAAGACGCTCCTCATGCTTTCCATCTCGAAAGCCGGGCTCCTCGGGCCGCCCGCGAAACTCTGGGGACTCTTCCCCGTGGTGCGCAAGGTCGAGCGCATCGTGTATCTGATCCCGGAATCGACGCGGGCAGCCTTCAAGCACCGGCTTAAGCTCTTTGGGCTTTACGAGTACGTCAAGAGCGGGCGGCTGCTCGTCCGCACCCTGAACGAAGGCCCCACACCGAAGCTCGACGACGAACATATCCTCGCCGTCTCGAAAGACGCGCTCATTGTGCTCGATACCGCCGTGCGTTTCGCCGAAGGCGATGAACAGTCTGCAACCGACAATTCCCGCGGCCTCGCCGAAGCCATCTTCGCCCTGTTCAGGGCAGGAGCCCGCAATGTCCTGTGGGCACACCACAGCCCGAAATCGTTCGAGAAGGAAGTGCGCATGACCCTCGAGGGCATTCTGCGCGGCACGGGCGACCTCGGCGCCATGGCCGGCACATGCTGGGGAGTAAAGCAAATCGACCGCGTGCTGAACGTGGTGCACATCGAGAATGTGAAACCCCGGGACCTCGAACCTTGCGGGCCGTTCCAGTTGATCGGACGGCCGTATATCGACCAAAGTGGAGACTTTGCGCTCTTAAAGCCGCCTGGAGAATGCGGATCACTGGCAGAAGAGGCTCCCAATCCGACGAACGAAGACCGGAAGCAAACCAAAGACGATCGTGTCGCCATCGCACGCAAACTCTTTGACGATGATCCCAACATGCCTGTCCCTGAGATGATCGCAAAGTTTAGAGAGATCGGCCTCGGCAATGTCAGCCCGAGGTCAATGAAGCGCTATCGTGCCGAAGCCCGCCGGGAGAGTGACAGGTCACAGTGATACACGGGTGACACACGGGTCTGTCACTGGGGGTGACAGGGGCCACACCCCTATAGAAGAAGAGGGTCTGACACCCCGAGCTCGTGGGAGTCAGCTACTACGCAGTAGTAGTAGCTGACCCCACATCGCTCTGCGGCCTCGGTATGGTATCGGCCCATTTGAGTTTTGCGCCGCGCCCAATGAATGACGGTCTAAAATCCGCCCTCGCCCGGGCCTTCGAGGCCGCCCGAAGCGAGCTGCCTCCGGAGGAACTGCCCGACTTCCTCGCCGAAATCGAGCGCATCAAAGCCCTCGCTTGGGCGCGATTGCAGGCTCCCGTTGTGGCACCGGCTGACCAACTTCTCGACGCGGACGCAGCAGCCGAACGCCTAGGCATCAGCAAAAGCAGGTTGTACCGCCACCAGAGCAAATATCCTTTCGTCCGCCACGATGGCCGACGAGTCCTTTTTTCGGCCTTGGGTCTCGATGACTATATTCGGCAAAAAGGGCCGCCATCGCTTTCTTTGTTGTCTACAATCAAGAAACGAACAGGATGAAGATTTGCGCAAAAGATTTTGATAAACGCGAAGGAAAAATGGAGCGTAAGCTGCGAGAACATTTGATTGCCGACCCGATGTTCCGCAGCAACTCGTTGATTATAGTGCAATTATCGCGATTGTCCGCGAAATGTCCGCGAGTTGGAGGGCGAGAATAATGCAAGTTGAGCAGCCGATCGCCGAGACTCCTGCGCCTCAGCTTGTGCCTGAAGGCGATTCAACGCCAATCAAGAAGCAACACGGCGGTAAGCGAGCGGGCGCCGGCAGGAAACCCAATTTGACCAAGATCCTGCTCAAAGGCGTGTCGCGTGAGACAATCCTGGCGGCCTGCGAGAGTGTCGATGTTGGCGCGGTCATCATTGGCTTGCTTCGGAGCAAACGCGAACAAAGCCGCATTGAAGCGCTGCATTTTATCTTCGACCGCATAATGGGCCGGCCACGGCTGGACTTGTCCGTATCAGGCGGAATCGTCCACACACATACCCGCGATCCATTCCTGGTCTCGCTTCCCAAGGAAGCCCTCGAGGAGCTCTTACGCGCTAATAATGAGATTCTGGCGAAGTATTCGACGCCAGTCCTCGATGTCGGCCAGGATGGCCCACATAATCAAATAAAATCAACTGTAGCGATTGAAGCGGGGGAAGGGAACTGCGAGGCCGATCCGGACCAAAAACCGTCTGCAGCCTGATTATTTCGCGTTCATCCCTACGACCTTGCGCTCCGCTCGAGCGGCAAGGTGTTGTTCGGTCCTGGCCAGCGCTTCGCGTTTCTGCTCTTCGTTGACGATGGCGTAGCGCCGGAACATCGAATCCGTCTTATGACCGGTGATGTCCATGGCCGTGACCTGGGGAACGCCGGCATCGATCATATTGCGCGCTGACGTTCTGCGAAGATCATGAAACAGCTTCTTATCCACGTTCGCCAGCTTGCAGGCCGTTTTCCACGACTTGCGGAAGTTTCCGATGGGCAAGCCATCCCGGTGAAAGACGTACTCGACGATGCGCTTCGTGCCGTCCTCGGCCTCGATGATCCGGGCAGAACGGCGTCGCGCAATGATGGCAGCGAGTTCGCCCTCGAGCGGAATCGATTCAGCCTTTCGCGACTTTGAGTCTGCAGCTTGCAGATAAATCACATCGTCTCCGAGATCATCCCACCGCAAAGATGCAATCGAACCTTTACGCCAGCCAGTGACGAAGCCGAAGCGAGCGAAGTCTTGGAGATATGCCGGCAGATGTGACAGAACGGCCTCAAAGTCAGGTTTTTCGAAGAAGCCCTTGCGGACGTTGTCCAGTTCGGACAGTCGCGTGATCTTAGGAATGGAGTCGGCGGAGAGCCGCTTGTTTTCCACTGCCAATTTGAAGGATTGACCGAGGAGTTGCGTGCGTCTGTTGATTGAGGCGTTCCGATAGTCCTCGCCTTGCAGTTTCTGGATGTACTTGTTGACGGCATCGGAATCAACCTCGACAGCTCGCCAGGTACCGAAGTATTGGCGCAGTGGTGTCACGAGGGTAGCGACTTTGATGCTCCATTTCCCGCGGATACGGTAATCAGTCTCGAGGCTATCGAGCAGTTCGTTGACGGTGATGCGCGCCTGTTGCGGGCCGACGAACGCCGGGCCGCCGTATTGCGAGGCTGCGAGTTGCCCGAGTTTTTGTTTCTTGAAGCGCTCGGCCTCATGGCGATTCTTTTCCGTGGCCTCGAGTTTCTCGCCGGTACGAACGTGGCGGGCGACCTCGCGGACTTCCTTTCCATGGGCATAGAAAGCGATCCAGAAATAGGGGCTGCCTTTGCGAACGAACACACGGCCGTCTCGGTTTCTCATTTTCCTGCCTTCTTTCCGGGCTTGCGTCTCGGAACGTTCCAATAGGGGCTGTTGCAGTTGGCACAGAAGCGCGGAAGCTTCGGGCTGCGTGGGTACCATGTGGCGCCGCAACGCAGGCATTTCACTGGCTTGATGACTTCCATAGCTACGACTATATAGACACATCTACAGCCTGTCAAGCCCTAATTTTCTGCTCCTTCGTCGCAGACGAAGAATTTTGTCCGTGAATTGTCCGTGAACTGGGGGCAAAAGCGTGCAAAAGCAGGCTAAAGCGGGTTTTTTCGTGTGCTGATTCTGTTGGCTTTTCGTGTTGATTCTATTGGTGATTTAGTCCGGAGTTGCGATCGAGTTGTTCCGCGTGTCGGTAAAAATCGGACTACGAACCAGAAGGTCGGGAGTTCGAGTCTCTCAGGGCGCGCCACTTCCCCTTCCCTTTCTTTCACTTACACGACGTTTTGGTTTCCGGTTCTTCGGCGGCGGAGCGAGTGTCATAAAAGTGTAATACCTCGCTTCTCCGATACACCCGCCGGTTGGCTTCTTCCATATTATTGCGAACCTGCTCGACCATCCCCAGCTGATACCGTTGCTTGGTCTCTGGACTCGAATGCCGCATGGCACGTTGAATCACCGTGTCCGGCGCCACCCAGCTCAGCCGCGTGCAAAGGACGTGACGGAGATTGATGATCGGGAAATACTCGACCCGAGCCTTCTTGAGCGTCGTCCGCCACGCCCGCTTCACACTTCCAATGGGTTTCAGGGGATTCCTGGGACTGGGAAACACGTAAGGACTCGTCGAGGGTAACTCCGCCTTCCAGCGACTCAACACTTGACAAGCCAGGCTTGTCAAAGGCACCGGTTGCGCCGAAGCGTCCGTCTTGAGCTCACCACTCAAGTGAATCACGGCATTGTCGAGATCCACCTGGTCCCAGCGAAGCGAGAAACCCTTGCTGTAAGTGCGGCCTCCCGTCTGCGCGAGGAGAAAGATCCCCACGCGCAGGTAAGGGGGCGCGGCCCTGAGAATTCGCTGTTCTTCTTCAACGGTAAGCATCCGTTTGATGGGCCTTTCCCGGCGCTCGTCAAAATGCCGTACCTCGGAACCGGGATTCTCGGGAATATATCTGCGCCTAACCGCGAACTGGAACATGCATTGCAAACACTCGAGTTCCCGGTTAACCGTTGCTCCCTTGGTGATCCGCTCCGGGTGCCACTTCAACGGCTGTTGTCGTCGATAATCGCGGTATTCTTCAACCATCTGCTGGTTGATTGCGGTCAAGCGACGCTCTCCAAAAAAGCCCTGCAGGTTCTTCATAAAGATTCGATGGTTGCGTTGACTCTTGATGGAAAGAGTCGAAGTGTGCGAACGCACAAACTCTTCAGTCAACTGTCTGAAGTTCATGCGGTCGCCTGCCCAACCGACCCTGAACAAACCGAGCGCGATCTCGCCTTCCCGTTTTTTCAGGATCTTACGGGCGAGCTCTTTGCTCGTGGTTTTGGTCGACTGGAACTTCTGTACTCCTTCCACCGTGTAACTGATCCACCAGAATCGCGATCTCTTCCTTCGATACAGCCCCACTGGCGCTCCTCTCACTTGCCGGAACCGAGCGCCGACGGGATTATACTCCCTCGCATTAAGCAGCGGCGGGCTGGACGGATTTGCTGGTCTTTGAACCGATCGAGTGTCGAACGGAGGTATTCAAGTCGGCCACCCAATTTGCGGCATTCAATCTTTTCCTGGGAGGCGTATTGGTAGAGAGTACTTTTCGAAATGCCAAGATAATCGGCAGCCTCGGCGTGCTTGAGCCATGGGTCGACTGTCGGCGTTCTGTAATCTACTTCGCCGACGAAGGGTAAAGCTGCGGTGCAAGGCAGGGAGGCTGCAAGATTCCTCAGAAGCGACACGATCGGCTCTGCATCACTTGGGAGGATGAGCAGACAAGCGAGAAGTTGAGGCGGTTCGGTTTGGTCAAGTTGGGGCTCTTGCGTGCCCGAGCATCGATGAGTCTGCTGGGGAGTTGCCTTGCGTATATTGTCGATGCCCATCGGTTCCAACGGTCTCAAAGATCTTGAGTCGTTTGATGACGCGTGTTGTTTGTGCTCCGTTGTTTCACGTTCGATCTGGTCTTGAGCCTTCTCCTCTGTGGCCGTGTAGCATTGCGCCGCATACTGCACCGCATGAGCGCCAGAGTCAGCTTGCTTGGGACTGCGTGATGGGGTTTGTTTGTCAGTTCCTGCTTTAGTGACAATAGTTGTATCAGCCGGATCATTGATTGGGAGACGTGAGCCATGTCGTCGGTCGGACGCTGGGTCCTCACGCATGCCGAATTGGAGACGGCGGTGCACGGGTTTCTATTTGAGTTCTAGCTTGAACGACTCTCCTTTCGCAGTTGGTTCGGGAGTTTTCGCGTGTTGGCTCGCGAGCCAAGACTGGTAGTCCTTATCTTTGTTGCAGACAAGTTTCAGCGCCTCGCTGACGACGTAAGACGGTGAGCTATCAAGAAACTCAGCGTACTTTGTAAGCCTTATCCTCGCTTCGTCATCGAGCCGCAACTGAACAACTGTGGTTTTCGGTTGTTTGGGTGGTGCTTTCAAAACTGGCATCGAGCTTGTCTCCTCTCTGGATTTGAGATTCATTCTTCTCCGCATTCCGAATTGCTTACTTCTTTGTATGCACGCGGCCAAACAACGGCCACCGTTACTCGGTGACGAGGCGGGAGCGACCCCGGGGTCCAGAGACGCACCGTGCGTCGCTGGGTGGGGTCGCTCCCGCCTCAGGCAAGTTCTGGGCCGCGTGCAATTTCGTATTTCGGGATCGTTGATCTGAATGATTTTCCTTATGTTGCGCTCGACCCAAAATGAAGTGGTCGGTGAAGTTGCGCGGGGTGAAGTTGGGGGGTGAAGCCCACTTCACCAGAACCGAGACCGTGCGGGCCAGAAGCGCGGCTGCTTCGTGCCTAGCGAAGTACACGCGCGCGCGACTATACGAGCCGAACGTCGTGAGGACCAGGCGAGGTCCGAAGGTGCAGAAGGTATTGCTTACGGTCTTCACTCTGGAGCACCCGTCTCCTGAGATCAGGCGATGGTCTGCAGGGATATCCGCGGGCAAAACACTGGGCTGGAACGACCCCACGGGTCATTTGGCCAAGGAGTCGGCCAAAGAGAGGGGGTCGTTCCAGTCCAGTTCGGTGTTTTGCCCGCGTCCAAATTCTTCGTCGCGCACCGCGCAACCTCTGGCTCTTGACAACCTTCGCGTCACCGTGAGGTGACGCGAACCGTGCCGGACACAGTGAACCGTGTCTTTCACGCACCCGTCACCGTGGCCAGCATCTCCGGTCGAACGGAGCGATCTCCGCGAACCAAATACGTGTCAAAAAAGATGGCGGACTCGGCCTTCCGCTGCGAGATTTGCGCCCGCAATTCCGACTCAGCAAGCTCGCCGGCGCGCCATGATTTGTAGAGCCGCTCGATGTTCTCAGTCCGAAAGCGTTCCCGTGCGTCCTTGAGGAACTCAAGATCCTCCGTGACCGGAATGATGTATTCGTGGTTGTCCCACTTCCTGCGGATCCGGAAATACCGAAGGATTTCGCCCGATACATCAGGTTCCAGCGGTCGCCTGACGATGGACTGGAAACGCTCCGCGATTCCATGAAAATGGGCTTCCTGCGTTGCGATATATAGAAACCGAAGACCATTAAGTTGCCGAAAGAGCGGTTGGTAGGCGGCAAGATGCGAAGCAAAATGGGACGGCCTTTCGAAGCCAGCGTCCACGTAACTGAAGGTGACCACAGGGGGAAGACCTGGAAAAGGCGGGGCAGCAAAAAGAGGAAATTTGTCGACAAAGTAGCGGATGGTCTTTTGATCGGGTGCTGCGCCCTCGTATACGGTAGCCGGCAGGTACTCCTTGGAAATGCCTAGTTCTTGGCAAAAGAAGTTCACTTTTTCTTGCTCGGTTTCGAAGTAGGCCAGGTCCTGGTTGCCCAGAACGAAGTCGAGAAGAACCAGCCTTGTACGCATAAAACCAAGCGAGTGGCGCTTGCGGTTGCGGAGGTTGTCCTTCTCCATTTGGCCGTAGATCGTTCTGGAAAAGAGATGGAACAGGGATCCACCACGTGCCTGTCCACAAATGCGGGCGTGCCCTTGCTCGATAAGCTTTCGAGCAAAGGAGGTAGGGCGTTTCCCGTAACTGGCGCCCGTAAAGGCGCGGAACTGTCCCAGCGTGAAGTAGCCGGAAAACACGGCAACGATGTAGAGAAAACGAGCCTCGGACTCGGTGTAGCCCAAGCCTCGGATTCGCTCGATGTGAACGTCGAGAATCTTCATATGTGTCAAAATCTCCTGATGGATTCTCATGTCTCCCACCTGGCCTGCGGGGCTTAGGCCAGCGGGCACCGCTAGGGCAGCTAAGATTCGGTCGTCCGCAAGGTGCAGGCACTACCGGCCGTCAAAATCCAGGCCATGCGTATTGCCTTGGTGCGAACAACACACCAACCCTCATCACCTCAACGGGGTGAGGTCTACGTTCGCCTCCGGCGCGTGGTCCCTCGGCCGGGTGCGATAACTGGCGGATATTCGCGCAAAATATTTCCACCAAGCGGAAAGAGAAAAAGAGGAAAAAACGCCCTCTACATATACAGAGCACCTGAAAACGGAAAACGTAAATTTTGGGGTGAGCGTCCAGCCGCTGAAGTAGGTTTTCCAGTTTGGATCTCACGGTGCCTCCAGACTGTGAATCGCTGCCTCTTCCCTGGCTTGATTCCCGGCCAGGGCGGTAGCGTTCGGATTCCCATCGGGGATCGCGAAAGTCATCAATATCGAATCCATCGAAACCTCGGGACATGGATATCAATCCGGGGGTTAGGGGTGCCCCGGCTAGGTGGGCGGCCTATCCCACTTTGGGGATCCAAGAAACCCCGTATGGTCCAA
>Ga0306923_10002808_pt1 | contig 16125 bp, 20 predicted proteins | sample sta12Can44000108_FD_203841 | JGI IMG/M metagenome (GOLD analysis project Ga0306923, IMG submission 203841) | Lab enrichment of tropical soil microbial communities from Luquillo Experimental Forest, Puerto Rico - statanox.12C.anox.44.000.108 (v2)... | ecosystem: Environmental > Terrestrial >... | reverse complement strand
AGACGTTCTACCGTTTTGACAAGCTGACTTTCCGAAACGCCGAGGTAGTCAACAAGAAGTGCTCTGGGAACTTAGCCCACCGTTATGGGTTTGGTGTCAGCGTGACTTTGGGATGAGACAATCATGACGACAAGCTTGGCTGCCCAATCCGGCGAAGAAGACTTCGCGGACATGAGGCGGCGGATCCGAGCCATTTTTATCGGGTCTATCGGTAATTTGGTCGAGTGGTACGATTTCTACGCTTATGCCGCCTTCGCTCTGTATTTTGCAGGAGCGTTCTTTCCAAGTTCTGACCCAGTCGTGCAGCAACTCAATGCTGCCTTGCTTTTTGCCGCGGGTTTCCTTGTCCGCCCAGTAGGCGGATGGCTGTTCGGGTATTTGGCGGATCATTACGGACGACGGGGAGCGCTGATGCTTTCCGTCTCGCTCATGTGCTTCGGGTCGTTAATGATTGCGGTAACGCCAACGTATGCATCCATCGGCATCTACGCGCCCGTGATGCTCGGAATCGCACGCATTATTCAAGGTCTGAGTCTCGGTGGCGAGTACGGCACAAGCGCTACCTATCTCACTGAAATGGCCGATCATCGCAATCGAGGCTTTTACTCAAGTTTTCAATACGTGACTTTGATTGGTGGTCAAATCTGCGCGCTGCTTGTCCTGCTGATCTTGCAAAAAATCTTTCTTACCAACGATCAAATCAGATCATGGGGTTGGCGCATCCCCTTTTTCGTCGGCGCTTTGCTTGCATTAATCGCGCTATTTATGCGACGCACTCTGCACGAAACTGATGCATTTAAGGCGGCAAAACAGATTGTAAAAAAAACCTCCTCGCTGCGTGCATTAATGCGATATCCCCGCGAGGTATTGCTCGTAGTAGGTTTGACGGCGGGCGGAACCGCGGCTTTTTATACGTACACAACATACATGCAAAAATTTCTTAAGCTCTCTGTCGGTCTGACCGACAATGAGACGACGATGGTAACGCTAAGCGCCCTGTGCTTCGGAATGGCGTTGCAACCCGTTTATGGTGCGATTTCAGATCGTATTGGCCGTAAGTGGTTGCTTATCGCATTTGGTGTGACTGGTGTGTTGTTTACAATTCCTCTGCTCACCACGTTGGAAAGCGCGAGAGGGCCGTTCAAGGCATTTTTGCTAATTGCCGCCGCCTGGATGATTGTGTCGGGCTACACGTCGATCAATGCCGTGGTAAAGGCTGAGTTATTTCCAACTAATATCCGCGCGATTGGTGTGGGTCTGCCGTATGCGCTCACAGTATCCATTTTTGGTGGGACCACTGACTCTGTGGCCCTGTGGTTCAAGTCGATCGGTCATGAAAGATGGTTCTATTACTATCTCACAGGTATGATCGCGGTGTCGCTGGTCGTCTATTTGTTCATGCGCGATACGAAAGCCGATTCCGCAATGAATCGACACGAATAGAATCTGAATAGATTTCGACGCAGAGAAATCAACGTCGGATATTCCTGGTTGCACGGCACATGTCCGCTTTCGGGAGTAAAGCAGACATCGCCTTCGCACTGCATATGTCCGCTAATGACCTAAAGTGGACATTCGGTGCCACGAGATAATTCCATTCATCCGCTTAACGAGTGCAATCAACTCATTCTTTTCTGCGTATTCCCCTAGATAGAAAGAAAACCAGAGCAGCAATCATTACCGCCAATGCCACGGCTAAACTAAGCAGATCAAGGTCGCCGGCCCGTTCCACCGCCTGGCGGAGAAAGAGAACGGCAAGCACCGCGATCACGATGCTGACAAGATACCCCTTAAGATCTTCGAGATCGTCGATCTTAAGCCAGCGTGGTAGCGGCATTGCTTCATCGACGAACAACCGGTGCAGACCGAGCCCAATGACAAGCGCGACTATAGCGATCAGAAAAACGTCGATCGCTTCGATCAATCCGACGGCAAGTGCCCTTCCCGATTGGAGCTGAAACCCTCCTTGCTTGATAGCATTAAAAATCACATCGGCGACGACGGCAGCTTCGTACAGAATTAGTGCAGCCGACGCCGCCAGCGCGGCAACAACCGCGACAAAAACAACATATCTGCTGAGGGTCACAGCACGCTGCAGCATAGTCGGAATCCGTTTGTCAAAGGGGTGGCCGATAACGTGATGAAGCCTTTCAAGATTACCACGAGATTAGCAATCCAATCTGTCGCTCATTTTGACAAGAGGGGACCACAACAGGCATCATTTTGCGTGAAATCGCTGCTCGCCGCCGCTGGCCAAAAGCGGACGCTGAGCGACACGCTTTGGTCGCCTGGAAGAAAGCGGCGTGATCGAAGGCTATGCACCATCCGCCAGCGGTTGAACGCTTGCGCTCTTACGCGATGGCCCGCGTTAGCTCAGGAACCGCGACAGCGTCCCGCACTTATACGAGCATGACGTCAAAACCGATGCCGGTTAAGACCAGCAACAAGCTCAAGGAAAGCGCAGCCCACATACAGGACAGCGCTGCGCACATGGAGCGCAGTACGGTGCGCGTTGAGGACAGCGCCGACCGGCGTACTGAACTCGCCGCTGACCGTACCGTGTTCGCTGCGGAGCGAACCTATGCCGCTTGGGTGCGAACCGGCCTTGTGGCGATGGCAAGCGGCATCGGAGCCAAGGCCCTCCTCACAGATCTCTTGCCGCATTGGCTTGTAATGACAAGCGGCAGCGCGTTCGTTCTGTTTAGTGTCTTCTGTTTCGCCGCTGGCGTCTGGCGCCACCTCTATCCCGGCCTACCTCCGCCAATGCCCGACGCAGCCCGCATACATCCGGTGATACTAGTCTTGGTCAACGTCATTCTTGGGATGGTTTCGATTGCGGCGCTAATCGGCATCTGGCTCGACCCCAGCTAGTGCTTGCGGTGGGACACGGATATCGCATTAGTCGTCGTGTCGACGAGGACATAGAAACGCATGCCGATCGCGTTTTTTACAATTGGTCATTCTACGCATGGCGTCGGGGAGTTTGTGGGGTTGCTGCAATCGGTTGGAGTTCAATTCCTCGTTGACGTTCGCACCGTTCCCCGCTCACGGAGAAATCCTCAGTTCAACCGAGAGGTCCTTCCGACAACATTGGCGGATTTTCAGATCGGGTATGAGCACTTAGCGACTCTCGGCGGTCTTCGACACAAGCGTGACATTTCGCCCGCAGTGAATGGTTTTTGGCAGAACCAAAGTTTTCACAATTATGCCGATTATGCCATGACTGAAGAATTCCGTTCTGGCTTTGATAGGTTGCGCTATCTCGGGCACCAAAGCCAGACTGCAATAATGTGCGCCGAAGCGGTTTGGTGGCAGTGTCATCGTCGCATCATTGCAGACTACCTCATAGCCTTGGGCGACATCGTATTTCACATAATGGGTGATGGCCGCGTTGAACGGGCTGAAATAACTCAGGGTGCCAAACATGAATCAGATGGAATTTTAACGTACCCAGCTCTTTTGTGACGGAGCATGCGCCACCTTTTAATCAAAGGGGAATGAAGTGAAGATGCTGCTGTTGCTTGTCGGCATGCTTGTCTGCGCGGCAGGAATTTTCTTCGCCGGGCAAGGTCTGGGGTACATAAATTGGCCCGCCAGCAGTTTCATGATCAGCAATATGAGGTGGGTCTATTACGGGGGCGGTATCGCAGTCGTTGGTATCCTGCTCGTCATCATTTCCCTGCGGTGAATGTCCGCTTTGGGCCAAAACATTTACAGGCGCGGAATCGGCCGATGCAGCAAGCGGCCCCATTCGGGCAACGCCTCGAACCAATTGGAGCAGCAGCCGATCACGATCGCAACGAAAAGCGTGACAATCTGCCACCATGCGATCTCACTAAGGAACCACAAGAAGTGCGTCAATCTGATGCCGAAGGTGCTGCCGATCAATGCCGTCAGGATCTGCGGGAAGAGCGCCTCAGCGCTTCCCGCCTGCCAAGTGAAGAAGCCCACCCATGTGAGTGCAACGACAAGCACGCATCCGAGCTTTGCCGCCCGCCGCACGAGCAAATCATCCTTCATGCGCGCCATAGCGAGGAGCCCCGGCAGCGTGAAGAGAAGATGAATTCCGCGATATCCGATGCTCGAGCCGGCGAAGAAACAGCCGCCGATGAGCGTGGCTCCGATCACGAGATATATCTTCTCAGGCTCCGGCAGCCGTGCCAATGCGAAGCGGAAGTTGCTCCAACGCACTATACGGAAGAACCATCCTGCCATCGCGAAGAAAAGTACTGCGAACGTCGCGATCTTCACTAGGCCAACCATTACAAGCCCGCGATGCATCGTCCAGTCCACCCGCTCCGCAATGAGATCCGGGATTAGGCGTGCGCCGAAAGAGTCCGAGAGCGTCCAGCTCTCCGGAAGATTCCGCAACATCTTTATAAGCTCCGCGTAAAAATAGAGACCGCTCGCCACCACGACGGCAGCCGCGATGGCGTTTACCCAGAGGAACATCCGTGGCCGCTCCCGCAACGTAAGCACCAGGAGCACCAAGGGATAAATTTTTAGGAGCCCGGCGATGACGATCAACGCATAAGCCGCAACCCGCCTGCGTAACGGACCTAGCAAGAGAACTCCGGCCGAAGTCGCGATGACAAACATGAGGAGATCAATATTTGCCCGTTCCACCGCGTACGCTGTTACGGGAGATAGCGTGGCAACGAGCCTGAGCGTCAGCTCCTTGCCTGTGCGCGGCGGCGGTAAAAGGGCGAGCGCCAGGAAGAACAATATCGCGAGACAGAGCCCGAATAGGTTCGACCACTCCTTGCCTGGTAGGAAGACGAAACGCAGCCATAGCGGTGGATAGTTATACGGTCTGGCGAGAACGTCGCATGGATTGCTGACATAGACGTCGACGCCGCGCTGCCAGCAATCGACCGACGTGAGGATGGAAAAATCAAGGAATGGGTAGCTGAATGGCTCTATCCCGCTAAACAAGAGGATACGAAAATAATAGTGAGGTTCGAACTGATAAAGAAGAGCGAGAGCGGTCATGGCGGCCAATCCTGCTGCCGGAGCCGCGAAGCGAAGTGCGAGACCTCGAACGCCCATGGTCAGGATTATCCTTGATCTATAATCACCCGCGATCTGGGAGATGGCGGCGGCTGATCTCCGACAAGGCACAAGCTCATTCTGCTTTGGCCCAAAAGCGGACGTAGCTCGCTTATTCGATTACCTCATCGGCGTTTGCAAGCAGCGACGGAGGGTCCGCGTGCGCTTGTTACGCGATCCATTCGGACAGTATTGATAACCTCGGTGGCTTCACGCTCATCAATCCCCAATCCAATTGGATCGTCGCCGGTGAGCGCTTCAATCTGAAGGCTGAAGACGTGATTGAGTTTTGCCGCTAAGGGGCGCGATCCAAAACTGCCCCAAATCAATGGACCCGTCGAGGTCGATCGGCGGGTCAGTTATTTTCGTTCGGCAAATTACAGGCTCAACCAATTTCCGCTTTCGGGGGTAAAGCGGACATGCCGTTTTGCGCTGCACATGTCGCGGTCGCAACGTACTAGAGCAATAAAGGGGGAGGATTTTTTGACCCGTCACTTGGTGATGCCCAATCATGTCGAGTACGGTATGTATCCGGTGCTGGAATGGATTGCCGAGCACGCTTCGGAAGTTCCAAGTACCGGGACAAATACGCCGAGATCACGCGCCGCCCGTCATTTACCGATCTGAATTGCGCCTGGCTCCATGCGCGCGAATAAAGCCTGAAGTTCGAGACTGCGACGTTCGAGCGCCGCAATCTTTTGGACATGCTCAAAATGTAATGACCCGGAGTAGTTCCCGTTGGCTCGATCATCAAATCTAGCTCAGGAAACCGCTTCGATCCTGCAGTACCTTGGGGTCGAGCGCCGTCTGTACCAAGAAGGTATCCGAACCGTGCGTTCGCCGACGACCGGCGGAACGATTGCCAATGTGAAGGACGCTGACGCGGCGGCGATGGGCAATGTCATCGATAACGCGGTGCACGCATTTAAGACATGGCGCTTGGTTCCAGCGCCGCGCCGCGGCGAACTCGTCCGGCTCTTAGGCGAGGAGTTACGCGCCGCCAAGAATGAGCTGGGCCGGCTGGTGATGATAGAGGCCGGTAAGATCGCCTCTGAAGGCCGCGGCGAAGTGCAGGAGATGATTGATATCTGCGATTTCGCCGTTGGTCTTTCCCGCCAACTCTATGGTCTGACCATTGCCAGCGAGCGTCCAGCGCATCGCATGATGGAGCAATGGCATCCCTTAGGTCCGATCGGAGTGATCACCACATTCAATTTTCCGGTGGCGGTGTGGGCCTGGAATGCAGCGCTGGCGGTCGTCTGCGGCGATACCGTTATTTGGAAGCCATCTGAGAAAACGCCGCTGACTGCACTCGCCGTTCAGGCATTGGTGGCGCGCGCCGTGGAAAAGTTTGGCGATGCTCCGCACGGATTGTCGGCGGTGCTCATCGGCGACCGCGACGCTGCGACCAGACTGACCGACGATCCGCGTGTGCCGCTCGTATCGGCGACCGGATCAACGCGCATGGGCCGCACCGTCGGCCCGCACCTGGCGCAACGATTCGCGCGGGCGATTCTCGAACTCGGCGGCAACAATGCGGCCGTGGTCTGTCCTTCGGCTAACCTGGAATTGGCGCTGCGCGCGATTGCCTTTGCGGCCATCGGCACTGCCGGTCAGCGCTGCACCACGCTTCGCCGCCTATTTATACATCGTCATGTGTACGCAGCGCTCATCGAGCGGCTGAAGCAAGTGTATGCGACAGCGCGCGTCGGCAATCCGCTTGAAGACAATTCTGTCCTGATCGGCCCGCTGATCGACGAAGCGGCTTTCGCCGCGATGCAAGCGACATTGTCGGAGGTGCACGCGCTGGGCGGAAAAATCACCGGCGGCGACCGCTGCCATGCCGAACGCTATCCGGCCGCCTATTACGTGCAGCCGGCCTTGATCGAGATGGCAGAGCAGATCGGGCCCGTTATGCGCGAAACTTTTGCGCCTCTGCTTTACGTCATGCCGTATACCGACTTCGATCAAGTGATCGAATTGCACAACGGCGTGTCCCAAGGTCTCGCCTCGTCGATCTTTTCCAACGATGTGCGCGAGGTGGAGTACTTTCTGTCGGCGGCGGGATCGGATTGCGGGATTGTTAATGTCAATATTGGTCCGTCAGGCGCCGAGATTGGGGGTGCCTTTGGTGGCGAGAAGGAGACGGGCGGCGGCCGTGAGGCCGGTTCGGATGCCTGGAAGAATTACATGCGCCGCGTCACCAGCACCATCAATTTCGGCAGCGAGCTTCCGCTCGCCCAAGGGGTTCGCTTCGACATCGGCTAGCCGGGTACCGATGCAGCAAGCCATTGCACTTCAGTGCGCGGGGAGCGGCTCGGCGATATCTTCAACGACCTCGCCGAGCACTTGCTCAATTCGATCGACCGCCCAATCGATTTCCGATTTCTCAATAACGAACGGTGGCGCAAAGCGAATGGTGTTCCTGTGGGTTTCCTTGGTCAGGATTCCGACGCGCAACAGCCGTTCAACGACGACAGTTGCCTGGATCTTCTGCGCATCGAGTTCTATGCCAGCGAAAAGCCCGCGGCCGCGCACTTCGCGCACGAGAGAATTTTTGATCCCAGCAAGTCGCGACAGCAGATGCGGACCGAGCGCAGCGGCCCTTTCCACCAACCGTTCCTGTACGAGTGTATCGAGCGCGGCTAGGCCGACCGCGGCGGCAATCGGATTCCCGCCGAATGTGCTGCCGTGGTCGCCCGGCTCGAACACGTCCATGATTTCGCGGCGGGCAAGGAAGAGTGACACCGGAATGAGTCCGCCGCCCAGCGCCTTACCGAGAGTGACGCCGTCCGGCTTCACCCCGTCATGTTCGCAGGCGAGCAAACGGCCGGTGCGGCCAAGCCCCGTCTGGATCTCGTCGCAGATCAAAAGCACGTTGCGGGCGCGGCAGATTCGCGCAGCCTCCGCCAGATAGCCGACCGGCGGCACGTTGATCCCGCCTTCACCCTGGATTGGCTCGATCAGGAATGCGGCTGTACAGGGGGTGATAGCGGCCTCGAGTGCGGCGGCGTCGCCAAACGGCACCAGCTTGAATCCCGCCGGGAACGGACCAAAGCCCTTGCGGTATTGCGGCACGGACGAGAAGCCCACAATGGCGATGGTGCGGCCGTGGAAATTTCCTTCCGCCGCAATGATCTCGGCGCGCTCGGACGGCACGCCCTTGACTTTGTAGGCCCATTTGCGCGCCGCCTTCAGCGCAGTCTCGACCGCCTCGGCGCCTCCATTCGCCGGCAGTGCGGCGTCCATGCCTGTAAGCGCGCAGGCACGCGCCAGAAATGGCCCAAGCCGATCGGTGAAGTAGGCACGAGACACCGTATCCAGCTGTTGCGCCTGCCGTGTTACCGCTTCGACCAAGCTCGGATGGCAATGTCCGAAACTGACGGCCGAGTAGGCGCCCATCATGTCGAGATAGCGGCGGCCATCTTCGTCCCAGACATGGACACCCTTGCCGCGCACAAGAGTAACGGGCAGCGGCTTGTAATTCGCCGCGCCATAACGGGATTCGAGGCCACTCAATTCGCCCATTGCAGCCTCTTCTCGCTGAATCAGATGGCCGATTGTATCCTACGATCTCGGTTCCGATGCAGAACCAACCGCAGGTCAGGTCGGTTACTCAACCAAATACGGATCATGGCAAGGATGTAAGCAGAATCTCATTGATTCGCCATAGACGGATTGCCTCACAGTGCAACAGAGCGACAGTGGGGCAAATTCGATTCACGGCGCGGCCATCCGCGTTGTTTGACCCAAGGCGGACATGTGGTGAACCAATTTCAATTGCAAACGCTGCTGCTAACTCAATCTCCACTTTAGTCCAATGAAGATCTGTCGGGCATTAGTCGCCTTGGCCCGGATTTGGCGAGAAATATTGGAGCTTATCCGGCTTACCTTCCCATTCTTTTGAATCTACAGGAGGGTCGCGTTTGATCGTTATATTGGGCCATATCTTTGCGTAGTCAGCGTTGAGCTTGAGCCACTTCTCGGCCCCGTCCTCGGTGTCAGGCTTGATTGCTTCGACCGGACATTCCGGCTCACATACCCCACAATCGATGCATTCCTCGGGATGGATGACGAGCATGTTTTCGCCCTCGTAGAAGCAATCGACGGGGCAAACCTCAACGCAATCCATCAGCTTGCACTTGATGCAGGATTCATTGACGATATAAGTCAAATGTCATCCTCTCTCTGCCAATGGTAGCCCATCAGATTTGATTTGCTGAGTTTCTACCGCAGGCGTATTTCGCCGCTTCTCGGATGGGGATACTATCACAAATAAAGCAAAAACGGCGCAGTGCGCACCGCTCGAAGTGCCGATATGGCTCTGGTAGGCGGTATTAGTTGCAGCTTTGTCCGTGAGGGCGGTTCGGTTCTTGATTCGGAGAATCCCTGCTGATGGGAGGGGAACTCATGACCGAGTACATCGTCGGCCTTAGACTTGGGAAACGATCTGAAGTTCTGACGATCGAAGCTGAGGATGCCTTAATTGCTGCGCTCAAAGCCAAATATAATCACCCTGAGGCTTTCATTTCTTATGTTCGAAAATCCAATCGGCGCGGCGATCGTCGCAATCCGCATCGGAAGGAATGAAGATTACGAAGCGCACGTAGCTGTTGGCCCTTAGCGTACATTCATATGACGCATTCGATGTCGCTTTTGGGGGCAAAGCGTACATTCAGTTTTGCAGCGCACATGTCCGCTTTTGACCATAGCTTGGTCGAGGAGAGTATCGATGAAACAGACCTTCGGGGTCGACATTCCCCAAACGCTTGAAGACATTTGCAATGCAAGACATCTCGCATTGCTGGTCTATGACATGCAGGTCGGCATTAAAAATCAAGTGAAAGATGGAGAGACTATCGCCGCTAAAATCCGAGCGATCCTTGAAGCCGCCCGTACGGCCAAAATACGTGTATTCTTCACCCGGCACATGTCTTTGCCCAAAGAGCTTATGGGCGCATTCCAATTTCGTATGGCGATGACATGGCAGCGCGTCGACGATCCGGAAAAAGTCCAGCCGTGGTTTCTCCGTGACACGCCTGGCTTTGCCATTGTCCCGGAATTGCAACCGCTACCGAGCGAAGCCATATTCGACAAACTTGCCATGTCGGCGTTCGAAGGTACTCCCCTTGCGTTTGCTTTGCGTGATTGCGGCATTACAGCGGTTGCCGTAGTCGGCATTGCGATGGAGGTTGGAATTGAACCCACGGTTCGCCACGCGGCCGATCTCGGCTTTATCCCAGTTGTCATCACAGACGCGTGTGGCTCTGGACATCCAGATGCCGCGAAACGGTCGCTCGATAGCTTGGCATTTGCGGGTGATGCGATGTTCACGGATACGGCAAGGATCTGCCGCCTTCTATGCCAAAATGGCTAACAGCAACCGATGAAAGGTATTCTAGCCACCATCGATCGCATCGCCGGCTGGCTCCTGCTGATCGGTGCGCTTTTGCACGGTTACGGCTCATATCTTGCCTATCCTTCGCTGAGCTCAACTCTGGTGTGGGCCCTGTCGGGAAGCGTGGCAGCACTCTTGTTAGCCGGCATCAATCTCTTGCGGGTCAATCGCCCGAACGATCGGCCGCTTGCTTGGATCTGTTTGGCCGGCTGCCTACTTTGGATTGGCATCGTTTGCGCCTTTGCTGCGACCCTGCCAAATCCGATCGACCCACGACCGGTCTATCACCTCATTGTCAGTCTGGTGTTGGTGGCGTTTAGCCTGAGAACCGCATTGGGGTCAGCGACGCGCTAAGTGCCCTTTTTGCGTAAATGCCTAGTTGCACCGCACATGTCCGCTTTACCCCAATAGCGACATCGATTGCGTATTTTGGGATGTCCGCTTTGGGCCAATAGCTACAATGCGGGGTTGGCAAATCGTCAGACCATTTGCGACCAGGCCCCAATAAGCCCGCAACAGGCTGCAAAGCTCTTCGTGCGATCAAGCTCGGCTTCGAGCCTTGATAAAAGTGACTCGAGGTCGCCTACCTCGTTAGTAGATAGTTTGTGCGCATGCATCTGCGGGTAGAGCGTGCAGAAAATATCATAGACCCATAGCCTAAAGTCCGGGCTATCGCCGACCGGAATCTCAATCACCATTTTCGGGGTCGGTAAACCCGCATCCAAAAACGCTCGGTAAAGAAGATGCTCCATGTTGATATTTGCGCCCGAGCGTTCAAACGCCCGGTAAATCAGTGAAGCACACTTCGCCCACAGCGGAAGACCTGCGGTTAACTGAAGTAATGGAGCCCAGTAACAATCTTGAAAGACAATGATGCCTCCAGAGTGAACCAAGTTCGATAGCGACCGCAGTACCGCAGCGGGATCGGGCACATATTCCAGAATCAGTCTGCCCACGACGGCATCGAACGGTTTATTCCACAGCTTGCTGCTCGCGACCTGGCCAACGTCTGCCTCTACAAAACTAACATTGCGAAGCTGCGTTTCGGCAACGCGCGACCTGGCCTTTGTCAACGTGTTGGCATCACGCTCGACGCCCACGACTTCTCCTGTCGGACCGACGAGCTCGGCCACCAGCATCGCGACATCACCAACGCCTGAGCCGATATCAAGAACGCGTTGTCCGCGGGATATGCCCGCATTTCTGAATAAGCGTTCCGTAAATGGATTGAAAATCCTTGCCTGCCGACTAAGCCGCTCATGTTCGCGGTCCGTACCGCCGAGTACATAAGATGCACCGGGAGAGAAAATCGCCATATCGACGACCCTGCCTATTATGTTGCGCGCATTTGTGTGGGCTGCCACTCGCCCACGCCTAGGGCCATGGTCGGGTAAGCGAAAGTATATCACAAATTAGTTCGAGAGTTGTACCGTACGTAGCGCTTAACCGTGCCGCTGCTCAATGTCCGCTTTGGGTCAAAGCGGACATGTGCAGTGCAAACTCGATGGACAAAATGGGAGCACCCACTAAGCGGATGGTTTGTACTGGGTCGCGAAGAGTAGCCAGATCGCAATTGCCACCAGTAGCAACGAAAAGACGCGACGAATGATAACACTGCGCTCTTGATCTTCCAGCCATGGTCTAGCGATGTCAGCCAACAGAACGACCGCCGAATGAACGGCGGTAGCTACCGCGACGTAGATTGCTGACAACGTTATGGTCTGCGCGAGCAGCGGGCGCGACTCGTTCACGAACGTAGGTAAGACAGCAAGGTAGAAGATACCGGCCTTAGGGTTGAGCAGGTTGGTGACCAGCCCACGCAGGAAATATTTTGAATCATGTGCCATGGTGACTGTGCCCGCTAACTTATCTTCCTGGCGACGCCACGCCTCCCATGCAAGCCAAAACAGGTAGAGAACTCCGGCCCAACGCAAGGCTTCGTACAACACGCGAGTGTTGGCAATCACAGCCGCGAGGCCGAGCGCCGCCGCCAAGCCGACGATCAGCAGGCCCAACGCGACGCCCAGCGTTGCGGCAAAACCCGCCCGACGTCCAATGCTCGCGCCGAGAACGGCTAGGTAAGCCATGTTCGGCCCCGGCGTTAGTTCAATCACCAAGCAAATGAATATGAACGCCAGAAGTGTTTTGGAAGCTACGATGCTCTCCTCCGAGATATCGAGCGCGGGCGGCGGTAGCGGTTAGGCGATCGGGCACACGGCGCGCAAGCGACGTGTTACGCCAGCAGCGTTTTCCCGCCGGCTAGCGTAGAACTTCCTGAACCGTTGACGCAAAGACGACTAGGTCTCCATCCGCCTTGGGCCAAAAGCGGACATAGTGTGGTTGCTATTCGATCACCTCGTCCGCGATGGAGATTATCCCTGGCGGCACCTCGATGCCGAGCACTCGCGCCGTTTGAAGGTTGATGACGAGCTCGAATTTGGTCGATTGCAGCACCGGCAGGTCGGCGGGTTTGGCTCCCTTAAGGACGCTACCGGTATAGACGCCGACTTGACGAAAAGCATCCCCGATGTCGGTTCCGTAGCTCATCAGCCCACCGACTGCCGCATAAACACGCAGGGAATAAGCCGCCGGAATCCTGTTATGCGCCGCCAAAGTAATAAGTTGTACGGCGCGGCCAACAAAAAATGCGTCGCCGCCGACGAAGAGCGCATCGGGGCGCTCACGCGCGAGTGCGGCAAAGGCGGCATCGATCTCTCTGATTGAGTTGGCATTAAGGATCTGGAGTTGCAGCCCGAGGGTCGCAGCAGCTTCCTTCGTGCCTTGCAATGTGGCGTCCGTGGTTGCTGGATTACTCGGATTGACCAAAACGGCAACACGAACAGCCTTGGGCACCAGTTCATGCAGGAGCCGCAATCGCTTGGCCACCGTTTCCTGGACGAGAAAATTGGTGCCTGTTGCGTTGCCACCAGGCCGGGCAAGACTGGTGACCAGACCAAGCTTGACCGGGTCGTCGCCGACGCCAAAGACGATCGGGGTCGCCGAAGTTGCAGCTTTGGCTGCGACCGAGGTCAGGTTGCCGAGCGTAGCGATGACTGCCACCTGTCGATGAACCAGATCAGCCAGCAGAGCTGGCAGGCGATCGTACTGGCCCTCTAACCAGTGGTACTCGACGCTGACGTTCTGGCCTTCGACGTAACCGGATTCGTTGAGGCCTTTGCGGAATGCCGCCATATAACGCGCGTTGGCTTCGGACGACCCGTCTCGGACAAAGGCGACCACCGGCAGCGCCGATTGCTGCGCCAGCGCCGCAAGCGGCCAGGTTGCCGCAACACCACCGACAAGGCCGATAAATTCCCGCCGCCTCATGGCCGTCTCCGGCACGAACGCAGGACATACGAAGCATAGCACCTGGAACAGGTTTGCCTATGTCCGCTTTGGGCCAAAAGCAGACATGTGCGGTGCAACTAGGGATGTCCGCTATTGGCCCAACACCAGGTCGCCTATTCGATCCCCCCGTCAGTGGGTGACTAACGGGGACGACAAATTGAAACCGAGCGCTTTCGCACGTCCGAATTTATTCCCGGACGGTCTTCGCAATGCCGTGATCCAGAAGTGAAGCATTTGGCGGGAATAGCGCAGGTCGTTTTGCAATCTCATGCACGTACAGTTTTCAACCCCAGGAGTAACAACATGATGAAGTTTCCTAGCACCTTCAAGGATGAAAGCCTCCTGACTTACCAAGTATCCGATGAGGCACTGGAAACTGCAGGAGGGAAAGAGATAGCTGTGAACTTTACCCTTGGGCCCTGCACGGGCTTGTCTGTATGTCCCGCGATCAACTGGGACTGCGCAACTCCAAAGATTGGAGGCATCCCATGTCAAACAGCATCCTGAACTGGACCGGCCGGGTCGCTATCGAAGGCCGGATCGCCGAATATCGTCACCCCCAAAACGGGAATGAGTTGACGATACCAGGTGATTACCACCCGCCCTTCGGCAAAGCTGACCGTCAGGCAAAAGCCACGAGGTGGCTCTGGCAGAGTTACATCATCTGATCGCCCAAGCAGGGCGCGCGGTTCGTTTAATCGAACCGAACGTAAGGTGCAAAAAATGCCACTGTTATTCTATTTGCCGTTCGTCATTTCGACGGGCTTGCGCGAGGTCGCGCAGGGCGAAACGAGAACTGCCGCAAGGTACGGATGGGCCGGTTTGTCGAAGCCCATATGGCGCTGATTTGTGGAAAGGTAATCACTTGGTTTGTCGGCTGCCGACTTTGAGTTGTACAGCCTTGCGAGGATGGGATGAAAGCAGCATGCTTGGGATGCAAACCCGCGTATGGATACAGGAGCAAAGGGAGCTCTCCCTGCTGGCGCGACGTGATGCTGCATTGGTGGGCACGGCAACCGTTGGAGCCGTCTTGCGCACCCGAACAAGCTTTTCGAAAGCATCTCAACCCGAAACGCAGGTCAATTTCGACGTCCCCGAGAATGCGTACGATAGACAAGATCTCGCAATATGTCAGCGAAGATGAACCATTGCGCCTGCACGCGGCCTATTCCGCGTCGTGCTGCATGTTGTCTGCCTGCCGGTCCAGCCATCGGGTCGAGCCACCACGCGTTCCAGATGACTTGATCTATTTCAAAGATGCGTTCCGAGGAAAATTGATCAATGTTGATGGCCCGGTGTGTCACACCTCTATTTCCGCACCTCCGTATTGCACCTAGGTATAGTTTTGCGTCCCTTTCGATGATTGACCACACCGTCCGTATGCTGGCGCGGCCGCCCAGTCGCGCTTTATTTTCTGCGTGTTGAAGATCGAAATGCAGGCACCCACTTCATGACAAATACAAATGAGCGCGCAACTGCACAGGTGCTTAATACAAGTAAGCATGGGACTACACAGGTGTTTGGTCTGTCGCTGACTGCCATTTTTGTGGGCCTGTTGATCCTGAACGGCATTTCTTTTTGAAGCCAGCCGGGCGGCACGCGCCAATGCCAGTTAGGTTCGGTGAACATGGTTGCGACACGCCGAGCACAAGGAGTGGGACGATGCGCCTGCTGTAGTGGTCGATCTCCATGCGGAACCCTGAAGGATGCCGCCACGTTGTGGCAACTGGTGGAGCGGGAGAAGATGGACAACACCACTGTGGTGGTGACCGAGTGACCCTATGCCTGCAAAAATGCGATCACGTACCCGTTGGCTTGTGGTGGCGGCTGTTCTGGCGTTAGCCCAGTCGGCCAGTGTGGCAGTGCAAGCCCAGTATTTCTGGAACTGGAACCAGCAGGATCAGTACAACAGGCAGCGGTCGCGGCCGCAGTCGGGCGGCTTTTTCGATTGGTTTGGTGGCGGCCAATACAATTCGCGACCCCGTGACGACGAGTACTACCGTCAGCCGCGCCACCGGCAACGCACGCAACAACAACAGCCAAATCAACACACGCAACAAGAGCCAGGCGAAAGCTCGCGTGCGCCGCCGCCGAAAAAAACGGAGGCGAAAGACGAGCAAACCGGACCTACGACTTCAATCGTGGTGATGGGCGACGAGATGGCCGACTGGCTTGGCTATGGCCTCGAAGACGTCTTCTCCGATACGCCGGAGGTTCGCGTCGTTCGCAAGAACAAACTTAACTCAGGCCTGCTGCACTACGACGCGAAAGGCGATCTCGACTGGTGGCATGTCGCGCGCGATACGTTAGCGCAAAAGAAGGTCGACTAC
>Ga0306923_10002806_pt1 | contig 16127 bp, 15 predicted proteins | sample sta12Can44000108_FD_203841 | JGI IMG/M metagenome (GOLD analysis project Ga0306923, IMG submission 203841) | Lab enrichment of tropical soil microbial communities from Luquillo Experimental Forest, Puerto Rico - statanox.12C.anox.44.000.108 (v2)... | ecosystem: Environmental > Terrestrial >... | reverse complement strand
CCGCGACCTTGTCGCCGGGGGCGAGCTTGCCAGGGATGGTCAGGTGTGGGCGCACCCGACCATCCCACCACGCCACGCGGGATCGCGGGGCGGACAGTAGGGTGAGGCGCATGCCTGGTGACCGCGTCCTGGTGACCGGCAGCGCCGGGCACCTGGGCGAAGCGCTGGTCCGCGTGCTGCGCGCCGCCGGGCGTGACGTGGTGGGCCTCGACCTGCTCCCCTCCCCGTTCACCACGACCGTCGGCTCCATCGCCGACCGCGACACGGTCCGCGGCTGCCTCGCCGGGGTGGGGGCCGTGCTGCACCCGGCGACGCTGCACAAGCCGCACGTGGGCTCGCACAGCCGCCAGGATTTCGTGGACACCAACATCACCGGAACGCTGACCCTGCTCCAGGAGGCCGTCGCCGCGGGCGTCGGCAGCTTCGTGTTCACCAGCACCACGAGCGCCTTCGGCCGGGCGCTCGCCCCGGCGCCGGGTGCGCCCGCGGCGTGGATCACCGAGGAGGTCACCCCGGTGCCACGCAACATCTACGGCGTGACGAAGACCGCGGCGGAGGATCTGTGTGCGCTGATCCACGCCGACCGCGGCCTCCCCGTCGTGATCTTGCGGACGTCCCGCTTCTTTCCCGAGCCTGACGATGTCGATGCGGTACGCAACGCCTACGCTGACGCCAACGTCAAGGCGAACGAGTTCCTCTACCGGCGTGCCGATATCCAGGACGTGGTGGACGCCCACCTGCTCGCGCTCGACCGTGCGCCCACGATCGGTTTCGGGCGCTACATCGTCAGCGCGACGACGCCGTTCACCCCCGCCGACCTGGCCGCGCTGCGCGCCGACGCGCCCGCCGTGGTCAGCCGCCTGTTCCCCGACGCCGACGCGGAGTACCAGCGGCGTGGGTGGCGGATGTTCGGCCATATCGACCGGGTTTACGTGAACGAGCGCGCCCGGGCGGACCTGGGCTGGGCGCCCGTCTACGACTTCCGCCGCGTGCTCGATCTGCACAAGGCCGGCGAGGACCCGCGCAGCCCTCTTGCCCGCGCGGTGGGCGCCAAGGGATACCACCCGGTCTCCACGGGCCCGTACACGGTCCGCTAAGGCGCCCGGCACCAGATCCCCGCCGCCGTCAAGGCCGTGGCCAGGTCCTGGGGACCTGGCCACGGCCGACGGGGAACGCGCGGAACCCGGCTAGGCGGGCAGCGAGGCGAAGAAGGCCCGGATGTCCTGGACGAGCAGTTCGGGCGTTTCCAGCGCGGCGAAATGGCCACCGGCCTCGAAGTCGCTCCAGTGCACGATGTTGTTGGCGCGCTCGGCGTAGCGGCGGATGGCGATGTCCTCAGCGAAGACGGCCACCCCGGTCGGCACGCCGGACGGAATGGGCCAGTCGCCCGAATGCATGGACTCGTAGTAGACGTTCGCCGAGGAGCCCGCGGTCCCGGTGAACCAGTACACGCTGACATCGGTGAGCATCTCGTCCCGCGAGATCGCGTCCTCAGGCAGCGCGTGACCGGAGTTGGTCCACTCCTTGAACTTCTCCGCGATCCAGGCAAGCTGCCCGGCCGGTGAGTCGGTCAGCGCGTAGGCCAGCGTCTGCGGCCGGGTGGACTGGATCTGGAAGTACCCGTTGCCCTCGCTCAGGAACTGCTGCATCCGCTGCACCCGCTCCTTCTCCACCGGGCTGAACGACGCCTGGTCCTCCTCGGGGATATCGCCGAACGGGATGAAGCCCATCGTGGCCGCGTTGACGTGGATGCCGATCAGATGCTCGGCGTCGACCCGGCCGAGGTCGGGTGCGACGAACGCGCCGAAGTCCCCGCCCTGGGCGCCGTAGCGCTCGTAGCCGAGGCTGCGCATCAGTTCCGCGAGCGCGCGCGCCATCCGCTTGCTGCCCCAGCCGGGCTCGGCGACGGGACCGGAGAAGCCGAACCCCGGCAGGGACGGGATGACCAGGTCGAACGCCGGGGCGGAGGCGTCACCGTGCCCACGCGGATCGCTGAGCGGGCCGATCACGTGCAGGAACTCCACGATCGAGCCGGGCCAGCCGTGGAGCAGCAGCAGCGGCGTGGCCTGCGGCTCCGGCGACTTCACATGCAGGAAGTGGATCTTCTGCCCGTCGATCTCGGTGATGTACTGCGGGTAAGCGTTCAGCCGCGCCTCGGCGGCCCGCCAGTCGAACCCGCTGCGCCAGTACTCGGTCAGCTCGTGCAGGTAGGAAACGGGCACGCCGCGCTCCCAGTCAGCGCCGGGCAGGCTGGCCGGCCAGCGGGTCCTGGCCAGGCGGTCGGCGAGGTCGTCTAGGTCTGACTGCGGGATGTCGATCCGGAACTCCTGGATTTCGGGTGTGGCCGGGCTGGTCATTGCTAAGGCCTCCGCGTCTCGCTAATCTGAACGAAGCGTTCTGTTCAAAGACTATCAGAACTGAATGATCCGTTCAAGTAGAGCCAAGGGGTATCCATGTCGGCAGGCCCGGCCCGGCTACGGGGACGCCAGGCGCAGGCGGCGCACAACGACGAGGCCATCCTCCAAGCGGCGCGGGAGGTGTTCCTTGACGATCCGGGCGCACCGATCGCCGCCGTGGCCGAGCGGGCCGGGGTCGGCATCGGCGCCCTCTATCACCGGTACGCGAGCAAGGAAGACCTGCTGCGCACCCTGTGCCGCGACGGGCAGGAGATCTACCTCGCCGAGATCAGGCGGGCCCTGGCCTCCGACGCGGAGCCGTGGCAGGCCTACACCGAGTTCCTGCGCCGGATCGTGGCCGCCAACACGCACGGCCTGACCGTCCGGCTTGCCGGGATGTTCGTGCCGAGCGAGGAGCAGATGGGCCTGGCCGAGCAGATGCAGGCGCTGGCGATCGAGATGTTCGAACGGGTCCGCGCTACCGGGCTGCTGCGTGACGACGTCACCTTCCTCGATGTCGAGTTCATGCTCGAGTTCCTCGCCGGCTTCAGGCTCGGCGATGCCGCCCGCAGCGCCGAACTCCGGCAGCGCTATCTAGCGGTGATCATCGATGGGCTGCGTTCGGGGCAGCAGACGCCACTGCCCAGCCACGCCCCCACCTGGCAGGAGCAGACCGAGCGCTGGATCAGTTAGCCGCGAGCAGACGCGGCCGGGCCTTCAGTTACTGCCTCGCCGCGCCCGGCCGGGGCGCGATGCCACGGCGCGGGAACGCCGGGCGAGTTCCTTGGCCCTGACGATGTCGGGATCCCGCGGGTCCAGCGGCAGCGGTTCCAGCCGCCAGTCGTCCGGGCGATGCCGTTTGGTGATCCTCAGCTGCTTCATGGCGGCCCCCTCGCACGTGGTGCCCGGCCCCCCGCGCACCTTGTGAGCGGCGGCCCGGCGACACGTACCAGGATCGCGGCCGGACCGCCGGGCGTCATCCGCCGGCTGGCGGATAGCGCATCCCTCATATGTAGGAGGCCGTAATCCGTGCGGTGATACCAGCAGGCGCCAAATCGCCCGGCTGGCGAGCACGGGGTGGGCGTGTGTCAGCCTGCGGCGGCGTGCTGGGCCAGGCCACCTACGAAGATGTCGTGCAGCAACTCGAAGCGCTCGTCCGGGTCGACGTCGGCGGCGCAGGCACCGGGTGAGCTGATCGGGCCGGCCCGGCCGGACGGTCATTCCGGCCCGGCTGATCTGGCTCCGGCCGGGCCGCCCACGGGGGTGCCAGTGGCCCGCTTCCACCGGCACCCTTGGTTAGGGCGGGCCGCCGGGGAGCAGCTTCCTGCAGGCCTGCTGCGCGTTCTTGAGCACCGGCGAGTTCGGCGTGACACCTTGCGGAATCTGCATCTCGATGCCCTGCGAGTTCACCTGGGGATCCGGGAACGTCGGCAGTCCATGGGCACGCATGCACGCGACGAACTTCAGCGCCTCGGCGGTGACCTTCCGCTGCTGCGCCGCGGTCATCGTCGGGCTCTTCGGCATCAGGTGCTGGCAGGCCTTGCTGGCCGAGTTCATCAGGGCACCGTTGAGATGGTCCTTGGGCCCGTTGATGAGGAGGTCGCCGTTGGGCTGCGGATCCGGGAAGCCCGGCTCGCCGTGGGCGCGCATGCATTGCGAATAGGCCAGCGCCTTCTGATAGTTCGTCAGCGCCGCCGAGACGGGTCTCGCGCCGCCACTGCAGGCCGCCGCCAGCAGCGCGATTCCCGCCAGGGTCGCGGTCAGGACCGCCGACCGGCGGACTCCTCGCATCTGCCCGAGCACGCCGCGCGGCCCGACACGGCGAGGCTCCGGCTGGCTGCCCCTGTGAGCCAGCCGTTCACCCAGCTCAGCCCCGGGACCAGGTTGCCCCTGCGGAGGGTGCCGACCCGCGCTGCCATCGTTCATCACATTGCCCTCGCGATTGTCCGATGATCGTGCGGCACCATACTCGCGGCCGGACCTCAGGGCCCCGCACGGAACGCGTGTGAGTTCCATGTGAATGCGATTGACAAAGGGGACCACGGCTGTCGTGCGCGCAGGGTGGGACGGCGCTGGCCACGGGGCGCGTATCGCAACAAATCAGGATCTGATGCGGCGCTGCCTTCCTGCCTCTGACGAAAGGGACCACAGCTGCCGGGCGGGACGGCGCTGGCCACGGGGTGCGTACCGCAAATAAATCAAGATCAGCTGCGGCGCTGCCTTGCTGCCTCGTACAGCAGGGCGGTTGCCGCGGCCGCCGCATTGAGTGAGCTTGCCGCGCCGGCCATCGGGATACGGACCACCGCGTCGGACGCCTCGCGCCACGCGGCGCTCAGCCCGGTGCCCTCGTTCCCGATGACCAGCAGCGCGGGCTGGGTGAGGTCGAAGCCGGACACATCCCGGTCGCCGCGCTCGTCGGCGGCGGCCAGCACGACCGGGCACCCCCGGGCCCGATGTGCCGCGACCCAGGCGATCACTTCCCGTGGCCCAGGCGCCCGGACCACCGGCAGCGCGAACAGCGAGCCGGTGCTGGCCCGCACGCACCGCGGGTCGTAGATGTCGGCCGCGTGCCCGGTCACGATGACCCCGCGCGCGCCGAAAGCGTCCGCGGACCTGATGATGCTGCCGACGTTGCCCGGGCTGGCCAGGCGGTCCAGCACCACGCCGAGGAAGCCGTCGCCGGCCTCGATGCGGCCGAGGTCATCGGCGGGCATCTCCACGACCGCGACAAGCTCGGGGACGCCCTCATCCTTCTCGCCGAGTTCGGCCAGCAGCTCGGGAGCCATCGGCACCCGCATCGCCCCGGCGTCGCGCAGCAGGGCCTGCGCCCATTGCGAGAGCGGGCGCTGCGCGTCATAGATCAGCGCACGGAACGGCCAGCCGAACCTGGCGGCGAGCGAGATCGGCCGGACCCCCTGGACCAGGAACTCTCCCGCGCGCTGCCGCTTGTTCCTGTTGCCGAGCAGGGCCTGCCACTGCTGGAAGCGCGCGTTGCGGGAGGAGACCCGCAGCACGCTCGTCACGCCTCAGCCCGCCGGGCCAGCGCCCAGCAGCGTGCGCAGGTGGCGGACGGGCGGCGAGGCGTGCGCGAGCATCGCGTCGTGCAGCTGCCGTTCCGGCCAGCCGGGGTGCTTCCGCCGCAGGTCGAAGGCCAGGCCGTCGATCTCGAGGAACCCCACGTAGTAGGTGGAAAGCTGGGTCGACGTCAGCAGGACGCGGCGCCACTTGCCCGTCGCCTCGCCCTCCTCCTGGTAACCCGCGCCGGTCATCATGTCCATGGCCTCCGCCTCGGTCATCCCCAGGCAGTGCACGCGGGTGTCCATGATCGCGTTGATGATGGTCCTGAGCTTGCCCTTCAGCCGTTGCGTCCGGAGCGCGGCTGGGTTGCCCTCGCCGGGGTAGCCGTGGGCGTTCATGACCTGCTCGGCGTAGACGGCCCAGCCTTCGACGAACGAGCCCGACCGCCAGGCCGCGCGTACCGGCGTGGCGCCGGTGAACCTGCGGGAGTGCTGGAGTTGCAGCGCGTGGCCGGGCATGGCCTCGTGGACCATGATGTTGTGGATCATGTGCCGGTTGTACTCGCGGTAGAACGACCGGACCCGCTCCTGCGGCCAGTCTTCCGGTGTCGGTGACACCGCGATGAACGTGGGCAGCGCGGCGGTCTCCAGCGGGCCCGGTGAGTCGCAGTAGGCGACGGCCACGCCCCGGTCGATCTCCGGCATCGGGATCACCTCGAGCGGGTCGTCGAACACCGTGACCAGGTCGTGGGCTGTCACGAAGTCACGCTGGACGGTGTAGGCCGCCCGGACGAAACCGAGAATGGTGGCGTCGTCGGGCGCGTCGGTGGCGAGCAGGTCGAGCGCGGCGCGCACCACGTCCTTCTCGTCCGGGGCCGGGCCGTCCTGGCCTTTCAGGAATTCGGCCGCCGCGACGCTGAGTTCTTCGGTCATCCGGGCCAGGTCGGCTTCGGCGCGGGCCAGGATCTGCTCGACGGGGAGTTCGGTGTCGAGCACCAGCCGCAGCTTGCGGGAGAAGAGTTCGGTGCCAAGACGTGGCTCACGGAAGCCGTCACGCCGGCCGCTGGCCAGTCGTTCCTCCAGCCACCGGGCGTGTGCGGCCAGCGCCTCCAGGGCTTGCGGCAACACGGCGGACAGGTCTGCCTCGCCGCCATCAACCTCGGCGGCCCGCCGGGTGAGTTCCCCGGTGAGCAGGCGCTCGGTCCCGGCGAACTGGGTGAGCGCCGTCTCGATGTGGACCTCGGGCATGGCACCGAGCACCGACCGGGCCGCGGCCAGTGCCTCCGGCAGCATGGCGAGCCGCTGGCTGGCGCTGCGCAGCCGGTCCGGCAGCGGCTCAAAGTCGCGGGCGAGCAGGTTGTAAATCGCCCGGCCGGGGTTGGCGACCATCGGATTCCACTCCTGCTCGCGCAGCTCGCCGATCATGAACCGGAGACGGGTCAGCTGGTTCCCCAGGATCTGCACGTCCACCTGGTACTGCGGGGAGAGGTGGCCGGCGTCGATGCCCGCCAGCTCGGCCAGACGGTCACCGGCCCAGCGGCTGGCCTCCTCGTAGTACGCGGCGGTGCCCACCGTGAGCCGGTCGTCGTAACGGTGATCGCCGACGCTGGTGGCCCACTCCGGCTGGCGTTCCAGCAAGCCGTCGAGCGTCGCCGCGGCGTAGGTGGCGAAGGCGCCGTCTATCTCGTCTGCCATGCCCCCAACCTACGGCTCCCGTCGCGCCGCGGCCTTCAGCGGCTGGCGGCGGGATCCTGGCCCCGGCTTATCGCCGCCGGAGAGGCCCCCGGCGCCGGGCTATTACATCAGCCGGATGACCTGGGTTTCCTCGGCCTCGTTGTCCCGGATGAGCAGATCACGGCCTTCTTTCAGCTGGGTGTTGATGAACTCATACAGGGAGACGGCGCGGTTCACCAGGTCCGTCTTGGACAGGCCGGTCCGGTCCTGGAGGTGCTGCAGATCCTCCGCGGCCTGCGGTATCAGGGCAACAGTGATCCGGTCAGCAAGCGTCTGCCGGGCAACGTCTCCCCCCGCGACGCTGTTACCCGCGCGAGCAGGCATCGGTATGGTTCCCCCTTCCAAGGGTCTTCGGTGCGGCCTCGATGCCGCCGGTTGCTGCTGCCTGCGAGGTGTCCTTGCTGTCCTGCTCAGGCCCCGGTGCTGTGCAGGAGCGCTACTCACGTGGTGCGTTCGAGCGGATCCGGTTGTCAGGCTGCTTCATTCCTGCTTACGATACGTTGGTTCCTCTACGAACTGCAAGTTTTTATATGTTGTTTAACTGGTCTGACAGCAGAGTGAGCATGTACGATTACTGTGAATCCTCGCAAGAAGGGCCGGTTAACAGCATCGATGAGCGCCGCGACGGGACAGCCGCAGGTTGGTGGTGGGACATCGGAGTCTGGACGCCCGGTGCGCTCGCCGTGCCGCCTTGTCCTGGCGGATGCGGCGACGTGCGGGCCAGGTAACGGGCGCCCCGGGCGGGACGGGCCATGAGCGTACTGGCCACACACTTGAGCGCCTGGGCAGGTGCTGGCTGGGGCCTGGCAGGCGGCCTCTGCGTGGAAGCGCTATGGCTGCATACACACATCCGCGGTGCCAAAGGACACTGGTCGTGGCGACGGCCCATCCCGCAAGGGCTATCCGCTTATGTGATCTCTGTTGTGGCCCGCGTCGGTGTGGGGGGACTGGTAGCCGGCGCGGCCGCTGGGAGCGGCCGCGTGTCCAGCGCCCTCGTCGCGTTTGGCCTTGGCGTCGGGGCGCCATTGGCGGTGGAGAAACTCGCCCAGGTTGTTCCCCTGACCGGCCATCTGCCGGGCAAGCTTGACCCACAGGCCGCCGGTGCAGAGCCGAGCCCCCAATCCGCCATCGCGGAACCCAGCCCACGCGCGCTCCTGGCGGAACCGATCCTTCCGGGGGCCATCGCGGAGGAGGTGGGCGATGCGGGCTGACTCGCTGGCCGGGCGCATCGTGGGCGCCATAGCCCGGCATCCGGCAGTCGCGCCGACGGCTGCGGACGCCACACCGGAGCCTTCCGGCCGAGCCAAGCACCGACACAGGGTGCCGCGTGAGCGGTGGTCATTCCGGCTCCGCCGCAGCAGCGTGCTCGGGCGCATCGTCGCCGCGCTGGCCCGGACCGAAACCGCGTTCCCCGCCGAGCCCTTCACACAGGTAGTTCTGGACGAGCCGACCCCCGATGCCGAGCTGACGATCCTGGTCGCCGGGTCGCAGCCAGCCAGGCCCACACGTGTCAGCGTGCCCGCCTATTCCGGCGAGCCGGTCGAGCCCACCTCGGAGGCGCGGCTCGGGATCATCACGGTCCCCGCTTAGCAGTGCAATCGCCGGCCCCACCGAAGAGCTTCATGACGCTGGGGCGCAGACTGTCCAGCTCCTCACAGAGCACGTCGATACTGCTGGTCGCGGCGCCGGCTGTTGGCCGCTGTTGTTTTGCCACCGCGTGCAAGAGCGTGACGTACGTCAATGCTTCAGATCGTTCACAATCGCCCGGCTGCACGCTTCTCCTGAGCACCGCAGCCGCCTTGCCGACGTCGGCGGCCTGACGCCGGAGGGCCGCCCTCGCCCTGATGGCGTCGGTGACCGCGGAAACACGTTCCGAGCGTAGGCGGAACATCCGGACGAGACGGCGGGGCACCTTGAAGACGAGCAAGCCAAGGATCGCAAGGTTGAGCGCTATGACGGCAGCTTCCGCAGCACCGTATCCCTTGAGTTCCAGCGTAACCATCAGCCCATGAAGCCGGCCCACGCCGAGCAGCGACAGGGCCACCGCCAGCGTCAGCAGAGCCGCGCCCATCACCAGCAGCGCGAGGCCGGCCAGCCGGGACGGGCGCTTTCGGAAGACACGCTGCTGGGAAAGAAGAGGATCTCCAGCGGTTGCGCGGTGGGCAAAATAGTCAGGGTCGCCGCCCAGTATCCTTTTACCGGGGCTGGTTATTTCGGATGCCTCCACGTCGGTGGCTGTTTCCAGTGCCAGGCCGGCCGCATCAATCAGGTTGCCTGCCGCTTGCCGTGAAAGAGCTTTTCCTTCGAGGCCCCGGTGCAGATCCTGGAGATTACTTGCTGCCGCCCTCAGCAGCACCGTAGCCGACCCGCCGACCTGGCCCTGCCGCACAAGATCCAGAGCACGAAACCGCAGACGCACGATCTGAGTACCGACGTCGACCGTGCAAATGTATGGGTCCAGCCGCTGCCAATCACCACCCGGCCGAGTGGAAGAGAACAGGAACCGGTTCCAGGTGTTCTCCGCGGGCGACCCCGCAGAACTGACCTCCGCCTCGGGCGGAGCCCCGATGATCCGGGCGAGGCCGGCATCGAGGTCGAAGCCCCGCCGGATCGCGGCGACCATGCCGGCGTTGGCTGCGGAGAGAGCAGCGTCCAGCGCTGAGCCGCTTCCGTCGCAGCCGGGAGGGAGCGGAGCCGTGCCTTCGTCATCAAGATGGGTCATGTCGCCACCCCTCCCTCCGCGGAGGGTCCCTCCGCGGCGGGATCCTGTACAGGCGGTTGCTGACACATCCAGGTGTTGTCGTTGAGGTTTAGCGAGTTCATGAGAGTAGCGCGGGCTTCCTTCAAGTTCTTCCGGACTGCGTCCGGCGTCATGCCAAGGGTCTCAGCGATATCGGGCGCCTGGAATCCCTCGATGTGCAATGCAAGCACTGCCCGCTGGGCCGTGGACAGCAGGCGCGTCAAAGCGATGAAGTTCCGTTCCTCTTCGCCGAAATCAAACCGGGAAGACGCACCCGGCGGGGCGGGCTGGTGGTGATCTTGCTCAGGAGCTGCCGCATTACGCACCGGCCGGCGCAGGAAGATGGGGAACGCCACCCTTCGAAGCCACTGCTTCGGCACGCCGACCGCCTGCCATTGCCCGAATAGTTCACGGAAGGCATCCTGTGCGGTCTCTGGGGCGTCATCGGGCTCCGCGCCGCATTTGATGAGAAAGCTGATCAGTGCAGGCATCTCCGCCTGGTAGCAGGTGGCGAACTCCGGGTCGGCAACGGTGGCCTCGCGCGGACCGGAGGGAATGCCAGGCTGCGGCAAGGCTACGATCACGGGTGTGTCCTCCGGACTACCGTCGGCTGTTTGCCCGCTGCCCACGGGCAGCAAAACGATCACAAGCCGGGCGGCCGCGGTCGGGACCTCGCCGTAGCCCAGTGGGCGGCCATCAGCCATAGCGGCTCCCCGTGCCCGCGCTGATGGCCTCGGCCATCGCGCCGCTCACGGTGGCTGTATTCTTCGCGACGAGATTCACGGTGACCTCCTCCCAGAGGGTGCGTATATTCAGGCATCGTCCACCTGCACCTAGTAGCACGCAAAGGCGTAATGAAAGGGAGAAGTGTGCGCATCGTGTGCGCACAACGGCCTTCATGGGCACGGATATGCGCGCGGCGGACCGCACTGCCCGGGCCTGGGCTTCATTCCGTGGGATTACCCGGCCAGCGTCGTTTGGAGGAGCTACGCGGCGCCCATGGCCCGCCGACTGTGGGCAGGTCGCCGGGCCACCGTAGCATCACCGGTCATCCGGCGTTGCGGCCGATCCCTTGTGCCCGGCGGCCCTCGGACCACCGGTGACCGCGCCGACGTGACCGGGGCCTCCGCAACCCGGCCACCGTGACCGAGCCACCGTGACCAGGCTGTTGCGGCCCGCCTGCCGTAACCGGTCACAGAAACACCCTCGGAGACATCCAGCCAGAAGCCACTGCCTTCCCGCCGCTGCTAATATGAGGCGATATCCGCGTTTCATGACGCGTAGGAAGCGCTGCGGTTCTGTATGAGACGGACGGAAACCATTTGCCACCGGTACCCGTGTATGTGCCAAAGAGGCGGCCGGATGACACCGAGCCGTGGATTGCATTTGGCTCTGGCCAGCTGGAATATCAGCGCTGGATCCCGGAGATCTGCGGAATCTGCTGCCTGAAGATGGTTGGTGACACCATTGGCGTCACTAACAACCTGAACCTCTATCAGCTTACTATGATGGCCGCGGCGAACGGCACGTTCATAGTGAACGGGCACGGCACCATCGAGGGTGCATTTCATTATCCCCTGGCCGCGCTGGCGGAGAGCCTCGGCATACGCTGTCGCGTCATGAGGACGCTCGGCATCGGAGAGATCACCGAGGCGCTAGCCCAGGGAATGTACGCGATCCTGTCCATCAATGCCGCGAAGATTGACAGCTCTCGGCAGGGTGGTCATTTGGTGCTCGTATACGGGTACGACGAGCCTGCAGGCTCCTTCTTGCTTCATGACTGTTCATCGATGATGCGGCCGGACGGGTGCGGCGTGGGCATCTCCGCGGACGCGCTGGCAAGGATCTCGAACAACAAGGGCCTTGTCGCGGGCTGGGCCGTCAACATCTGATATTGCGAGTTCACCCGCCAGAGCCTAGAGGCGCGGAGTGCCAGAAGAATACAACTCCGGAGTTCGGCTCTATAAGCGAGTCGTTTTCGCCGATCTCGACCGACAGTTCACTAAGGTCGAAGCCGCCCGGATGCTCCCATGACGGGGTCTGGCCAAGAAAGCGCAGTGCGTGTGGTTGCCCGGCGCACTGCGGATCGGTCACCATCGTGATCTCGGCACGCCCGGCCACCGCGTAAGCTCCAAGCATGACGGGGTACATCGTCAGGTCTGCCGGGTAGGGCAGGCATGCGGTGAGCCTGATTTCCGCGGCTGGAACCTCTTCGTTGTCAAATTGATAGATTTGCCCGCCCGCATCGCTGCTCTGAATCTTTGCCTGTTCAAACGTTTGGCTGTTGGCGGCCTTGAAGCGGAGGCCCGGCTTTCGACCCTGCAAGGCGGACATTGCGATGGCGAGCTTTTCGGCGCCAACCGGCACCAGCTCCCGGAAGATGCATTCGCCGCGCGTGTAAGCCTCCACGAGATTCTCCTCGTCCGAGGCGATCACGACGCTGGCTTGCGCCGGCAGGCGTCCCACCCAGCCAAGGCTCAGATCAAGCCGGTGGCAGTCTTCGGTCAGGCCGCTGTGAAGATCGATCCGCATCGTGAACGAGGTGCGAGTAGCGGTGTTATCCCGGAACGACTCGTTGACGAACGCCCGCACGTCACGTTTATGGGCGGCGCTCAGGCGGCGGAAGCGGGTAAGCATATCGAGGACGTCACGGTTGGTCCCGCATCTGTCGTCAACCGAGGCGGACACGATCTCCTGGTCACCCAGCTCATCGGCGAGCGCCTTGATGAACCTCTCATCCGACGGGGTCGACTCACCAGATAGCCACCGTGGGAGCGTGGTCCGGTCATAGGTCCGTGTGTCCCGCATAGCGTTCACGCGGTCGAAGGCTCCCTTGAGGCGACCCCCCTCCGCGTGGCGCGCCAGCACGACGGGAAGCCGCTTCGGGGGCTGCATCGGCATGGGCTATAACTCGCCAACTTACAGGCAAAGATCGCAGGCAGGACCGCTCCCATGAAGGGTAGCATCCAAAGAAGCACTTACGCTTCCGTTCCGTAATGTCTGGTATTGTTCGCCATAGGGCCAATGGCACCACTCAGCCGGATAAGTTCACAAATCCGGCGGCAGTCATTGCAACTGCGCGTATCACAGCCGCGCCCGATGGCATCGCTGCCCGCGAGCGGTCAGTGCGCCGCGGGAGCGGCTGGAAGCTTGCCCAGGAAGCGCTCGATCCGGGCCAGTGCCTCCTCGAGTTCCGATAGCGCTGTCGCATAGCAGCACCGAACATATCCCTCGCCCGATGTGCCGAAGACATCACCAGGAACCACGGCAACGTGCTCGTCGTAAAGGAGCCGTTCGGCGAATTCCTGGGAGGTCAGACCGGTGCTGCTAATGGAGGGGAACGCATAGAATGCCCCGCCGGGCTCCGGGCAGTCCAGGCCGGCTTCGCAGAGGCCCTTGACAAAGATACGGCGGCGGCGGTCATAGTCGGCAATCATTTCATCCGCGTCAGCTTCGCCGTTTCGTAGCGCCTCCAGTGCGGCAAGTTGCGATACATGTGGCGCGCAGAGCATGGTGTACTGATGGATCCTGCCGGCCAGCTCCGATATGGGTGCGGGGGCACACAGATAGCCGACACGCCATCCCGTCATGGCGTATGCCTTCGAAAAGCCACCAAGCAGAATTGTCCGTTCGAGCGCGCCCGGCAAAGCGGCGACGCAGACATGCGGCGAGAGGTAGCTGAGCCTCTCGTATATCTCGTCAGAAATCAGGTAAAGATCGTGCTGCACGGCCAGCTCGACCACGGCCGCTAGATCCTCACGCGCCTGCACGGCTCCGGTCGGGTTAGCTGGCGAGCTGAGCAGGATCGCCTTTGTTCTTGGTGTAATAGCGGCGGCGATCCGGTCAGCGTGCAGGCGAAAGCCGTCTACTCCGCTGGTGGCAACGGTTACCGGCGTGCCTCCCGCCAGGCTCACGCATGGCCCATACGCGACATAACAGGGTTCCGGGATCAGCACCTCTTCGCCCGGCGCCAGCAAGGCTCGTAGTGCCAGGTCAAGCCCTTCCGACACGCCAGCGGTAATGAGGCATTCGTCGGCCGGCCGGTAACTCAGGCCGTGGCGGTGATTGAGGTCCGCGCAGATGGCCTCGCGAAGTTCCAGCAGTCCCGCGTTCGACGTGTAGGTGGTGATGCCACTTTCCAGGGCGTACATTCCTGCTTCCCTTATTCGCCAGGGAGTCGCATAGTCAGGTTCGCCCACTCCCAGCGAGATGACGTCCTCCATGCTGGCCGCTATGTCGAAGAAGCGGCGTATCCCGGATGGCGGGCAGGCGACGACGGCCGGGTTCATGGGCCTCATGGCGCCACTCTCAGGCGGTGGTCCTCGGTGGCCCCAATAAGCATTTCGCCGTCATCCTTGTACGTCTTCAGTACGAAATGTGTGGCGGTGGCGGTTACCCGATTTATGGTGGCAAGCTTCTGGGCAACGAAATCGGCGACATCATGCATGCTGCGGCCGGTCACTACACAACGCAGGTCCTGGGCGCCGGATACCAGGTACACGGACCGGACCTCTGGGAACTGCGATATCCGTGCGGCTACGTCGTCGAAGCCAACACCACGCTCCGGGGAGACCGATACATCTATCAGCGCAGTGATCACCTCGATGCCACTGATCTCGCGCATCCGGTCCAGATCGACTACGGCCTTATAACGCCTGATGATCTTCTCCTGCTCCCAGGTAGCGATCTGATCACGCACGCTATCGGCGTCGAGCCCCGTCATGGTCGCAATGCGCTCCGGGGTGGCGTGCCCATCGGCTTGCAGGATGTCAATGATCTCTCGCATCCGGCAAGCCTACCGTGGCGCCTTTCTCGGCACCGCCGGTTCGCCATGCGCTGGGATTCAAGTGGTTGGGGCGGCAGGCGGTGCACGATGAGGATCAATCGCCCGGTGGCGGCCGCGCGCACGGTCATGCGCGAAGCCACCGCCGGTCAATGCTGGGTCAGTACCCGCAGCACCCGCGGCTGCACCCGGGAAAGAAGCTCGTAGGGGATCGTGTCCATTGCCGCAGCCACTTCCTCGATGGACACACTCGACCCCCCATGCCGGCCGTAAATCAGCACATCGCTGCCGACGGCAGCACCCGGGCAAGCGCTGACGTCCACGACCATCGAGTCCATGGACACCCTGCCCAGGATGCGGCACTTGCGGCCATCGACAGAAACGTAGCCGAAATTTGACAGGCACCGGGGTACGCAATCATGGTAACCGGCGGCCACGACGGCGACCCGCCGCCGCTCTCCTGCCGACACCCGGTATGTCCCCCCATAACCGATGCGGTCGCCCTCGGAAAGGTCCTGGATTTCGACGATCTGGCTGACCAGTGCCACGACAGGAGTGAGGTTGATCTGCTGGGCCGTCTCTGGTGAGGGATAGACCCCGTAAAGGCCGATGCCGATACGCACCATGTCGAAGCGCGCCGCCGGAAAGCGAATGGCCCCGGCCGTGTTTGCCGCGTGCTTGATGAAGTCCTTGAACCCAAGCTCTTCCGCGGCGCGTGCGACTTCTGTGAATCGTGCGATCTGCGCCAGCGTGAATTCGTCCTCGTCGGGCTGATCCGCGCAGGCGAAGTGCGTCATGAGCCCGGCCAAGCTCACGGATGGCTCGCCGCGAAGGCGTTCCAGTGCCTTGATGGCGTCGTCCGGCTGGAGCCCCGTGCGGTGCATGCCCGTTTCAATTTCCAGGTGGATCTTCAGCGGCTGCCGCCGCGCGCTCCCCCGGGCATGGAAGATCACCGAGTCCAGCATGCTGGGCGTATAGACCTGCGGAGTCAGGTCATTTCTGATGACCTTGTCCATCTCCGTTGAGGTGGCGAGCGTGACGAGGATCGGCAGCGATACCTCGGCGCGCCGCAAGGCAACGCCCTCATCCACCGTTGCCACGCCGAGCTGGTCGATGCCTGCGGCCTGGAGTGACCTGCTGACATGGATTGCGTTCGTCCCGTACGCCAGTCCCTTGACCATCGCGAGAAGCTGAACCTGGGGCCCGACAAGCCGCCGGAACGCGATGACATTGCTCTCCAGCGCAGCCCTGTCGATATAGAGCCGGGTGGGGGCGAGCGGCTCTATCAGCGTCGAGGTCACGTCGGCGAGCGAGCGTTCCCTGGGAGACTCGATCAGGACGATATCGTCGTTGCCGAGATTGTCACGAAGGGCAGGGCGCATCGCCTCGAGGCTGGCGAAGTAGCGAACTTCCACGCCGGAGCCCATCGCGCTGAGCGTTTCCCCGATCCCCCGGTG
>Ga0306923_10002802_pt1 | contig 16146 bp, 12 predicted proteins | sample sta12Can44000108_FD_203841 | JGI IMG/M metagenome (GOLD analysis project Ga0306923, IMG submission 203841) | Lab enrichment of tropical soil microbial communities from Luquillo Experimental Forest, Puerto Rico - statanox.12C.anox.44.000.108 (v2)... | ecosystem: Environmental > Terrestrial >... | reverse complement strand
TCGAGCGGCTCGGTTGCGGTGATCTCGATACCGAAGCCCGCGAGCCCGACATAAGTCCGCGAGCGCGTCGCCAAAAGCTGGATCGACGAGATTCCGAGGTCGCGTAGGATCTGTGCGCCGAGCCCGACTTCGCGCCACTGGACATTGCGCTCGCGTTCCGAGCCCGTGCTTTCCTCGCCGATGGCCGATATCGGCACGCCAGAAGTGCCGTCGCGCAAATAGACGAGAACCCCCTCTCCCGCTGCCTTGAAGTGGCTCAAAGCGGCGTGGATCGGCTGGGCGCCGCCGAACACGTCCTCGATCACGTTGCCTCGATGGAGCCGTGTGGGCACGTTTTTGCCCTCGCCGATATTGCCATAGACGAAGGCGAAGTGATGCACCTTGTCGAATGGCGTCACATAGGCATAGCCGGTCAGATCGCCGATCTCGCAGGCAACCGTGAATTCGGCCACCCGGGTCACCAGCTTTTCGCGCGCCTGCCGGTAGGCGATCAGACCGGCGACCGACATGCGCCTCAGCCCGTGCCGCTTGGCGAAATCCGCGACCTGCGGCCCGCGCATCACCGTGCCGTCATCGTTAACCAGCTCGCAAATCGCCGCTACCGGCGCAATGCCGGCCAGCCGGCAGAGATCGATCGCCGCCTCGGTATGGCCGGAGCGCATCAGTACCCCGCCATCCTTGGCAATCAGCGGGAAGATGTGGCCGGGCCGGACAAAGTCCGAACGGCCGGCGTTGCCGTTGGCGAGGTTGCGGATCGTCGCCGTGCGGTCGTCGGCCGAGATCCCGGTCGTCGTGCCGTGACGATAATCGACCGAGACGGTGAAGGCAGTGCCATGGATTGCCTCGCTGTCGGCGACCATCGGTGCCAGTTCGAGGCGCCGCGCAATCTCAGTCGTCAGCGGCGCACAGACGATGCCGGCGGTGTGGCGGATGATGAAGGCGATCTTCTCCGGGGTCGTGTGCGCCGCCGCGAGGATCAGGTCGCCTTCGTTTTCGCGGTCGTCGTCGTCGGTTACGACGACGATTTCGCCTCGGGCGAAGGCGTCGACCGCTAGCCGGACACGGGACTGGGACACTGTTTCGCTCTCCCGACCACGCCGCCCTTCTGATCGAAGCCGTTGGCGGCCAAGAATTCCGGATTGGATTGACGGAGCCTGGGGACGGTCAGCCGCCACAGGATGGCTCGAGCGGTCCGTTCGCGCGCCTCCCCATCCTCAAAGGCGCCGATGCGCAGGTCGCCGGCAAAGCGGCGCATGGCCTCGGATCCTGGCCCACACAATAGCTCGATCTCGCGAAGGATCGCTCGCTCCACTTCAGCCGGTGCTTCGGCCTCTCGCTGGGCGACCACCATGAACTTGGCGACAAGCAGTGCATCGGGGCGGCGCTCCTCGGGCAGCAGCGGCATCAGCTCGTTTATTAGCATGTCGCGTGCCAGCGGGAGGAGTGCGGCACCGCTTGGCAAGTCACGCATGAACGGAAATCCCGTCGGGGTCGAGCAGCATCAAGATCTCGAGCTCGCACTCGCTGGCGCGCCGCCCGGTCAATGCCAAGTCGAGGTTACGCTCACCGCCGATCATGTGGCGGTCGCATTGCTCAAGGGCAATCACCGCCCACCGCACGCTCGCCAAGACTTCCCAAAACAGGACCCGCTGCGGGTCGATCGATGCTCCGGATGCGCTCTCATAGCCGTGGTAGAACGGAGTGCGGTCGGCGATCCCGCCGGCCTCGCGGTCGAGCCGTGCAAAGCGCCAACTCTTGCAGCAAAACCAACCGATGTCCTCGTGCGGATCGCCCCAGCCGGCGAATTCCCAATCGAGGATCGCCGTCAACGCAGCGCCATCCAACATATAATTGCCGGTGCGGAAATCGTGATGGCAGAGTACCGGCGCCGCTGGCGGCAGCATGTGCGTCTCGAGCCAGCGCATACCCCATTCGAGAACCGGGCGGGGCGTCGGATGACGGTCGAGATAGGCGCGAAACCGCCTTATTTGCTGTGCCGGCCCGACTTTCTCATAGGGCGCCAGAAACGCGAGACCGGACTGCGGCGGGCGGATCGTGTGGATGAGGGCCAGCTCGCGGCCGAGCCGGTCGGCGATCGCGGGGAAAGCCGGATCGAGCGCCCTATCGCCGGTGATCCTGTCCGATGCCGCGATCCCAAGAGCGCGCCGCATGACGAAGAACGGCTTGCCGAGGATGGCCGGGTCCTCGCTGGCGAAGAGCGGTTCGGGAACCGTCACCCCCGCTGCAAAGACCGCCTGCTGCACGGCGAATTCCTGGCGACGGGTCAGGCTCGCCGCAATGCCCGTCGCGGCGGACGTCCGCAACACGAGCCGCTGTTCGCCATCGAGCGAGCCACCCGAGAAGCGCGCGTCGAGCCCCCAATTCTCCTGAAGCGCGCCACCTCTGAGCCGTGCCAGCGCCGCAATCTCCACCGACTCAGCCTCGCTCGCCGTGGCGAGAAACCGGGCCAATGCCACACGGCATGGTTCAAATTGCAGCGACGCCGTGCCCGCCATCGACCGCGATCACCGCCCCTGTGACATAAGCGCTCGCCGGCGATGCGAGGAACAAGAGCGCACCGTCGAGATCCTCGGTCCGCCCGAGGCGCTTCAGCGGAATGCGAGAGATCAGCGCCTTGCCGGCCTCGGTCTGGAAAAAGGCGCGGTTGAAATCGGTCTCGACATAGCCCGGCGCCAACGCGTTGACCAGGATGCCGTAGCGCGCCAATTCCATCGCCAGCACATGCGTCAAATGGGTCAGCCCGGCCTTCGCAGCGCAATAGGCCGGCATCCGACCGATCGTGCGGGAACCGAGGACGGACGAGATATTGATGATGCGGCCCGCGCGCTGCAGCGCAACCAGGTGATGAGCGAATTCGCGCGCTGCGAGCCAAGCGCCTTTGAGGTTGGTGTCAACTACATAGTCCCAATCGGCCTCGGTGTGCTGGAACAGCGGCTTTGAGACGACGACGCCGGCGTTGTTGACCAGGATTGTCAGCGGCCCGAGCTCGGTCTCGGCCTTCGCGACAGCGCCGGCCACGGTGTCGGAGCGGGTTACATCGCAGGCGATCGGCAGGCTCTCACCGCCCGCCGCGGCGATGTCGCGAGCGGTCTCGGCCAGGCGATCGACGCGCCGGGCGGCGAGCGCCACCTTGGCGCCGGCGGCGGCGAGCAGCTCAGCGAGGTGGCGGCCGATCCCGCTCGATGCGCCGGTCACCAGCGCCACCTCGCCCGTGAGGTCGAAGCTCGGCAGTTCAGTCACCGGCTGATTTCCTTGGCCCGCTCACGCAATTCGTATTTTTGGATCTTGCCGGTCGAGGTCTTCGGCAACGGCCCAAACACCACGGCCCGGGGTACCTTGTAATGGGCGAGGTCGGCGCGGCACCAAGCGACAATGTCCTCGGCCGAGACAGGTTCGCCCCCAGGCTTGAGCGCCACGAAGGCGCAGGGTGTCTCGCCCCAGACCGGATCGGGCTTGGCAACGACCGCCGCTTCGATCACTCCCGGGTGGCGGTAGAGAGCCTCCTCGACCTCGAGCGAGGAGATATTTTCACCGCCCGAGATGATGATATCTTTGGACCGGTCCTTGATCTCGACATAGCCGTCGGGGTGAGAGACCGCGAGATCGCCGGTGTGAAACCAGCCGTGCTCGAAGGCTGCCGCGGTCGCTTCGGGGTTCTTCAGATAACCCTTCATCACTGTATTGCTGCGCAGCACCAGCTCACCCATGGTGACGCCATCCGCCGGGACGTCGGCCATCGTCTGCGGATCGACAACGCGTTGGCGGTCGAGGGTCAGGTAGGCGGCTCCCTGGCGCGCCATATGCGCAGAACGGTCGGCGATCGGTAGCTCCGCCCATTCTTCCTGCCAGGCGCAGACCGTCGAGGGACCATAGCTTTCTGTAAGCCCGTAGAGGTGCGTAACGCGGAAACCCATCCGCTCCATCGCCTCGATCACGACCGAGGGCGGGGCGGCACCCCCGGTCCCGACCTCGACCTGATGATCAAAGCGGCGCTTGACTCCTTCCGGCGCATGCACGAGCAGGTTCAGAACGATCGGCGCGCCGGACAAATGGGTAACCCGGTGCTCGGTGATCGCCGCAAAGATCGGCGCCGGATCGACGCGGCGCAGGCAGACATGGGTCCCGGCGACGGCGGTCACCGCCCAGCTGTGGGTCCAGCCGTTGCAGTGGAACATCGGCAGGGTCCAAAGATAGACCGAGTGGCGGTCGAGCCCGAGGGTGATCACGTTGCCGAGCGCATTCAAAAACGCACCGCGGTGGTGATAGACCACACCCTTCGGATTGCCGGTGGTGCCCGAGGTGTAGTTCAGCGCGATCGGCTCCCATTCGTCGCGCGGCAAGGCCCATTCCGCCTCAGGGGCACCTTCACCGAGAAAGGCCTCGTATTCGGTACCGCCAAGCGACGCGCCGCCGGCACCGTCGTCGATCTCGACCAGCGGTATTGGCTCGCCGAACTCTTCGAGTGCGGCTTTGACGGTCGGCCCGAATTCGCGGTCGGCGATCAACAGCTTGGCTTGGCCGTGACCCAAGACGAAGGCGATCGTACGCGCGTCGAGCCGGTAATTCAGCGCATTTAGCACGGCCCCGGCCATCGGCACGCCGTAATGCGCCTCGAGCAATGCCGGCACATTCGGCGCCATGACGGCAACCGTGTCTCCCCGCCCGATACCGCGCTGCTGCAATGCGTCGGCAAAGCGCCGGCAGCGGTTATAGAAGTCGCGGTAGGTGAAACGGGCGGCGCCATGAATCACAGCGAGCTTGCGTGGGTAGGTCGCAGCGGCGCGCCGCAGCAAGACGAGCGGCGTCAGCGCCGTAAAATTCGCCCCGCTCTTGGCAAGGTGCGGCGCGTTGTAATGCTCGGCGGCTGCTGACACCACGGAGCCCAGTCTCCTATCGGATCCCTCTTCCGACATCCTCATGAGACACTACGCCGAGGTCAAGCGGCGGTGCGATGGTGTGCAAAGACTATACCCGCCCCCATAAATACAACGAAAACTGCAGCCGCACCTCGAAACACCCGATCAGTATTCGAAAAGAACCATTCCGATCAGGAGCTTAGGTTCCAAATTCGCGGCTCAGATAACAACGTATTCCGTCAAGCAGATCAACGAAATCTGCACAGCTCTCAGGGGCAAGCAACAACGGAATTGCCCGCCGTTCGCACGGGGCCTGAAAGAGCCGCGACGGCGGTTGCTATTGCGGCCCTCTCAGCCCGAGCCCGTCGCTTTGTTAGGCGTCGAAGCCGTAAAGCCGGGCGGCGTTGGCCCGAGTGATCTTGAACTTGTCCTCGGCGCTGGCGTCCTTGAAGTCGCGGGCGACGACCTCCTGCGAGTGCGGCCAGGTCGAGGCCTGGTGCGGGTAGTCGGACGACCACATCAGCTTGTCGACGCCGATGAAATGGCGGTTGGCGACGCCGACGAAGTCGTCGATGTAGGTGGCCCACATCTGGCGCTGGAAGTACTCGCTTGGCTTTAGTTTGTTGGTAAACCCGGCGGAGATGCGCTGACGCTCGAAGGCGCGGTCCATGCGCTGCAGATAATAGGGCAGCCAGCCGATATTGTTTTCGGCAGAGACGATCTGCAATTGCGGGAAGCGGTCGAGCACGCCGGAGAAGATCAGCACGCTGAATGACTTCTCGACCTCGTGCGACAGCACGGTCGCGCGCATATAGCGCTCGCCCCAATTGTATTGGCTTTCGACACCCATGCCGGTGATCGCATGCAGGCTGACCAATATGCGCCGATTTCTCGCCGATAAGGCCCGATTAAGCGATTTACCGGGCGTACACCAGCGCCATATAGGAAACGGAAACGAAGAGGGGAGACAATGCCGCGATCAATAAGCAACCGCAACGCGCGGACGCGGGGCAACGGCGCGACATTAGGCTTTGAGGCCAAGCTCTGGCAGGCGGCTGACGCGCTGCGCAACAACATGGATGCGGCCGAGTACAAGCATGTCGTGCTCGGCTTGATCTTCCTCAAATACATTTCGGATGCGTTCGAGGCGAAGCACGCCGAGCTCGACGCGCAGCGCAGCGAAGGCGCCGATCCGGAAGATCCGGACGAGTACCGCGCCGAAAACATCTTCTGGGTGCCGCCGGAGGCGCGCTGGTCATATCTGAAAGGCGCCGCACCCCAGCCGACGATCGGGCAGGTCGTCGATGACGCGATGGCGGCGATCGAGCGCGACAACCCCTCGCTCAAATCCGTCCTGCCGAAGGATTACGCGCGCCCGGGCCTCGACAAGCAGCGGCTCGGCCAGCTGATCAATCTCGTCAGCGATATCGGCCTCGGCAGCCCGGCCGACCGCGCCCGCGACATTCTGGGCCGCGTTTACGAGTACTTCCTGTCGCAATTTGCCAGCGCCGAGGGCAAGAAAGGCGGCCAGTTCTATACGCCGACCCATGTCGTGCGCGTGCTGGTCGAGATGCTCGCACCCTATAAGGGCCGGGTCTATGACCCGTGCTGCGGCTCGGGCGGCATGTTCGTGCAGAGCGAGAAGTTCATCGAGGCGCATAGCGGCCGCATCGGCGACATCTCGATCTACGGGCAGGAATCGAATTACACGACCTGGCGGCTGGCGAAGATGAACCTCGCGATCCGCGGCATCGACGCGCAGATCGCGCATGGCGATTCGTTCCACAACGATCAGCACCCCGACCTCAAGGCCGATTACGTGCTCGCCAACCCGCCGTTCAACGACAGCGACTGGCGCGGCGAGCTGCTGCGCAACGACAAACGCTGGGTGTTTGGCACGCCGCCGGCCGGCAATGCCAATTTCGCCTGGGTGCAGCATTTCATTTATCACCTGGCGCCGAACGGCATCGCCGGCTTCGTGCTCGCCAACGGCTCGATGTCGTCGAACCAGTCGGGCGAAGGCGAAATCCGCAAAGCCATCGTCGAGGCCGACCTCGTCGATTGCATGGTGGCACTGCCCGGCCAGCTTTTCTACGCGACGCAGATCCCGGTCTGCCTGTGGTTTTTTGCGCGCGACAAGCGCAACGGCCGTTTCCGCGACCGCCGCGGCGAGACCCTGTTCATCGACGCGAGAAAGCTCGGCACGATGGTCGACCGTGTGCACCGCGAGTTGACCGACACCGATATCGCCAACATCGCCGGTACCTACCACGCGTGGCGCGGCGACCGGGACGCTGACGAATACGCCAACGTGCCGGGCTTCTGCAAATCGGCGTCTCTCGACGACATCCGCAAGCACGGGCATGTGCTAACGCCGGGCCGCTACGTCGGCGCCGGCGCGGTCGAGGACGATGACGAACCTTTCGACGAGAAGATGCGCCGGCTGGTGGCGACCCTGCACCAGCAGCAAGCCGAGGCAACCAGGCTGGACGCGGAAATCGCCGCCAATTTGCGGGAACTCGGGTATGACAGGTGACGAAATCGTCGGCGAGGCCCCAGATGGTTGGGAATACACAACTTTCGGGGCTGCTTGCCAGCGAGGCGGAGGCGATATTCAAACGGGGCCCTTTGGGAGCCAACTACACGCATCCGATTACGTTGCCGTCGGAACCCCATCGATCATGCCGCAAAATATCGGCGATAACAGGATTATCGAGGACGGAATCGCGCGTATCACATCAGACGACGCCAAGCGACTTAGCCGGTACTTGGTCCGTAAAGGCGATATTGTCTACAGCCGCCGCGGTGACGTAGAGCGACGAGCCCTGATCCGGGAGCGCGAAGACGGCTGGCTCTGCGGGACTGGATGCCTGAGAGTTCGCCTGGGCGAGAACGGCATAAATCCCCAATACGCATCTTTTTATCTAGCGCACCCGAACGTGCGCGAGTGGATCGTCGGGCACGCACACGGCGCGACCATGCCGAACCTAAATACCTCGATTCTCGCGGCGTGCCCGCTTCTTGTTCCGCCTCCAGCAGAGCAGCAGGCGATCGCCCGTATTCTAGGCGCGCTGGACGACAAGATCGAGCTGAACCGGCGAATGAACGAGGCGCTGGAGGCGATAGCGCGGGCGGTGTTCAAGTCGTGGTTCATCGATTTCGATCCCGTCCGCGCCAAGGTCGAAGACCGCGACCCCGGACTCCCCAAACCCATAGCCGACCTCTTCCCCGCCCGTCCCCTCGCTTCCGAACTCGGCGAGATTCCGGAGGGGTGGGAAGTCGGACGCGTTGGCGAGGAGTTCGATTTGACGATGGGGCAATCGCCGCCCGGGAATACTTATAACGAAACCGGTGCGGGCTTGCCGTTCTACCAAGGTCGCGTGGATTTCGGATTTCGCTATCCGAGGCGTCGCGTGTTTTGCACGGCACCTACGAGGTTTGCAAAAGCGGGCGACACGCTGATCAGCGTGCGGGCGCCTGTTGGGGATATCAATATGGCGGCAGAGGATTGTGCTATCGGGCGAGGAGTTGCTGCCGCGCGGCACAAGACCGGCAACCGTTCTTACTCGTATCACTTCATGCGCTCACTCGACGAAGCCTTTGAGCGTTTCGAGGCCGAGGGAACAGTCTTTGGTTCCATCAATAAGAGCGATTTCCATTCCATCTCCATTAGTAAGCCGCCACGCTCGATCATTGCTCTGTTCGAAAAAACCATTTGCCCTCTCGATTCACGAACTGAACTCAATGAACGCGAATACAATGTGCTCTCCTCGCTCCGAGATGGACTGCTCCCGAAGCTCATCTCCGGCGAGCTTCGCATTCGAGGCACTGCTGGCTCCGTTGACGGAGAGACCTGATGACCCCGTTGCCTCCGTGGGCGAGAGGGCCATTTGAACTTCTTGTTCACGCTGAGGAACATCTTCGGGCAGGGGACGATTTCGACAGGCGTATTGCGCTGATCGGTTTCGATAACGCCATCGAAATCACGATAGCCGCCTATCTCTCACTGAAGCCCATACAACGACGCAATCGCAGTTATCTCGCAGAAGACATTAATAAATGGATGGCTAATTATCATACGAAGCTTGAGTTTCTTGCCTATGAGATCTCGACCCGAAAGGCTATTTGGGTTGTAGATAGAACTCACATCTTGTGGTGTCACGATAGCAGAAATGAACAATACCACGGAGGCTATAGGGGCGTTCCAGAAAAACGCGACCTCGACATCGTACGACGCGCCGCCATATGGATCTTCGGCTTCTTGTTCGATGTCGAGGATGCCGAGGTGAGATTGGCGCGGGCGATTGCGGAGAGACTGCCGCCCCCCGCACCAGAACGAAATCCGACCTATGACACCGCTATTGACGGCGCCTACGAGACGATCAATGTCGGTGGGCAAACCTATTCGACGAGCGAAATATTGTATTCGCTAGATTATGAGGCGTATCGGGAGTTGGGAATAGAATTGTCCCAGGCGGAGTTATCATGATTGGGGAAATCGAGTTGCATCTCGAGGAATTGCGGGGACTGTGCCGCCGGTTTTACGTGCGGCGGCTCGATGTTTTCGGCTCAGCGGCACGCAGTGATTTCGACCCCGAACGAAGCGATGTCGATTTTCTGGTGGAATTCGATCGCGGACATCCCGACGCGCTATCGTTCGGTACCTATTTTGGGCTCAAAGAGGCGCTTGAGGCTCTCCTCAATCGCCCAGTCGATCTCGTTGAACCGGGCGCAGTGCGCAATCCCTACCTCAAAGCGAATATCGAGGGCTCGCGGGAGCCGGTCTTTGAGGCGTGATCCGAAAAGCTTGCTGTGGGATGCGCGCGAGGCCGCGGAAGTCATCGCGACGATCACGGCGGGAAAGACGTTTGCCGAGTTCGACGGCGATATCGTCCTGAGATCGGCCGTCGAGCGGCAGTTCGAGATCGTGGGCGAAGCGCTCGCGCAGCTGGCGCGTCTCGATTCCACGATGGCGGATAAAATCCCCGATCTTCGCGAGATCGTCGCCTTTCGCAATGTTCTGATCCACGGCTATGCAGTCATCGATCGCGCCCGCGTATGGCGCGTGGTGGAGGAGAACCTGCCGCAACTCCGCGCCGCGCTGGCCGCGCTCCTCGGCGAGCCGAAGTAGTGGCCGGCTTTATTGAATCCGACGTCGAAGAGGCCGCACTCGGCTGGCTCGAGATCCTGGGTTATACCGTTCGGCGCGGGCCGGAGATTGCGTTCGGGGTCGACGGCGGCGAGCGCAGCGACCCAGGATACCATGATACGATCCTGCAAAACCGGCTGCATCGGGCCCTGACCCGACTGAACCCCGGTTTACCGACGGCTGCGGTTTTTGACGCCTACCGCAAATTACTGCGGGTCGAAGCGCCAAATTTGCTTGCCCGCAATCGCGCGCTCCATCGCATGCTCGTCGACGGCGTCAATGTCGAATATAGCCGGTCAGACGGCTCGATTGCCGGTGCCCAGGCGCAGGTCATCGATTTCGAGCGGCCGGAGCAAAACGACTGGCTGGCAGTCAACCAGTTCACCCTCGTTGAGGGGCAGCAGAGCCGCCGCGCCGACATCGTGATCTTTGTCAACGGGCTGCCGCTCGGCGTCGTCGAGCTGAAAAACCCCGCCGACGAGGACGCGACGATATGGGACGCCGTCCAGCAGCTGGAAAATTACCAGAACCTGATCCCGGCGCTGTTCACCTGCAACGCGGCGCTGATCGCCTCCGACGGCGTGCAGGCGCGCATCGGCGCCCTCGGCGCCGGCAAGGAATGGTTCAAGCCGTGGCGCACGATCAGCGGGTGCGAAGACGCGGCGCCGGGGTTGCCCGAACTGCAGGTCGTGCTCGCCGGGGTGTTCCAGCCGCGCCGGTTTCTCGATCTCGTCCACCATTTCATTGTCTTCGAGGATTTCGGCGGTGGCGCGCTCGCGAAGAAGATCGCGGGATATCACCAGTTCCATGCGGTCAATGTCGCGGTCGAGGAGACGTTGCGGGCCGCCAATCTCACGCCGGAAGCCGAGGAGGCGGCCGGAACCTTCTTCGCCCGCCATAGCCCCGGTGGCGAGCCGGGGGACAAGCGGGTCGGCGTCGTCTGGCACACGCAAGGCTCGGGCAAGAGCCTGACAATGGCGTTTTATGCCGGGCGGTTGATCCTGCATCCGGCGATGGAAAATCCCACCATCGTCGTGATCACCGACCGCAACGATCTCGACGGCCAACTCTTTGCGACATTCGCGCGCTGCCGCGATCTGTTGCGGTGTGACCCGGAGCAGGCCGAGAGCCGAGCAGATTTGCGCGAGAGGCTGCGTCGTGGTTCGGGCGGCGTCGTGTTCACGACAATCCAGAAATTCATGCCGAAGGAAAAGAGCGACCGCCACCCGGTGCTGTCGGAGCGGCGCAATATCGTTGTCATCGCTGACGAGGCGCATCGCAGCCAATACGATTTCATCGACGGCCTCGCGCGGCACCTGCACGACGCGTTGCCAAACGCCTCGTTCATCGGCTTCACCGGCACGCCGATCGAAAAGGCCGACGCCAACACCCGCGCCGTCTTTGGCGATTACATCAGCATTTACGACATCCAGCGCGCGGTCATCGACGGCGCGACGGTGCCGATCTATTACGAAAGCCGGCTTGCTAAGCTCGAATTGAAACCCTCCGAACGGCCCAAGATCGATCCCGAATTCGAGGAATTGACCGAAGGCGAGGAGGTCGAGCGCAAAGAGAAACTGAAGACCAAATGGGCCCAGCTCGAAGCGATCGTCGGCTCGGAGAACCGGGTCAAGATCATCGCCCGCGATCTCGTCGCACATTTCGAGGAGCGGCTCGCGGCGATGGACGGCAAGGCGATGATCGTCTGCATGAGCCGGCGCATCTGCGTAGATCTCTATCGTGAGCTGGTGGCACTGCGCCCGGAATGGCATGACGAAGATGACGACAAGGGTGCGCTCAAGGTTGTGATGACCGGCTCTGCCGCCGATCCCGCCGAGTGGCAGCCGCACATCCGCAACAAATCGCGGCGCGAGGCGCTGGCAAACCGCTTCCGCGACGCGTCGGATCCGTTCAGCATCGTCATCGTGCGCGATATGTGGCTGACCGGCTTTAATGCGCCGAGCCTGCATACGATGTATGTCGACAAGCCGATGCGCGGGCACGGGCTGATGCAGGCCATCGCTCGCGTCAACCGGGTGTTCAAGGACAAGCCCGGCGGCCGGGTTGTCGATTATCTCGGTCTCGCCGACGAGCTGAAGCAGGCGCTCGCGACCTACACCGAGAGCGGCGGCACGGGCCAGACCGCGATCGACCAATCCGAGGCGGTCGCAGTCATGCTCGAGAAATACGAGATCTGCCTCGGCTTATTCCACGGCTTTGATCTCAGTCCGCTGACCCAAGGGACGGCGCAGCAACGCATCTCGATGATCCCCGGCGGGCAGGAATTCATTCTCGCCCAGGAACGGGGCAAAGAAAGGTTGCTGCAAGCCGTGAAAGAGCTGTCGGAGGCCTTTGCGCTGGCGGTACCGCATGACGAGGCGCTTCGCATCCGCGACGAGGTCGGTTTCTTCCAGGCGGTCCGCGCCGCGTTGGTCAAGCATATCCCGGACAATCGGAAACCTCCTGATGTGCTCGACCATGCGATCCGTCAGATCATCTCGAACGCGCTCGTTTCCGACGAGATCGTCGACATCTTCGCGGCCGCGGGGCTGAAAAAGCCGGACATCTCGATCCTATCCGACGAGTTTCTTGGCGAGATCCGCGGCATGCCGCAGCGTAACCTCGCGGTCGAGCTGTTGCGCAAGCTGCTGGTCGGGGAAATCAAGACCCGGTCGCAGCGAAACGTCGTGCAGGCGCGCTCCTTCACCGAGCTGCTCGAACGATCGATCCGCAGATACCAGAACCGTGCGGTCGAAACCGCACAGGTCATCGAAGAACTAATCGGTCTTGCCAAAGAGATGCGCGCCGCCAACGCGCGCGGTGAGGAGCTCGGGCTTTCGGAGGACGAGCTCGCGTTTTACGACGCGCTCGAAACCAACGATAGCGCAGTCAAGGTCTTGGGCGAGCCGACCTTGAAGACAATCGCGCGCGAGCTGGTCGCGACCGTGCGCAAGAACGTGACGATCGACTGGACCTTGCGCGAGAACGTCCGCGCTCAGATGCGGGTGCTCGTCAGGCGGATTTTACGGAAGTACGGCTATCCGCCCGATAAGCAGGATAAGGCGACCCAGACCGTCTTGGACCAGGCGGAACTCCTCTCCGAGGCCTGGGCAGCCGTCGCCTGATCTTGTGTCTCCCGCCGCCTAGGCGTCGAAGCCGTAAAGCCGGGCGGCGTTGGCCCGAGTGATCTTGAACTTGTCCTCGGCGCTGGCGTCCTTGAAGTCGCGGGCTACGACCTCCTGCGAGTGGGGCCAGGTCGAGGCCTGGTGCGGGTAGTCGGACGACCACATCAGCTTGTCGACGCCGATGAAATGGCGGTTGGCGACGCCGACGAAGTCGTCGATGTAGGTGGCCCACATCTGGCGCTGGAAGTACTCGCTTGGCTTTAGTTTGTTGGTAAACCCGGCGGAGATGCGCTGACGCTCGAAGGCGCGGTCCATGCGCTGCAGATAATAGGGCAGCCAGCCGATATTGTTTTCGGCAGAGACGATCTGCAATTGCGGGAAGCGGTCGAGCACGCCGGAGAAGATCAGCACGCTGAATGACTTCTCGACCTCGTGCGACAGCACGGTCGCGCGCATATAGCGCTCGCCCCAATTGTATTGGCTTTCGACACCCATGCCGGTGATCGCGTGCAGGCTGACCGGCATCTTGAGTTCCTGTGCGGCCGCCCAGAACGGATCGTAGATGTCCGAGCTGTAGGGCTGGCTCTCGGGTGGCGAGCACCAGATCATCGCTCCCTTGAGCCCCATCTTGGCACAGCGTTCGAGTTCGCGCGCGCCGGCCTTCGGGTCGTACAGCGAGATCATCGGCAGCCCGGCCATGTGCTTCTTGTCATAGCTGACAAATTCGGCGAGCCAGTCGTTGTAGACGCGAAAGCAATCGGCCTGCAGCTCGGGGTCCTTCAGCCAGAAGATGCGAAAGCCGAGGGTCGTGTAGAGCACGTCCGCCTCGACCCCATCGAGCGCGTTGTCCTTCGCCCGTTCGGCCGGATCCCAGCCGCCCGGCCGGGCGTCGGCATAGGTCGCTTTGGTCAGAAATTCCTTCAGCTCCTCCGGGCTCTTGCCGGCTCCGAGGCCAATGCCGATCGGGTGCGGCCCGAAGCCCTCGTAATGGAAATAGGCGCCTTCCTTGCCTGGCGGATTAACCATCAGCTGGGGCGCCCGCTCGCGGTATTTTGCCTCGACGCGGGTCTTCCACAGGTCGGGAGGCTCGCTGACGTGGGAATCCGCAGAGATCAATTTGTATTCGGGCATATCCAACCTCCTCCCCAAAGACCCGCGGTCGCTTGCGTATGGCCGCGGCGCTGTTACCGGTTCCGATGCCGATTGATACCTGAGCTTCCGGGATCAAGTCCAGCCCGCGGGCTGAATTCGGCTGGTTCGGGTTTTTCGCGCCCCGCGCACCCCCTATTTAGCCTGGCACACCCTATAAAGGACCGGCATCAACCCCTCGGCTTAAACTATCATGTCCTGGCTTTCCTATTCGTCCCTGATCCCGCCAAATTTGTTCATATTGCTGACGGGGATCGGGCTCGTCCTTGCCTGGCGTTGGACCCGGCTCGGCCTCGTCGTGGCAACGGTCGGCGGTGCCCTTCTTTACCTGGCCTCGATGCCGGTCGTCTCGGAGTACCTGATCGTGTCAGTCAAGGCCCTCGTGGGAGCTATGCCGATCCTGCCCTCCGAGTCGCCGCCAGGGGCGATCATCGTGCTGTCGGCCGACTACCGGAGGAGCGACCCGCCCGGTCGGTCGTCCACTGTGGGACCGGTGACCCTCGAGCGCCTAGCCGAGACGGCAAGAGCAGAACGGCGTCTCGGATTGCCGGTGCTGGTCAGCGGTGGACGGCCAGCCGGGACAGACGATTCGCTGGCTGGAATGATGAGCAAGGCGCTGCAGGACGATTTTCAGGTATCCGTGCGTTGGCGCGAGGATCGCTCGCTGAATACCTTTGAGAACGCGGCTTTCTCAGCGGAAATCTTACGCCAGGCAGGCGTCCCTTCTGCGCTGCTGGTCACCCATTGCCGGGACATGGCACGAGCCCTGTGGTCGTTTTACGCCGTCGGCTATCCGGTGATCCCGGCCATTTGTCAACGCCGACAAACCATTGGCGAGCGGGGAAACAACGACGAGGTCCAATCACTTTCGGTAAGCGATTTCTTCCCGCAAGTACCCGCGCTGCTGATCAGCTACCGCGCGCTGCACGAGCTGATCGGCTTGGCGTGGTATCGATTCCGCTACCGCCCGGGGCCAGTCGTGCCAAGCGCAACAGTCGGAAGGGTGGCGTCTTAGAGCCTGACCCAAAAGTGTGTCGCGTGACGCCGGCCCTCGTCTCCATCCAGCATCTCTCAGGCAGCTTGCCAGCGCGTAGGTCGTGCACGCCGCCATGATCGAGGTCCGCAAAAGGGCGGCCACCCGACCTTAATCTACGACCTGGTGAACGGCGAGGTTGCGCCGGAAGCATGCACCGCGCACAACACCTGGAAGCGACCGCCACGGGGCGGACACATATCGGAGATTCCGAGTTTGCTCCAATCACTGATCGGTTGGGGCCAGCGGCACAAAGTACCCAGTCGTGCGCAGGTGGATTTCGAGAATTCCTGATGGCTCGACCTTTGCTACGTCGTAAGGTTGCGAGCCGAGGACTTCCCCCGGTCCCTCGGACGTCAACATCACCACGAGACACCGCACGACACTTCCTAATCTGGGTCACTGAGCGTTCTCATGACCTCGTCGGTCGCGTCTTGGTCAACGCGCAACAGCGCGCCACTGATGTCTCCGGGCCCCGTTTTCTGCCCAAGCGCCTGCGGAACGGCAACCAAAGCCAGATACACCGCGGCAAGGACGCAGGAACGAGCCCGGTATTTCCGCCATAGCGTTATACCAGACTCGAATACAGCATGGTGATGCCGGTGGCCGACAGAGCCACCGCGAACATCCGGCTCAGGTGGGCCGCCGAGATGAGGGGAGCTATGCGCGCACCGAACCACGCCGCGACAGCCTGTGCGGGCGCGATACAAGCCCACATCGTGAGATCGATGCTGCCCACCTCGAACGCATGATGCGACTCGGAGGCAAGCGCGGCGGCGAGAGTGGCGGGAAAGCTGACCACGATGCCCGCAG
>Ga0306923_10002800_pt1 | contig 16152 bp, 15 predicted proteins | sample sta12Can44000108_FD_203841 | JGI IMG/M metagenome (GOLD analysis project Ga0306923, IMG submission 203841) | Lab enrichment of tropical soil microbial communities from Luquillo Experimental Forest, Puerto Rico - statanox.12C.anox.44.000.108 (v2)... | ecosystem: Environmental > Terrestrial >... | reverse complement strand
ATAGCTCAGGTTTTTACATCATGCCATCGTAATAGTATTATAGGTAGAAACCAGTTGAGTTTGGTTTCAGAGTCTGAAATGCAAACACTGGCTTTAACACAATACAAGCAATTTCTTTCGTCTAACAATGTTATGCCGGATAATAATAAAGATGCCATCATGGAGAAACGTGTTGGTAATAAAATAGCAGCAGCTATTTCAAAATATTATTCAGCAAACGGAAAGGCTAATGAACTTCAAGATTATCATTGGGAATTTAATTTGGTAGACAGTAAAGAAGTTAATGCTTGGTGTATGCCGGGAGGCAAGGTTGTTGTTTATACGGGATTATTGCCATTTACTCAAAATGAGGCTGCTCTTGCTATTGTTTTAGGACACGAAATTACGCATGCAATTGCCGGGCATGGCAAAGAGAGAATGAGCCAGCAATTATTAGCTCAGGGGATTGGAGTTTTAGGAGGTGTTGCATTAAGCAGCGATTCCAGGTCGGTTGATATTTTTAATCAAATATATGCACCTACGGCTCAAGTAGGAGTATTATTGCCAAATTCCCGAAAACAGGAAAGTGAAGCAGATCATTATGGGTTGATATTTGCTGCAATGGCGGGTTATAACCCGCAGGAAGCTATTTCGTTCTGGAAAAGAATGGCTGCTGCAGGCGGGGCAAAGTCGCCTGTATTTTTAAGCGATCACCCCTCTGATGAAACAAGAATTAAAAGTATTGAAAAATTAATGCCTGAGGTTTTAACATATTACCATCCGACAGATAAAAACGGCAGATAAAAAAGCAAAAAACCTCAAACTTTTATAAAGTATATCCGCCATCTTTGGCTATTTTTCAGTAACTTTGCGTTCTATTCACATCACCTGAAATTCTTTTTAGGCATGTCAAATTTAAGTTTGTTTGAAAAGTTGGAGTTAAAAGATGAAAAAAACCTGTTAGTGCAAGGTTTGCCATCTTCAATTGAAAAGCAGTTTGTTAAGCTATCTTACGCAAAAAATGTTACACCGCTTTTAAGGAGCAAGAAAATTGATTTTGCATTAGTGTTTGCTGTAAATCAAACTCAACTAAATAACATTATGCGTGAGGTTTTTACAGCTTTGCATGATGAAAGTAAGCTTTGGGTAGCTTACCCGAAGCAAACCAGTAAAATTGTAAGTGACCTTAACAGAGACTGTAGTTGGGAAATTTTTTCTCAAAACAGTTATGAAGGAGTAAGTTTAGTAGCATTGGATCATGTGTGGAGTGCTATGCGATTCAAAAAAACGGATACAGTTCCTGCTGTAAAAGTAAAATCTGCAGAGAAAGTTGAAGTAGTAAGTGTTGGTGATAATGTAGACGTTAAAACAACATCTACCAGAACAAGAAAAACTGCTCGTAGCACACAAAAAAGTTAACGCTCCAAAAAATCAGGCTTTTTTACGCCGAAATAAAAAGTAAGATGCTTTCGTCTACCTCAATTGATGAAAGCATTTTTATTTTTCTGCATCCCTTATTGTAATAATTTTGGTGATTATGACTCCGGAAAGAAGTGAAAAATTAATAAAGGTTTTACGCCAAAGGCAAGGCAATCTTACTGTTGTAATGGAAAATGTGCAGGATCCTCATAACATTTCTGCTGTTATGAGAACTTGTGATGCAGTTGGTATTCAGGATATTTTTATTTTAAACACCAAGATCCCGAGACATAAAAAATTTGGAGCTAAAAGTAGCAGCAGTGCTGCCAAATGGCTTACTGTGCATCAGTTTGATAATGCAGAACTGTGTTTTGCAGAACTGAGAAAGTGTTACGATAAGATATTAACAACACATCTTTCCAGCGATGCAGTAGGATTATACGAAATTGATTTTACACAAAGCGTGGCATTGGTTTTTGGTAACGAACATAGTGGGGTTAGTGATGAAGTGAGGGCTTTGGCTGATGGCAATTTTATTATTCCGCAAATGGGAATAATACGTAGTTTGAATATTTCAGTTGCCTGTGCTATAAGTATTTATGAAGCCTACCGGCAAAAAAATAATGCGGGGCATTATAAAAAAGCATCACTTCCGCAGGAGCAAATAAATTCTTTATTGACCGAATGGGGTTTTTTTGAAGATGCAACAGATCTTGTATAATATGAAAATACTATTGCTTTTTTGGAGTTTAATAATTGCACAGATTTCTTTTACCCAGGAAATAAGGAAAATGAAAATTGGGGCGCTGGTCCATTTAATTGATACATCTACCTGCCCGACAATTGTAAACTTTTGGGCCGGTTGGTGTAAACCTTGTGTGCATGAAATTCCATGGTTTGAGAAAAATATAAAATCTGCTGAATATACATCTGTGAAATTAATTTTAGTGAATTTGGATTTTGCGAGTAATTATCCCAATGGTATTTTAAAGTTTGTAAAAGAGCAAGGTTATACATCGCAGGTTATTTTTCTGGATGAAACCAATGCCGATGTTTTTTGCCATCAAATTGATAAAAGCTGGGATGGTGCTATTCCGGTTTCTTTGTTTGTAAATAATGCAAAAAAGTATAAAAAATTTTACGATCATCAATTACCGGAGCCGCAATTTAAACTTGCTTTAAATGAATTAGTACATTAAACTGTTGCCGGGTTTTGTTCTAAACGTTGCAGTGTGCGACGCAACAAAAGCCCAATAGCAATAACAGGCGGGTACAAATACAAACTTAGCTTTGGGTAGGTGCTGGAGTATCTAATTCAATTTGTTTTCTTTTATCTACTTCTACTTTTAGATAAGTGAGACTTACATTCAACTCGAAACCGATAAGCAAAATAAGTGAATTGAGAAAGATTAATACCATGATGATTAAAATGGTACCAATAGAACCATATACTTTGTTGTAATTACCAAAATTTGTAACCCAATAAGAGAAACCGATAGTGGTAAGCAAGGTTAAAGACGTTGCAAGTATGGAGCCCGGTGAAATGATATCCCAACGCTTTTTAACCGATGGGGCAAATTTATAAATAACAGCAATACCAAAAAAGATGAGTGCTATGATAATGAGCCAACGAAAACCATTCCACCATGGTATATATGCTTTACGCTTCATGTGAAAAATACCTTTTAAAATACTTGCCAGTTCTTCTTGTCCTATCATCATAATTAGAGAAGCAAACAATAATAGCATGAGGATTAACGTAAGCTCAATTGCCCTCCATCTTTTATGTAAAAAAAATCCTTTTTTTTCTGAAATGGATTTATCGAATGTTCTGATAATACCCATCATTGCATTGGACGAATAAAATACTACCAATACAAAACCGAATGAAAATACGCCTACATGTTTTTTTAGTAAGTCGTTTACCAATCCTTCAATTAATTTATAAGTTGGAGTTGTAGGGGCAAGGTCTTTAAACAAACCGAGTATTTGGGCTTTTACATTTAATTCTTCGGGTAAATATGGGATGATGGAAAATATAAATAAAAATGCAGCGGGCAATGCCTGAATTAAATTGAATGAAATAGCAGCCGCCCTGTCGTTTAAACCAACTTTGTTGATTTGCTGGAAAAAGAAGCGTACCACATCGTACACAGGAATGCCTTTGAAACCGGGAATAATAATTAGTTTACTTTTTCGGATTACAAGTGCAACGAATGGAATTTTTAGTATAATCTGTTCAAATTTTGTCACGGTTCGGGTGTTTCTTCTTTTTCTTGTTTTTTTGCCATCCAAATATCTAAAGCTTTTTGATATTCTTTTGCATAAGCATTATGCTCCTGGAAGTTGCTGCTGAAATGATGATAGCCGCTGAAATCTGCTTTTGCAACAAAAAACAAATAGTCTGTTTTTGGGGCATTTAAAACAATGTCAATCGTTTTTGGGGATGGAGTGCAAATCGGTCCGGGAGGAAGGCCTTTATGCCTGTAAGTATTATAGGCAGATGGATTGCTTAAATATTTTTCGTAGATGCGTGTTAATGAAAAATCTTTCATTGCATATTTAATGGTAGGGCAAGCCTGCAATGCCATATTTTTATTAAGGCGATTAATATATACACTCGCAATCTTAGCTCTGTCATCGTCTTTATTGGTTTCTTCTTCAACAATAGACGCTAAAATATAAGTTTGAACGGGGGTGAAGTTTATTGATTTGGATTTTGAAATACGGTCGTTATTATTCCAATAATTTGTATTGGTTTCGTATAGTTTATTAAAAATTTTTCTAAGCGGAGTGTTCCAATAAAATTTATATGTATCAGGAATGATCATTGTAAATACAGTACTCGTATCAACATGATATTCTTGTAAAGAATCGTTTGAGGTGAGAAAGTTAATTACTGCAACAGAATCTGAATTAAAGTTCTTGCTTATCAGTTTGGCAAGATCTTCTTTAATTCTAAGCTTGTTAATTACCAGGTTTATTTGTGCTTGCCTGCTATATTTAAGCATTCTTGCAATATTCAAAATATTTTCGCCCCGTTTTACTTCGTATTTGCCCGGTTTAATATTATCCCAGATTTTTAATTGATCTCCAATTAGAGAAAGGGCAGTAGTGTGTTTAACGATGTACTTTTTTTGAAGCATGGCCAATACAGTATCCTTACCGGTTTTGCCTTCTTCAATTACAAAATATTTTGTTTTTTCTTCAAATGCAGTGGTAGATACAAAAACAAACCATGTTAACCATACGCCTGCTGCAAGGAATATCAAAATCAAATACAAAAAAAATTTCTTCATAATTCAAGTTAAAACAAAAAACCCTGTCCGCAAATTCATGGGGAACAGGGCGAATTATTTTTTAGTTAATACTCTATTTTGTTTGCTGTGGTGTAGCAGGAACTGTATTAGCAGGTACATTTTGCGTTGGTGCAGGTGCACTGCTGTTTGTATTTACTTTTTGTAAAATAGATGTATCCGGGCCTTTGGTGCTACCTTTAAAAATAAGCGTGGAAAACATTGCCAATAAAGCAATAATACCGGCAAAAAGCCATGTTCCTTTTTCCAAAACATCTGTAGTTTGTTTTACGCCCATAAACTGGTTGCTTAATCCGCCTACATTACCGGCCAATCCGCCACCCTTTGGGTTTTGAACCAAAATCACAAAACCCAGTGCCACGCTGGCTAAAACAATTAAAATAACGAATAAAATTTGCATATTAGATTCCTTTTAGTTCTTGTATTTTGGCGGCAAAGTAAGTTGATTTTTCAGGATATAAAAAACTTAATTTAATATACAGTTGCACCGCTTTATCTAATTTACCTTGTTTAATGAAAACCTCGGCCATTGTTTCTGTAATAATTTCTTTCGCTTCGTTAGAACTGTTGGCAATTCCCTGGATAGCATTTTCCAGTTCAGGATCTGTACCCAAATCTTGTGGATTGGGGCTTTGATGTTTCATTCTTTTTAACCAGTCGGTAAAAGTCATTAATTGTTGACTTAGTTTATCCCCCGGTTGTTTAGCGGGATCAAACTTTATTCCCTGCGAAGCAAAATAGTCAATGGTATAAAAAGGGTTTTTCTCAAATTCGAGTTTAGTATCTTCTTCAACCGGTTTTTTAAAATCTGCCATTTGAGAGGAAAGAACAGAAGACAATTTTTGCATTTGAACTTCTTCCTCATCAGATGAGTATGCAGAAAGTGTAGGAGCTATTTCTTCTTGAAAAGATGGAATAGCTGGTGTATTATCAACTGGCTGGGCAGAAACTTGTTTTGATTGAGCATGATTGATATTCAACATCATATCCTTCACAGATTCTACAGTAGGAATTTCAAATTTTGATGCTTGTTGTTGTGTTGTTATTTCCGAAGAAGCAGGCGTAGATTGTATTTCCGGAGTTATTTCGGTATTTGTACTTTCGGTTTTTAAAACAGCATCTTCAGCAGGTGTAGTTGTTATCGTTTCTGTTTCGGGCAAAACAGTATTATCATGTAATGGATGAATCTGGGTAAGATTTCCATTCATAAATTGATACTCTAACCATTGCGGATTTGAAAAATAAAGAGCCGTTTTTTGAAGTTGTTCCTCACTTCTGTAATGATTATCTTCTTTTAATTTTACGGCATATATCAATTGTGCCGGAGCAAAATAAGGATACTCCTGTATTAGATGCGACAAATCTTCAACATTAACATCCGTTAAGTTGTTTTTTTGGGTTAATGCAAAAATAGAATTAGTTAATGCCGCATTCATAAAGTGAAAATACAACTTGATTACCAGTTAGAAAAGATATGATTAAAAATTTCGTCAGAAAGTGTACGCACAATCTCGTCCATTAAGGTACCCTCGGCTTGCTGCAATGATAAATTTGCCGAATAATCGTAGCTTCTGTTTACATCAAACTCAGTGGTTTTATTTTCAACCGTATTCTTTAAAGTCATGTGAGCGGTAACTGTTAAACGGTTAGAAGATGCTTGTGTTGCAGTAATAGCCGAAGTAGAAACGGAGTAGTCTGTTATTGTACCGCTAATTTGCAAATGGGCATCATCGCTATTTGTTCTGCTTAATTTAGTTGAGCTTGATATTTTCTGTTGTAATTTATCATTCAGTTTAGTAGCTAACTGGGGGTTTATATATCTTGCTTTGTTATCAATATACCCGATTTTAATAGTTTTAAATTTTGAATAATCGATTGATGCATCCCTAAAAGAATAAATGCCGCAGGATGAAAGTGAGAAATTAAAAAACAAAAAAACGAAACAATAAAAACTGAACCTTATAAGGTTAGAATTTAAAAAATTTATTGATGATAATTTGTCTTTATGTTTCATAAAATATATTAACTATTTTCTTATGTTGTTTTGGTGCTTATTTTTGATGCTTTAATTTTATTACAGATCTTCAATATCATATTCTTTTAATTTTCTATACAGTGTTCTTTCGCTGATACCAAGGTCTGATGATGCATCTTTTCGCTTGCCTTTATGTTTCTTTAAAGCTTTTACAATCAGTTCTTTTTCTTTATCCATTATATTTAAAGATTCTTCTACTTCAACATGTTGCTGAATATCGTCGTTATTTAAAACAACAGGTTGAGTAGCGTTAATACCGGATTGAATGAATGAAGAATGATTTAAATTATTCTGTGGAATAAGTGCCGGCGGTTGTAAATCGTTATTGGATAACGGATGATATTCTTTCATTAAAGATTCGTTGGTGAAATCTACTGCATGTGAGGCCAGCGAAGGGTTCTGCAAAATCTCTACAAACATTTTCTTTAGTTCGGTAACATCTTTTTTCATATCAAAAAAAAGCTTATACAAAATTTCCCGTTCGTTGGCAAAGTCTCCGTGTGCAGGTTGTTGATGTGCTAAAACGGGCATTCTGTTTTGATTTCTTTCGGGCAAGAATCTTTTCAAATTGGCGGCACTTAATAATTGTTGCCCGCTTAAAACGGAAATTTGTTCAGCCAAATTTTTTAATTCTCGCACATTGCCGGGAAAAGAATAATTCACCAACAAATTTTTTGCTTCATCGTCTAATTGAACCGGTGTTGTTTTATATCGTTCTGCAAAATCAACAACAAATTTTCTAAACAAAAGAGGTATATCTTCTTTTCTGTCACGCAATGCCGGAACACGAATAGGTACGGTACTTAAACGATAATATAAATCCTGACGGAACTTTCCTTTTTCTGTAAATTCTAAAAGTTCCCTGTTAGTTGCTGCAATAACACGAACATCTGTTTTTTGTACTTTGGATGAACCAACCCGAATAAATTCGCCGGTTTCTAAAACACGCAATAAACGGGCTTGAGTACCCAACGGCATTTCGCCAATTTCATCTAAAAAAATAGTACCGCCGTTTACTGTTTCAAAATAACCTTTGCGGCTGTCAACAGCTCCTGTAAAAGAGCCTTTTTCGTGACCGAATAATTCTGAATCAATTGTTCCTTCGGGTATGGCACCGCAGTTTACGGCAATAAACGGGTTATGTTTTCTGGATGATAATGCATGAATTATTTGTGAGAACACTTCTTTACCTACGCCGCTTTCTCCCACAATTAAAACGGTAAGATCGGTTGCAGAAACCTGTGCAGCAGTATCTAATGCATAGTTTAATGCAGGCGAATTACCAATAATTCCAAATCTGTTTTTTATACTTTGTAAATCCATTAAGCGTCTTGTTTATCTTTTGCGTTCAATATTTTTAATTTTCTTGATTCAAGAATTGCAAAGGCTACAAATGCTCCGGCAGAAATAATTGCCGAAGGAATATGGTTGCCACAAAACCCGCCAATGGCTGCCAATATCCCAATCCAAAGAATCAACATTTTCGAACTTACTTTCAACTGTATCTTTTTATTGTTTTATCATTATAGAGGTACTATTGTTCCCAATAAAGTACCTTGTGTGCATTCGTGCACTTTTACCATTGCATAATCTCCCGGCTTAAATGCATGATTTTCTTTCGGGAAAATGAGCACTTTGTTTTGCGAATTTCTTCCTTTCCAATCAGCACTGTTTTTTTTGCTTTCACCTTCAATCAACACTTCATAAATTTTACCGAGATCTTTTAAATTACTTTCTTTTGATAAGCGATTTTGCACATCAATAATTTCCTGTAATCTTCTTTTTTTAACGGCTTCGGGAATATCATCTGTAAACCTTCTTTCTGCTAAAGTTCCGGGCCTTTCGCTGTAAAAAAACATATAACTATAATCGTATTTGCTATATTCCATCACGCTTAAAGTTTCTTGATGGTCTTCTTCCGTTTCAGTACAAAAGCCGGCAATAATATCTGCGGAAATACTGCAATCCGGCATAATTTCTTTAATGCGATCTACCTTTGCCAAATACCATTCTCTGGTATAAGTTCTGTTCATTAATTGTAATACTCTGCTGCTGCCGCTTTGCACAGGAAGGTGAATGTACTTGCAGATGTTATTGTATTTGGCCATCGTATGCAATACTTCATCTGTAATATCTTTCGGATGAGATGTGCTGAAACGAACTCGCAGTTTAGGAGAAATCATTGCTACTTTTTCGAGCAATGTTGCAAATGTTACGGTTTCTTTTTTTACTTCATCAATCCAATAGTAACTATCAACATTTTGGCCTAATAATGTAACTTCTTTATAACCTTTATTAAAAAGGTCATTGGCTTCTGCTACAATAGAGTAAACATCTCTGCTACGTTCCCTGCCTCTTGTAAAAGGCACTACGCAAAAGCTGCACATATTATTGCATCCACGCATGATTGAAATAAATGCACAAATGCCGTTACTATCTAAACGAACAGGAGAGATGTCTGCATAAGTTTCGTCTCTGCTCAATAAAACATTCACAGATTTTTGCCCACCCTCAGCTTCTTCAATCAGCGATGGCAAACTTCTATAAGCATCGGGCCCAACAACAATATCAACCAGTTTTTCTTCTTCTAATAGTTTTGTTTTTAAGCGTTCGGCCATGCAACCCAAAACACCAATTAAAAGCCCCGGCTTATTCTTTTTTATTTTTCTGAATTCGGTTAAACGTTTACGAACGGTTTGTTCTGCTTTTTCTCTGATGGAACAAGTATTTAATAAAATTAAATCGGCATCCTCCATCATTTTTGTGGCACCAAAACCTTCTGTGTGTAATATAGAAGCAACAATTTCACTGTCGCTAAAATTCATCGCACAGCCGTAACTTTCTATAAAAAATTTTTTTTTATATTGATTGGGATCATTTGCAAAAGGTGCAAATGCTTCGCCCTGCCTTGTTTCGTCGTGAACTTTTGATTGCAGATCCAGTGTTTCCATTGATTGAGAAAATATTAAGGTTGCAAAAATAATGAAAACCTTTTGCTAAAATGCCAGTTTGGCAGCATTCTTGAACGATAATTAACTTTTTGGACTATAAATTTGCAAAAAAATAAAAAATCAGGTATGATAAAAGGTTTTGTACTCTCTGTTATTTTATTGATTACAATAGAAAGTGTGAATGCCCAAAGCACTGTTGTTACTACAATTAAAGGCGAAATAACCCGAACTATTAAAAAAGACCCGGATACACTTAAATGGAATTGGAAACAAGGAGGATTATTTAGTTTGAATTTATCACAAGGTTCGTTAAGTAACTGGGCTTCGGGTGGCGATAATTTTTCATTGGCAATAGGCTCTTATTTTAATTACTTTTTTTACTATAAAAAAGACAGGCAATCTTGGGATAATAATTTTGATTTCAATTTAGGCTATGTACAAACTACCAGTTTAGGAAGCAGAAAAAATGATGACCGTATAGATTTTTTGAGTAAATACGGATATAAAATGGATAGTACCGGTAAATGGTATTTATCCGGCTTATTTAATTTTAGAACACAAATGTTTGATGGCTATACTTACGCAAGCGGTACAGCTGATTTTTCTTCTACTATTTTATCGCCAGCATATGTTGTTTTATCTGCAGGATTTGACTATAAACCAAGTGAAAAATTTTCTTTGTTCTTATCTCCTTTAACAGCCCGTTGGGTAATTGTAGAAAACGATTATTTGGCCAATCTGGGCAAGTATGGTGTAGATACGGGCAAACATTCAATTGCACAGTTAGGCATGTTTGCTACAATAAACTATAATAACAATTTCGCTAAAAACATAACATATAAAGGCAGGGCAGATTTGTTTTCAAACTATCTTAACAATCCGCAGAATATAAACATCTTTATGAGCAACCAGCTTTCTTGTAAAATTAACCGTTACTTTTCTTTCTCGTATAGCTTGGATTTGATTTATGATGATAACATCCGATTGTTTGGATCACAAGGAACATCTCCGGGATTACAGGTTAAAAGCCTTTTGGGACTTGGCTTTTTAGCTCCGCTGAATATTAAAAGAAAAATTGCAATGCAACCTCCGCCGCAACCGCCCATAAGTAAACAACCTAATATTTAGGCAATCACTTTAAGTGTGTGTTTTATTTTATTGGCTTTGTACATCAGTTCCTGATAGTCGTTACTAATAATGGTTACGTGCCCCATTTTTCTTCCGGGCTTTGTATGTGTTTTGCCATAGAGGTGAACAAAAACATTGTTCATCTTTAAAACTTCATCTAACCCATCATACTTAGCTTTGCCGTTAAAACCTTCGGCCCCTAAAATATTAACAATCGCCGAAGGCAAAATATTTTCAGGATTACCCAAAGGAAGCTGTAAAATAATCCGCCACAACATATCGTACTGGCTGCTATAGTTGGCTTCAATGGTATGATGCCCGCTGTTATGAACACGAGGTGCGGTTTCATTAACCAACACATCATCTTTATCATCAATAAAAAGTTCAACTGCAAACAGTCCCGGGCTATTTAATTCCGTAACAACTTTTCTGGCAATGGTTTCTGCTTTCCATAAAATATTTTCAGGCAATTTTGCCGGTGATATTTGATAGTCGAGCAGGTTTAAAACAGGATCGAAAACCATTTCTGCCGGAGGATAAATTGCGGTTTCTCCAGCATCGTTCATCGCCACAATTAAAGCAATTTCTTTTTTAATAGTTACCATCTTTTCTAAAACAGATGGAGTATTAAAGCCTTTGTGTGCCTCGTTTATATGCGAAATTATCTGAACTCCTTTTCCATCATAACCGCCTTCGCCAAGTTTATGAACAGCGGGCAAAAAATGCAGGTTTTCTTGTAAGCAAGAAATGCTTTCAGTAACGATAAAAGCAGAAGTTGGGATATGGTGTTGATGATAAAATTCTTTTTGCAGAATTTTATTTTTGATGATTTTTAGTGCCGATGGTTTTGGATAAATTTTTACGCCTTCCTGTTCTAATTTTTCAAGTGCATTAACATTAACATTTTCTATTTCAATGGTAATGGCATCTAAATTTTTTCCAAAGTTATATACTGCATCAAAATCTGTAATAGCGCCTTTTGTAAAGTAATTACATAGATGAGCGGCAGGGCAGTTTTCATCATTTTCCAAAACATAAGTATCTACCACATAATTTGCTGCGGCCTGTAATAACATGCGGCCTAACTGACCTCCTCCTAATATTCCTACTTTCATGTGCATTTAAATAATGCTGCGAATTTATTTCTAAAATTTGTTTTGGCATTGTTTTGTTTTTTTAATGTTTTTTTAATCGTATTTAAATAAACTATTATTCTTTAAATGTGTTGATAGCATTGAAATGCAGGCATTGTTTACAACTGTTTGCATGTTTTTTTGTAAAAAAATGTTTAATTGCATTTTAACCGAAAAGATTGAGAATGAATTATACTTTCGTATTGATGAAAAGGCTTTGGGCCGTTATTATAGTATCCGTACCGTTACATTTTGCTTATGCACAAACTTCTTTTTTTGAAAATCAAAGAAGTTTTCCTCGTGTTGCACTTGCTATTAAAGTAAAGGAAGATACTTTGAAAAAACAATTTGAAGCTGCGAAGCTTCAATGGCCGCCCAAGCAAATTTATATCCGGAGTTTTAAGTATGATAGTCAGTTAGAAGTTTGGACAAGGAATAGTAATAAAGAAGCTTTCAAATTTTTTAAAACATATAAAGTTTGTGCTTTAAGCGGAGCTTTAGGACCCAAAAGAATAGAAGGCGATTATCAGGTTCCGGAAGGTTTTTATTATATCAATCAGTTTAATCCTAAAAGCAGCTATCATTTGTCGTTAGGATTAAATTATCCGAATGCTTCGGATGCGTTGCTGAGTGATTCTTTAAAGCCCGGTGGAGAAATTTATATTCACGGCACTTGTGTTACCGTTGGTTGTATTCCCATCCAGGATAATCAAATTGAGGAATTATATGTACTGGCATCGCATGCAAAAGATAACGGGCAGGATTTTATACCCGTACATGTTTTCCCGGTGCGATATAATAATACCAAAAGTTTCGAATTCCTATTAAAAACCACAAAAGACGATCTGGAATATCAACATTTTGCAACAAAGATTAAAGAAGTGTACGATTTCTTTGAGCAATATAAAAAGTTGCCGTTAATCTCTGTTAACAAAAAAGGTGATTATGTTTTTTATTAGTTGATCTTTCAATATTGTTGTTACCCTATTATCCTGTGCATTGAACCGGTTTCTGATTTTCTGTATCTAAAGGTTTACAATGTCACTACTAAAGAAGTTAAAACTCTCTGGTTCTAATTTATTATTAATAGCTATATGCCTATTGGTAATTGTTTCTATTTTGTTGTTAAATGTGGTTAATTCCCGTAACCTAATTTCGTTACAACAATCTATCGATACATTATCATCAACTAATAACACCATTGAAACTTTGCATAAAACCAATGAAGAGTTATTGGTGGCAGAAAATAAGTACAGGATATTTTTAAGTACAGGCGATACTGCGTACCGAAATCAATTCCTCAATCATATCAATACAACGGTTGCTCATCTCGAATCTATTAAAAATTCTAAAGACAGTACGAGAGTGAACGAGATCTTGAAGTCGATAGACCAAAAAATGAAACTTGCCTCTGCCATTGCCCGACTTAATTTTATGGAAGATTCGGTTGCACAGAATATTACCAACGCCAATGTATTTAATATTTATAAGAAGCCATTGAAGGTTGAAAAATTGAATACCACCATCTTACGAAAATATTTTGTTCAGCAGACCGATACGATTAAGGCTGTTAAGGAGAAAAAAACCTTCTTTAAAAAGTTAGGAGCTTTATTTTCCAATAAAGATGATACCAAATATCAATTGGTAAAAGGTGATAGCAGCTCTAAAACAGCAGCAGATAGTTCTGCCATAAAAATGGAAGAAATGATAGGCGAATTATCTACCGAAATTCAAAAGTTTTATGAGGGCGTTTTAAACCGTGAAATAAAATACCGCCGGCAATTGAATGAAGGAGAGCGTTCTTTAGCAGAAACCAACCTTGGTATTATTGATAAAATTAATCAGGCTTCCAATACTGTTATTGCACGGGAAGCTGCGGCAGATGCATTAAGAGATAAAGGTGCATTGGTAAATGCAGTGAATGCACGTAAATCAATTGAAAATATTTCATGGGCTTCGTTTGCGATCATTTTGGTAATCATTGTAATTATGATATTTAATATTCTCAGAACATTTCGTTATGAGAAGAATATGGTTGAAGCAAGAGAAAAAGCAGAAAAACTGGCACTTACCAAAACGCGTTTTCTTAATAACATGAGCCATGAAATCCGTTCGCCATTAACGTCTATCATTGGCTTTACAGAACAAATAGAAAAGAACGAATACGATCCCGAAAAAAGAAAATATATTCAAGCGATTTATTCTTCTTCAGGGCATTTAATGCAAACGGTAAACGATATTTTAGATTACTCTAAACTGGATGCAGGGAAAATGCAATTGGCTGTTCTTCCGTTTAGATTGGAAGAGGTTATTAACGAAGTAGTATTTGCCTCAAAAATTAATGCAGAAAAGAAAAGTATTCAGCTTAATCTTAATTCTCAGATTAACAAAGACCTTAAAGTTTTGGGTGATGAAACGCGTTTACGTCAAATACTTTTTAATTTGATTGGAAATGCAGTTAAATTTACAGACAAAGGCAGTGTAACAGTTACTGCCAGTTCTTTATGGAAAAACAATCGTGATATTGTTTTAAAGATAGAAATAATTGATACGGGAATTGGCATACCGGCAGATCAGTTAGACATGGTTTTTGAAGAGTTTGCACAGGCTTCTTCAAATGTTGCAGATGCTAAACGTACCGTAAAAGGAACAGGTTTGGGATTGCCGATTTGTAAAATGCTTGCAGAAATGCAAGGTGGAAATATCACGGTTCAAAGTGAATTGCATAAAGGATCATTGTTTACCGTTAATATTCCGTATACTGTGGCAGAAGATCAAACACCCCCCGAAAAAGCAGCAGAAAATTCAGATTCAGCTTATCCTAATTACTATAACAAAAAAGTTTTGGTTGTTGAAGACAATGATATGAATATAATGTTGCTTACTTTATTGCTGAAGAAATATTATATGGATTTTGATATAGCGAAAGATGGTGAAAAAGCATTGGAATTATTTAAGGAAAATAAATATGATATTATTTTAACAGATATTAACGTTCCTAAATTAACCGGAGATCAGTTGGCAGTTGAAATAAGGAAGAATGAAGATGAACAAAAATCTAAATTACCTGTTGTTGCATTAACGGCAAGCATAATAAACGACGATCTTGAAATGTACATGCAGTGCGGAATAGATGAAATTCTTATAAAACCATTTAAAGAATTAGAGTTTGCCAATATGCTTAAAAGGCATTTGATTTAGGTTTAATTAACAGTAAATAACCTTCAAAAAATTATTTATATAAAACCTGTAATGTTGTTTTAGTTCTTTGTTCTAAAACAACATTTTTATTTTGAAGCAATTGCTCTTTTATTTCATGTGTATAATGCCGGATAGTTAACAAGCTTAACCCTTTCTCCATTTGCACATCAAAAAAAGCAGCAGCAGTAGCAGCAAATAAATCTGTTTTGTCTAACTTGTTATCCATACAAATCTGCACGGAAATAGCTCCTGTTTGAATAAGGTTTGGTTTTAATTTTAATTGAGAAAATATTTCATATAATTGCGCCATTGGTTTTTCTCCAACAAAAGAAAAGTCTTGGCTGTGTAAATGAATTAATACCTGATTTTGTTTGTTAACAATAATGGGAGGCAAACTGTTTGTTTGTTTTTGATGAATAACGGTTCCGGGTAAAGACGGGTTTAAAAAACATTTTACAAAAAGCTTGATACCCTTGTTTTGCAAGGGTTTTATAGTTTTTGGATGAATAACCTGTGCACCGTAATAAGCCATCTCAATTATTTCATTAAAACTTAGTTCATTAATTACCGTTGCATTGGTAAATTCTTTTGGATCGGCATTCATTACACCTTCCACATCTTTCCAAATGGTAATATTTTCTGCATCCAAAATATTGGCGAAAACAGCGGCGGTATAATCGCTGCCTTCTCTACCTAAAGTAGTGCTTTCATTTTCGTCGGTACATCCAATAAAACCTTGCGTTATATAAATGTTTTTAGCTGCAATGGCTGCTTTTATTTTAAGAGTTGTTTCGGTGAAATCAATAACGGCATCTCTAAAATTATTATCTGTTTTTATCAAATCACGAACATCTATCCATTTATTGGCAATACCGGTTTCATTTAAATAATGGCTGATGATAGCAGTACTCATTAACTCGCCTGAGCAAACTATTTGATCATAATAATAATCAAATTCTCTTACAGGTTTATCGTGCAGCAGCCATTCC
>Ga0306923_10002798_pt1 | contig 16157 bp, 18 predicted proteins | sample sta12Can44000108_FD_203841 | JGI IMG/M metagenome (GOLD analysis project Ga0306923, IMG submission 203841) | Lab enrichment of tropical soil microbial communities from Luquillo Experimental Forest, Puerto Rico - statanox.12C.anox.44.000.108 (v2)... | ecosystem: Environmental > Terrestrial >... | reverse complement strand
GACCAATGGCGGCCGACTCGACGTAACCCTCACAGCCGGTGATCTGACCGGCAAAGCGCAAACGCGGCTCGACACGCAGCCGCAGCATCGGGTCGAGCAGCGCAGGCGCATTGATGAAGGTGTTGCGGTGGAGGCCGCCAAGGCGGGCGAACTCGACGTGCTCGAGCCCCGGGATGGTGCGCAGGATGCGCAACTGCTCGCCATGCTTGAGCTTGGTCTGGAAGCCCACCATGTTGAACAAGGTGCCGAGCCGGTTGTCCTGGCGCAGCTGGACGACGGCGTAGGGCTTGGCAGTGCCCGGGTGCGGATTGGTCAATCCGAACGGCTTCATCGGACCATGGCGCAGCGTCTCGCATCCACGTTGTGCCATCACTTCGATCGGCAGGCAGCCGTCGAAATAGGGCGTAACCGTTTCCCAGTCGTGAAAATCAACTTTCTCTCCTGCAAGCAGCGCTGCCACAAAGGTGTTGTATTGCTCGCGTGTGAGCGGACAATTGATGTAGTCGGCGCCCGTTCCGCCCGGTCCGGCCTTGTCGTAGCGCGATTGAAGCCAGGCAACCGACATGTTGATGGAATCTCGGTAAACGATGGGCGCGATCGCGTCGAAGAAGGCGAGCGCATTCTGGTCCGTGCGCTCTGCGATTGCGTCGGCGAGCGCGGGGGAGGTGAGGGGCCCGGTCGCAACAATCACATTGCTCCATTGCGCGGGCGGGAGAGCAGCCACTTCATGGCGCTGGATGTCGACCAGCGGGTGCTCGGCAAGCGCGGCGCTGACGGCTGCCGCGAAGGCCTCGCGATCGACCGCGAGCGCGCCCCCGGCCGGGACCTGGTTGGCGTCGGCGGTGCGCAGGACCAGGGAGCCCAGGCGCCGCATTTCCTCGTGCAGGAGACCAACGGCACTGTGCTCTTTGTCGTCGGAACGCAGCGAGTTCGAGCATACGAGCTCGGCGAGCGCATCCGACTTGTGCGCAGCTGTCTGCCGTATCGGGCGCATTTCATGCAGCGTGACTGCAACGCCGCGGGCGGCGAGCTGCCAGGCGGCCTCGCAACCCGCAAGTCCGCCGCCGATGATGTGCACTGGCTCGAAATTCGGGCTGCTCATGAGCGAAAGCTAGGCGCCCTCGTCCCCAAATGAAAGCGCCCGCACAAGGCGGGCGCGTTCTCGAACCCCTTATGCGGGATCAGCGGTGGGCGTTGTCCCATGCGATCCGCGGGATGTCCGACCGCGTAATGCCGATATCGGCCAATTCGCGGTCGCCGAGCTGGTAGAGCTCATTGAGACTAGCATTGTAGCGCTTCCAGGCACGAAGGAAGCCAAGGATTGCGACCAGCATGTTGAATGTCCTTTCCGGGCCGGATAACGATGACCCGCTCAGCCGAAAAGGTAGGAGGCTTTGCTGCAATGCAGGAGATTTTCTGTTGCTCTGCAGATATGCAAATTGAGCATGGGTTAAGTCATTATGTTTTCAAAATGATCCCACCATTCGTCCCGATTCTGCAATGCGAGGAATGCCGCCGCCTCACCTAATCAGTCGTATTTCATCCCGGTTGCCTTCACCACGGTTGACCAGCGCTGCGCCTCGCTGCGGATGAAGGCGGCAAACTCCGCAGGGGTATTCGTGACCGGGTACAAGCCGGACGCGTCCGCCTTGGCCTTGATGGCAGGATCGGCCAGCACTTTGGCCACTTCTGTTGCCAGCTTGTCGATGATGCCGGCCGGTGTGCCCCGGGGTGCGACGAGCCCCAGCCAGACCGTGATTTCGTCGAGCCCCGGTACTTCGGCAGTGATGAGCGGGAGATCTGGCACCGGCGGAAACGGGCGCGGATCGAACTTGGCGAGCACCCGGAACTGGCCGCTCTGGATCAGGGACAATGAGGCGGATGGCCCGTCGAAGGAGAAATCGACGCTCCGCGTGAGCAGACCCTGGGTCACCTCTGCGCTGCCATTGTAGGGTACGAGCTCGGTCTCGATCCCGGCAGCCTTGTTGAACAGATAACCCGTGAGCTTGGTGGTGATGGTGCCGGCGCCGTAGTTGAGTTTGCGCGGCTGTGCCTTGGCTTTGGCAATGAGATCATTGACCGAATTCACCTTGCTTGCCGTGTTGACGATCAGGAGCTGCATCGATTTGGCGGTCAGCGTGATCGGGGCAAAGTCATTGAAGGGATCGTATGGCGGGGTGCGGTAGAGGTACTGGTTCATGGTCAGCGTGGAGTCGATGGCCATCAGCAGCGTGTAGCCGTCGGGCGTCGCCTTCGCGACCTGTTGGGCGCCGAGCACGGTATTGGCGCCCGGCCGATTCTCCACCACGACCGTCTGGCCCCAATCCTCGCTCATTTTCGCACCGATCATGCGCGCGAGAACGTCCGATGGCCCGCCGGCCGGGAAAGGCACCACGATCTTGATGGAGCGGCTGGGGAAGGCTTCCAGGCGCTCCTGCGCCGCGGCGGCTCCACTCAGCAGCATCGAGATTACAGCCAGCACGACGGGACGAACGCTCATGACGGTCCTTTCTCACTCGAGCCGGATGTCGGCGTCTCTGATCACGCGCAACCAGCGCTGCGCCTCCTTGCGGATGAAGGCAGAGAATTCTTCGGGCGTGCAAGCGATGGGATAGCTGCCTGTTGCCTCCGATCTCTGCTTGAGAAGGGGATCTGCAAGCACGCTTGCCACTTGATCATGGAGCTTGTCGATGACCGCTCCGGGTGTGCCTTTCGGGGCGAGGAGCCCGAGCCAGACCGAGATATCTTCGAGGTCCGCAATGCCGGCCGCGTCGGCGAGCGGCGGAATATCCGCCATGGACGGCGGAGCAGTGCGATCAAGCCTCGCCAGCGCGCGCACGGCGCCGCTTACAATCAAGGGCGCCACGATCGGATGGGCGACATAGACGAGGTCAACGCTGCCGGTCAAAAGACCATTGACGGTGTCGGGCGTGCCCTTGAACGGCACATAGACAATGTCGAGCCCGGCGGCCTGGTGGAAGAGATGTCCCATCAGCCGTGCGGTGATGGTGCCGCCGCCGTAATTGAGCTTGCCGGGCGCTGCGCGCGCGCTGGCGATCAGCTCCTTGATCGAGTGAATTCCGCTGCGAGCCGAGACCGCGAGGACCGAAACGGTCTTTGCAGTCAGTGAAATGGGTGCGAAATCAGCGATCGGATCATAGGGCAGGCTCTTGTAGAGGTACTGGTTCATCACCAGGGTCGAATCGATCGCCATGAACAGCGTGTAGCCGTCGGGTGCCGCCCTTGCCGCAGCTTGTGCCCCGATTATGGTATTGGCGCCAGGGCGGTTCTCGATCAGCACCGGCTGACCCCAATCCTCGCCCATTCTCTGGCCGATAAGGCGCGCCACGATGTCGCTCGGCCCGCCCGGGGGAAACGGCACGATGATCCGGATCGGCCGGCTTGGAAAGGTCGCGGCGCTGCTGCTCGCTTCGGAGCTTTCCTGGCCCTGCGCGGAAACCAGCTGCGAGGTCGAGAGCAGCGCAACGCTCAGCAATAACAGCGCTCGTTTCATGGCTTCGTTTCGCGCCCTGTCGCGGCTGCGATTGTCACCGCCGTAATGGTTGGCGGCAAGGGCCACAGCCCGTAGAGTAGATGACAAAGGCCGATCTTGCTGAGGACGGGGAGTTACGACAGGACGCCCGGCCCGCCCCTGCGAGATCGACGGAACTCCGGGAGGAACCCGTGCTCGCCCCGCTACCATCCCGTCATGATCGAATGTCCATGCACAATTCGAACAAGCTCAAGATCGGGCTGTTCGGAGCAAATTGCTCGTCGGGGCGGGCGGTGACCATGATTCCGGAGCGCTGGTCCGGAAGCTGGCCGGATAACCTCAAGCTCGCAAGGATGGCCGACGCGGCCGGCATCGATTTCCTGCTCCCGATCGGGCGCTGGAAAGGATATGGCGGAGACACCGACTATCAGGGAGCGACGCTCGAGACCATCACCTGGGCATCAGGATTGCTCGCCTCGACCAGCCGCATCACCGTGTTCGGAACCGTGCATGCTCCGCTGTTCAATCCGGTCATTGCCGCCAAGGAGATGGTCACCGCCGACCACATCGGCGGAGGACGTTTCGGATTGAATATCGTTGTGGGGTGGAACGAAGGCGAGTTCGAGATGTTCGGGGTCAGGCAGCGTGACCATGAGCAGCGTTACGAGTACGCGCAGGAATGGATCGACGTCATCAAGACGATCTGGTCGGACAGGGAGGATTTCGACTTCCAGGGCAAATATCTCAACATGAAAAAAATCCGCGGCAAGCCGAAGCCTTATGGTGGTACCCGGCCCGTCATCATGAATGCCGGCGCTTCACCGGTCGGTCAGGCGTTCGCCATCCGCAATTGCGATGCATTTTTTCTTCAGGCGTCGCGCACCTCCCTCGACGAGACTGCCCAGAAGGTTGCCGCCGCAAAGAGCCAGGCGGCGGCGCAGGGACGCGAGCTTGGCGTCTACACGGTCGGGGTCGTCACCTGCCGGCGGAGCCGGAAGGAGGCGGAGGACTATTTTCATTATTCGATTGTGGAGCACGCCGACTGGTCCGCCGTCGACAGCATCCTCGCGCTCAAGAATATCACGGCGCAGAACACGCCGGCAGACAAGTTTGCCCAGATCAGAACCGGATATGCGCAGGGCATGGGCGGACTGCCGGTCGTTGGCGATCCCGATCACGTCGCGAGCCACCTCGCCGACCTGAGCAAGGCCGGCCTGACCGGAATCGCCGTCTCGCTGGTCAACTATATCGACGAGCTGCCGTTCTTTTGTGACGAAGTCCTGCCCCGTCTGCAGCGCGCGGGCCTGCGCGAGGCGCATTGACCGTGACCACGCGCGTCGGGCTGATCATTCCGTCGTCGAACCGGATGGTCGAGCAGGAGATGGTTCCGGCCTTTGCGCCAGCCGTTCAAGCTCACGTCACCCGCCTGCGCATGACCGGCGCCAATCACTGCGCACTCGACCGCTTGCTGCCGCGCATCGAGGAGGCCGGGCGCGCGCTGTCGGATGCCCGTTGCGAGGTCGTCATCTTCCATTGCACGGCGAACTCGATGGAAGCGGGGACAGCGGGTGAGCGCCAGATCCTCGCGGCCCTCGCGCGCGCCGGCGCGCCGCGCGCGACCACGACCATCACGGCCGTTCAACGCGCATTGGATTCGATCGCCGCGCGCTGCATCGTGCTGATCACGCCTTACGGCGAGGCTACCACCGAGCACGAGGCGCAGTTCCTGCGCCATGCGGGCTATGACGTTCTCTCCGCCTCCGGCTATGCGCTTGCCGGCAGCGATGCCTATTGCGCGATGCCGGCGCAGTTCTGGCGCGAGCGCGCTATCGAGCGATCGCATCCTGACGCCGACGCCTATTTCATCAGTTGTGCGAATATCTGCGTTTTCGGCGTGATCGAGGAGCTGGAAGCGCGGCTCGGTCGTCCGGTCGTTACCAGCAATCAGGCGGTCATATGGGACGCGCTTCGCCTGCTCGGCGGGTGCGAGCGGCCGCCTCGCCTTGGCCGGCTGTTAGCAGGCAACGTCGGAGGTGGCGCGCACGGGAAAGAGGCCGAACCCATCGCAGTCGCGAGGGCTTAGGGCGGATCAATCGAGCTTCATTCCAACCGCCTGGATCACCTTGGCTCGCGTATCCGCCTGGGACCGGATGAAGGAGGCGAATTCCTGCGGCGTTTCGCTGCTCGCGGGTTCAATCCCGGCGGCGGCGAGCTTCTCGCGCACTTCCGGCAGGGCCAGGACCTTGCGGATCGAGCCGTGCAGCTTTCTCACGATCTCGGCCGGCGTGCCCGCCGGGGCCACCATGCTCTGCCAGATGCCGAGGTCGTAGCCGGGGAAGGTCTCGGCAATGGTGGGAAGCTCGGGCGCCATCGTAAGGCGCTGCGCGCTCACCAGGCCGAGAATCTTCACCTTTCCGTCGCGCCAGAGCGGCAGCGCCACATTGATGCTTTCCATGCCGAGCGGAATGTCGCCTGCCAGGATGCCGGTGATCTGCGTGGTGCCGCCGCGGTAGGGCACCATGCCGAATGCAGTCCCTGCCATCATGTTCAAAAGACCCACATTGACCTGCGAGGTCGGAGTGCTGATGCCGATCTGAAAGGTGCCCGGTTTCGCCCTTTCCTGCTCGACCAGGTCCTTGATCGAGCTGACCGGGATTTTGATGTTTCCCACCAGCGCCGAAGGGACGAGGGCGAGCAGGGAGATCGGCGCAAAATCCTTGAACGGGTCGTAGGCAAGCCGGCTGTAGAGGAACGGGTTCATGACCAGCGTGCCGTCGATGGCCATCAGGAGCGTGTAACCATCGGGATTTGCTTTCGCCACCGCCTGCGCGCCGATAATCGTATTTGCTCCCGGCCGGTTATCGACGACGATCTGCTGGCCCAGGTCCTCGCCCATCTTCTGGCCGACCAAGCGGCCAAGGAAATCGGCAGGCCCTCCGGGCGCGAAAGGCACCACGAGCGTGATCTGGCGGAAGGGGTAGGGCTGCGCCCAAGCGATCGGCACAGCGAGAACAAGGAACGCTGCCGTTAATGCCCGCCGCGCAGAGCGACAGATTTTCATAGCAACAAGTTTCTCCGCGTTGGCAGGGCGCCCTAAAAGCATTGCGTGTTTTTCGGTGCCCCGCCTCGCCCTACGCGTACGCCTCGCTCAAGTCCATCTGCTGCATCAATCGCCCGAGCGCGGGAATAGGCGCAAGCGCGCCAAGTTTCGATTTGAGCCGCCGCAGGCATCCCCACAGCACGGCCTGGTTGCTGTTCACCACCGGCTTGCCGAGCGCGCGCTCGATATCGGCGATGGCGTCGATCTGCGTGGTGTTGGTGCAGCTCAGGAAGATGCCGTCGGCTTCCTCCCGATCGTGGGTGCGGGCAAGCTCGCTCCACTGCGCCGGGGTGACCTTGGCGAACTCGAGCGGCTCGAGTGCAAGCGCAACATCGTGAACCACGGCGAGGCCGGTTGTCTGCAGATAGCCGATGACGGCGTTATTGCTTTTGTAGGGACTAAGCAGGAGAAGCTTGCGCAAGCCGAGCGCCCGCAATGCTTCGAGCACCAGAGCGCTCGTCGCCAACGCCTCGATCCCGGTCGCATCATGCACGATCTCGAGAATGCGTCCCTCACCCTGCGGTCCCTGCGCCATGGACGTGTCGGTGCAGTGGAAGACGATGAGGTCCGGGCTGACATCGGAGAGCAGCCGCGCGGAGGCTGCAATTTCTTCCGCCATGTCGGGAAGCGGCCGTTTCCAGGGGCCGGCGACGCGCGCACGGGCAACATGCGTGGTGAGGCCGGGCGGCGCCAGACGATTGAACTGGGGCTCGGTCATGCTGTTGACCGAGGGAATGATCATCCCGATCCGCGCCAACACGGCCAGCGTGGAATCCTTGCCGGGCGCGCGGTCGATCGACGTGATCGCATCCATGCTCGTGCCTCCGGACGGTCGCGAGAAATGCGAGGATAATTGATTAAATGCTCAAGTGAAAGCTCGCGCCGCACCGTTCGGCGCGCTGACGGTGCAGAGCATCAGTATTGGTCTGACCAAGTGTAATCGGAGGCGACGGATGCGGCGCGCCGATCAGGCGGCCTTTGCGAGGAACGCGTCCCCTACCAGCCATTCATGACGTGCGCCGCATGCCGGGCATGAGACGCGCACCTTGTTCTGCCGGATTCGCAGCAGAGTGCCGATTTCGGTCTCGACCCCGCTGTCGACCGCTTTTCCGGTCGCTGGGCAAATAAAAATAAGATGTTCCATCCCGTCCTCCACCGGAGGAGTGTCCCGATTTCGAAGCTCGCAAGCGCGCGCAAAGCCCGTGATCGACTTGTCACGACATGCAAGCTTTTGTGCCTCGGGACTGACCGTGTCACGTCATCGTGTCGCACGCATGACGTCAATGCAATCTCGATTCACGCTAAATCGCGGCAGTGTGAATTACCGGGTACCCGACCACCGATGTGCGAAGGAGCGCCGGGTAAATGAAGCGGGCGAAACCGCTCCGCAGCGGTTTCGCCCGTGATGTCCGTCAAGCTCGATGATGCTTTAGTACGGCAGGCCGAGGTAGCAGTAGTCGACCATGAATACGAATGCCGGGGCGAAGGCACGCTGCGGAGCCACCTTCTTGCGGCAGGCAACGTATTTTGCCGCATTGAGATGTTTCCAGGGATTGCCGGTATAGAGACGCCAAGGCCCGGGGCCATAGCCATAATAGCCATATGGGGAGACGACAACCCGAACTCCTTGCGCCTGGGCACCCACGGAGCCTGCGAGGCCCATGGCACCGATGCCCAAAGCAATAGCGGCTGCGATAGCGATCTTTCTCATCTTCTTGGTTTCCTTAAGGAACGCTTCGCCTGGAGGCAGATGCGCGCCCAGACCAGCTGCACGCATTTTCGCCGCATTTTCGCCGCTGTCAAGCCGTATTCGTGCCGTCGTCAGGCCGCAATTTTATCCAGGGCAGCCTCAGTTAGGCCGGCACCACGCGCAGGCGGGTCCCCCACGGATCAACCGTCTCGATGCCGGCAGACGCTTCGGAAAACGGGATCCCGGCGATCGTGAGCCGTTGCTTGAGGGCGAGGAAGGCGGCCACGTCGGCGGCTTCGAACGTCAGCAAAGCCAGCCCGGCTCGATCAGGGTCGCGCGCACCGGCGCCTGCGCTGTGCCAGGTGTTGGCCGCGATATGATGATGATAGCGCCCCGAGGACATGAATGAAGCGCCGTGGCGGCGGCGCGTAACGTCGAGCCCGATGCCGTCGCGATAGAACGCTTCCGCTCGCGCCGCATCGCCCACCCGCAAGTGGACGTGGCCGATACGCATCCCGTCCGGCGCTCCCGGATAGCTTGCGCCAGCAGGAATCTCGCGCAGGATGGCGTCGATGTCGAGCGGGTCGTTGGTGATCTTGAGGTCATCGCCGGTCCATTGCCAGCTCTCCGCCGGCCGGTCGCAATAGACCTCGATTCCGTTGCCTTCGGGGTCGTCGAGGTAAAAGGCCTCGCTCACCGCGTGGTCGGATGCGCCTGTCAGCGCCACCTTGTTGCGTGCCACATGATGAAGCCACCGCGCGAGATCGGCGCGTGTCGGCATGAGGAAGGCGGTGTGATAGAGCCCCGCCTCGCGCGCATTATCGGGTTTGGCGTCGGGTTGGTGCTCCAGGCGAACGAACGGCACGCCGCCGGCGCCGAGGGCGGCCCCATCTTCACCCGTCCTGACGACTGAGAGGCCGAGCGCGTCGCGGTAAAATGCAACGAGCGCCTCGAGATCGCGTACCTTGAGGCTGATCGCGCCGATATGCAGGGGCGTGCGGCTGGCGAAGGTAGGCAGGGCAGAAGGATTGGGGGCATCCATGCCGGTCATATCGGCTCTTGCGGCGGCCAGCGCAATACGGGGAGGTTGCCGTCAAAGGCCGCTCTGCTATACGCTTACTCTTTTGGTGCTGAGCTTCGCTCCGGAGGCAGCCGCCTTGTCCGTCAATGCCCAAACCGTCCGGCGGATCGCTCATCTTGCGCGCATTGCAATGGCAGAAGAGGAAATCGGGCCGTTGCAAGGCGAGCTCAATGCCATCCTCGCTTTTGTCGAGCAGCTGTCGCTGGTCAATGTCGAGGGAGTCGAGCCGATGACCTCGGTCATTCCCATGCAAATGAAGCAGCGGGAGGACAAGGTTGCCGATGGGAATATCGCTGACGATATCGTGAAGAACGCGCCGGCAACGGAAGACCACTTCTTTGTGGTGCCGAAGGTGGTGGAATGAGGCGCGTTGCTGCTCATGCTGGACTGAGCGGAGTTTGCTTCGTGATTTTTTGCCGAGGAATTGCCCATGTGCCTTGCCTGTGAACAGCAGGGCTATTTTTTCCGCATGTGGTGCGCCGATTTCATTGCTCGGGGCGAAATGCCGCCGGGCGTGACCGCAGAGGACCTCGAGGCATTGGACCTGCCGTTGCCGAAGGCGTCGAACGCAAAGGCCGACCGTTGCGCTTCGGCCGGGTCCGGCAGCGCATTTGCCTGTGACGCCCCTTCCGAATGAATGGCCTTACCGCGCTGACGTTGGCGCAGGCGCGTGACGGCCTGCGCCGGAGGGATTTCTCCGCAACCGAGCTTGCCGAGGCCCATCTCGGCGCCATGGAGCAAGCGCGCACACTCAACGCCTACGTGCTGGAAACCCCCGATCAGGCGCGCGCCATGGCCAGGGCGGCGGATGCCCGTCTCAAGACCGACGACGCCCGCCCGCTTGAGGGGCTTGCGCTTGGCGTCAAGGACACGTTCGCAACCAGGGGCGTACGCACCACCGCGGGTTCGCGCATCCTGCAGGATTTCGTGCCGACCTACGAATCCACCGTCAGTGCCAATCTGTGGCGCGACGGCGCAGTGCTGCTCGGCAAGCTCAACAATGATGAGTTCGCGATGGGATCGTCGAACGAGACCTCATGTTTCGGGCCGGTGATCTCCCCTTGGCGGCGCAGCGGGGCGAATACGCCCCTGGTTCCAGGCGGCTCCTCGGGAGGGTCGGCTGCGGCCGTGGCCGGACGTCTTTGCCTCGGCGCGGCCGGGACCGATACCGGCGGTTCGATCCGCCAGCCCGCGGCCCTTACCGGCATTGTCGGAATCAAGCCGACATATGGGCGCTGCTCGCGCTGGGGCATTGTTGCGTATGCGTCCTCGCTCGATCAGGCGGGCCCGCTCGCGCGCTCGGTGCGCGATGCTGCGATCCTGCTGCGATCGATGGCAGGGCATGACTTAAGGGACGCAACATCCGTCGACCGACCGGTTCCCCTTTACGAGGCGGCGGTCGGCAAGTCGATTGCGGGAATGAAGATCGGCATTCCGAAGGAATATCGCGTTGAGGGAATGGCGCCGGAGATCGATCGCCTGTGGGAGCAGGGCATTGCCTGGCTCAAGGATGCCGGCGCCGAGATCATCGGTGCCTCGCTGCCACACACCAATTACGCGCTCCCCGCCTACTATATTGTTGCGCCCGCCGAAGCCTCATCCAATCTCGCCCGCTACGACGGCGTGCGCTATGGGCTGCGCGCCTCTTGCCGCGACATTGCCGACATGTATCAGCAGACGCGCGCGCAAGGTTTCGGCAAGGAAGTGCGCCGACGCATCATGGTCGGCACCTACGTGCTCTCCGCCGGCTACTATGATGCCTATTACCTGAGGGCGCAGAAGGTGCGCACCCTCGTCAAACGCGATTTCGAGCGCGCGTTTGCAGACGGGGCGGACGCGATCCTGACCCCGTCGACCCCGTCGGCGGCCTTTGGGATCGGAGAAAAGACCAGCGGCGATCCCGTTGAGATGTACCTCAACGACGTGTTCACGGTTCCGGTCAACCTGGCGGGCCTGCCGGGCATCTCCGTTCCCGGCGGATTGTCCAGCGAGGGCTTGCCGCTCGGCCTCCAGCTGATCGGCCGCCCGTTCGGTGAGGAGACCCTGTTTTCGCTTGGCGAAGTGATCGAGCAGGCAGCGGGGAGGTTTTCACCCGAACGGTGGTGGTGAGGGAGTATGAGTGTCTAATCTCGAGAGCAAGATGTCGAATATGATGAAGAAGCGTCCTAACGTTGCTCGGAAAGCGCACCGGAAGCGACGCAATCCCGCCGGGAAGGCTTCGAAACGGCCTGCAATATCAAAGCGACACCCTTTGTTTGGAGTATTGAAAGGTCTCGTCCGTATTGCTCCGGGAACGGATCTCACGCAACCTGCAGACCCCGAATGGGGCGATCACGAGCGCTCGCCCGCCGCCATGACGCTTTCCGAATTCGAAGCCTCGCTGAAAAAGGCCAAGCCTCCGGCCTCTCTTGCTCCGTCCCTCACCGCGCTGTGGTGGGCAGGCAAGGATGATTGGGAGAAGGCGCACCGGATCGTCATGCACGAGAGCGGCAAGGACTGTGCCTGGGTGCATGCCTACCTGCATCGACGCGAAGGGGACATCGACAACGCAAGTTATTGGTACCGGCAGGCAGGACATTCGGCGTCCCGCATCCCGCTTGCGGACGAATGGGGGAAGATCGCAGCAACTCTATTGGCGGCGTCCTGACGCCGCCGTCAGGCAGGCTCCATCCCCGATTTCCTGATGACCGCAGCGGCAGCCGGCGACTTGATGAATTCAGTCAGTGCCTGGGCTCCCTGCCGTTCCTTCGCGCCGGCATGGAGGCCGCCGGAAAACACGGTGAAATGCTGGATGTCGGCCGACAACGGTCCGAGATAGTCGATGCCGGCAATCGGGAGCAGCTCGCTGATCTGCTGGAATCCGATCTCCGCCTCCCCGCGCGCAATCAGCTCGCCTACGGGCACTCCCGATGGGCTTTGCCTGATCTTCGGCTTGAGCTCATCGGCAATGCCCAAGCGCTGAAAGAGCCCGGCCAGATACGCGCCGCTCGCGCTGGACGAATAGGCAATCGAGCTCGCGGACAGCAGCGCCTGCTTGAGCGCATTTGCTGATCCGATCTGCGGGCGGGACGCGCCGGCGCGCACCGCCACTCCGATGCCGGACTTCGCAAGATCGACGCGGCTGCCGGCAACGATCTTGCCGAGCTTGATGAGCTCATCGATTGCGCTGCCCGGCATTACAATCAGATCGGCGGTTTCGCCCGCTTGCATCCGCTTCATGATGTCGGGCGATCCCGCCCAGACGGTCTTTACGCGATGCCCGCTTGCCCGTTCGAATGCGGGGATGAGCGCGAGACATGCCGCCTTGAGGCCGCCCGAGGCGATCACTTTGATTTCTTGCGCATGCTCCCCCATCATTCGATCCTGATTCCCGCCTGCCTGATGACGGAGCCCCACTTCTCGATTTCCGACGTGAGCAGGGCCGCGAGCTGCTCGGGACCGCGGCCGACAAGACCGTAGCCGTTCTGCTCGAGCTTTTCGCGCACTGCGGGTTCGGCCAGCGCGGCTATGGCATCCGCGCTCATCTTATTGACGATCTGCTGCGAGGTTCTCCTTGGCAGGAACAGGCCGTGCCACGAATACGCTTCAAAACCTGCAACGCCGGAATCGGCAACGGTCGGCAGCTCCGGCGCTGCCGGTTCCCTGCTGATGCCAGTGACTGCAAGTCCCCGGATTTGACCAGCCCGCATGTTCGCAAGCAACGCGCCGCTCGCAAAATAAACGTCTACACGGCCTGGGATGAGATCGTTGAGCACAGGCCCCGCGCCTCGGTAGGGCACATGCGTCATCTCTATTCCTGCCATTCGCTTGAACAGCTCGCCCGTGAGATGCGGAGTGGTGCCGGTGCCGGGCGAGGCAAGCGTGAGCTTGCGTGGGTTGGCTTGCGCGAACGCTATGAATTCCCGGACCGTTTTTGCCGGGGATGAATTCGGAACGAACATGTAGAACGGGAAACTGGTGAGGTGGGCTACAGGTGCGAAATCGGCAATCGGATCGTAGCTGAGCGAGCGGTAGAGACTGCGATTGACCGCCAGAGAGGATGTGGCGAACAGCACCGTGCAGCCGTCCGGATCGGCGCGCGCGACCGTTTCGGCGGCGAGGTTGCCTCCTGCGCCCGGCTTGTTCTCGACCACGACCTGCTGGCCCCACATTCTGGAAAGCGGCTCGGCGACTAGACGGCCCACGAAATCGGTGGGCCCTCCCGGGGCCAGCGGGACGATCAGGCGGACAAAGCGGCTGGGCCAGTCCTGTGCATGCGCTTGCCGGTCATATGATGCCTGCGCGTGCGCCTGCCCGATTGCGCGAGCGCCGGCAATGGCTGCGGTGGAAAGCGCGATGATGCGGCGTCGCGTGATCATCCACGCAAGGCTAACGCCGCCGCACCCCATCGACAACTCGGCCAGGCCAGCGTGCCCGTGCCGTGAATTACATGCCGTGCTCGCCCCCTCACTCCGCCCTCGGAGGCAGCGCCCCTATTTTTGCGTTTGCACCGGCGGGAGGTCGTCGTCGCCGTTGATGGTGGTTTTGCCCAAGTGCTCACCGCCGTTAAGCAGGAATATTGCAAGAGCGGCTGCGATCAACACGCCGAGAATGGCGCCGAGGTTTCCGGTCGATTCCCGATGGTCAGGCTGGTTGTCAGGCATGGCAACCTCCGCTAATCGAACTCAGCGGGCCAACGCGCTCATGCGGATATGGTTTCCATGACGGCCACGACCGCCTCTCACAAAGTTGCGAAATTTATCAAGGGGATAACCGGTGACTGGGAAGTGGTCATCGGCATGGAAGTGCACGCCCAGGTGACCTCGCAGTCGAAGCTGTTCTCCGGGGCGGCGACCGCCTTCGGCGGCGGACCCAACGCGCAGGTGTCACTGGTTGATGCTGCACTGCCGGGCATGCTGCCGGTAGTCAATGAGGAATGTATCAGGCAGGCGGTGCGCACCGGCCTTGGCCTGAAGGCGCGGATCAACCTGAAATCGGTATTCGACCGCAAGAACTACTTCTATCCCGATCTGCCGCAAGGCTATCAGATCAGCCAATACAAGTCGCCCTTGGTCGGCGAGGGTGAAGTCGTTCTCGACATGGCGGACGGAGGTACGGTGACAGTTCGCATCGAGCGGCTTCATCTGGAGCAGGACGCGGGCAAGCTGCTGCATGATCGGCATCCGACGATGTCACTGATCGATCTCAATCGCGCGGGGGTAGCGCTCATGGAGATTGTATCGAAACCGGATCTGCGTTCCGCCGAAGAGGCCAAGGCCTATGTTGCCAAGCTGCGCACCATCATGCGGTACCTTGGCACCTGCGATGGCGACATGGAGAAGGGAAATCTGCGCGCGGACGTGAATGTTTCCGTGCGCAAGCCCGGCGCTGAGCTCGGCACCCGATGCGAGATCAAGAACGTCAACTCCATCCGTTTCATCGGACAGGCGATCGAGCATGAAGCGCGCCGCCAAGTCTCGATTCTGGAGGACGGCGGCAGGATCGAGCAGGAGACACGCCTGTTCGATGCCGACACGGGCGAAACACGCTCCATGCGCAACAAGGAAGAGGCGCACGACTATCGGTATTTTCCCGATCCGGACCTGCTGCCGCTCGAGCTGGAGACCGCCTTCGTCGAGGAGCTCAAGGCCGGTTTGCCGGAGTTGCCGGACGAGAAGAAGATGCGCTTCACGCGCGACTTTGGGTTGACGCCCGACGACGCCGGGGTGCTGGTCGCGGAACGCGAGACGGCCGACTATTTCGAGGCGGTCGCTGGAGGAGGAAATCTTACGGGCCAGGGCCGCGATGCCAAAGCGGCGGCGAATTGGATCATCAATGAGCTCGCCGGGCGGCTCAACAAGGAAGGCCTGGCCATAGCGCATTCGCCGGTATCCGCAGCGCAACTCGGTGCCGTCCTCGACCTGATTGCCGACGGAACCATTTCCGGAAAAATTGCAAAGGAGCTGTTCGAGATCACCTGGACCGAGGGCGGCGACCCGAAGGCGACCGTGCAGACGCGCGGGATGAGGCAGATGACCGACGTCGCCGCCATCGAGACGCTCGTCGATGATATCCTTCGCCGCAATCCTGAGAAGGTGGGGCAGGCAAAGGCAAAGCCGGCGATGATAGGCTGGTTCGTCGGCCAGGTGATGAAATCCTCCGGCGGCAAAGCGAACCCGCGGGCGGTGAGCGACCTGCTCAAGGCCAAGCTCGGTGTTGAATGACGAAGGACAGACGACAGGGGACGGACAAGGAAGCGGGATCTTTGTAGTCCGGAATCGGTGCACATCGCTGTGCGCGCAATCCATAACGTCCTTTCCCCTTTTTTCGTCATCTGTCGTGGGTCTGCGTCATCCGTCCACATCGTTCGTTTTGCGAATCACTTGCAGCGATTCGCGCGATTCGATCCGGATTCGCCCATTTGCGGTCGCTCGGCGCACTTGTAACCAGAATTTTTTTCACACGATCATTGCGCTCGTTCGTGCACTATCCCGAGGCTCCGACGGCTCGCGGATGCTCTCCCCGCTGCGATTACAGCGCATTGTCGGGACAAATCGCGGTCTCTCAAAAACCCTTGTTTCATGGGCATTTCTGAGCAATCAGATAAACTCCAGCGATCGCATTGCGTGATGCGTGCGATGGCGCAAGGTTTGCTCTGCCATTGCGCCGACACGCGCACGATCCGCCTTCGGCGTGCATGGGAACACGCTTGATGCACGCGAAAATGCTGGTTTTTTTATTGCACTGTAGTAATGCGAATGCAGTGTTCGCGATCCCCGCGGGCACTGGACGACAATCGCCACTCACTCAGGCG
>Ga0306923_10002797_pt1 | contig 16160 bp, 18 predicted proteins | sample sta12Can44000108_FD_203841 | JGI IMG/M metagenome (GOLD analysis project Ga0306923, IMG submission 203841) | Lab enrichment of tropical soil microbial communities from Luquillo Experimental Forest, Puerto Rico - statanox.12C.anox.44.000.108 (v2)... | ecosystem: Environmental > Terrestrial >... | reverse complement strand
TAAAGCCTCTTCGACAGAACCCACCTTGGATTTCTCTGTTGAGCCGTTGGTGTTTCTGCCGTGCTCAGCTTTGCTAACCACCACTGCTCCAGACCATCCAAGCTTTGCACCTTCTGCTCGATCAACGCCTTGGTTTGAGGAATATCGTATCGAGGATGCCAGCCCTGAAGATCAAGCCGCAGCAAGTCATACAACATTGCTGCCGCTCCACCTCCATCAATCTCTGCAAACAGCCGCTCGAAATACTCTCGTTGCTGAATATGCACCGGGTTAACCTCAAACACCGCATACCTGCGTTCATCCCAAGTCGCCGGAACTACCCACTTATCATTCGTTGACTGGATAATCGCCAACCTATTCGGCCAAGCGAACGCATCCACTCCCTTAGGCTCAATAGTCAACGTTCGTTCCGTCACCATTCCCTTCAACACTCGCTCAGCTTGTTTATCACCAGCCCACACTGCTTCATCGGCGCACACAAGCAGCCGGTTTTGCAAATGTTTGTTGTGCTTGCCAGTCAGATGTTGTGGGTTATGTATTTTTAATCCATGTGGACCAAACGCCTTCAACATCGAATACATAAACACGCCCTTGCCAGTGCCCTTCAACCCCTTAAAGTTCAACGCAACTTCTGGCCGTTCCCCTGCGTTCTGATATTTCCAGGCGACCCATCTCCTAATGTAGTCAAACGACTTGCGTTCCTCATTTGCCAACACAACCCAAATATGCTGCTGCATCTTCGACCAATCACCTTCCCTCGGCTCAACACCCCATCCCCTCCATAAATTCAACCTGTTGCCTTTCAACACCGCTGGACCATTCGGCACCAAATCCAACCCATCGAATTGCCGCCTAGAGGGCTGACACAGCCACCAAGCAGCAGCCGGTTGCGCTCCTATCTTCTGTACCTTGCTGCCAATCACATCAACAATCTCGATATACCTGTTGGAGTATCTTTCCTTAAAGGCTGTAAATGTCTGATAAGCAGGTTCTTCCCATTGTGGGTCAACCTGACTTACAGCCCATTCCATCACAACGCACTTCCCACCAAGATTGGTGATCACAGCGTGCTTCTTGTTCATCTCATTCAACGCAACAATTGGTTTTTGTGCTGCCATCCCAGGCGTCATGAAACCGCTATCAACGCCAGTGATGAATAACGATTGCGCCTTCTTCTCCGCCAACTCCAACTCTAGCCTACCAATGTCATCTACAAGGCTAGGCTTAATAACCTCACCTTCCACCCCAGTGTCATCGACCGGCTTTGCTTCTTTCACTTGTTCAGCAGCTACTTGCCTCGGCGGCGGTCCAATCCACCTTCTCCAACCTCCACCAGCAGTCGAGTAATACAACACGCCGTCTACCTTCTTATACTGAAGCTCAGGCTTGGGCCTCGCCGCCGCAAACAATTCCCTTGCTTTCCGCTCCGCAGCCTTCGTCCCACATTTCTGTCCAAGCTCAACGCAGATAACATCCTGTTCTTCCGCACTGGCTGCTTTGAACTTCTCAACAGCATCTCGCACTACCGCCATCCAAAGCGGAACCACATTACTTCGTTCGTCTACCATCACACCGCTCCTATCAACCGACCATCAAAATCAAAGGCCTCCGTGAAGGGAGGCCTCTTACTCGTCTTCATCAACTGAGCCCCAATGGCCCAGTCGGTATGGATCAAGGGCTCTTCTTAGTCGGCGTTGCTCCCACTTCTCTCTCATCTGAGCTTCCCATGCCGCCAGGTTGATCGTCACAAAGTCAGACCGACGCACCCTAACCACCCCGCCATCGCTTGCTGGGTAGTTAGGATCGGCTCTGCTGACGTGTGGATCGGCATCTCTTACCACCTCATTATCTCTGGTTACGACTTTGGGCCTCTCCATTCGCTTTGGCCCAATCAACTCCTCCAAGGCTGCTATCAGCTCTGCCTTGCGTTCTGGGGTTACTGCCATCATGCCCTCCTACAACCCCGCTTCTCGGGGCTAACTCGAATTTCACCATTGTGTCGAACAGCCATCCCTCGCCACCAGTTAGGGTCTTCTTCGCTCACCACAACAACGGCGTCGCCCACAACACGGCCATCAACACAGACCAACTTGGGTCGAGGTCTGGCGCACTTGCCCAAGATGGTTTCAGGCGTTGCCGCCTCCACTAAGGCTTCACGTTTGCTGCTCATCCTGCATTCTCCATTCAACGATACAAACCAATTACTCAACTATTCTGCCCACCCAAATCCCAACACAGCCCTCCCAGTCTCGACCGCAACACCAAATGCCCTGCGCCACTCACCCCAATCTCTGACAAACTCATCAACCAACGCAACCGGCACAACACACAAGCCATCATCGAGCTTGACCCATGTTGCGCCATTCATTCTTCGGAGTTCGATCTTCCTCACTTCGACCACCTGCCTTTAATCATCGGTTCCAATCCCGGCGGCTTAACCCACCCAGATCCACGTTCAACCACAATACGCTTTGCACCACTTGGCTTCACCGGTGCACCAAAACCCCCAGGTTGCGGATATGAATTTCTAGCCCAAGCACTCGGATCGAATTTCAGCCCTTGCGGATTGACCAGATCAACCATTGGTTTCATAGCGCTTCCACTCATCGACATCCCTTCCGTGTAATCTATTCTTGGCATCGTCATTTTGGGCTTGAATGGTTCCTTGGGCTTAACCACCTCCAAGGCTTTCTTAGCTTCTGCTAGCTCCCCTTCCAACGCAGCCACACGTTTTGCAAGGTCATCATACTCGCTCATCACACGCCTCCATCATGCATCAACGCTGTCAACGCCGAGATAAACTGTACCCGGCGGCACTGCGCCAACTGGGACAGCGCCATCTGGTAGCGTTCCGGTCCAGACGAAATCCCCTGGTTGGGCCTCACCCTGACTTTGAGCGAGTATCCGACCTGCTCGAACTCGTTGTTGATTTGACCAAAAGGCTTTGGTCAACACGTAGCGTGCCACTGAAGCCTCCTATCGTTTACCTCTCGCTGTAACGCTATCAGGTCCATATTCAGCGAGCGTGTTGCGTCCCGCTGGCATTCCATGTGCAGGTGGTGTTGGGCTCTGACTGCCGGACTTGTAGATGGTTCGCCCATATCCACCAGGACCAGCACCAGCCGGACCCTTGCGAGCGCCAGCAATTCCAGTGTCGCCTCGGGGCTTGGTTGAGTATCCCGGTCCAGCCTCAACCGGAGTTTTCTTGAACGCCGTTGATACATCACGCTGGCTGATCCCAGCGGGATTAATAGCGGTTGATCGAGGCTCAGTCTTCATGCCTGATCGTGACGTGACGTACTTGTTGCTAGTGATACCGCCACCAGATTTAATCGTAACCATAGCTAGCTCCTTTCTTCACTTGCGACGAAGACCCGGAACACGGTCGAGGCCATTTGGTCCTTTGCGTGGTTCGGCCCACATTGGATCATTCGACTTACCCCACGCTGGCTGCGTTATCGGCTCAGACTTGGCCCGCAACTCAGCTTGTCTCTGAGCTTCCATCTGCCGCTCCTGCTTGGCCAGCGCAGGGTACATTGCTGCTGCTGCTTTAGAACTCATCTGCGTTTCCTCCGTGCTGCCTCACGTTCAGCAATCTGTTTGAATGGGATTACATTCCCTCTCCATAAGTCATTCGCATCTCTAATCCCGGCTGCGATCCCGCTCTTGATGGTTGCTCTGCATTGGGCAGCACCATCGTCACGCCACAAGCCACAAATCTTTGCTGAGCTTTCCAACAACAACACAACCACATCTGGTTTAATCACGCCTTCAAAAATCATTTCGCCAAATCTGCATGCAGCCCAGTGAAGCAATCGATTTCGTTCTCCGACCTGAGCCTGCTCGACTTTGCACTGGATGACTTTGCAACGTGCGCGAAGATTGAGCGTGGGTTCAACTCGGATTGAAGTGCTAATGGCCGCATGTGTGCGCTCGCCCATGCCCACATCCACCCTATCCTCACCACCTTGCCATGCGGCCACTTGCACTGAACCACGCGCAAGCTCCAACAGCCACGCAGGCCATTGCGCAATTTCAGCATCACTCAACACTCTCAAGCCTTGCCTGGGCCACCAAATTACAAATCCACCATCAGCACGAACATCAACACCATCGGCAATGCGGCTAACAGAGTTGCGCAATCCATCAACATGCCTAAAGAAAAAGTGTCTGCCCCCGCTCCTAGTCGCATGTGCTCGAGTTGGCGGCAGCCGGTCCCACACGCTATCGAGCCAACCGAGACCGGCAACATCAACATCAAGCACATCAAATCCGCTCACACTGCCAGTTGGCACTCCAACCAGTTGCCATCCCTTAATGTCGGCGTCCTGCCTTGCAGTCCTGTTCCATTGCGTCAGGGGTCGCTTTTGAAATGTGCATGGAAACTTCAATAAGCCTTCAAGCATCGACGTGCCCGCTGATACTGAACCTTGGATGTTTCAACTGTTGCATTGCGTGTTTTCTAAAAGCTGGATCAGGACACCTTCTCGCCACGCAATCCAACAAGTTCGCAATCTCCAACTCAGCCAACATGATTGCGAACTCATCGGGCAACCACTCACCTTCTTCACCAATCCACTCCCATCGTCGCCAGCTGTTCCCGCACGTGCACAAGGGCCACAGCACGCAATAACGATCATCGTCACTCATTCACTCACTCCACCTACGTTGACGGCGCACGCACAGGAGCCGCAAGACAGAAGGGCTCAACCGTGCGTGCGCCAGCACAAGCCTAACATCCACAAACACCAATGCCGTAGTGCTTGCTCTACAAGAGGACTGAGTTGTGCCGAGTTGCGCAATCATCAATTCCTCGCTCTTGCTTCCATTGCTCTTATCTCTTCTCGAACCTGGTACCAATGAACCTCCATTCCGATCCATATCTCGGCACCCGTACGCTCGGTAGAAACCCAATTATACCACCTTTCATCCTGCGCCCTGTGCAGTTCCTCCATACTATTTACATTCGTCGGCGGTAGTTTGAGCTGATTTCGTATTAGCATGAGCTGATCTCGTATCATCAGTCGTAGCCCTCGCTCCTTTTTTACGAGCTCCTCCTTTGATAACTCTGGAAACATCTCCCTTAATGCTTTTTGTTTCAGGGCTTCTCTTTCCGCTTCACGTCTTTCTGCATCCGTTGGCATCCTCGTCTCCGTTATTAAGCTCGCCTGACAAATTTGCGCCTACCACCACCGCCAGCTGCAAGGTCAGCAGGAGTGACAAGGCTAAACTCCTGTTCTGACGGTGGTGGAGGCGCAGCAACAACGCCGGTGTGGAGGCCAATATCCGATGCCGGCGTTGCTGACTGTGAAGCTGCTATCTCGTGTGGCTCTCCAACTGCTTCTTGTTCATCAATCGCAAGTCCGAGCGGGGGTTCATCTGGCAACTCGTTTCTGGCCCAAGGACTATCTGCGGGTAATTGGGGGTAGCTGACCGGTGAGTTTCCAATCACAGTTGTTGTGTGGACTTTGGCGTACCTGCCACCAAGATCGAGGTCATCGGCCATTGCTTGACCCATGTAAGTCCTGCCTCGGCGTTCTTTCAACTGGTTGCTCTCCAGCGTTTCCTCATCCCATCCACGGACGCACGATTGCGCTCGTCGTTGAATGTCGGCTGCTAACTCAACATCGGCTTGCGTGCGTAGCTTGCGCCGTGCCCACTGTTCGACCGGGTACTGATAGGGAACGCGCATTTCAGGCTCTCCTCCGTATCGTGTTGTGCTCGTGCGTTTCATCAGCCGCAGGTTGTAATGCAGAGCTAAAAAAAGAAGTTGGACGTTCGAGCCGTTGCTGCGCTCTGTACGCTGCCAATGCCTTCCTGCGCTCATCGATGTGATAGCGATCATGACAGGCTGTGCAGCAGAACCTCGCGCCATCCCTACGTTGAGTAAACTTGCGTTGGCACCAATCACAAAGCATCTAATAACCTCCCGTGGTACGATGTATAACCTTTAAACTAGAGCACACATGGAGTGCCCATTGTACCAATTATATCATACTTTGGCCTAAAAGTCAAGTCATTTGTTTCCATCCAATACTAAGTCCGACTTAATGAAAAGCCGCCCAATAACTCGCTAAAACTGATCCAAAACCCATGCTTTCACCGATGTTGGCTGCCTTCATTATTTCTTGCCTTACTTCCGCCGTAGTATCGAAGCGGCCATTAAGTGCCTAAAAGCCCACTCTAACTCAAGTCGAACTCGCTAATACCTATCTCTGCGTTGGATAAAACCAGAGAACAAAGTCCAACCATATTGGCGCTGTATACAACACCACCAGCGAACTAGCGAGGTGTATACGGCCGCAACGCAAATGGCGAATGGGCGGCCACCTAAGACCGCCCATGCCACACGTATTCACAATTTCAAAGAACCCTAGGCGGAATTTCAGATACCCCGCCTAGTAGATCGTCTTAGAACCGTCGCACAACCCCACTCGCTGCGCTTGATGCAAGTGGCTGCATGGTTGGCTGTGTTGGATGTAAGGTTTCTTCCAACGCCGCCGCAGGCATCAACGTCATGCCGAGACTTGCAGCGAGCCGCCGGGTCAACTCAAGCAACTCGTGTTGCCGGTTCTCGTACACGTTACACAGCGTGTGGAACACCTCATCAGTTTCCAAGCCTTCCAACGCTGCATCAGGCGCAATCGTTCTTGGTGTTGGTTCATTACCCGGTTCCTCAACGCCACCTTTAACAACACTAGCCGGTTTACCTTTGTCGGTTTTGTCTGTGTTGGACTTGGGCTTTGCGAGGGCTTTCCGGGCTTCATCGATACCCAAATCTGTAACCTTTACATTTTTGGTCGCCGAATACGCCTCCAGCTTACCGAAATTCTCGACAAACCGAATGCATAGGTTCGCTGTCTCGTAGCTGACCTGCGGACAGTGCAGCTTCAACTTGGCTTGCCATTCCCCGTGCTTTGGGGCGATGCGTGGGCGCAACGCAATGAGCTTTTCTCCCATTGCTAAGTAACGCTGGAGAGTTGTGCGCTCGCTCTCAAGGATCAACTCGTAGTCAGCGTTGATCTGCTTGGCCAACTCGGTAGTGGAGAGGTCGCCGTAATCAGTCATCATCGTGCAACTCCGTCGCTAGTGCTGGAGACAACCCGTGCTGCGATCCACTCTTCGAGGTCGCACTCACGATACCGAACGCTGCGGCCTGCCTTGACGTAGAGTGGACCGCCGCCACTGAGCCGAAGTCGCTCAAGTGTCCGCTCAGATAAGCGCAGCAACTTCGCTGCATCTGACTGCGTTAACAGCCTGACCATGGGTCGCTTCCGGGGTTGCCGTTCCGCCGGGTGCTGGTGGCGGCACTTGGCATCGTACCCTTGACGGGCTGGGTCGTGTTGGGTAAAATACGATCCGTAACACGATCTGACACAAAAAATGGACCCCCCAAGGAAAATTCTGAAATGCCCGACCTGACGCTGGATTTCACGTGGTTTAAAGACCCCAAGGGCTACCGGCTGGTCCCGGCCAAGTTGCCGCGGCGGCCGGGGCAATCAATCAATGACGTGCCCATGCGTGACATCGAACCTGCCCGTGTTGTCCGCAACCGTGGGGCGCTTCAATCGTATAGGCCGCTCGAACATTTCCCGGCGCTGTTCGACCGCTTCATCAACACGGCAACGTCGGAAACTGGAGTGCTCGAATTTATAAAGAACTTCGGGCCGCTCACTCACGACGGGCTGGGAGGCAAGGGCGACGTTGTGCCGAACATTATCGATCAAGCTAGAGCTATGGCCGGTGGCCCCGGGACTGCGTTGGTGAAGAAGCTCAATGCCTCAATCACAGTCGAGCGGGATGGGGTGCGCCTTAAGCTCTGGCCAGCTTGTTTGCTCGATGCTCTGTGGCTCCAACTCGCTCAGGCCAACGCAATATCGAAGCAATGCCCACAATGCCGTAAGCCGTTTCGGATTGGTGTTGCGGTCAACCGGCGGAAGGATGCGAGGTTCTGTTCGGATGATTGCAGGATCAAATTCAATTCGCTGGAACGGAGCCGCTAACTTCGGGCTTGGTTCCAGCGTGCTTGCTATTCGAGTGCTAACGCCCTCAACGCCAATCAAACATTCAACACAATCAACGCCTTAACTCCATATTAATACAGCCCGCTTGACTGGACGAATCCCGCGGTTTACCCGGCAGCGCACTGCGGGGGCTCGGCGCCGGATCGAATCGGCGCAGCCTTCGAGGGGGCGGCGGGACTCTCAAAATCGGATGCCGCAAGCATGACGACGATAGACGCGCCGAACGGCGCTGCTCGCTGCAAGCCGCGTTGGCGCGCCGCTGCACTGCTGTTGACCGCAGTGCTCGCGCCGCAGGTCGCAGCCGCGCAGGACAAGGGCACCCTCAATCCGCAGCCGCTGCCACCGCTCGCCAAGCCCGACGATCCCGCGACCCCTGCCAAGGAGCTGTTCGGCCGCAAGACCGCCCCTGCGAATTTGCAGACGCGCACCATCGGCTTCTATTCCAAGGGCTGTCTCGCCGGCGCCATGGCGCTGCCGATCAACGGCGCGACCTGGCAGGTGATGCGGCTCTCGCGCAACCGCAACTGGGGTCATCCCAACCTGGTGCAATTCCTCGAGCGGCTCGCCGCGCAAGCGCCGAAGACCGGCTGGCACGGGCTGCTTGTGGGCGACATGTCGCAACCGCGCGGCGGCCCGATGCTCACCGGCCATGCCAGCCATCAGGTCGGCCTCGACGCCGACATCTGGCTCACGCCCATGCCCGACCGCGAGCTGACCCGGCAGGAGCGCGAAGAAATGTCGGCGACCATGATCGTCGCCGAGGATCGCCTGGACGTCGACCCGCAGGTGTGGACGCCGGCGCACCTGGCCGTGATCAGGGCGGCGGCAAAGGACCCGCAGGTCGCCCGCATCTTCGTCAACGCTGCGATCAAGAAAGCCTTGTGCCGCGACGCCGGCAGCGACCGCCATTGGCTCGGCAAGGTGCAGCCGTGGTGGGGACACGACTTTCATTTCCACGTTCGGCTCGTCTGCCCGTCCGACAGCGCGGAATGCAAACCGCAGCCGGCGCGACCGGCGGACGATGGCTGCGGCCAGGAACTCGCCTACTGGTTCACCGACGCCGTGCTCCACCCCAAACCGTCGCCGCCAGCCAAGCCCAAGCCGGGGCCGAGGATGGCCGATCTGCCCGCCGCCTGCCGCCAGGTCCTTCTGGCACCGTAGCTGCTTGCGCCGTAGGCCGCGATCCCGTCGCCGCCGCTCGCGCATTCAATCAGGGAACACGGCAGAGTTGTATGGCTCCCTGTAAATAACAGGCCGGAAACAGGGACGCAGCGGCGCGACCCCATTTCTGCAACCGAAGATTGCGGGACATGAGCGGGCCGAACGAGGTACGCCTCGGTCTGAAATCCCCCATGTCGTCCCTTTCAATCCCCAACCGAAACCGCATCGCCGGCGCTCGCATGCGCGCAACAAAAACCGGCAACAGCTCCCGCCGGGCCGGCTCGCGTAGTTTTGGTGAATACATTTCTCTGGAAGATTCTCGTTACGCGAGTCAACACAAAAATATGCGGCGCAAGCGGATTTATCCGCCTTTCGCGCTGAGGTGCCGAGCGGCTCACCGAGATTTGCTGCCTCGGCTGATTTCGCTTCGCCGCGAAGCGCTGTAAATATTGTGCCGATGGCCGACGGCGCCGAGACCAAGCCGAGCGCGAACGAGCTCGCGATCCTGGGCGAGCTCGAGAAGAAGGTGCTGTGGCTCGCGAGCTGGACCATCCACCACGCCAATCACCTGCGCGAGAACGTCGATGGCGTGAAGGTCGGCGGGCATCAGGCCTCGTCGGCCTCGCTCGCCACCATCATGACCGCGCTCTATTTCCGCGCGCTGCGCCCGCAAGATCGCGTGGCCGTCAAGCCCCATGCGAGCCCGATCTACCACGCCATCCAATATCTGCTCGGCCGCCAGAGCCGGCAAAAGCTCGAGGACTTTCGCGGCTACAAGGGCGCGCAGAGCTATCCCTCGCGCAGCAAGGATACCGACGACGTCGATTTTTCCACCGGCTCGGTGGGCTTGGGGGTGGCGCAGACGCTGTTCTCCTCGCTCGTGCAGGATTACGTGCGCGCCCATGGCTGGGGTTTGCAGCGCCCCGAAGGCCGCATGATCGCGCTCGTGGGCGACGCCGAGCTCGACGAAGGCAACATCTTCGAGGCGATCCTCGAGGGCTGGAAGCAAGGCCTGCGCAATTGCTGGTGGATCATCGACTACAACCGCCAGAGCCTCGATGCGGTGATCCGCGAGGGCCTGTGGGCGCGCTACGAAGCGCTGTTCAAAGCCTTCGGCTGGGACGTCGTCATTCTCAAATATGGCGCGCTGCTGCAGCAGGCCTTCCGTGAGCCCGGCGGGGAGCGCTTGCGCCAATGGATCGACAATTGTCCGAACCAGCTCTACTCCGCGCTCGTCTTCCAGGGCGGCGCCGCCTGGCGCAGGCGCCTTCTCGACGGGATCGGCGACCAAGGCGCGCTCACGCGGCTGATCGAGGCGCGCTCCGACGAGGAGCTGGCGCGGCTGATGACCAACCTCGCGGGGCACGACCTGCCGTCGCTGCTCGAAGCCTTTGCAAAGATCGATCACGACCGCCCGATCTGCTTCATCTGCTACACCATCAAGGGCTTCGCCCTGCCGTTTGCCGGCCATAAGGACAACCACGCCGGCCTGATGACGCCGGCGCAGGCGGAAAGCCTGCGTGCGGCGATGAACATCCGGCCGGGGCATGAATGGGACAAGTTCGAAGGGCTCGCCATCGCGCCGGCCGAGCTGCAGCGGTTTCTCGAGCGGGTGCCGTTCGCGGCCGGCCCTCGCCGTCACCCGGCCGCGCGCATCGAGGTACCGGCGGACGTGCCGGTCACGATCCAGCCAGTGATGTCGACGCAAGCGGGCTTCGGCGCGCTGCTCAACGAGCTCGGCCGCGCGCAGAGCGCCATCGCCGAACGCGTGGTCACCGCCTCGCCCGACGTCACCGTCTCGACCAATCTCGGCGCTTGGGTCAACCGGCGCGGCCTGTTCGCGCACGAGAAGATGGCCGACACGTTCAAGAGCGAACGCATCCCCTCCACGTTCAACTGGGATTTTTCGCCCAAGGGCCAGCATATCGAGCTCGGCATCGCCGAGATGAATCTGTTCATTCTGTTGTCCGCGCTTGGGCTCTCGCACGCGATCAACGGCGAGCGCCTCATTCCGATCGGCACGCTGTACGATCCGTTCATTCAGCGCGGGCTCGATGCGCTCAACTACGCCTGCTATCAGGAGGCGCGCTTCATCCTGGTGGCGACGCCCTCGGGCATCACGCTTGCCCCCGAAGGCGGCGCGCACCAGTCGATCGCGACGCCGCTGATCGGGCTCGCCCAGGACGGGCTCGCCGCCTTCGAGCCGGCGTTCGTCGATGAATTGGCCGCGATCCTCGCGTTTGCCTTCGACTACATCCAGCGCGACGCCGAGGGCGAAGCCTCCGAGCGCAACTGGCTGCGCGACGAGACCGGCGGCTCGGTCTATCTGCGCCTCTCGACGCGGCCGATCGAGCAGATCAAGCGCGCGATGACGGGCGAGCTGCGGCAGGCGATCGTCGACGGCGCCTATTGGCAGCGCCCGCCGGGTCCGAATTGCCAAGTCGTCGTCGCCTATACCGGCGCGGTGGTGCCGGAGGCGATCCAGGCGGTCGGGCTGATGGCGGAGGACCGCCGCGACGTCGGCCTGCTTGCCGTCACCTCGGCCGACCGGCTCAACGCCGGCTGGACCGCGGCGCAGCGCGCGCGCGAGCGCGGCCTCGTGCACGCGCGTTCGCATATCGAAAAGCTCATGGCCGATATTCCGTCCCATTGCGGCATCGTCACCGTGCTCGACGGCCATCCGGCGACGCTCGCCTGGCTCGGCGCCGTCCGCGGCCATCGCGTGCGCCCGCTCGGCGTCGAGCATTTCGGGCAGACCGGCTCGATCCCTGAGCTTTATCGGCACTACGGCATCGACGCCAATGCCATCGTCGCGGCGGCGGCGGCGCTGACGCCGGGTCGTCCGATCCGGCATCTCAAAGCGCTGCCGTAAGATGGCGACCAGCGACATAAGGCCGATCGTCGACTGGCTCGTCGATGGCGCGCGCTCGAAGATGCAGGCGCACGAGATGCTCGCGGAGCTGTATGAGCGGCTGGTGGGTTGCGGCATTCCGCTTTGGCGGGTGGCGGTGTTCGTTCGCACGCTCCATCCGAACATCATGGGCCGTCGGTTCGTTTGGCGTCCTGGCGCCGACATCGAAGTCCTCGACGCTGCCTTCGACCTGTTCGAGAGCGCGGAATTCCGCAGTAGCCCCGTCGCGGAGGTTTATGCCAGCGGGATGCCTATTCGGCGGCGCCTCGCGGACGCCGATTGCCCCATTGATTTTCCAATGCTCGCGGAGCTGCGGGATGAAGGGGTGACGGATTATTTGGCCTCGCCGCTCTTATTCACCGACGGCGAGATTCATTTGGCGACTTGGACCACGCGGCAGCCGGGTGGCTTTCGCGACGCGCAGATCGAAGCCATCGAATCGATCGTCGCTCCGCTTGCGCGGGTCGCCGAAGTCCGCGCGCTGCGGCGAACCGCGGGCAATCTGCTCGATACCTATGTCGGCAACAACGCCGGCGAACGAATTCTCGCCGGCCAGATTCGGCGGGGTCACGCCGAAGCGATCCATGCGGCAATCTGGCTGTCCGATATGCGCGGCTTCACCTTGTTGGCGGACCGTGTGCCCGCGCAGACTTTGGTTGAGCTGCTCAATGACTATTTCGATTGCCAGGTTCCCGCGATCGTCGAGCATGGCGGGGACGTTCTCAAATTCATGGGCGACGGCCTGTTGGCCATCTTCCCGATTGGAAACCAGCGCGACCCCGCGGAGGTTTGCGCGCGCGCATTGGCCAGCGCATATGAGGCGCGCCGAAACGTCGCTGCGTTGAGTCGGTCGACCCGAGTTGAAGTCGGCGGCGTGCGTTTTGGATTGGCGCTTCACGTCGGCGACGTGTTGTACGGCAACGTCGGCGGCGGAAACCGGCTGGATTTCACCTGCATCGGCGCCGCGGTAAATCTGGCCGCGCGCCTCGAAAAGCTCGCCGGCAAATTGGGCCGCGTGATCCTCGCCTCCGACGAATTCGCGCGTCACTGCGAATCCGATTTCCAGCCGATCGGGAAATTCCCGTTCGCGGGATTTGCCGCGCAGCAGACCGTCTTCGGCGTTTCCGACGAAGCAACGTAACGGTGTCGAACGCCCCGTAGGGAACGGCGTTTTTCGTCGGCGCTCAACTGCCGATCAACAGACCCAGACTCGCACGTAGCCGTAGCGGCCGGGATACCACTGCCAGCAACTGTAGTCGCTGTAGGCGTAGACGGGGCCGCCGTAGAAGGCAAAGCTACGAAAACCGCGGTGGAAGCGTCCGTGGTGAAACTGGCCGCCATGGAAGGCGAACGCACGCGCCCCACCGTGCCCGCCGATGGCGAATCCGCGGCCGCCGAATCCGCGAGCGCCGAACCCGCCACCCATGGCGTGCGCGCCCATACCGCCACCATGCGCAGCCATACCACCGTGTCCACCACCACCGTGTCCGCCACCGCCGTGTCCGCCGCCGCCGCCACGAGCCGAGGCAATAGCCGGGGCAAGGGCGACCGCTGCACCGATTGCGGCGATGGCGGCAATGGTCATGAAGCTCTTTCGGAACATGATTCAGCCTCCCTGGTGCCCTCCCCGCGCAGCCGATCCTAACGGCGGCGGCTTACGCCAGGCTGAACGCTCGAATCACTTGGGCGTGCCAGGTCGACGCATCGCGCGAGCGTCAATGCGAAACGATAGGCACGCCGATGGCAAACCAGCAGGGCCGGATGGCGACATACAAAGGACGACGGGACGTTGTGGAACTCAGGACGGCTGCGGGCTCAAGTCTTTGGCAATCTCAGTGCATGGAATGCCGACACTGCCACAGCATGACAAAACGGTGTGAAATCATGCCGCACCCCAATCCGGCCGGATCGGCCCCGACACCTTTTCGAACGCGCCGTCGCCGAGCTCGCAGACGAGGAGCCGCGCCGGATCGACCGGCCCCGGCATGGTGGCGCGGCCCTTGGGAATGCGCTTGAAGCCGGATTTGCCGTAGTAGGGCTCGTCGCCCACCAGCACGACCAGCCGGTGACCCTTGCCCTTCGCCTCGGCGAGCGCGCGCTCGATCAAGGCATAGCCGACGCCGCGCTCGCGAAACGCCGGCTCGACGGTGAGCGGACCGAGCAGCAGCGCCTTGGTCTCACCGATGCGAATCGGAGAAAGCCTCACCGAGCCGACTAGCAGCGTGCCGATGCGTGCGGTGAACGACAGGTCGAGCCGGTGGCCCACGCCCTCGCGCAGCCGGTAAGCCGACTTGGTGTAGCGGCCGGGGCCGAAGGCGCGCTCGTGCAGGCGCTCGATCGGCACCGCGTCGTCGGCCGTTTCCGGCAGGATGGTGAGGGAGAGGTCGGTCATTTGCGCCCGAGCGCGCTTAGCATTTGGCGGCGGGAAGGTCCATTGCCCAGACACGCGGCCTCCTGCCGATCGCGGGGAGAGGTGAAAGCGTCCGCGCCAATGATTAGATAGGCTACGGTTGGGCAAACAGGGACGTTTGGCATGGGCCTTCTGGTCGACGGCGTCTGGCAGGACGAGCAACACAGCACGCGCACGCCGGGTGGGCGTTTCGTGCGCCCGACCACGCGCTTTCGCAACTGGGTGACGCAAGACGGCAGCCCCGGCCCGACCGGCGAAGGCGGCTTTGCCGCCGCGCGCGGACGCTACCATCTCTACGTGGCGCTGCCTTGCCCGTGGGCGCATCGCACCGTGATCATGCGCATGCTCAAGGGGCTCGAAGACGTGGTCTCGATGTCGGTGCTCGAGCCGCTCTACGGTCCACACGGCTGGCGGTTCGGAACGAGCCCCGGCACCACTCCCGACAGCGTGAACGGCGCGAGCGAGCTCGCCGAGATCTATCTGCGCGCCGATCCGCGCTACACCGGCCGCGTCAGCGTGCCGGGGCTGTGGGACAGGGAGCGGCGCACCATCGTCAACAACGAATCGGCCGAGATCATCCGCATGCTCAACGGCGCCTTCGGGCGCTTCACCAACGTGCGGACGGACTATTATCCGCCGGCGCTGCGCGAGGAGATCGATCGCGTCAATGCGCTCGTTTACGAGAACGTCAACAACGGCGTCTATCGGGCCGGCTTCGCCACCGCGCAGGAGGCCTACGAGGAGGCGTTCCACGCGGTGTTTGGTGCGCTCGACGAGCTCGAGCGGCGGCTTTCGCGCCAGCGCTACCTCGTGGGCGCAGACATCACCGAGGCCGACTGGCGGCTATTCACCACGCTCGTGCGCTTCGACGCGGTCTATTACAGCCACTTCAAATGCAACCTGCGCCGCATCATCGACTATCCCAATCTCTCGAATTACCTGCGCGACCTCTATCAGCAGGAAGGCGTCGCGGCGACCGTGAACATGGACCACATCAAGCGGCACTATTACGGCAGCCAGCGCCACGTGAACCCGACCGGCATCGTGCCGCTGGGGCCGCAGCTCGATTTTTCGGCGCCGCACGACCGCGGCAGGTTCGAGAATTAGAGCATGTCCGATATGCCGAGTTGATCAGGAGCGTTTGATTGGAAAGCTCTTGACGTAATCGTCGGGTTTGGACGGATCGAAGGTCTTGCCCATGACCACGAAGGTCTTGGACGTGCTCGTGGGCGGCGCGAAGCCCATGTCTCGCATCAGCTTGGCGGTATCGGTGGCAAGAAAAATCTGCTCGGCGATGGTCTGGTAATCCACGTCGCCCTTGATCTGCCCCCAGCGCTTCATCTGGGTCAGCATCCACACCGCGAAGGAGTGCCAGGGGAATGGATCGAAATCGACGCGCTTGGGGTCCTTGCGGATGCCTCCGAGACCATCGGCATAGGTGCCGGTGAGCGCCTGCTCCACCACGATCGGGGGCTGATTCAGGTAGTTGGCCGGCGCGATGGTCTCGGCGATCTCCTTGCGATTCTCCGCCTTCGACGCGAAGGCGGTCGCATCGACGATGGCGCGCACGAGCGCCGCATAGCTGTTGGGCGTCTGCGTCATGAAGTCCCTGCTCGCGGTGAAGCTGCAACAGGGATGCCCGTCCCAAATCTCC
>Ga0306923_10002795_pt1 | contig 16168 bp, 20 predicted proteins | sample sta12Can44000108_FD_203841 | JGI IMG/M metagenome (GOLD analysis project Ga0306923, IMG submission 203841) | Lab enrichment of tropical soil microbial communities from Luquillo Experimental Forest, Puerto Rico - statanox.12C.anox.44.000.108 (v2)... | ecosystem: Environmental > Terrestrial >... | reverse complement strand
TCGCCTGGGACCAGGGTGATCGTCTTAACCGGGAAAGACGATCGAGTCGTGCGGTGGAAAGCATTGGCTGCGGGAGCGGCCGCTTTCTGCATTAAGCCTGAGCGTGACGAGGAATTTCTAGCCAGTGTTCAATCGGCCTTTGCCCCTTAAAGAATTATGAAACGTCTGCTTCCGCAAGCCTTTGCAGTGGTGCTCGGCGTCGCGTGTTTTGTTCCGCCGCCGGCTTCGGCTTATTATTACCACGGACGGTACTACCCGTATTACTACCGGGGCCATTACTACCGATATCACCACCACGGGCACTACTATCGGCACCGGAGATGGGTTGTCGGCGTCAATGCGCGGCGCGGGTATTATCGATATTGGTAAAAAGCATTAACCGGCGAACCGGATTACGTTGCTGACCGAATCCAGCCGTACGACCAAGGGGCATTACACTCTAGAAGTTGATTCCAGTCTGAATAAACATTTGCGGAAACAGACGTTTCATCGGATCAATTCTGTTTGCCCAATCGTTACCGCAATAGCGATAGAGATTTGATGCGTCGCCCTTGAATCCAACCGTTACTCTGCCGTTCTGTTTAGTTCCAGTATCGAAAACGCAGCTGGATCAACTTGCCCACTGACGGGCGCATAGCGGCCGTCGCCTTCTTTTACCAGGAACATCAAGAAGGCCTTGTGCTCTGACGGATGAAAAACCGCGAGATCGGGACCGTTTACGATAGGCTCATTGGGGTGTGCAAGCCTGTAATGATGAAGAACGAATTTATGGTTGGTTTTCTTTCCCTTCAATACCAAGCGGGTCTGGAATTCGGTGTTGACTCCAATGACTTCAATACCCAGCAGCCTTTCACGCTCGGAGGTGGCTCTGGTGGCTACGGGCTTCGCCACTACCACTAGGTCGGCTTTTTCAAACATTTCCGCGTACAACATATCTTGCATCAAGCGCCCCCTGATTGACCCTGGCAGAGCAAATAACAACAACATAGCCCAGGGCAATGTTTTCATTTGCAGGTTGGGTTGTGTTCGGTTCATCGGGGGCGTCAGTGAAAGATCGTGCTGTTGGTGTCTACTTCGTACTCCCCATTCGCGTGCAATGTGAGACTCCATGGTGTCGTTCTAGCATGCTCATTCGTCGGGCCCGGCAGATTGATCGATTCAATGTAAGCGTGCATTCCGCCTGCTGGAAAAAGTATGGCGTGCGACCTTCCGCTGGCGACCCGAACCCTGAGAGGACGGACTACAAATATTGTGTCTATGACAAGATGCACAACGACTACGGCTACACCCAGGCGTGGGTCGATTTTCTCGTTGAGAAGCTCCGAGACAAAAACGAGTTCGAAAGCTTTGTATAAGCTGCCGTCGGCAACGGTTAGCTGACGCCGCTCTGCATTATTCGCGCTCGCCGAACCGATACGCGCGTGCGCATGCGCGAGAGGTGGCCTGTCACCAACGTGACCCACACGCGCACCGGGGGGAGTCGTCGGCTTGCCGTAGTTCGTTGGCGCTACTCCACAAACTCCGCGATTGACCGATATTTCTGAGTGAGCTCTCGGATGCGGTAATCGTAGCGGTGAATACGATGCATCGAATGGTAGATCAGCCAGGAGCCGAGCACGACCAGACCAAAGTTCAGGAGCAGCAGCGGCACCAGCAGAGGCATCACGGTCCCAATATTGTAATAGCGTGAGGTCGCGATAAGCACGCTTAGGACGGACAGGGGCAAAGCGAAGACGGCGATACCGGTGCGCAGGGAAGCCAACGCAGTTCGTTTCTCAGCGAGGAGCACTTGGACCTCGCCAAAAATGAGACTGTCTAGCTTGGATGGTTCGTTCGTTTCCATACTCATTTGCTTTCCAATGTAGCCGATTGACCCGCCTGACGGAACAACTGTGAATCCGGTCTGACGATTGCAACTTTCGACCCCTCGGCGGCTAACTTGCCTCGTCTGAACCAACTCCACGCGCACGCGCGAGGGAAACGCTTACCATCCGCAACGAACTCCCATCAGGTCGGTTCGTCCGCGATCTTGAGCACAATCTTACCGCGCGTGTGACCGGTGTCGGCCTGCTCTTGCGCTTTAGCCGCCTCGGCAAGCGAAAACGTTTGCGACACGATCGCTTTAATCTTTTTTTCATCGATCAATTTCCCGATCCCGGCCAGCTACTCCCTCCGGTCGCCGCCGTGCACAACGTGCAATCCGACGAGACGTCCGATTAGCGCCACGAGATAAAATTGGCCAAGTATGGCCTCGAGCACGGCCATCGTGCGTGCGGTTTGCGTGTGAGGCACGATGTCGCCGTAGCCAACACTGGCGAGCGTGACGAAACTGAAATAACGCATCTGCATGACGCGACTAACCAGATCATGCGGCTCGACGGAAGTCAGCGAGGTAAACGATTCGGGCTGCACCTCCTCAATTAGAGAGTAGGCAAACGCCCAAGCATAACCAAAAAGAAAATAGACACAGATCGCGCCGTAAATTTTATCGGAGGTCACTTTTCCGCTGCGCAGGACATGGCCAAGAATCACCACTGCGAAAAAGCTGATCAAGATCACCAAACTTCCATGCGAGATAATGACCAACCAGAAAGTCGGCGACGCAGCGAGCCAGAAGGTCGTTATAATCGAAAAGATTGAGAGCGAAAGGCCGAAAATAAGAAAACTTCTCCGTTCGCTGACCGCATAAGTCGCAGACAGAAGCACGCCCGCGGCGATAATGTTCAGAAAGGTTGGACCATAGTAATACGGAACCACGAACGGTGACACAATGAAGATCACCAAAAGGGAGATCAACAGGACAAGGTGTCGCCGCGGATTGTCCGAACCTCTCATGGCAATCTGAAAGATTCTCCGAGTTCTCTCAGAATGACAAAAAAAATCGGCGGGCAGAGGCCTGTCGATTCTTAAACACTGCCTCTCGCGGAACCGTGAAACATTTCGACATCTCACGGCGCGAAGCGATCAAGCGTTATTTGGAAATGGCTGGGTTCCCTCCTCGACCAAGGTCATCCAGGCGTCCGTTAATGGAGTCCGTATCTAAGGTCGCAGACGCGGTCTAACCAATCGATGAAGCCAACGGCCCCTCAGCGAAATAAATTCAGTCTGTTTGCCACGACACCCTGCCGTGGCTATCTCTTCCTCGTTAGGCGATCGGGGAATCATCAGAGGTATTTATGACCGAGCGAAGCATACGTGCTTACGACGCATCGCAGCGTGTCGAATCGTACGACGCCGATATGGAGTTGATGCACCCCAATCGATCAAAGATGGTTCAAGTCGCCCTAGAGGTTTTGCCGTTTCCCAAAACGGCAGCTCTTCACGCGATCGATTTAGGGATGGGTACTGGTTACTTTACCGAGCGATTTCTCAATCATTTTCCGAACAGCCAGGTCCTCGGCATTGACGGCGCCCAGACCATGATTGACCTCGCAAGCGAGCGTCTAAGATCCTTAGCATCGCGAGTCCAATTCGTTACTGGCGATTTTCGAAGCTTGCAACAGTTGGCCGGAGGTGCCGGCACGGCTGATGTCGTGTTTTCTGCCTACGCACTTCATCACCTCAACAGGCCCGACAAGGAGGCTGTGCTGAGACAGGTAGTTGAGCTTCTTGCACCGGAAGGTTGGTTCGTGAACGCCGACTTGATTATCGCCGATTCGCCGGAAGTTGAGAGTCGTGTCCAGCAACTTCGTGTCGCTGGAATTGTGGAACGGGCGGGTGGCTCGGACAACCGATTCGTTGACTCAGCGTCGACGCGACGATTTCTGGATGATCTCGAGGCTAACGAAGGCGATCAACCGCTTACCCTTGCTGAGGATTTAGACGTTCTTCGCAGTTCTGGCCTAAAGAACGTCTCCACGTTTTGGCTTGAATACCGCGAGTTGGTAAGTGGTGGACAGAAATGAGATTGATGTTGCCTAACCAGCCGATGAAGCCAGCGGCCCCGGATCAAATTGAACGCGAGTTTGTTTGCAGCGATCCCGCCCGTGGCTTATCTCTTTCTCGTTAGATGCTGGCACGATCAGACAAGGGACGCTGTGCGCGAAAGTCTCAACCCGAAATTAGCGTCACATCGCCCGCACAGATTAACGCCCACCAGTGAGAATTAAGCGATCTGCATTGCCCTTGATTTTGTTGGCCGGATCATCCGCTCTGATTTGGGCAGGCTGTCTCTCTGATTGCAAAGACGCCTACGAATTAGCGGTGTCACAATGCAAACTGAAATACGACCGTCCAGACGAGGAGGACGACCTAGAGCGGTGCATGAAATCTGCTAAAGACACTTACGAAGCGTGCATTGAGGATTGTGGCGACTGACCTAACGCGCCGGGCCTCGCTCGGGTGGAATTGTTCGACCCTGTGTGACACCGCCTCGCGCACGCGCGTATCGTTTCGGCGAACGGCCGAAAGTCTCAAGGTGTGGTAGAAAGCATGCTTGCCGTGTTGCCCAGGAGCCTGGCTACTTTTCTTTGCTCAAAGCCTCCGGCAAGCTTACCAAAGACGAAATTCACGACTTGATGATGGAAGCATTTCTCTACGTGACGGACGACCGAGGCATGTTCATGTCTTATTGACAAATTACGGCACATGGAGGTCATAAGATGAGCAACGAAACTCCCCCAGCGATTGACCCGGACATGTTCGCGGCCGTTTTTAAGGAGAACTGGGACAACGCCCGTCACATCAAGAGCGAGCGCATCTCGTTTATGAACGCCTACTCGGTGATTTGCGCGGGAGTGCTGGCCCTGCTCCAGAGCGTTCAGGCAAGCGACCTCCTCCGAATCGCACTGCTTTCCTTTATGACTCTATTCTCACTGATGGGGTTGCTCACGAGCCTGCGGCTGAAAGGCGAGCTGGAAGAATGCCTGGTCAAAATTGAAGCGATGAGTGTGCAGGCTAGGGTGAATGACTTTGTGGCGCTCGGCCAATTGGAAGGAAGGTTGTCGCGCTATCCAAAATTCCGATGGATCTTTCCAATCTTCTACTCCATGACGACTGCAGGATTCGTAGCGCTCATTGTCTATCGACTGGTCAGCGGTGGCCCGACACAGTAGTGACGCGTCAATGCCGAAGTTCCACAGAAAAAGGAGCTTATACCTTTTGGTTATAGCGATGCAAGAAACAAACTCTTTCTCAAACACCCACCCGCAGCGGATTGTTGTTGCATGAACGGAACAACTGAAGACCTCATCGACGTATCAACCTCAAACATAATAATCAACGAAGCAATTATCTATGCCATTCGATAAATTTGTAGATATGGAAACTGTGAGTGAAGAGCGGCGGAGAGCCATCCAGGAAACTCTGCAAAGCATGACTGCCGCTGAGCTGCGCAAGCTTGTTAAAGACCTCTCTGACTTTGAAGGCGATCCATGGCAGGAGAATTTCCTGCGCGCGGTCGAGACGCATCCAGGCGAAAGTTTTTACCGTGCCGTGATACAAGAAGGGGTAATCATCCTCTACTTTCCTGGCGAAGATACCGGTGTGTGGCTCCTGCCCGGCAGCGGGATGGGCCCATTGCCAGAGGAGGCCAAACGTCACATGAAAGAAGCCATCGCAGCGCCTGTGCCTGGCGGAAAGAGTCGGACGTCAAATTCGATGTCCACGAAACGAGGAGGAGGTTGAATTACATCTATTATATTTGCCGCCTAACCAATCGATGAAGCCAACCGCCCTGATCACTGTTTTGTCGCGTCCAGTGGCGGTGCCGAAGCGCAGGGCCGCACCCAGAGTGTGCCTGCTCATCCCGTTGCCATCGTCTGAAACAGTGATTGTCGGAGATCTCTCACCTGGATCTGAAATCTTAATCAAGACAGCGATTCGCTTCGATCCGGCTTGGATCGAATTATCGATTAGTTCTGCAATTGCCGCCGCTAGGCCACGATATCCAGCGTCCCGTGTGGCGAGAAGGAATTCACGTGGCGAAAACAACGTCTCCTCCATACGTCATCGATTTTATGCATTCTTTGGTGCTCGAGCCATTCCACGCGTACGCGCGCGTGTAGCACGTCGGCGAACAATATCCGACGAAAAGCTCAGTACTCGACGTCTGATGTGAATAACTCGGGCGGTCTTAACAAGACTGTAACACGACAAGAGGTCCAACCTTCAGGCGATATGCGAACGCCAAGTGGAGGGAGAATCATATGAGTCTGACGGGGTGTAGCCCGCGATGGTGCCCAGGGCGATCTCGACGATTTAGCTCTTTGAAAGGGCCGCCCCTTCTCCTGCTAGGAGATACAAGAAAGGCTGAATGATAAAGGAGGCGATATGAGCGCAATGTATGGAGCAATCCAAGTAACGAAACCGGGAGAATTCGCAGCCGTAATGAAACCGTTGGTCGATCCTGGACCCGGTCAAGTACGCGTTCGCGTCGAGGCGTGCGGAGTCTGCCACTCAGATTCTGGCACGGTGGAAGGCTTCTTTCCAATTAGCTGGCCTCGCGTGCCAGGGCATGAAGTGGTCGGGCGAATCGATGCCCTTGGCTCCGGAGTCCAGGGCTGGGCGGTTGGTCAGCGTGTGGGTGTCGGCTTCCTCGGAGGGTCTTGCGGTTATTGCGAGTTCTGTCGAAATGGCGATCTAGTGAACTGCCGCAACCAGGAATTCACGGGCATTCATTCGGATGGAGGATATGCCGAAATGATGATCGCAAAGGCGAGCGGGCTCATGTCGATCCCTGACGACCTCACATCGGCCGGTGCGGCGCCGCTGCTATGCGCGGGGCTTACGACGTTCAATGCACTGCGAAACGCGCCGGCGAAAGCAGGTGATCTTGTGGCTGTGCTTGGCATCGGCGGCCTTGGCCATCTAGGTGTGCAATACGCTCGGCACATGGGATTCGAAGTGGCGGCGATTGCTCGTGGCACCGGCACGGCGGAACTGGCCAAGAAGCTCGGTGCGCACCACTATATCGACAGCGCCGCTACCGATCCCGCAGCAGCTCTCCAAGCACTCGGCGGCGCGAAGGCCATTTTGATAACCGCTTCCGGAGGTAAAACCGTTGCTGCGACCTTCAAGGGCTTGCGTCCCACCGGCGTTTCCATTGACGTGGGGGTTGGACCCGAGCCGATCGAGATCACGAGCCAGGATCTCATATTTGGGGAGCGCAAGGTAGCAGGCTCGCTAACGGGAAACCCGGCAACCGGTGATGCCACGCTTCGTTTCAGTGCGCTAACCAGTGTGTCCGCGATGATTGAGACCGTCCCACTCCAGGAAGCCCCAGCAGCCTACGCGAAGATGATGGCCGGGAAGGCGCGCTTTCGAATGGTGCTGGTGATGAACAACGGCGCGAGTGAGAGCAACAGCAGGAGAAGAATATGAGTACCGTAGTCTGGCTGTGCCGAGAACTGGAATTTTCATAAGATGCCGTTTGCCGCACAATAGGTCGTAGAAAAAAATTCGTGCAAGAAGGCACTTTTTTGTGACCGGTTACACGAAAGTAACGTCCTCGTGCAGCTTACCTAAGCGACTGCGGCGAACTTGAGTAAATCGGCGATTCCAAACTTGCCGTTGGCATTCGCAAGATCTGGTTGCCAATTTGGTTCGTTCAGGAACGACGTTGGGTCGTGACGCAACAGTTCGAAAATCACTTCGGCGACAATTCTGCCGCCTACTTCGCCGAGACGTTCGCCGCGTTCCTGGGCCTCAGCTTCCGCCAACACGTATAACCAGAGCGGTGTTTCGGACCACCTGGCATCAGCCGTTTTCAGCTCAGTGGCATTGCATGGCTGGAGATTCAGTGCGCGAGCAAGCGCTTCCCCGGAAGGTAGCGAAACGGAATGTCCGCGATAAAGATCTCGCGACGCCAGAGACCTGAATTCCGGTCTTGGCGTTTCCCCGACCAGCGCTCTCGGCAATCTCATTAATGCGGACACAAGTTGCGGACTAATCCTTCGGCTAGGCTGTGGTGGCCGCTCGCCATCAAAGTCAAAGAACAGTTTCCAATCGACCCTTCTTTCGGAAGTCACCGGACAAATGCCGACCAAATCGGGAAAGATCGGAATATCCCGCAAATTCGAATTAACATTATAACTTTGCTGAATTTGCGCATGGCCGAAGCGGTAAGCGCCGTCAGAAAATTCTACCGGGATGAATGCCTTTCCGGTAAAACGGCAAACCTTCGATCCCGATTCGATTAATTCGCGAACCAGTTCCTCTCCAACAGAAATGGGCAGGAATTCGTGCAGCACGATCCATTGATAGTGCCAGCGAACCATCCGCGCAGCCCGATCGAAAACTTCCGACGCATTGACTTTCTGCCGGCGCATTGTGTCCACAACTCGATTATGGAAATGCAAGAACGCCAGATGCAGCTGCGAAATAAAAAGATGAGTATCGTTCCGCGCATCGCCGACCAGCGCCAGACCTTGTTCATTGCGCGGCAAGTCGCCAATTGAACTCTCGCTGTGACCAATCAAGAACTGATCAGGGTCGCCGACATCATATAAATAAGGCTGTCCCACTGGACCGGCGCCATAAACGCATTCGAGATCGAGCCGCGGCGTTCGAAAATTCTGTAGAACAGCTACCTTTTCCGATTCCTGCAAAGGCGATCGATCGTGGGTGATGTCATGAGCAACAAATTGTCCAAAAAAAGGCCAGCCCGCCGGGATTCTCGGATTATCCTTTCCGAGCCCTTCGTGAATATCACTCCGGTATTCAAGCGCGCCATCCGCTGCTCCGTACTTTAGCAGCGCATCGCCAGTTGCGTTTTGACCGGGGAGCTCCGGGAAAAGCCGGCCAAAGCGTCCTTCTGGCAAGTCAGCCAAGCGCGGACGCTCGCTTAATTGAACATGAGGATCACCCGCACGCATTCACGAGCTATTTGTTAGGACTCCTCTTCGATGGATCATTAACGCCTCGCCAAAGTCAATCTATTCGACTGGGTAAAATGTAAACAATTGGCGCAATCACATACGCGGCAAGACCGGGCCACACGCTGGCAAACGATAGAATGATCGCCGCGATATAAATGGCCGGGCCCACCAGAACACGCTTGAAACCATTCGCGACTACCTCGGAACTCAACTCTTGATTCACCAGTTGCCGATGGCGCGTCGCGTGCCACCAGATTAAAGTCAACGTCATGTTTTTGCCCTTTCAGTTAGATGTTCACGGTAAAGGCAAGAAATATACAACATTGTGCGCGGACGTTTGAATACAGTCGCGAGCCGATCAAACGACCCGTTCTCGTCCGATGTTGTTCGCCGACATGCTACGCGCGCGCGTACGCGTGGAATGGTGGGGTACGGTCTAACGGACCGAAGCTCAGCGACAGAGGCTGGCGAGACAAGACGTGGATTACAGAAAAAGGCTCAACTGGCAGCCTCTGTTCGCTGGAGCGCGTGGTTAGGCCTATGGGCCGAGAAGCTGCAAGGAATGATCATTTACTAACGGTTTGTACAGCATCGAGGATCACCTCTAGAACTTCTTTCGGTCGGGCTAACATCGCCACGTGAGGTGATTTAACAACCGTAGTTTTAGCTTTGGCCCTTTCCGCCATCAGACGTTCCAGCTCCGGATTGATCGTGTGGTCCTCGGCAGCCACCACATACCATGACGGTTTTTGTTTCCAAGCAACGTGACTGGCCACTCCTTTGAAAACGTTCTTGGAAGCCGGCTGCTGAACGCAAAATATCATGTTCTGTTCGTCAGCCGGAAGACCGTTCGCAAAAGCTTTTGTCACTCCGTCTTTTGAAAGGGTCAGGAAACCGTCAGTGGTCTGCACAAAATTCGTCAGTTGTGTATCCGGAGCTTTCTTGGTCACTGAGGGAACGGTCTCGCCCTGGTCAGGCGCGTAGGCGGCCACATAGACAAGTGCCTTTACATGAGGATCATCCCCGGCTTCCGTGATGACAAAGCCGCCCCAAGAGTGACCGACCAAAATGACGTCGCCGCCAGCCAGTTTGATGGCTCTTTTCGTCGCCGCGACATCATCTTCGAGCGACGTAGTAGGGTTCTGCACTGAAATAACATTAAACCCCTGTTCGACCAATGACGGAATAACCTTGTTCCAGCATGATCCGTCGGCCCATAAGCCGTGTACAAAAATAATAGTCGGTTTCATCGATGTTGATTTTGTCAATTGAGCATTCGAATTCGGATTGGCTAAAAATGTGCCTGCTAACAAAAGAAGCGCCAGATATTTCATATGATTACTGTTTTTAGATGGATCAATGTTTGTAGGATAATGGAGCTAACGAGACTAAGCTCAGCCACCGCTGATGAGAGCGAGGCGTGCTCCAAACTGAAGTGTTGACTGCTCATGTAAAAATATTCTCGTCGGGAAGCGGTTGGCTCGAGCGATTGGTTAGGCCGGAAACGCGAAGCACGTTGATGCCGCGCTTTCCGTTTAAAGTTTTGGTGTTCATTTTCATTGCACTGAGCGGTGGGGTTAAGCCTGGGTCACTTAGGCACAGGCGTCTCGGGCTTCATCTCATATGACTTCTGTAGACTCGCTGGTCGCGTGCCGAGGCCGTCTGTTACCTTTTTGTTCCAAGGGGCGTCGATGAGGTGTTTTGTTTCCTCGAGCATCGCCTTAGGCTCGAGATTGCGATAGGTGTCAATCTCGCCGGCAGCGACAGCTGTCATCGTGGCGTAAACTGGTTCGGGATCGAATTGAGCACGAGGAAAGGCTAGTTTGGAGTAGTCGAACAGTCGATCGGACGGGTCGTCTTCCCAACTCTTCCACGTCTCAAAACCACGATCGTTGAAACCTGTGAGGAACGGCCCCGGATTGATAGTCGCAACCTCAATGCCAAATTCTTGAAGTTCCAAGCTCATCGTCTCCGCGACGGCTTCAACCGCATGCTTCGATGCTGAATAGATTCCGGTGAATGGGTTCACGTTCAGGCCCTCTCGAGACGACACCCACACGATTCGGCCCTTGCCGCGCTTTACCATCTGCTTGGCGATCCCCTGCGTTAACAGCAATGGTCCTATCACGTTGACCTCGAATTCGTGGCGCATGCTTGACCCTGGAATGTCGAGGACAGATCCACCCTCCAGAACCCCGGCGTTATTCACCAGGATCTCGATGTTCCAAGCGAGTGCCTTCTTTCGGTCGCCCTCATTCGTAACGTCGAGCTTCTCGACTCGCAAGGTGGCACCGCGTGCGGCCGCTTCGCGCTTCAGCGTCTGAACCTGAGCGTAAATTTCGACCGCAGCGATCACATCGAAGCCCTTCAGGGCAAGTCGCATCGCTACTTCATGTCCAAAACCAGTCCCGGCTCCTGTAATCAAGACATTGTTCACCATTGCCTCCTTCAGAGTGGGGTTATGGAAGTTCCAGATTGTCGAACAGCTTCACGCCGCGCTCGGCGGCGCTACGACCGCTCGCACTCACTTTTGTATCGCACCTCAAACAATATTTAGGCGTGTCCTTCGCGTGACGGCTGGCGAAGCCGCGACAACTTCCGCGCAACAAAACGTAATCAACGGTTAGCCATCCGCCTCACCAAACGGGTAGCTTAAAGTGACTCGTGAATGCGACTGCTCAATCAATAAAGCCCACGTTCGGCGCGCCGATTGCAATCGGGAATCTGCAGTCAGTCGGAAGCTCGCGGGCTCAATTGCAGGCGATCCACGCCGATCTACTGCGATGCGATGAAATACCCAGCGATTCCCTGCGTGAAGAGCCGCTCGCGGTGATAAGGCCTCGCGGAGTCCATCAGGGCAATTAGCGAAGGCAATGTGTGCTCATCGAAACCGTAGGTCTCGCGATTCGCCAAGCACTACCACGATCACTGGAAGTCGTCTCGCTGGCATATCGGACTCCTTTCGCCTAACGAGACAGAGATAAGCAGCGGCAGGGTGTTGTGGCAAGGTTTGCCGACGTTCATTTGGTAAGGGGCCGTTGGCTTCACCGATTGGTTAGGCGTTCCCCACTATATGACCAACTCATGGCTCCAAGCTAAGAGAGGCACTGCCGGAATTTGGATCGAAAGGGACCGAACTGTGCACGTGCGTAACTAGCCACCTATCACCACGCTTCTGAAGGGCGTATGTCGTGCGCCACCACATGTTAAGTTCACGGCCCTCCGTCGTGGTGCCCACCACATGGCTGAGGCCGTGGCAGACGGCGACACTGTCGGCGGCACTGACCTTAAGCTCAGCCAATTCGTAGTGAATTGGCCCGTCGAATGACGCAAACCACGCTGCGCCTCGCTGGCGAAGCACACCTTCTCCGGAGTATTGCAGCGGATCAATAACATCGAATGCGAGCACGTCCGGAGCGTAATGACGCATCACCGCACCGATATTTTTGGTACGGGTTGCCTCGACGACTTGATCGAGGAGTGTCCGGATTTCTGACTCCGTATTCATTCGGTGTGTTCTCTTCGCCTAACGAGAAAGAGATAAGCCACGGCAGGGTGCCGTAGCAAGGTTGCTTGCGGTCATTCTATCAGGGGCCGTTGGCTTCATCGTTTGGTTAGATGGCGACACTGCCTCGCCCTCGTCCTCTCGCGCTTTTTTTCTTTCTCGCAAGCCAGTTAAGCTTCTTTTGTCATCCACACGTTGCCACCTCTGATGCCCGAATGCCGTGAAAGCTTGATTGCTCATTCGCGCGGCGGCGACCAGTCCCGGTGTTGCACGAATGCCGGGGACTGCGCGTGGCGACCAATTTTGTTCAACTGTTCAGCCAACCATTGAAACCATTCGCAGAAATGTTCGCGAGATTGTTCCTTGCGCACGACCGTCACCCAATCATGCACCCTCGACCAGAGATCAATCGCTATTCCACCGATTAGTTCACTGACCAGCGAGAGCGGTATCTTTCCGCGGAAGACAAGCAACCCGATGGTTTCGAAGCGCACGGCGAAGTAAAGCGCGGCCTCTTCCATGGCTGCGCCGCCAGCGCGCAGTTGTTCGGCTTTGGCGTTGTTAGGCAAAGCATCGATGACCCGGAGTGCTTGGGCAAACTGCGCATCCAGAAACGAACGCACGAGTTCAGCTGCGGCAGAATCACGCCTCTGCATTTGAAACTGCCGAACCTGAATGAGTCCAAACACGATTGCCGCAACAACTGCGAGAGCACTAACCACCTGCGCCAGATTTGCAAGCGCCTGCAGATCCATACGTCATCCCCATCATTCAGCGGCAAGTTCGTTAATACAAGAACGCGAAAGGAAAAGATGCTCGTTCTTCGAAATCAATGCACCATTGCTACTTTGAGGCTTTCGCCATCTAACGAGAAGGAGATAAGCCGCGGCAGGGTGTCGTGGCAAACACGATTGATTTGCATCGCAATGGGGCCGTTGGCTTCATCGATTGGTTAGGCGGCTTTGGGTGCGCGTGCGTCGAGAGATCTGCGTCTCTTATACCATTCCGCGCGGGCGCGAGCAGAGAGAGAATGCGGCGCTCTTTGTCAGAGCCATCATGTTCAACTCGGCGCCGGATGGCCTGCGATAAGATAAATGCTGACGGCGGCGAGGAGGATACCGAGAGCTTTGCGCAAGGTGAGCGGTTCGTGCAGGAAAATCAATCCGAGCACGGCGCCGCCAACGATAAACATGCCATAGATCGGGACGACGACGCTGGTCGGCCCTTCCGACAACGCGAGGAAATAAAAGACAACCGCAATTACCAGGGCCACACCTGCCCCGAGGACAAGCATGCCATCGACGCTTGCAAGATTGTCTCGGGAGAATGTTTTCATGTCTCCGCGGAAAATGGTGATCGCGGTTGAGGTCGCCACCACCATGGCGGAGGAAATCATAAGAACGAAGTAGCTGGAGAATCGGCCGCTCTGGGTAGCGAGCTTGACTAGCGTTGCGGTCACGGAGTAGCCGATCATCCCAATTATGGCCCAAAGGAGATACGATTTGCTCATTAATGAGAGCGAAGCAGTCGGCTTCGACTATTGCAAGCTGCGCGTGTAGGAGCCTGCCGGTTTAAGTTGATTTCTACACTCGGTGCGCACCACTCCACGCGCGTGCGCGAGAAATGCCGGCTAATAGAGGAATCCTCCGTCGTCTTCCTCCTCTCCGGCTTTACAAGCGTGACAGCGTGACATTCCCTCTATAGCGGACGTCTTCTCATCCGTGACATTTTCCACTCCGTCACGTGACATTCTCGATTTGTCACGGATCGAAAAAGGAGCATTTCCCTGCGATGTCACGCTGTCACGGATGAAAGGCTCCTGAGACCTGTTTCAACGATTACAGATCAAGTCCTGCGTCCTCACTGTCATCGATAGCATTCTCACCATCTGGTCTGAGATAGCGTTCGAATGCGTCCCCGAAGTCTGACAGTTCGTAACCCTTCGCGCGTTCTTCGCCGATCCGAAGCGTCTTCGGATGAATGCCGAAATCCGCAAGTTTCTGTGCAAGCCACCTCTCGGTTATCGGTTTTCCACGCCACACTTCTGGCCATGGCCGGTCGCTCATCGCAACCAATGCGCTAACTAGCTCTCGGGAGAATATCCGCTCAATCTTCTTGTCGCGAAAGACCAGCTGGACGTCGCCCAGAAGGTCGAGCCGAATACTTCCGGTTTCGCTGTTGTTTCGAGCGATTAGTCTTTCGAAGGCATCGGCGCAACGCTTTGGCCAATCTCCGCCTACAAGGCTCCGCGTCGCACAACTCCACGCGCGTGCGCGAGAAGGGATGCCGGTTAATACTCGAATCCTATGTCGTCTTCCTCTTCACCATTTTCGTTCGGCGGTAAGAGATAGCGAAATTCTGAGACGCGTTTGCCGTTTGGGCCCGCGTCGCCCACGCGACCGAATCAACCAGAGCGACCACGGGAGGCGATCAAGACGGTGTCCTTCCGCCACCCTCTGCCAGCAGGCGTTCCCGCAGCGCGATCAACGCGGTTCGTCTCAGAAAACCGTTCCGCGCGTGCGCGAGGGAGCGCGGCGCTCCCGAATCCGATCTGGGACCGCCTATCTGGCGGATTTCTTCACGAAGCCGAAGTAGAAGCAAATCAAAAACAGACCGAAATGGATAAAGCCACGAATGCCCAAAAAGTGCGGGGACATTGTAATAAATCCAAAGAAAGAAAAAGGCAAAGGAACAGCAATATGATACCAAGACAGGTACCAGCTTGCTCCAGCTGTGACAAAAAACGCTCCGGACAGAAACTTAAGAAGGTCCTTCCAGATGCCTTTCATAGGGTGATTTAGCCTACGCGCCACAAGTCGGCAATTGGGCGTGTTTATCGTTGGAATTCCTTCCAACGTTTCTCTTGTTTCTCGGGTGATGCGCCTTCTTCCAGTCCTAGCTCGGCTCTCTTGGCCTCGGTGTGCGCGTTCTTTGTGGAAGCTACTTTCCCCGTTCCTTCAGCACAGCCAGAATTGCCCGTGTCACCAGCAGGCACAACCTGTGGTTTCGGCGGTCGCCCCAAACCGCCGGATCGCTCAGGTACGGGCTGTCCGCCCTGTCCGGGAGGCTGCTCCACGGTTTGATCACCGGAAGGCTGAACGTTGGTTTCAGGAACTCCGAACTCACGCTTTTCGGCCACTCCGATTTTGACGAGGTTCGGGCGGCAGGATTCCCTTCTCCCGCATCGCCCGCAACATTCTCTGTGCGAAGTCCTGATTGCTTTCCAGAATTCCCTGACGGAGATACACTCTCTTTTGCCTTGGCGACTCGGTCTTCTGCGGCTGCGAGTTCGTCGGGGCTGAGTTTTTGGAGTCCATCAGCGACGTTGATTTCTTCCAGATCGGGATACTGCTCGCGCCAGGTTCGCAACGCGCTCTCGCTGACGCCGCAGGCAATGCAGGCTTGCTTTTGTGTTAAGCCATCAGCGAGCGCCGCCAGCAGCCGGTTCGCGATTTCATCGTTGTATTTAGTAGGTCGGCCGCCCTTGCAATGCGGCGCCAATGCGGCGCCTCCCCAAACACCAGCGCAGCGGACTACTAATCCACTGCGCTGGGATCGCTGCTTGAGTCGGTAACTCATGATGCTCAATGACTTAGTGCTGGTATGGCTCGAGGGGTTATCATGGTCGTTGACGTCACGTTGACGTTACCAGACGGAAATCAGGCCACAGTTCCGTGCCAACTGGTTGAGCGACAGTATGTTCAGTGGAACATGAACATGTTCACTTGAACTTACGCCCCCGCGCCCGCGTGGAATGGTATAAGAGACGCCGCGAGACGGCGCCATTTGCCTCAACGCCGGAGCAAACCGATTATGAGCAGAGGTGAGATGCGCTTTGAGCATTATG